>Ga0210378_10000279_pt1 | contig 25388 bp, 23 predicted proteins | sample PLM1_60_b1redo_FD_155465 | JGI IMG/M metagenome (GOLD analysis project Ga0210378, IMG submission 155465) | Groundwater sediment microbial communities from an aquifer in East River, Colorado, USA - PLM1_60_b1 redo | ecosystem: Environmental > Terrestrial > Soil > Riparian zone | place: USA: East...
GGTTGTTCACCGACGTGGCGAGGTTGGGCAGGTAGGCGTCGCGGTTGAGCTGGACGAGCTCGCGGTAGAGCCGGGCGGCTTCCTCGGCCGCGGTCAGGGCCTCGGCCCGCCGGCCGGCCTCGGCCAGGCTGTTGGCGAGGTTGTTCACCGACGTGGCGAGGTTGGGCAGGTAGGCGTCGCGGTTGAGCTGGACGAGCTCGCGGTAGAGCCGGGCGGCTTCCTCGGCCGCGGTCAGGGCCTCGGCCCGCCGGCCGGCCTCGGCCAGCCTGTTGGCGAGGTTGTTCACCGACCCGGCGAGGTTGGGCAGGTAGGCGTCGCGGTTGAGCTGGACGAGCTCGCGGCGCAGGGCGACGGCTTCCTCGGCCGCGGTCAGGGCCTCGGCCCGCCGGCCGGCCTCGGCCAGCCTGTTGGCGAGGTTGTTCACCGACATGGCGAGGTTGGGCAGGTAGGCGTCGCGGTTGAGCTGGACGAGCTCGCGGTAGAGCCGGGCGGCTTCCTCGGCCGCGGTCAGGGCCTCGGCCCGCCGGCCGGCCTCGGCCAGCCTGTTGGCGAGGTTGTTCACCGACATGGCGAGGTTGGGCAGGTAGGCGTCGCGGTTGAGCTGGACGAGCTCGCGGTAGAGCCGGGCGGCTTCCTCGGCCGCGGTCAGGGCCTCGGCCCGCCGGCCGACCGAAGCCAGGCGCACCCCGAACGTAGTCAGGGTGCCGGCGAGAGAAGGTTTGTCCGCCTCCTTTCGAGCCTCATTCACCAACTGTTCCGACACTGCCACTGCACCGATGTCGAGGTCGAGATGGCTCCCGGCACCTATTACAGCGTCCAGAACATAGCCGACTCCCGGCAGCGCTGGGGCGAGGTCAGCAATGCTGGCCAGCCGCGCGATGGTTCCCCCGCCGGCCCATAGCAGGAGATGCGGTAGCTGCTGGACGGTTGGGCATAGGTAGTCCCGTGCGATGTGATTCCAGCGCCTACCAGTTTCGGTCAAGACCGTGAGCACGGGTCCGACGAGGGGGTGTGGCACGGTGCGGGCCGGGCCGCCCGTGATGCCGACGGTTGTGATCGTGCGACTAATGAGGCCGTTCAGAATGGCTGGGGCGACATTATCGGTGAGGTGTGCCGGGGATGCTGTTTCGTGGTTCTCGGCCGGGCCGCCGGGCAGCACGGCCGCGATAAAGTCCTCGCCAAGCCGGTCGGGATACAGCGGTTCAAGGACAACACTGGGGTCCCTCGGCGGATAGCAGAGCTTGTGCCCGTCTATCACGCTCACCGGAGTGGAACCGATGGGCAGGTCGGCCAGCAGTTCCAGGGCCGTGTCCACGGCCAGGCCGCGGGTGAGCGTTGCGACGAGTACGGCGCGGGCCATTTCCTGGGGCGACGGTGAGACTGTTTTCGGGTCGCGGCGGGCCAGGTGTTCCCAGTGCCGTACCTCGCGGTTAAGCAGTTCACGTGACAAGGCCGCGGGATCAGCGAGCAGCGCGGTGAGTCTGGCCGTGCCCGCCGGTGGTGACGTGGGGTCATCGCGCGCCGTCAGGACGGCAACCAGCGCGGCCATGTGGACCGCAAGGGTCAACTCGAACCCAATCCGCCGCAGGTCGGGGCGGGGCGGCAGGCTCGACTGCGGTACGCCCAGGTGACGGGCGAACCTCGCGATGGCCACGACGTACATCTGGTCGCGGCCAGCCTGATGGCCGGACCCAGCGCCGAGAGCGTGATGTGACGGCGTGACGCCAGCATTCTTGAGGATGCCGGCCACCGACCCCCAGAACGCTGGCGAACGACCCAGCAATAGACTCCGCACCACGCCCGTGTCGCTTTCGGGCCGCTCGAACAGATGCAGCAGGTCCTCGGATGGCCACCGGTCGGCATAGTCGACGACGATGAGCGTTCCGACCGGCTCGCCGGGGACCGGCACCAGTTCGGTGGCTTCGTGCGGAATCAGCGCGCCGTCCGATCGGTGCCGAGCCACCAAGACACGCCACCCACTCATGGCGGCGGCGCGAGCCGAGTGCAATGCGAAACGTGTCTTGCCCTGGCCACCCGGCGCCGTTACCAGTCGGGCCGCCCGACGCGGGGCCGACGCCAGCCAGCCAGCCAATTGTTGAAGGTCCTGCTCGCGGCCGGTGAACTCCACCAATTCATGCCGGGCCGTTAGCAACGCCGCCGGTCCCGAGTCCGGAGGAACTGCCGGCACGACGGCCAGCGGCTGTAGCGTGAATACCGGTGTGTTGCCGCGATCCACCGTGACGATGTTGTAATCGCCGGTCACGACCGGATCGCGGACATCACCCTCGACATTGACCGACCGCTCGCCTCTACTGCCGCGCGTGAGCCTGCGCCACACCGACATCGGCTAGCCTTGCACCTGGTTGTGGTCGCCAGTCACGATCGGCGCGGACACAGGGCCGGTGACGTTAACTCCGCGCGGCCCCACCGTCGGAGCCGGGGCGGCCGATCCATGAGCCGATGCGGAACGCCCGCTAGCCCGCATCGCGAGTACCGCGATCACCAGGCTCGGAAGCCCGAGAAGAAGGGCTGCGAATCCGGCCGCGACGCTTGACCATTGGTCGGCGACATCAAGAGTCTTGCCCGCCAGGAACCATGCCCATACCCCGCAGCTCACTCCGCTGACGAGCAATCCCCCGGCAATCATCAACTTGGCGGATCGTGTCACTCGAATCCTCCCGCGGGACCGGCACCTGTAGGGCACGCTAAGTCGTATTCTCCACGTGCCAGATCGCGCCGCGAGGTCGACCTGCTACATGAGCCCGACCAGCTCACTGCGGCCCGCCTGGCGGCAGAGGCTCCTATGCTTCTCAGGGTCGGAGCTTGGGATGGGAGGGGCAGTGGCGAATGTCGAGCATCGACGGACTTCGGCAGTTCCCACGGACTCGTCCAACCTCGCGTCAGTGATCCAGGCGTACATGCGGGCGCACGGCGTCGCGACACACGGGGAGATGGCCGCGATCCTGCGCGTGGACAGGACCTTGGTGTCGAAGTACGTAAGCGGTGCGCGGACCTGCCACGACGTGACGCAGCTGCGGCGGTTCGCCGAGGCGATGGACCTGCCGCCGGAGACGTTCGGGCTGTTGCCTGCGCCGTTCGATGCGGCGGCCAGTGGCGATCCCGGCAGTGATGAGGCGCAGCAGTGGCGGCTGGTTCGGCAGACGTTGAACCGTCACCGCAGCGAGCTGACGAAGTTGGCGGCGGATCTGTACTGGGAGCCGGTGCGGATCGAGGGCACGCCGTGCCTGACGGTGCCGGGATGGATGCCGCCGAGGCCGATGGACTTGGGCGCCGTCGAGCTGTCCTGGGACCAGAGCGCCGAGCCGCCCGCGGTGGTCGGCAGTGATCCGCAGACGGCGCCGTACCGGCCGCCGGGGCTGGGTGGGGCGCCTTACGCCAGGTACAGCCAGGCGATTCGGGCGCTGGCGGCGCCGGCGTTGTTCGAGAATCGCGGGTCGTATCGGCTGCTGGACCTCGGCTGGGACGCCGCCGGCGGGCGGATGGAGTACGGGTACACGACGTACTTCGACATGCTCGACGTGTGCGAGGTGCTGGCGCACGAGGTGGCGGAGGCGTGGATGCGCCGGCGGGAAGCCGGCGAGCGGGTGACGCTAGATGACCTGCCGTTCCGCCGGCACGTCGGCGACCTGTTCGATTTGGCGCGGCGGCCGGTGTTGCCGAGCATCAACACGCTGACGATCCGCCGGGCTCCGGAGGGTGACTCGTTTTTCCTCCACCGGCGTGGGTCGGCGCAGGTGGCGATCGCTGGTGGGCAGTCGCATGTGATCCCGGCCGGGGTGTTCCAGCCGTCGGGGATTGCGCCGTGGAACATGGCTGGCGACTTCGACCTCTGGCGCTCGATGCTGCGTGAGTACTCGGAGGAGATGCTCGGCAACCCCGAGCACGACGGCAGCAGCGGCGAGCCGATCGACTACGACGGGCAGGAGCCGTTCCGCACACTGAACGAGGGCCGGCGCGCCGGCAAGGTGCGGCCGTGGATTCTCGGTGTGGGGCTCGATCCGTTGGTGCCCGCCGGCGAGATCCTGACCGTGGTCGTGATCGACTCGGACGTGTTCGACGCCGCATTCGAGGGCATGGTGGCGCGCAACGCCGAGGGCCACATCTTCCCGTCTGAGCCGGGCTCGGTCGGCCTCGCGTGGACGTCACGCAACCTTCGCCGGCTCCAGGCCGACGAGCCGCTAGCGTGTTCGGCGGCGGCGTGCATCGCGCTGACGTGGAAGCACCGGGGTCTGATCCTCGGCGGGTAGGGACGGCGACCGTGCGAGTGCTGGTGACCGGGGCCGGTGGGTACGTCGGCAGTGCTGTGGTCACCGCGGTCGCCGCGGCAGGGCACGAGCCCGTCGCGATGCTGCACGGGGACCAGGCCGTCCCCGGCTCGGTCGAGGCTCGGATAGCGGAGCTGCTCGATCAGGCCTCGCTGGTGGCTGCCGTGGCCGGAGTCGACGCGGTGTGTCACCTCGCCGGCCTGGCCCAGGCTCGCGAATCGTGGGATCGGCCGCTGGACTACTTCGAGGTCAACGTCGGCGGCACGGTCGCCCTGCTCAAGGCGATGCGCGCCGAGGGGATCGGCCGGTTGGTGTTCGCGTCCACGGGCTCGATCTACGGCTCGCCGGAGCACCAGCCGATGTCCGAGGAGCTGCCGGACGCGCCCCCGCACCCGTACGCGGCCAGCAAGGTCGCGGCCGAGTCAGCGATCGACTGGGAGGCTTGCCGGGGGCAATTGGCGGCCGCGGTGTTGCGGCTGTTCAATGGCGCTGGCGGCCAGGACCCGGACTCAACTCGGATCGTCCCGCGGGTGCTCGCGGTGGCGGCCGGCGATACGCCCAGCCTGGGCGTGAACGGCGACGGCAGCGCGACCCGTGACTACCTCCACGTTCAGGACGCCGCCGAGGCGTTCGTAGCCGCGCTGGACCGCGGCCCCGAGCATGGGACTGTCCGCCGGTACAACATCGGCAGCGGTACCGGCGCCAGCATCATGGACGTAGTCGCCGCCGCCGAGCGGGTCACCGCCCGCACGGTCCCCGTGGTGCACAAGCCACCGGCGGCCGAACCACCGATGCTGGTCTGCGATCCGAGCCGCGCCCTGGCCGAGCTGGGCTGGAAGCCGCGCCGCTCGGACTTGGACACGATCCTGCGCGACGCGTGGACGGCCCGTGGCTGAGACCCTGACCCCGAGCCCGGACGCGGACTGGTGGACCACCACCGAGGTCGCGGCCTACCTCGGTGTGCGCCCGGCGACTGTCAGTACCTACCGGATGCGCGGCCAGATGCCGGCGCCGGATCGCAAGCTCGGCCGGACCCAGCTCTGGCGGCCGCGCACGATCATTGAGTGGCGCGAGAGCCGGCCGGGTCGCGGCTTCTGGCGCTGAGTCGCTGGCATGTGTGTCTCCCGCGTGTCGATCTGGCATTTTACGAACTCAGCTAGTAATATGACTGTGGTGAACAAGGTGTGACGGATCGTCACGTGACTTTGGCTTGTTTGCCGCGAATCTAAGAAATGTCGGCAGCTCCATCGACTGTCCACAACGGACACGGCTGGTGGATCTGTCGGCAACAACAGGAAGGTCCGGGCGGGGTAGCCGCCCCGCCCGGACCGTGCATCGAGATTGGGAGTCAGGATGCGGAACAAGGCTACGACACCTGGTGTCGACGAGCCCGAGGTCGTCGAGCAGGTGCGCCCCGCTCAGTGGCGGGGTCACCTCCGGGACCAGGCGTTGCAGAACGCCATGCGCAAGCGGACGGCCGGGGTGCCGACGTACTCGGTTCCCGAGGCGGCGGCGCTGCTGAGCATCAGCCAGGAGTACCTGTACCGGCTGATCCAGGCCGGCGGGTTTCCCGCGGTGCGGATGCGGTTGGGCGGCAAGCAGGGCCGGTACGTGGTGCCGGCCAAGGCCGTCGAGAAGTTGCTCGACGAGACGACGACCGGCGGTGGCTGTGTCGAGGCCGACGAGTGGTCGCGGCGCTGGCAGGCCGGGCTTACCGGCGGTGCGGCGTGATGGGGCCGATCACCGACGCCGAGCGGTTGGGCTGGCAGCGGCGGGCGGTTGCGGTGCTGACGGAGTTGCTGGCGCGGGCCCAGCGCGACGGGTTGCCGCTGATGCGGTGGACGGTTCAGCCCCGAGCTGGCCTTATCGCCAGTCCGGACTCGACCGACCCGGCGCAGCGGCGGGCGGACTGGGACGTCTGGTGTCGGGTGCTCGGCGCCCGGCCGTGGCCGGAGCACACCTCCAGCGGCCGAACACATCTGCATGCAGTGGCCGAGCGGGTCGACGGCCTGGTCACGGTCGCCGTGCTGGCCGACCTGCTCCATGACGAGCCCGAGGAGGTCGGGCGATGAGTCACCCCACCCTGGAGCAGCTGATGCGCGGGCTGCGCGAATGGACCGGGTGTCACGACCTGCCCGTACGGGCCGCGGTGGAGCTGCTGATCGGGCATGGCGTATGGCTGCGCCGCGAGGAGTTCCTGCGCGCGTGTGTGCACCGGACGGCGGACGGTCACTACTGGATCGACTGGGATGAGGCACGGGCCGCGTTCGACGCCGGCGAGTTGCACGCCGCGTCCTCGACCGAGGTGGCGGTGCTGGACTTCGCGATCGCGTTAGGCGAGGACCGGTACCGGTTCGGTTTCATGGGCGAGACCAACACCCGGCTACTGGTCGACGCTACGGCGCGGGCGCTGGGCGGTGTGCGATGAACGGGCGGGGGATGATCCGGCGCCGCCGGTACGCGCCGCGCTTCGCGCTGGCCGGCGCGGTGCTGGTTGGGCTGGGTTGGCTGATGCGCAGGATGCCGGCGCAGACGCCGGGCCGGCAGTGGTGGCCGTGGCTGATGATGGCCGGCGGGCTATTACTGGTCGGCGTGTTCATGGCCTGGCGGCACGGTCGCGGCGGTTCGAGCGGTCTGGTGAACCGCTGGTCGCGGCGGTCGCGTCGCAACGACGGTGTGGCGAGCTGGTGGGCGATCCTGCGGGTCGCCTCCGGTTGGGCGATGCGGCGCAAGGCGTCGGTCCTGCGGCCCAGCCTGCGGGGTCGGGGCTGGCGCGGCTGGTTCGTCTCGGCCCGCGAGGTCGCGACGCCGCTGGCGCGGGTGGGGTTGCTGCGGGTGTGGTCGCCGATCGAGGACGTGACGCTGCGGATCGGCGGGCCGCGCACCGGCAAGACCGGTGAACTCGCCGGCCGCATTTTGGACGCGCCGGGCGCGGTGATCGCGACGTCGACGAGGACGGACCTGGTTGAGTTGTGTGCGCCGGTGCGGTCGTTGCGCGGGCCGGTGCGGGTGTTCAACCCGTCCGGGGTCGGCACCCTGCGGTCCACGATCGCGTTCGATCCGCTGTCCGGGTGCCAGCGGCCGACCACCGCCACGACCAGGGCCGCCGACCTGCTCGCCGGCGTCGACTCGCCATCGGCCGCGGGTGGTGACCGGGAGTTCTGGGCGGGGCAGGCGCGGCGGGTGCTGGCATCGCTGATGCACGCCGCCGCATTGGGCGGGTGCTCGATGCGCGAGGTGCTGGCGTGGGTGGCCGACCCGGACAGCGCCGCGGCCGAGGTGTCGCGCTATCTGCGGCGCTCACCGGAGCCGGCGTACGAGTCGGATGCGTTGCAGTTCCTGAACACCAACGAGCGCACCCGGTCCAGCATCTGCGCGACGATCATGCCCGCGCTCGGCTGGCTCACCGACTCGGTCGCGGCCGCGGCCACCCGGCCGGCCGAGGACGGCGCCGAGCTGGACGTGGCCGAGCTGCTGGCGCGGCGGGGCACGGTGTTCATGCTGGGCGCCGAGGACGCCCAGGTCGCGCCGCTGGTCACCGCGTTCACCGGGCACATCGCCCGCGAGGCGCGGCGGATCGCCGGCCAGCAGCGGGGCGGCCGGTTGGACCCACCGCTGACGCTGGCGTTGGACGAGGCGGCGCTGATCTGTCCGGTGCCGCTGGACAACTGGACCGCGGACATGGGCGGCCGCAACGTGACGATCCACATCGCGGTGCAGTCCCGCGCGCAGCTGCGCCAGCGGTGGGGCGACACCGGTGCCGCGGCGATCCTGAACAACACCGCCACGATCCTGCTCTACGGCGGCACCCGCGACCCGGACGATCTGGCCGCCTACTCGATGCTGTCCGGGGAGCGCGACGAGGACGTGCCCACGTGGGATCACGAGGGTCGGGTCACGGCGATCACCACCCGGCGGGTGCCGATGCTGTCGCCGTCGCAGATCGCGCAGCTACCGGCCCGGCACGTGGTGATCATCCGCCGCGGGTTGGCGCCGGCGATCGGCCGGGTGCAGATGGCGTGGAAGCGCTCCGACGTTCGCGGCGCGCAGCGCTCGCTGCGCTGGGAACGGCGCATCGACCTCTGGACCGCGGCCACCGTCCGGTTCGCCGAGTGGATCGAGGCGCGCGGCGCCGAGGCGGCCGCGGTGCTCGCGCCGTTGCTGGCGCGGGTGCGGGACCGGGTGTCCAAGTCCGACGGGCGGGTGCGGTGATGGGCCTCCGACGGATGCCCTACCGGTACCAGCGGGTGCCGTGGTCGGACTGGCCGGTGCTTACCCGCGGTTCGGTCGACGGACTACCGGCGATCTCCTGGGGCTGGGCTGACCGCACGGTGTTGGCCACGCGGCGGCAGCTGCGCGCGCTCGGCCTGCGGCCCGGCGGTGCGGAGCCGGTGGCGGTGCTGCTGTTCGGGCACCACCATGCGAACCGCCGCCGGATCGAGCACGCCCACCTGTTCCTGATCTCGGCCGCCGCGCCGAAGCGCACCGCGACGCCGGCGCAGCTGGCCGCGATCGGGCGGGCGCTGGCTGCTCGACGGACCTGCCGGGAGTGCGGCCGGGAGTTTGACACCTACGTGTCAACCCTCTCGCGCATGTGCACCCGATGCGAGGAGGCGACCGGATTCTGGGCAGCGTGGGCCGCCGAGCACGGGTGGGGGTGGGCGGCATGACCGGCTGCGAGCCGACCTGCGGCACCGCCGGCGCGGTCGCCGGCCTGGCCCGTGAGGTCGAGGCCCTGCGGCGGGCGGTGGACGGCGTACGCGAGTTGCCGGCCCGGCTGGACGAGCTGGCCCGGGTAGTGGCGCAGGTGGCCGAGGCCGCCAGTGCCAGGGCCGCCCAGCAGCCGGCCGTGGTCGTGTCGTGGCTGGATCTGCCGCCGGGCGTGCGCGAGGCCCGCCGGCTGCTCGGCGAGCTGCTGGTGTGGATGCAGGCCGTCTACCTGCGCTACGCCGACGCGGCCGCGCACCTGCCGGCCTGCTGGTTGTGGCACCCCGACGTCGTCGAGGAGCTGATCTGGCTGCGCCAGGCCTGGTGCGCGGCCTACCGCGACAGTGAGGCAACCAGCGCGCGGGCCGGGGACTGGCACGACCGCTACCGCCCCGGCGTGGTGAAGCGGATCAAGAGCGTGGCGGGCACCTGCTCGCTGGAGAACCACCTGCCCCGTGAGCCCGAACTCGAGGCCGGCGCCGCGCCGGTGGCGCCGCTGGCCGACGCGGCCGAGCAGATCGCCGCCTGGTGGGGCAGCACGCGCCACGCTGCTCCGCCCGTGCCCGACGACGACCAGGTGGCCGCCGTGGCTACCCGCCGCAGCCCCAGGGGACGGCGATGACCGCGGCGGACACCGGCCGGGACGACGGGCAGGCCCGGTGGGTCATCTGGGTGGCCGGGCTGCTCGTCGCCTGCGGCGCCGGCGTGGCCACCGCCCACGGCCTCTACGAGGTCGCCGCCGCCGCTGGTGCGCCGACGGCCATCGCCTGGCTCTACCCCCTGATCACCGACGGCCTGGCACTGGTCGCCTACGCCTCGACCTCCCGGCTCACCGGCTCGGCCCGCAACTACGCCTGGACCGTCGTGGTGATCGCCGCCGGGCTGTCCGGGCTGGCCCAGGCCAGTTACCTCGCCGGCGGGGTCGCCTCCGCGCCGCCCGCGCTGCGCTTCGGCGTCGGCGCCTGGCCGGCGATCGCCGCCGCGATCGTCGCGCACCTGCTGTTCCTGCTCGGCACCGACCCCAACGGCCACGCCGCGCGTCCAATCGAGGCACCGTCCAACGTCCAACCGGCTGGTGTCCAACCGGCCGTCCAATCGGAGCCCGAACAGCCGTCCAACCCGCCGAGCGTCCAACCGGACGGCGCGAGCGAGTTTGAGCAGCCAGCGGGCGGACCCGCCGGACAACCTGCCAGGGAGCGGGCGCGGGCCGTCGCCCGCCACCACGCGCACCGGCTGGGAGAGCTGCCCACTGTGCGCGAGCTGATGGCCCTCGCCGAGGTCAGCCGCGGCACCGCCGGGACGGCGCTCCAGGAACTCCGCGACCACCCGACGACCCTGCACCTGGTCAGCCGCAACGCCGAAACGAGCACCAGGCCATGAACACGATCACCCGAACCAGCATCAGCACCCACCACGTCCATCACACCCCAGCTCCACCAGTCCGAGGCACAACCGACAACCACTCAGCAGACCAACACACGAAGATCACGAGCAGTACACACCTAGGCATCACGATCCGATGGCCGGCGCCGGCTGTCGCCGGCGACTCGGTCAAGATCACCCGTGTGGATCTTGGTCGTGGGTGGTCGCGGTGCTGACGATCTCCTCCGGGCACTCCGCCGACTACCTGATCGGCGCCGTCGCGTGCGGCCGGGAGAACTACTACACCGGCGCCGTGGCGGCCGGTGAGCCGCCGGGCCGCTGGTACGGCGCCGGCGCCGCATCACTCGGCTTGGCGGGTCTGGTTGACGAGCAGGACATGACCGCGCTCTACGAGTACTTCCTCGACCCGCTCGACGAGGCGTTCAGCGATCCGAGCCGTTGGACGGAGGCGTCCACGCTTGGACACGCTGGACGCCGGTACCTGTCCGAGGACGAGTTGTACGCCGCCGCATTGGACGCCGAGCCGGACGCCAGCCCCGAACGCCGCGAGGAACTGCGGCTGGACGCCGGCAAGAAGGCCCGGCGCAACGTCGCCTTCTTGGACGCCACGTACAGCGTCCAGAAGTCGGTCACCGTGCTGCACACGGCGTTCGAAGCCCAAGAGGTCGCCGCTGTACGCGCTGGCGACGACGAGGCCGCGGCCGCTTGGGCTGCGCACCGCCAGGCCGTCGAGGACGCGATCTGGGCCGGCAACCGGGCCGGGCTGGACTACCTCGCCGAGCACGCTGGCTACGCACGGGTCGGCCACCACGGCGGCGCCGCCGGCAGGTTCATCGACGCGCACGACTGGACCGTCGCCTCGTTCTTCCAGCACGACTCCCGCGACCACGACCCGCAGCTGCACATCCACAACGCGATCCTGAACCGCGTCCAGGGCGCCGACGGTGAGTGGCGCACGCTCGACTCGCGCGCCATCCACCGCTTCCGCGGCGCCGCCTCGGCGGTGGCCGAGCGCACGACCGAGGAGCACCTGACCCGCGCGCTCGGTGTGCGGTTCGCCACCCGTCCGGACGGCAAGGCCCGCGAGGTCGTCGGCGTGCCGGCCGAGGTCATGGACCTGTTCTCCAGCCGCCGCCGAGCCATCACCCGCAAGACCGCGCACCTCGTCTCGGCATTCGAGTCGAAGTTCGGCCGTGCGCCCAACTCGCTGGAGCTGGACCGCCTGCAACGCCAAGCCACCTTCGCCACCCGCAACGCCAAGTCGCACGACGGGGAGACCATCGAGGAGCGCCTCGACCGGTGGGACCGCGAGCTGCGCGCCGAGGTTGCCGGCGGCCTGGCGAAGGTCGCGAGCGACGTGCTCGCCCTCGCCGGCCAGGCCGCCGAAGCCGAGCGGTGGTCGCGCGCCGCTGTGATCGAGACCGCGCTCGCCGACGTCCAGGAGACGAAGGCGGCCTGGACCGCTGGCGACCTCACTCGCGCGATCTCCGACGCGCTGCCCGACCAACTCGGCCCGCTCGACGGCCACGATGTCGCCGAGCTGCTGACCGGCCTCACCGCCGAGGCGCTGACCGTCGCCGTGCCGTTGGACGCTGCCCGACCCGGCGCCGCTGACCTGCCGAGCGGCCTGCGGCTGGCGGACGGCCGCTCGGCGTACGAGGCGCCGGGCGGTCAGCTCTACGCCACACCCGGTCACGTTCGTACCGAACGGCTGCTGGCGGCGTCGACGGCGCGTCGCGGAGCCCGCGCGCTGCCCGCCGCCGGCGTAGACGCCTTCCTGACTGGACTGGCCGAGTCCGGAATCGAGCTCGGCGCCGACCAGGCTGCCGCGGTCCGCGGGGTGCTGTCCTCCGGTGCCCAAGTCGAATCGCTCGTCGGCCCGGCCGGCGCCGGCAAGACGTTCGTTATGGGCGTGATCGCCCGGGCGTGGCAGGAAGGCGCGCTGTGGCGCGGCTCGGCCGGCCGGGTGGTCGGCCTGGCCGCGAGCCAGATCGCCACCGAGGTTCTGGCCGGCGAAGGCGTGGCTGCGCGCAACATCGCCCGCTGGCTCGCCGCGCAGAAGCGCCTGACCGACGGCCGCGCGGGTGGCGACGATGAGCAGTGGCGGCTACACCACGGCGACCTGGTCGTGGTCGACGAGTCGGCCATGGCCAACACGTCAGACCTGGCGGCGATCCACCGGCACGTCGAGCAAGCCGGCGCCAAGCTGCTGCTCACCGGTGACCACCGCCAACTCGCCGCGGTCGGCGCCGGCGGCGCCATGAACCTGATGGTCGAGGCTGGCGGTAGTTACGAACTGACCGAGGCGCGGCGCTTCACCACGCCATGGGAGCGCGACGCCTCGCTGCGCCTACGCGCCGCCGACCAAACCGTGCTCGGCGAGTACCACAAGCACGGCCGGCTGCTCGACTCCGGCACGATCCACCAGGCCGAGGCGTCGGCCGCGCGCGCCTGGCTCGCCGACACCGTTGCCGGCAGGCACTCGCTGCTGATCGTGGACACCAACGAGCAAGCCGCCCGGCTTTCCGCGCAGCTCCGCGCCGACCTGGCGCGGCTCGGTCGCGTCGAGGAGCTCGGCGTGCCGCTCGGCTTGCAGGGCACCTACGCCGGCGTCGGCGACCTCATCCAAGCCCGCCTCAACGGCTGGCACCTCGCCGGCTACGCCGGCAACCGCCGTGGCCCGATCAACCGCGAGCAGTACCGGGTGCTGAGCACCCGGGAGGATGGCGGCCTGGTCGTCGCGCCCGTCCTCGGCCGCGACACCATCGACGGTGAGCAGCTGGGCGAGGCCATGACGCTGCCCGGCGAGTACGTAGCCGAGCACGTCGCCCTCGGCTACGCATCCACCGTGCACGCCGCCCAGGGCCTCACCGTCGACACCAGCCACGCCGTGATCACGCCGAACACCGGTGCCGAGGCGCTGTACGTGGGCATGAGCCGCGGCCGCCACGGCAACACCGCGCACGTCACCACGCTGGCCGTGCCGGCCGACGCGCCGACCGGCGCCGCGCAGGAAGCGGTGCACCGCGCACCGCAGTCCGTTCTGGCCACGACGCTGGAGACTGCGGCGCCGCAGCAGTCGGCGCTGGCCACCGCGACGGAATCTGCCACCGAAGCCGGCTCGGTCCGCACGCCGGCCGAGCTGCTCGCCGACGCCGCGGAACTGGCCACGGCTGGCCGTACCGCGCAGTGGCTCGACCAGCTCGTCGACGCCGGACACCTCACCGCCGAGCAGCGCGTCTCGTTCGCCGTCGAGGACGGCGGACCCACGCTCGGGCGCCTGCTCCGCCGCGTCGAGCTGGCCGGGCATGACCCGCACGCGGTGCTCGTCGACGCGATCACCAGCCGGCCGCTGGACAGCGCCCGGCAGCTCACCAACGTGATCCACCACCGCATCCGCGCCGCGGTCACGCTCGACCCGGTGGGCGACAGGTACGCCGATTGGGTGCCCAAGGTCGACGACCCGCAGTGGCAGACCTACCTCGCCACCCTGGCCGAGACCGCGGACGCCCGCCGGCGCGAACTCGGCCAAGAGGTCGCCGCCGACGCGCCGGCCTGGGCGGTCGAGGCGCTCGGGCCTGTGCCCGACGAGCCGGATGATCGGGCCGAGTGGCGAGCGCGCGCTGGCACCGTGGCCGCGCACCGCGAGCTGACCGGCCACGACGAGCCAACCGTCGCGCTCGGCCCGGCGCCCAAGCAGGGCCAGGTCGAGGCGTACGCGTCGTGGCGGGCCGCCTGGCGCGCGCTCGGTCGGCCCGAGGCCGACCGGGACGAGCTGGAGATGAGCGACGGCCAGCTGCGCGTCCGAGTCCGCGCCTACCAGCGGGAGCAGGCATGGGCGCCGCGCTACGTGGCCAACGAACGTGCCGGGACCACGCAGGCCGCTGATCACCAGCGGCGAATCGCGGCCCTCCGGCAGGCCGAGGCCGCGGCGACGACAGAGGTCGTCGACCGCCAGCGGCTGGAGCGAGAGGCTGCCGATGCCGCGGCGCTCGCCGAGCTGCTGGACCGCCACGCCGCCGAGCTCGAAGCCGCCGACCAGTCCCGCGGCATGTGGCTCGCGCACACCGCCGGCACACGGGTCGCGGCCGAGCGTGCCGAGGCTGAGCTGACCGCGCGGCAGGCCACCGCCGACCGCGAGGATGACCTGATCACCGCCGAGGAGTGGCTTGCTGCGCACCGTGCTGCCATGGCCGCTGAGGACCAGCACCGGGCAATCGTCGACCCTGTCGAGTTGGCCGATGTCGCCGAGCGCCAGGCTGCCGACCTGCGGCAGTTCGACGCGCCAGCGCTCGCGACGGTGGTCGAGCCCGCACCGACCGACATCCGCGAGGTCGCCGCCAAGCAACCCCGCGCCGTCGAGCACGACGACGTCAGGGTGCCCACCGCGGACGAGACTGCCGACACCATCCGCCGGGCGCAGCGGGCACTCGCCGAGATCGAGCAACGGCGCGCGGCCGACGCCGCCCGCGAAGTCGACGAGCAGCGCATCCGCCAGAACGCCCGCTGGCGCGACGACGACGACCTGGCGGCGGCCGCCGAGCACGCCGCCGACGCCGGCCAGGAGCGGACAGAGCCCGAGCTGGACCGAGCCGACGCTCTCGTCTGATCGGGCCGGGGCGCCTGGTCAGCCGGTGGCGCTGTGCCGGAGGTCCATCGGCGGCACGCCGGACCGCCGCCATGCCCAGTTCAGCGTCGCCAACACGGCGTCAAGCCACCCCGGCTGCTCGGCCAACCAGCCGGGCACCGGCCGCCGTGCGGCCAACGTCTCAGCGGCCAGGCACTCGGCCTCGATCAGCTCCTCGTAGGCCGGAGCGGTCCGCTCGGTGACCGGCGAGCGTGCCGGCCGCCACGGACCCGCCGCCGGACGCACCGTCGCTGCGGCCAACCACCGGCACGTCATCACCACACCCGCGGCGTACCAGTCCGCCACGTGCCGCCGAGCCCGCTCCTCCTGGTGTCGTTCGGCGGCTCGCCAGAGCGCGGCGAAGTCCGCCACCGGCACCCGCAGGTTGCCAGCCGGAATCCTCGCGACGTCCGCCGCGGACACGTCCACGCCAATCAGGGTGACACGCCCGGCCGACGTTTCCCAACACCTCGAGTCCCCGACCAACCGCGCTGCGCGCCGACGCAAGAGCGGCAGGGACAGCGGATGCCGACCTCCGGTCGGCGCTGCTTCTTGTCGTGGCCCGGCTTAGCACGGCCCGCCTCACGCGCAAGGGGTCCAAACCATCTTGGCCGCGAAGAGCGTGCGCCCAAGATCGTTTGGCCTGATCCCTTGCGCGCGAGCCTCTCGGGCCGTGCTCGGCGCCGTTAACGGCGACGGCCGGAGCCGTCGCCCGCAGATCGGGCCACGACCAAGAGCACGGGAGGCACCGCAATGCCGAAGACCACCATCCGACCGCCGGTTGACACGTCCGCGTCAACAGACCAGGACGGGCGGATCAGCGCGCCGATGGTCGCGGCGCTGGAGCGGGCCTGGGCCGACATCCGCACCCGCCACCCCGAAGTCCCACCCGCCGTGATCATCCTCGGGGCCGGATCACTCGGCGCAGCCAATGGTCGGCTGACGCTGGGGCACTTTGCCGCGATGCGCTGGCGCCACGAGCACCAGGACCAGGCGGACGAGCAGTTGGCCGAGGTGTTCATTGGCGGCGAGGGCGTCCGACGCGGCCCTGCCGATGTATTCGGCACCTTGCTGCACGAGGCAGCGCACGCCCTGGCCCACGCACGCGGCGTGAAGGACACCAGCCGTCAGGGTCGGTGGCACAACGCCCGGTTCAAGGCCCTGGCCGAGGAGTTGGGGATCGAGGTCACGAAGGACCCGCGGATCGGCTGGTCACCGACCACCCTCCCGGCCAGCACCCGCGGCACCTACGCGGACACGATCGCCGCTCTGGCGGTGGCGCTGCGGCTTTATCGGGCGGTTGAGCTGCCGGGTGATGGGGCGAGCAAGCCCAGCCCACCACCGTGCGTGTGCGAGTGCGGTCGTCGCATCCGGGTCGCGCCGTCGGTGCTGGCGCTGGGGCCGATCAGCTGCGGTGTGTGCGGTGCCGAGTTTGTGGCGGAGGTGCCGTCATGAGCCAGCCGCGCTTGACCCTGACCGAGCACCTGCAGACCTGGCAGGCGTGGTCCTACCGGGACATGGTCACCCGCGCCGTCGCGCAGGCCGAACGGGCCGGGGAGACCGAGCGGGTCGAGACGCTGACGCGTGGCCTTGCCTTGGAGCCGATGGTGGACCCGCTGGCCGCACTGGCAGCCAACGACGAGCTGGTCCGGTTGCTGTCCGGGTGGCGGTGGCACGCCGTGCGCGCCGCCCGCGAGGCAGGCGCCGCCTGGCAGCAGATCGCCAGGACCACCCACACCACTGCCGAGCAGGCCCGCGCCGCCTACCTCGACCACATCGAACGAGCCGAGAAGCACACCCCTGCGCTCACAGACACCGCCGCCTACCGGGCCGTTCTCGACGACCCCCCGCCCACTCCGGCCAACGCTTCGCCCTCGCCTGGCACCAACGCGTCCTCACCCGCGCCGCCGAACGCCCCCCGACCCTCTGGGACAGCCCATGACCCCCCGCTGGCGCGAACACTGCGCCCCTCGCTGCCGCTCGGGAAGTGGAGCCGACCTCCGGTCGGCGCAGCCATACCGGCCGTGCCCTTGGCGTAGCACGGCCCGTCTCACGCGCAAGGGGCCCGAATCACCTTGGCCGCCCCTGCGGGGCTGCTGCGCTCGCCCAAGATCGTTTGGCCTCCTGCCCTTGCGCGCAAGCCTCTCGGACCGTGCCAGGCGCCGTGAGCGGCGACCGGCGGAGCCGTCGCCCGCATAACGGGCCACGACCCACTCAGACCCGTGGAGCAGGAGCGGTCATGGAGCAGGTACGCCGGATACTGATCACCGGGTCACGGACCTGGACCGATACCGCAGTCATCCGGGCCGCGCTCGCCGTCGTGTGGCACCCGGACACGGTTCTGGTCTCCGGTGCCTGCCCCGCGGCGCTGACTTCCTGTGCGAGCTGTGCTGGACCGCTTGGAGCGGCCGGGTCGAACGCTGGCCAGCTGACTGGACCCCCACGGCAAGAGCGCCGACTACCGCCGCAACCACCACATGATCGCCTCCGGCGCCGACCTCTGCCTGGCGTTCATCCGCAACAACTCACCCGGCGCCACCCACTGCGCCCGCCAGGCCGAGCAGGCCGGCATCCCCACCCGCATCTTAGCCGCCGACGGGACGAGGGGAGGTGAACCGCCATGATCCTCAGCGCCTGCGCCGAGGGCTGCTACAAGCACTACGACAAGACCACCGGCACGTGGAAGTGCAGCAAGTGCGGCACCTGAACCCGGGCAGCAAGGGACGGGCCGGAGAGTGGCCGGCCCGTCCACCCGACAAGCCTACGACTACGAAAAGGAGTGGACTGGATCATGGCTGGAGAAACCCAGATCACGTTGATTGGCAACCTGACCGACGACCCAGAGCTGCGCTACACCCCGTCCGGTGCTGCGGTTGTCAACTTCACCGTGGCCTCGACCCCGCGGGTGTTCGACCAGCAAGCCAGGGAATGGCGCGACGGCGACCCGCTGTTCCTGCGCTGCACGCTCTGGCGCCAACCCGCCGAGCACCTGACCGAGAGCCTGAGCAAGGGCGCTCGCGTCATCCTCACCGGCCGTCCCGTGCAACGCAGCTTCGACGCCCAGGCCGACGAGAAGCGCACCGTCACCGAGGTGCAGGTCGACGAGATCGGCCCATCGCTGCGCTACGCCACCGCCACGGTCACCAAACCAACTCGTGCCAGGAGCTCTCGGGTTGCCGACGAACCCACCGTTCCGGTCAGCTGCGGGAGGGCTTGGTCAGGTGTGTGCTTGGCTGACAAGGACCCGAACTCGCCCAGATCACCGAGCCCATCTGGCCGTCGGCGCCGACGCTGCCGCGATCACCTTCCCCGTAGGAGGTCTCAATCGTGCCGTCGGTTGAGCGCTGCGCTACCAGCGTCCTCCTGAGCGGGATGCCCAGCGCTAGGACGAACCATGCCCCCCAAGGCGCGGGGCGGGGCCCGCGGCGGCGAGGATCTGACCATGGCGGGCCGGAGGGAGTCCTTTGCATCGACCCCTGGCGTGCGTAGCCGCATGCGGCTGCAGAAGAGCCGGGACACCAGGCCGGAGCTGGCCGTGCGCAGGTTGCTCCACGCGCAGGGTTTTCGCTACCGGGTGCACGCCCGGCCGATCAAAGGGTTGCGGCGGCAGGCAGACATCGTGTTCGGCCCGGCCCGGGTGGCCGTGTTCATCGACGGCTGCTTCTGGCACGGCTGCCCGGAGCATGGCAACCCCACCCCTTCGGTGAACGCCTGGTACTGGCCCGCGAAGATCGCCGCTACAAAGGCCCGCGACGCGAATACCGACGAGCAGCTGCGGGCCGCGGGGTGGGAGGTTGTGCGGGCCTGGGAGCATTCCGACGCGGCTGAGGTGGCCCAAGAGGTCGCGGCGTTGGTCACCGCTCGCTCCGTTGGCCGCCGTCAGCTACGCGAGTTGCCGACGGTCCTCCGCGACCCCAGCCGGCGAGGCCTTACGTCGTTTCAGGGTGGCAACTAGTTCCCGGCCCAATTCACGCGCCAGCGGGACTGGGACGGCGTTCCCGACCTGGGTGAACTGAGACGCCAGGCTGCCGACGAACTCGTAGTCGTCAGGAAAGCCCTGAATGCGGGCGGCTTCTCGCACCGTCAAGGTCCGGTGCAGGTACGGGTGGATGAAGTCGCTCATGTCCTTGCCCATGTGCGCGGTGACGGTGGGGCATGGCTGTGCCGGCCGCAGCCGGCGGTACTTCGTCTCGTGCCCGCCGGCCTGGAGCTCTTCGGGAAGGTGCCGACTGTCCTGTCCGGGCTCGAGTGCGGCGAGCCGCCGGAGCCGGAGCTCCTCTAGACGTTTGGTGTGGTGGTTGAGCACCGTCGAGCCGCGGCGCAGGCTGCTCGCGTAGGCGCTTACCGGCGGCCCAGCATACGGTGGCGGGCCGTCGCCGTGCACGTGTTCGGGAAGATCCGCGATGGCGTCCCACAGCGTGATGTCACCCGGAGCGGACACCACGGGTGGCCACTGCCAGCGGCGTCCGGGCTCCACAGCAACCACGAATAGCCGTCGCCGAAGCTGCGGGACGCCGAACTCGGCGGCGTTCAGGATCGCGAACTCCACGTCGTAGCGACCGCCATCCGCAAGCCGGATGCGTTCCAGCCCCGTCACGAGGCGGTCGAAGTAGTAGCCGCCTGCCAGCGTGAGCAGCCCAGGGACGTTCTCGAGTAGGACCGCTCGCGGGCGCAGTTCCGCGATGAGCCGAACGAACTCCATCAGCATCTTGTTGCCGGGGTGGTCCGCTCTGCGCTCGCCCTTGATCGAGAAACCTTGGCAGGGCGGGCCGCCCGCCACCAGATCGAGCCGGCGGCGACGACGGGCACCGAGGAGATCCGCAGGGGCGAGTTCCCGGACGTCACGCTGAAGCAGTTGGCCGGTTCCGCCGTGGTTGAGGCGGTACGTCTGGAACGCCTGCACGTCCCGCTCAGCAGCGGCGATCACCCGAAAGCCAGCTTCGGTCAGACCACGCGACATACCGCCGGCGCCGGCGAACAGATCGACCGCTGTTAGCTGCCGCCGGCCGGACCTACCGGCATTCTCAGCGGTGATCTCATCGCCCATCGGGCGGAGCCTACGGCCAACCACCCACGAGATGATGTTGACACGCCGCCGCCGGTAAGGGCGGATAACTGCTCGCGGTGTTATCCAGGTGTAGAACGCTCGACACCGGGCGGTTGAACTTCCCAGGATATACCTCTGACCTGCGTCGATGCAGTCGATCTTCATGTACGCGGGCTGTTTATCGTGGGTTATAGTTGTCGGCATGACCTCACCTGAGTCCGCTCGGCAGCGCCTCGCCGTCGGCGACAAGGCCCGCGAACAGCGGGAGGCCGGGGTGTCGGCCTGGGTGATCGCGCAGCGGATGGGCATCAGCGAGGTGGCCGTCCGCAAGGCGGCCTGGCTCGCGGACACCTTCCCGCCCGAGACGCGCCGCGGGCTCGGCGACGTCCTCGACGAGCTCGGCCCCTCGCACCTGGAGGCGGTCGCGGCGGTGAGCGACCACGGGATTCGCGACGCCCTGCTGGCCGCGGCAGCCGCAGAACGGCTAACCGTCCGCGACCTCCGGCGCCGGGTGGCCGACGCGCATGCTGCGGTCCCCGTGGCGAAGCCGACCCAGCAGATCGGCCAGGTGGTCATCTTAGGCGGGGCCGACGAGCTGTCCCGGGCCCAGCGCGCCGTGGAGCGTTACGCCGCCTTCACGGACGCCCAACTGGACCGGCTGCTGGCCGGCCCCACCGGCCCCGCCGTGCGTGGCTTGACCCGCGCAGCTCAGTCACTTGCTGAGCGCCTCGGAGCCCGTCCCCCCACCCCGTGCCCTGCGACGCCGACCGGCGTCTGAGAGAAGGAGAAAACCATGCCGCTGGAGCTGCTCGAGATCGGCGCCCAGGTGCCTCTCGACAAGATCACGTCCTCGGTGCAGAAGGTCCGGCGGGAGACCGCGGACCAGCGCATCAGCGAGCTGCTCGAGAGCATGCACCGTCACGGCCAGATCCACGCCGTGTCGCTGCTGCGGGACGACCCCGCCGGGCCCTTGGAGCTCATCAACGGGCACCGCCGCTACACCGCAGCCCTGAAGGGCAAGCTGCCCTCGCTGCGGGCCAACATCTATCGGACCCCAAAGGGGCGTGAGAACGACAAGGAGCTGCTGATCCAGCAGCACCTCTACGCCGCCAACATGGCCGAGCCGCTGGTTCCCATCGAGAGGGGACGCATGTTCGAGGCCCTCATGTCGGAGTTCGACTGGGACGCGGCGCGGGTGGCGGAGTGCTTCGAGGGGGAGACCGCCGACTCGGTGAACGAGGCGCTGAAGTTCCTCGCCATCGACGACACCGTGCTGGACGTCATCGCCGCCAACCCCGGCAAGTTCAGCGAGGGTCACCTGCGCGTCCTCGCCGAGTACGCCGCTCCGAGCAAGCGCGCCTGGCGCATGAAGCCCGACGAGCAGCTGCGGATCGCGCGCGAGATCGTCGAGCAGACCGACAAGGAGGTCGCCAAGGACCCGCGCAAGCTGGAAGCCCAGATCCGGAGCGTCGTCAAGCTCCGCCGTGACAAGGAGCAGGTCAAGAACCTCGCCGCCCGCAAGACCCAGGCGGACCCCGTCAAGGCGCTGTTCAAGGCGGTGGAGGCGGTGGAGGCCGCCGCCCGTGCCCTCAAGGACGTGGACCTGGCCGCGATCAAGGAGATCGACGCCGGCGACAAGGGCGACGCCACCAAGCGCCTGTACGACGCCATCGAGGCCATCGACACGTTCACCAACGACCGGCTGGCGAAGCTGGCGCGCAAGGCGGTGTCGTGAGCCAGCAGCCGGACCACGGAGGCGGCCCCGCCGCGGCCGCGCATAACGGCCGGCCGCGGCGGCTCGTCATCAACCCCGAGGCGCTCAAGCTGGTCCCCGCAAACCGGAGGGACTTCTGGGAGACGCTCTCCCAGGAGGTGGAGCTCGACATCGCCGCCAAGTACCGCAAGCGGTGGACGGTGGCGGAAACGGTCCGCGTCATCCTGGCAACGCCCGACGAGACGTACGAAGAGGTGGCGCGCGAGCTGGGCCGCACCCCTGGTGCGGTCCGGTACCGACGGATGGCCATGGTGCACCTGCTCCGCGAGGAGCACGGCGCACCTGAGCGCCTCGCCGCCTACCTCGACGACCCCAAGGGCAACCACAAGCACGCCGACTACGCGCAAGTGCACGAGGCGCTGACGAACCTCGGTCACTACGACAAACCGGTCACTGAGCAGTTCGCGCTCGCGGTCCCGCTCGGCCAGCCGTCGGCCAGCTGGCGCGGCGACGGCACTTCCGCCGCGCTCGCCGTCAGCCAGAACAACGCGCGAGTCCTGCGCGACGAGGTCCGGCGCCTGCTGAGCCTCGGCAGGCCGAAGGGTCAGGGCAGCGGTGGCTGAGACCCGGCAGCACCAGCGGCTCGTCCTCGCCCTGGTCCGCTACCTCCAGCGCGTCGGCTGCGAGATCCTTGCCGCCGACGCCCCGGGTTGGCCCCGGACGCCGCTGCTTGGCGGCCGCAGGCCCGACGTGCTGGCCTACTACACCATCGGGGGATGCATGCTCGCCGGCGAGGCGAAGCGCGGGCCGGAGATGTGGAAAGCGTTGGCCCAGCTCGACAGCGTGGCCGCAGCGCTCCCCGGCTGGGGTCCGATCGGCAGCGGCGGGCTGCTGATCCTCGCCGTCGAGCCGGAGTGGGATGCCGAAGCCCGGCTGCTGTGCAGCGTCGTTAGCAGGCCCCGGACGTTCGCGACCGTCTGGACGCCGGACGTACCGTCGGCGCCATGGCCACGGACGTCCGTACCAGGGCACAACGCACTGTCGATCGCTGAATAGTCGCCGCGGGCTGGCGCCGGAGCTACGCAGCGGCCCGGAACCAGCGCAGAAGGGCTCTCAGAGGATGCAAACGCTCTACTCCGTCTCGGTCCAGGCTGTTGAGCCGGGCGACGCGGCCTTCGAGGCGATCCAGGACAAGGTCGTCGCCTGGGCCTTCCCCTATGGGGACGTCCCCGGTGGGCTCACGTCGTCCTCGGGCGTGACCTACCTGGAGGAGAAGCGAATCACGTGGGACATCGTCAGCGTGGCCGATGGGCTGAGGCTGTGGTCACTGGAGGTGTGCACGCCCCTGTTGGAGACGGCGGACGCCGAGTTCGTGTGCGCGGTCGCCGTTGGCCAGACCGCCGACCGCGTGGGCTTCCACGTCGACTTGGGAAGGCGTACAGCGGAGGCAAGGGTCGCGCCTGCCCGGCTTGAGTTCGTCGCCCGGCCGCGGATCGTGCCAGCCGTTCTCTCCGTGGTGCCCTGCCAGTACAGGCCGGGCGAGCCGGTTGCGGCGGCACCCCGGCGCGTGCGCGCAGCGGATCTCCCGGCGGTGATCGAGCTGTTGGCCGACCCGAACCGGCGGCTGCCCGTGCTCGTAGTGAGCACGACCGCCTCGGGCAGCGCCGAAGCGCGGTTCGCCATGTCGATGGCCGACAAGCTCGCGGGTCTCGCGCACGTGGTGTTGCTAGAAACCTGGCTGGCACTCGACGCGCTCAACTCAGAGAACAGGATGACCGTGCCGGTCCGCGGCGCCAGGTTGTTCTGGCCGCCGACACCAGGCGCCGACAAGCACCCGTGGTGGACCGCAGACCAGCTCCGGGATGCCGCCGACGTGGCCGAGCGGGTCTTCACGATGCTCTCTCGCCTGTCGGTGATGGCGAACGCGCGGAACCGCATCGCCGAGACGGTCCGGCAGGCTGAGCGAGACGCAGCCCGGCAAGCTGCCCGACGGGCGGCGCAGCGCCGTGTAGACGAGGCCGTCGCCGCCGGCGACAAGGACCAGACGATCAAGGCTCTCACCGCGCAACTCGACGCCGAACGGGCTCTCAACGCGCAGCTTGAAGCCGACCGCACCGAGGCCTGGCAACTGGCGGTGGATCTAGACGAGGAGAACCAGCAGCTGCGGCATTACAAGGCCAATTACGAGGCGATGGTCGCCTACCAGCCTGCGGTGGTTGAGTCCGAGCCGCCTCGCGAAGGGCTTGAGGTTTCTCCTGATTTCCGGGAGCTGTGGCCGGCGCTGGAGACGGAAACCGACGGTGCGCTCGTCTTTACCGACCACGCGCGGGCGAGCTGGGCGGGCGCCGGCTACCCCTACCCGGACCGAATGCGGGATGCCCTCGAGAAACTCGCCCTCGCTGCGGTGGAGTGGCGGAGGCTGGGCGGCAATCTTGGCATGAGCCTCACGAGCTGGATCACTCAGCAGGTCGGTCTGCAGTACGCCGCCGACGACGAAGGCATGCGCAGAGCCAAGGTTGCCAAGTTCGACTACGGCCGCCGAACGTACGACCGGGTCGCACACATCAAACTCGATGATCACGTCTCGCCGGATCGCGTCGGCCGGATCTACTTCGGTATTGATCGCGAAGAGAAGCGATGGATCGTCGATCACGTCGGCGTGAAGATCTTCACGCACTAGCAAGTCAAGGACCGGGCTGCGGCTCCCGGTTCCGTTCTCCGGCTGCCAGGCTGATCATCCTTCGCGTGGTTTTGAGACGGCCCGGCGGTTGACGGTTAAGCATCAAGTCCGCCAAGATCCGTCCACAGTAGACAGTCTGTCAATCAGGATGACTGCGAAACCTCGACGTCGGGGTCCACAGTGTGCAGGCCAGGCAGAAGCTCCGGCAGTCTGACCTGCGGTGGACAGGCGGCCCGGTGCAGGGCAGCTTTCTTACACGCGGGTGGTCGCAGGTTCGAAACCTGCCGCGCCCACCGGCCTGACCTGCTCAAACGCCTCTGCCAGCGATCATGGAAGGGATCGCGTGGCATGGTTCGTGGCATGGATGGGCAGTCGACCTATCCTGGCCGTATGGGGGATCTGGGGGGACCCCTCCTGGGCGCGTGCGCCCACGGGGGAATATCGAAACGTCGGCCAGCGGCTCGCTGCGGGTGCGCGTGTACGCCGGCGTCGACGTCCTGACCGGACGCGACCTGTATCTGAAGCAGACCGTCCCAGCCGGGCCGCGGGCGGCTCAGCGCGCCGAGCAGGCGCGCGACGACCTGATCCGGCAGGTCCAGGAGGGTCGGCACCCGCGCACGAACGCATCGCTGCAGCAGCTGCTGGAGCGGCATCTGGCGGCGACGCAGGTGGAACCGCGAGGACGGGAGACCCTGCGCGGCTACCTGCGCAAGCACGTCGCGCCGCTGATCGGTGACACCCCGATCGGCAGCGTCAACGGCGAGGTGCTGGACTCGTTCTACGCGGAGCTGCGCCGCTGCCGCGACCACTGCGACGCCCGGTCACCGGTCATCCACTGCGTCGCTGGCGATCACGCGTGCACCCGGCGCTGCCGCCGGCACGTGTGCAAGCCTTCGCCGTCGAGACACCCATTCACGCTGCCCGGTCCGAGAGGCCAACACGGC
>Ga0210378_10000280_pt1 | contig 25351 bp, 22 predicted proteins | sample PLM1_60_b1redo_FD_155465 | JGI IMG/M metagenome (GOLD analysis project Ga0210378, IMG submission 155465) | Groundwater sediment microbial communities from an aquifer in East River, Colorado, USA - PLM1_60_b1 redo | ecosystem: Environmental > Terrestrial > Soil > Riparian zone | place: USA: East...
TGGCGTCCCGGACCGCCAGCGCGGGCGATGCTCTCTCGCACCCTGTCGGGGTAAGGGCGTCCTAGATGCTCCAAGAGAATCGGCAACGCCGCGGGATACGGCGTCGACGTGTTCACCAAGTCCCACGCCGAATCGACCTCGAACCCGCTCCGCGTAACTCATCAACCAGCGGCGCCTCTGCGCGTCGCCACTCCTCCGCCTTGTGCCGCAATTCCGCATCTCCTTGCTCCTGCTGAGCCATGTACTCGGGGTCAGCCTCAAGCTCGGCCATCAGTTGCTCCGCCGAGATCGGCCCTCGCCTCGACCGCTTCCTCTTCACGGGATCCTCCTCAAGCGAATTGGATGACCGTAGTGTCAGGTCTGCATTGCCACATCTCAACCCACATGACAGCTGAGCGCCGGCTCCTAGAGGTGGGCTAGGGCGAGGTCGACGGCGTGCTCGGGAGACTCCGCGCGCTCGATGCCGTCCCCTTCGAGCTGCCAACCAGGCTCGAGGACGACCACGGGCCGACCAAGACGGCGCGCAAAGGCGATCTCCGCCAGCGTCCCCCAGCTGCCGCCGACGGCGATCACCGCTTGCCCGGAGGCGACGACGGCGAGGTTTCGCGCATGGCCGATGCCGGTCGCGACGGCGTAGTCGACCCACTCGTTCGCCTCCGCCAGACGCTCGCCCGGCAGTACGCCGATCGTCGTCCCGCCTGCCGACTTCGCCCCCCGGGATGCCGCAGCCATCACTTCGCCGAGCCCGCCGGTGACGACTGTGCAGCCCCGCCCGGCCAGCAGACGGCCCACCTCCTCCGCCCGGGCCTCGTTTTCCTTGCCACTCCCAATTACGGACACCTGGGTACCGACCATGAGCCGCGATGGTAGAACGGCCGTCATGGCGAGCCGGGGCGAGGCGAAGGGAGGGACGTTGATCGTCGGCGGCGGCTTCGCCGGCGCGTACGTCGCGCGACTCCTGCGGAAGCGGGGCGCAACAATCGTCAGCCCCGACAACTTCATGCTCTTCACGCCGCTTCTCCCGGAGGCCGCCTCGGGAACGATCGAGCCGAGGCACGCCGTCGTCCCGCTGAGGCTGATGTGCCCGCACGCCGAGCTGCTTCTGGGGCACGCCACCGAGCTCGACACCGAGCGGCGGTTCGTCCGCGTCGAAACCGAGGACGGCGTGTTCCCGATCGGCTACACCCGGCTCGTCCTCGCCGTCGGGGCCATCTCCCGGGTGCTGCCGATTCCCGGGCTCGCCGACCACGGGCTCGGCTTCAAGGATCTCGCCGACGCGATCCACCTCCGGAACCACGTCCTCCGAAGACTGGAAGCCGCTGCCGCGGCCGCCAACGAGACCCATCGGCGCCGTGAGCTGACCTTCGTCTTCGTCGGCGCCGGCTACGCGGGGGTCGAAGCGCTCGGAGAGCTGGCCGACCTCGTGCGGGACGCACTGCGCTACTACCCGTCGCTTCGCGGCGAACAGACCCGCTGGGTCCTCGTCGACGCAGCTCCCAAGATCCTGCCCGAGATCCCAACCCGCCTCGGCGACTACGCGGCGGCGCAGCTCGCCCGGCGGGGAGTCGAGATCAAGGTGGAAACGAAGCTCGAGCGCCTAGAGCCGCATGCGGCCACGCTCTCGAACGGGGAGCGCATCCTGACCAGCACGCTTGTGTGGACGGCCGGCATCCGGCCGAGCCCGGTGCTCGCCGACTTCGGGCTTCCGCTCGACGAGCGGGGGCGCGTGCGGGTCGACGAGACGCTGCGCGTCGAGGGGCACGACGCCGTCTGGGCGCTGGGCGACGGCGCCCGTGTGCCCAACGAGGCGACACCCGGCAAGCCCGATCCCCCGACCTCACAGCACGCGCTGCGCCAGGCCCGGCTGCTGGCGAAGAACCTCCAGGGGACACCGAGGCCCTACCGCTACCGCTCCCTGGGCCAGGTGGCCACCCTGGGCCGTTACAAGGGCATCGCCGATGTCATGGGCCTGCCCGTTCGCGGCTTCCTCGGCTGGTTCGTCACCCGGACCTACCACCTGTACCAGCTGCCGCTTCTCTCCCGGAAGCTTCGCGTCGTCACCGACTGGACGGTCTCGCTCTTCTTCCGGCGCGACATCGCGGAGCTGGGGCTGCTCGGCCATCCTCGAGGCCTGGCCGATGACTGAGGCCGATCGCTGCCTCGCCTTCCTCCGCGACCACGTCTTCCGGGTCACAAACACCGGGCCGGCAGGCCGCTTCGGAACGGCGCTGCTCTATGACGGGCTGCCGCGCGTTTGGAGCCTGAACTACCTCCTCGTGGAGCGAGAGCTCGACCAGGCGACCGCTGAGGCCCTCGCGGCGGAGGCCGAAGAGTTACTAGGCGCCGCCGGGCTCCGCCATCGGAAGGTCGAGGTGCTCGACGAGGTGGCGGGGGCACGACTCGCGGACGAGTTCCGTGCGCTCGGCTGGCACGTCGAGCGAGACCTCGTCCTGCCTCACCGCCGCCGGCCCGACCGCGAGGTGGACGTCTCCCTGGTCGAGGAGGTCGACAAGGAGGCGCTCGCTCCGGTCTGGGCCGAGGCCATGCGGAAGGACTTCGGCGGCGACGATGACGTGATCCGGCAGCTCACCGAGCACAAGCAGGTCCTCGCCGCCGACGGCGCTCGCTTCTTCGCCGCCCGCGTGGACGACGTACTCGCCTCCTACTGCGACTTCTATTCCGACGGGCGGACAGGGCAAATCGAGGCCGTGCAGACCCTCGAGCGCTTCCGTAACAGAGGGCTCGCGCGGGCCGTCGTCTCAAAAGCGCTCGCCGCCTCCGAGGCCGATGGTCACGACTTGACCTTCCTGCTCGCGGACGAGGCCGACTGGCCGAAACGGCTGTACGAGAAGCTCGGCTTCGACGTCGTGGGCTCGGTCTACGAGTTCACGCTGCGCCGGGCCTGATCAGTCGGGGCATCCCTCGTTCGAGGGATGAGCGCAGCTCCGAGTCGCCCGATCTCTTTGTGACATGCGGCGCAGACCTTTCGAGAGCATCGTGCCTGTCCTCGCGCTCGGAGGCGCCCTCGCGGCGGTCCCGCTCGCGGCCATGCACTTCTTCTCGCGCGAGAAGGTCCAGTTCGGCGCGGAAGTCCATTTCGTCGGCGTCGGTCTCACCGCGCTTCCGGCCGCCGCCGCAGCCGTTGCGCTGACGATCGTCGGCGCGCGGCGACGCGACACCCGCACCGTCCTCGTCGGGACCGCCTTCTCCGCGATGGCGGCTCTGCTCGCGCTGCACGGGATCGCCACGCCCGGCCTGCTCTTCGGACAGAACGGCGTCGTCTCGTTCACGGGAGGCGCGACGCTGCCGATCGGCGGCGCGATCCTCGCCCTCTCGGCGCTGCCGGCCTTCCGTCGCACGAGCGGCGTTCGGCCCCTTTTGATCCTGCAGGGGGCGCTGCTCGGCTCGATCGTCGTTCTCGGGGCGCTCGGCATGCTGATGCCCACCTTCGTTCCCGCCGTTCCGGAGCCGCGAAGCGCTCCCGCACTGGCACTGCTCGGGATCGGGCTCGGCTTCTACACCCTTCTGGGTCTGCGGGCCCTGCGCACCTTCCTCTTGACCCGCCGGCGTGCCGATCTGCTCGTCGTCATCGGCATCGTCTGGCTGGCCGCCGCGGTCCCACCCGCCATGCTGCTCCACTACTGGGAGCTCGGCTGGTGGCTCGGACACGGGTTCGAGCTGCTCGGCATCGTCGTCGTCGGGATCCCTGTCGCCCTCGACCTTCGCCGCGGGGCTCAGTCGCGATCCCTCACAGGCGATCTCAGCGGCGCAGAGCTCGTCACGACCGAAGAGGCGTACCTCGGCTCGCATGTGCGGGCGCTCACCATCCGCCTGGCGGAGAAGGACGCCTATACGGAAGAACACACGCGTCGCGTGGCTCTCCGCGCCGTCCAAGTCGGCGAGGAGCTCGACCTCTCGCCGGTACGGGTCCGCTCGCTCGCAACAGGCTCACTCGTCCACGACATCGGCAAGCTCTCGGTGCCCGACTCGATCCTCAAGAAGCCGGGCCCGCTGACGGACGAGGAGTTCTCGGTGGTGAAGCGTCATTCCGAGTGGGGAGACAAGATGCTCGGCGACCTCGGCTTCGGTAAAGACATTCGCCAGCTCGTCCGGGATCATCACGAGCGGCTCGACGGCTCGGGCTACCCGCACGGCATCGGCGACGCAGCCATCTCGCTCGACGCGCGGATCCTCGCGGTCTGCGACGTCTACGACGCGCTGATCTCGAAGCGTGTGTATCGAGAGGCGTGGACGCACGAGCGCGCGATTGCGCTCCTGCGCGAGGAAAGCGGCTCGTCATTCGATCCGAAGTGCGTCGCCGCCCTCGAGCGCGTGCTCGCCCGCGAGCGCTCGCCCGAGACGATCGCCGTCTAAGAGCACGGGGAAACCCCCTCTCCTTTTGCAAGCCTCCCGCCGGGCAAAGCCCGGCTCCGGCGGCCTTTCGCAGTTGCTCTCGACGAGATCTCCGTAGTCGACTCAGCGGGAACTCGTTAGGACTTTCAGCGCAGTCGTCAGCGACTGCTTCGTAGTCACGACGCCTCCGAACAGGTCGCCGTGCTTCCGTACGCGATCGAGCACAACGTCCATCGTGAAGTCGGCGGGGTCGAGATCCTCGGTCACCTCGTCCCAGCGCAACGGCGTCGAGACGGGCGCGCCCGCTTTCGGCCGCACCGAGTAGACCGACGCGATCGTCTTCCCCTCGCCGTTCTGGTTCGAGTCGATCAGAACGCCACGGCGCTTCGCTTTCGTCCACTCGGTCGTGACGAGGCCGCGGTAGGAGCGGGCGAGCGCACCCGCGATGATCTCCGAGAACTGGCGCGTGTCCGCGTACGTGTAGCGCCGCGCGAGCGGCACGAGGACGTGAATGCCCTCGGAGCCGCTCGTCTTCACGAAGCTCTCGAGTTCGAGCGCATCGAGCGCCTGCTTGACGAGCAGGGCGACCTGCACGGTCTCCTTGAAGCCCACGTCGGGCGACGGGTCGAGGTCGAAGAGCACCCAGTCGGGCCGCTCCGGCTTGTCGACCCGCGAGTACCACGTGTTCATGTCGATGCAGCCCATGTTCACCATCCAGAGGAGCGCGAGCTCGTCGTTGACGAGCGGGGCGCGGATGCGCTTTCTGCTGCGCGGGCTCTCGCGCGTAGAGACCTCGATCTCGCGGGTCTCGATCCAGTCGGGCATGTGCTTGGGCGCGTCCTTCTGGAAGAAGAACTGGCCCTGCCAGCCGTCGGGATAGCGCTTCATGGTGAACGGCCTGTACTTCAGGTGCGGCACGAGGGTGCCGGCGACCGACTGATAGTACGAGAGGAGGTCACCCTTGGTGATGCCCTCCTCGGGCCAGAAGAGCTTGTCGAGGTTCGAGAGCTTGAGCACGCGCTTGCCCTTGCGGATCTCGGTCGCCATCGGCTCCTCGATGCGCACGTCGCGCGCGTCCTTGTCGTCGCGGAGCCCCTTGTAGGCGGGCGCTCGCAGCCGACCGTCGTGCGTCCACTCGACGAACTCGACCTCGGCCACCAGCTTCGGCTCGACCCAGACCACATCGCCCTTGCGCACCTTCGGCATCTTCGGCACGTCGCGGAACGGGGGTGTCTCCCGCTGGAGTGGCTTGAGCGCCTTCAGGAGGCGCTCGATCTCCTGTTCCGTGAACCCGGTGCCGACGTTCCCGACGTAGACGAGCTCTTCTCCGCGATAGGCGCCGAGCACGAGAGATCCGAGCGTCCCCGAGCGCCGGCCCTGACCCCGCGTGTAGCCCGCGATCACGAACTCCTGGCGGCCGTGCGGCTTGATCTTCAGCCAGTCGCGCGTGCGTTTGCCCGGGAGGTACTTCGACTCGAGCCGCTTGGCCATGATCCCCTCGAGCTTCTGCTGCTTGGCGGCCCGCAGCAGTGCCCGCCCGTCGTCGAAGCTTTCGGAGAACCGAACGGTCTTGTTCCGCTTGTCGAGCAGCTGCTCGAGCCGCTTCCGGCGCTCGACGAGCGGCAGGTCGATGATCGGCTCACCCTCCACCTCGAGCAGGTCGAAGACGAAGTAGACGATCGGCGTATCCGCCTTTCCCTGCTGCATCGCTGAGAAGCTCGGCCGGCCGGCCTCGTCGAGCGCGCAGACCTCGCCGTCGACGACGCAGTCCGGGGTCTTCAGCGCCTTCGCGAGCTCCCTCGAGACCTTCGAGAAGCGCTCCGTGTAGTCCTGGTCCTTCCGCGACCGGAGCTCGGCCTCGCTGCCCACGACGCTGGCGATGATCCGATATCCGTCCCACTTGATCTCGTACTCCCAACCCGCGCCCTTCGGCACCTCTTCGGCGAGCGTGGCGAGCATCGGGAGGTACTTCCGGTGGGGCCTTGACGCCGCGGCTCCATCATCGCGCTTGCGGATGATCAGCCAGTTCTTCGGATCGCCGGACAGCTTCGCGGGAACGAGCGCGTACGTCCCCTCGAGACGTTTACCGTGGAGCCGAACGGTCAGCCCGCCGTTCTTCTTCTCCTCGACCAGCTCGTAGGTCCCCTGGTCCCAGAGCTCGACGGTTCCCGCTCCGTACTGGCCCTTCGGGATCTCGCCCTCGAAGGTCGCGTACTCGAGCGGGTGATCCTCGACGTGAACCGCGAGGTGCTGCTGCCCGGGCTCGAGCGGCACGCCCTTGGGGACCGCCCAGCTGGCGAGGGCGCCGTTCCGCTCGAGGCGGAAGTCGTAGTGCAGCCGGCTCGCATCGTGTCGCTGGACGACGAAGACGGGCTGCTTGCCGCGCTTGCGGCCGCCGAACGGCTCCGGGGTCTGCTTCGGGTCGCGTTTGCGCTTGTACTCGGCGAGCTTCGCCACACGCCTAGCTTGCCTTGCGCGCCGCCCTCCTGCCGCGCGTGCCCTTCTTCTTCGTCTGCTCGACCGACTTCGCGCAGCGCAGCCATCAGGTCGACTACCTCACCCTCGTCTTCCTCGGCCTCGGGCTCCGGCAGCTCCTTGCCTTCCGAATCAGGCGAGAAGCTCCTTGCGGTAGCGGTCGTCGTACTTCTCCGGCTTGAACCGCTCGCTCAGGTTCTCGACGAGGGACTTCGCCATGTCGACTTCAGCCTTCGCGAGCCGTCCTCGTCCGTCGACGCTTGCGGGCTGCCGGATCTCGTCGGGGTAGTACATGGTTTTCAGTAGGAGCACGCCTTCGTACGTGCGCAGAGCGGCGAGATGCTCCTTGTTGCGGATGACCATTTTCGCGATGCCGACCTGTCGAGCCGGTCGAGATCGTCGTCCTCGAGCGGCACGAACTTGCCCTTCTCGATCTCGAACCCGCGGACGATCTCCTCGGCGTCGACGTTCTCACCGGTGTCCTTGCGAACCTTGTCGTAGCCGATCGGAGACAGGTCGTCCTTGTGGAGGAAGTGGAACTTCAACTCCTTCGACTCCGTCGCCGAGTACATCTTCACCGGCACGCTGACGAGCCCGAAGGAGATCGTTCCGCTCCAGATCGGTCGCGCGATACCCTCTCTTGAATACCCGGTGAACGGCCTGTCGGAAACGCCCGGTGAGCAGGAAATGTTTCGATTTTCGGCCGCAGGGCCATATACCACCAGGGATTCGGGGCGATATGTCTCGAAAAGCGGGTCCCTACATGAGGGGGTCAGCGTTCGAGGCCGGTTCGCGCCGGCCTCGGCGCAGTTTCAGACCGGGGGAAAAGACTGTGGACGCTGTGGATGGCTTTCCCCTGTTGAAACTGTGGATAAGTCGGCGGATCCGCTCAGCGAGCGGGCGCGGCGGGTGTTTCGGAGCCCGGCCTGAAGCCGTAGATGCCGAGGGAGCGGAACCGGTCCCGGCGTCGCCGGCGCAAATCTTCCCCTGAGACCCCGTCCAGCTCCTCGAGGGCGTTCTTGATCACCTCGCCGAGCAGCACGGCCGCTTCGCCGTGGTCGGTGTGGGCGCCGCCCTCGGGCTCGGGGACGATGGCGTCGATCACTCCGAGCTCGTGGCAGTGCAACGCGTCGGGCTTCAGCGCCGCGGCCGCTTTCATCTTCTCCGCCCCGTCCCGCCAGAGGATCGCTGCGCAGCCCTCGGGCGAGATCACGCTGTACATCGCGTTCGACTGCATGAGGATCCGGTCTGCGAGAGCGATCGCGATCGCCCCTCCCGAGCCGCCCTCGCCGATGATGCAGGCAACAGTCGGAACGGTCAGCCTGGCCATCAGCGCCTGCGAGCGGGCAATCGCACCGCCCTGGCCGTGCTGCTCCGCCGCGACACCCGGATAGGCGCCCGGGGTGTCGACGAAGCTGATGAGCGGGAAGCCGTGGCGCTCGGCGATCTCCATCGCTCGCATCGCCTTGCGATAGCCCTCGGGGTAGGCCATTCCGAAGTTCCGGCGCTGGCGCTCCTTCATGTCACGAGCCTTCTGGTGCCCGATGACCGCAACCGTCCGGCCGCCGAAGCTGCCCAGCCCGGTGACGAGCGCCGGGTCCTCGGCCCGCGCCCGGTCGCCGTGCAGCTCGATGAAGTCCTCGAAGAGCCGTTCGACGTAGTCGAGCGTGTACGGGCGCTCGGGGTGGCGCGCCAACTCGACGAACCGCCAGATCTCCTCGTCCGTGGCACCCTCCTCGATGCGCTCGAGCTGCCGTTGGAGCCGCTCGAGCTCGCCGGAGAGACGCGCGCCGCGAAGCAACGGCAGGCTGCGGAGACGGCTCAGCCGCTCACGAAGGCGAAGCTCGGCCTCACCCGGCATGGTTGAAGAGGCGCAGGAGCTTCGCCAGGAAGTCGCGCAGCTCGGGCCGGGGCACGATCGCGTCGACGTGCCCGTAGCGGAAGTTGGACTCGGCGAGGCCGAAGTCCTCGGGCAGCTTCTCGCGCGTCGTCTGCTGCACGACACGCGGGCCGGTGAACGCGAGCAGCGCGCCCGGCTCGGCCACGCAGACGTCTCCAAGGCTGGCGAAGCTCGCCAGCACGCCGGCCGTGGTCGGGTGGGCCATGACGCTGATGTAGCCGCAGCGCGCGTCGCGGAGGTCCTCGACGGCGCAGACGGTCTTCGGAAGCTGCATCAGCGACAGGATCCCCTCCTGCATGCGCGCGCCGCCGGACGCGGTGATCGAGATCAGCGGCACACGATGCTCGATCGCGCTCTCAGCGGCACGGTTGAACTTCTCGCCGACGACGCTGCCCATGGAGCCGCCCATGAACGAAAAATCCATGATCGCGAGCTCGCACGGGCGCTCTTCGATGGCAGCGCGCCCGATGATCATCGCGTCGCCGAGACCCGTCTGCAGCTCGGCCTCGACGAGCCGCTCCGGATATGGGCGGACGTCGAAGAACTCGAGCGGATCCTCCGAGCGCAGGTCAGTCGCCTCCTCCTCGAAGCTGTCCTCATCCGCTACCTGGTCGACCCGCTCGCGGGCCCGAACCGAGAAGTGGAACCCGCAGTGCGGGCACACCCGAAGGTTGGCCTCGAGCTCGTCGTCTCTGTAATGCGAGTCGCATTTCGGGCACGTGTTGGGGTGCGGCTTCTCGCCCCGTGCCTCCTCGGGAAGGTTACGGTGCTCGATGGAGACGTCGATCTTCGCGGCCACGCTGCGATTATCCCGAAACTCGCTCGAATCGAATGTCTCGCCGCGCCACGTGCATGCCGGCCCGCTCGTAGAGCCGCACGGCACCGGTGGGGTTCTCGGCGTCGACTCCAAGGCCCACCGTCGTCAGGCCTCGGCTTGCGAAGTGCGCGAACACGTGCTGGAGCAGCGCGATCGCAAGACCGCGCCGGCGATAGGCGGGCCGGACACCGAGGATGTTCACCCAACCCAGTCCAGGCTCGCTCTCCGGCTCCCTGCAGAGAGCGACCGCGGCCACTTCGTCGCCGGTCTCGACGAAGAACCAGTGCGCGGGTTGGAAATACTCACCCAGGTTCCAGTGTGCCCACGTCTCGAACGGCTCTGGTGTGAATCCCCAGGTGTCTGCGAAGGAGTCCTGTTGTGTCTCCCATGCCGCCCTCCCGTCCCCCTCACGAAAGGGCCGCACGGAGAAGCCGTCGGGCCACTCGGGCAGCGATAGGTCCCCGCCGAGCTCGATCTCCATCCGGAACGAGTGCCGGAACGGCCGGAAGCCTGCCCGCTCGTAAGCCTCGTGCAGGTCCCGGTCGTTCTCGGGGGCCCAACCCCGCACTTGGTCGCGGCCGAGAGTGTCCGCGCGTCGGGCGATCGCCTCGAGCAGCGGGTCGTACGCCCTGGCGTCGGTCCCGCGAACATCGAGCCACGCTGCCTCCCCGCGTGGAATGACATCGGCGTAGCCGACGAGCCGACCCTCGAGCTCTGCGACGAGCACGTTGTCCGGAAAGTCGACGTCCGGTGCCGTCCAATCCTCGCGCAGCTCTGCGGGAGTGGTGTCGGCGGTCCCGTACAGCCGACGGGAATGCTCGTTCAGAACCTCCGCCGCGGCGTCGACCTCGTCCTCTCGTGCGTTGCGGACCAGGACCGAGCTCATTCGGGCACCAACTCGTCGAGCGTGTCGGCCAACCTTGAAAGGTCGGCCAGCTCCCGGTCCGGCTCCGGGTCGGCCTGCTCCCCGAGTCGATTGATCCAGACCGTCCGCAGTCCGAGCTCCTTCCCCGGAGCGACATCGTGGAAGAGGCTCGCGCCGACGTGGACGTGATGCTCCCGGTCGGCCGTGGTCGCCTCGAAGAAACGCTCCCAGTGAGCGTGAGCAGGCTTGTAGGACTGGACGTCCTCCGCCACCACGGCGAGATCGAACGGAACGCCGAGCTGCTGCTGGGAGGCGGCGATCAGATCGCGATCGGTGTTCGAGAGGAGCGCCAGCTTCCACCCACGGCGCCGGAGCTCCGTGAGCGCGTCGGGAACCTCCGTAAACGGCTGCCATTCCGGCAGCGAGCGGGCCAGGGCGCCGGCCTCACCCTCCGGCAGCTGCAGCCCCTCTTGACGGAGAAGCTCCTCGAGCGCAAGGCTCAGCACCTCGCGGTAGCTTCGGTAGGTCTCGGACTCGAGCTCGGGCTCGACCTGGTGGTAACGCTCGAGCAGGCGCGGAACGGCCTCGGCGCCAAACATGCGCTCGAGCTCGCCGCTGATCCCACCGTTCCAGTCGATCAGCGTCCCGTAACAGTCGAAAGTGGCCCAGCGCTGCACGAGCTACTCGTCGAGCTCGCGAAAGACGATGCACGCGTTGTGCCCGCCGAAGCCGAACGAGTTGGAGACCGCGACTTTCACCTCGGCCTCGCGTGCCTCATTCGGCACGTAGTCCAGATCGCACGAAGGATCGGCCGACTCGTAGTTGATCGTCGGCGGGAGCGTGTTGTTGTTCACGGCGAGGATCGTGAAGACCGCCTCCACGGCGCCGGCCGCGCCCAGGCAGTGGCCCGTGGCGCCCTTCGTCGACGACACCGGCGTCTGTTGCGCAGCCTCCTCGCCGAGTGCGAGCTTGATCACCTTCGTCTCGCTCGCGTCACCGAGCGGAGTCGAGGTGCCGTGCGCGTTGATGTAGTCGACGTCCTCCGGCGAGATGCCTGCGTCGGCGAAGGCCATCTTCATTGCCCGCGCCGGGTTCTGCCCGGTCGGGTCGGGCTCCGAGACGTGCTTCGCGTCGGACGAGAGCCCGTAGCCGAGAATCTCGGCGTAGATCTTGGCCCCTCGCGCCTTGGCATGCTCGAGCTCCTCGAGCAGGATCACCGCTCCCGCCTCGCCCATCACGAAGCCGTCGCGCCCTGCGTCGAAGGGCCGGCTCGCCTTCTCGGGCGCGTCGTTCCTGCGTGAGAGGGCGCGCATCGCGCTGAAGCCGGCGATGCCGATCGCCGTCACCCCGGCCTCCGTCCCGCCCGCGAAAACGGCGTCTGCACGGCCGAGGCGGATCATGTCTCCCGCCTCGCCGATCGCCATGTTGGAGGCGGCGCACGCGGTGCACTGCGACGAGAGGGGGCCGCGCGTGCCGAGCTCCATCGAGACCCAGGCTGCGCCCATGTTGGGAATGATCTGCGGGATCGAGAACGGGTTCACGCGGTCGGGGCCGCGCTTCAGAAGCTGGTCGTAGCAGTCCTGGAACGCCTTGAGGCCACCGATTCCGGTGGCGATCGACGAGCCGATGCGCTCGGCTTCGGGCTCGACGTCGAGCCCAGAGTCCTCCTCGGCCTGACGGGCAGCGGCGACGATCATCTGCGCGAAGCGGTCCATGCGCCGCGCCTGCTTGTGATCGAGCCACTGGCGCGGATCGAAGTCCTTGAGCTCGCAGGCGAAGTTGACCGGGTACGCGCTCGCGTCCCACTGCTCGATCACGGCCGCGCCGGATTTCCCGGCCACGAGGTTCTCCCAGGACGAGTCGACGTCGTTGCCGAGCGGCGTCACGGCGCCCATGCCCGTCACCACGACGCGTCTGCGCCCGTTCAGCGATCCGTTGGTCACATTCCCAGCCCTCGTAGCACGGGGGAACCCATGGTTCCCCCGTGGGCCCCCTCCTTCACGCCTCGGGTTCTCCAGCCGACTCGCGGGCTGCGCTCGGGCAAAGCCCGGCTCCGCCCAACGGCACGTTCGATTGTCCCAGCTTGCAAGGTCACATCCCTAGCCCTCCGTCGACGAGGAGGACCTCGCCCGTAATGAAAGATGCTTCGTCCGAGCAGAGGAAACGTACAGCTCCGGCGATGTCCTCCGGATCGCCCAGGCGGCCGAGAGGCGTGTTGCCGAGCATGGCGGCGCGGGCCTCCTCAGGCAGCTCGTCCGTCAGACGCGTCTTCACATACCCGGGGGCGACGACGTTCGCGCGCACTCCGCGGCTGCCGAGCTCGCGCGCGAGAGACTTCGTGAAGCCGATGATTCCGGCCTTCGACGCGCCGTAGTTCGTCTGGCCCCAGTTCCCGCGGACTCCGACGATGCTCGAGATGTTCACGATCGCGCCGGAGCGCCGCCTCATCATTCCCCGCGACGCGGCGCGACACGTGTAGAAGACGCTGCTCAGGTTGGTCTCGATCACATCGCGCCAGTCGGCGTCCGTCATGCGTGCGAGCACGCCGTCGCGGGTCAGGCCCGCGTTGTTGACGAGGATCGCGATGTCGCCCGCCTCCTCGACGAGCGCCTTCGCCTGCTCAGGGTCGGTGACGTCCGCCTGGACCGCGCGGCCTCCGATCTCGCCTGCGACCGACTCGGCCTCCTCGATCGCCGAGCGGCAGCCGACGACGACCTCGGCGCCCGCCTTGGCGAGCTCGACGGCGATCGCGCGGCCGATGCCGCGAGACCCTCCGGTCACGAGGGCTGTCTTTCCCTCGAGCGAGCAGAACCCGTCGCTAGGCAGTGGAGATTGTCTCCTCGACCTTTTTGAGCCCGGCGAGGTTGCTCACCGACACGGCCTTCACGGTGCGGTCGATGCGCTTCAGGAGTCCCGAGAGCACGTTGCTCGGGCCGACCTCGACAAAGACGCGTGCACCTTCCTCGATCAGCCCACGCGCGGCCTGCGTGAACTTCACCGGCGCAGTGAGCTGCTCCACGAGAAGCGTTGCCATCCTGTGCGCGGGCTCGATCTTGGCCGTAACCGTCGACATGAACGGCGCAACGGGATCCCGGAAGCGAACGCGCTCCAGGGCCGGCCGCAGCCGATCGGCCGCGCGCGCGACCAGAGGACTGTGAAAGGCACCCGAGACCTTCAGCTTCACCGTGCGGCGCGCACCGGCCGCTTCCGCCCTGGCGCACAGCTCGTCCACGGCCTCCTGTGTTCCGGAGACGACGATCTGGCCCGGGCAGTTGTAGTTCGCCGGCCAGACTCCCTCGATCTCCGAGCAGAGCTCCTCGACGACGGGGTCGTCCAGACCGAGGATCGCGGCCATGGAGCCGTTGCTCACGCGGGCTGCCTCGTCCATCGCCAGGCCGCGTTCACGAACGAGGGCGATCGACTCCGCGACGTCGAGGGAGCTCGCCGCCGCCAGCGCCGTGAACTCGCCGACCGAGTGGCCGACGACGAAGTCGGGGTGCAGTCCGCGCGCGTTCAGCGCCGCGAGCACGGCGAGGCTCGTCGCAACGAGCGCAGGCTGTTGCACGTCGGTGCGGACGAGCTCGTCGAGCGGCGCCTCGAAGCACAGACGCTCGAGATCGAGCCCTGAGGCTTCGCTGCCCTTGCGGAAGACCTCCCGCGCCTCGGGCACCGCCTCGGCGATCTCACGGCCCATGCCCACCTCGAGTGAGCCCTGTCCGGGGAAGCAGAAAGCGACCTTCATGAGCCAACCTTTCCGTTTGCCGTCCACTCGATCAAGGCCGAGCCCCAGGTGAGGCCCGCTCCCATCCCAGTCATCAACACGAGCTGACCCGGCCGCAGCCGCCCATCGGCCTCTGCATCGGCAAGTGCCAGCGGGATGGAACCGGACGACGTGTTGCCGTACCGATCGACGTTGACCACCGTGCGCTCTTCGGGAATGCCGAGCTTCTTCCTGGCGTGCTCGATGATGCGGACGTTCGCCTGGTGCGGAACGTAGACATCGACGTCCTCGACCGACACTCCGCTGTTGGCGAGCACTTTCTCGGCCGATTCAACGAGCACCCGAGCGGCGAATTTGAAGACCTCGCGGCCGTTCATCTTCACGTAGTGCTCGCCCCCGGCGACCGTCTCGGCCGACGTCGGCTCGCGAGAGCCACCGGCTGGTATGTACAGCTGTGGGCCGCCAGACCCGTCGGCTCCGAGCTCGAAGCCGAGGAAGCCGCCCTCGGACACGCGCTCGAGCACAACAGCCCCGGCGCCGTCGCCGAAGAGGACGCACGTGCTGCGATCCCCCCAGTCGACGATCTTCGAGAGAAGGTCACCGCCGACGACGAGCGCCCGGTTGGCCAGGCCTGCCGAGACCATGCTGTGCGCCTGCGCGATCGCATAGACGAAGCCCGTGCAGCCGGCTGAGAGGTCATAGGCGGCCGCATTCTTCATGCCCAGCTGGTCGGCCATGATCGCGCTGGTCGAGGGGAAGGCCATGTCCGGCGTAACGGTCGCGACGATCACCAGGTCGATCGAGGCAACGTCGCCTCCGGCCTGCTCGAGAGCGTCCTTCGCCGCGGGCAGCGAAACGTCCGAGAGCGCTTCGTCTGCCGCTGCCACCCGGCGTTCCTTGATGCCCGTGCGCTCGATGATCCACTCGTCGGACGTGTCGACCATCTTCGACAGCTCATCATTCGTCAGCACGCGCTCCGGCGCGTTGCAGCCGATGCCCGTGATCGAGACGCGGCCGTTCGCTGTGGCGCTGCCGATCAACTTCGGTCCACCGCGAACGTCAGCGTTCCGCGCGCGGCCAGCTCGTCCCCGACGTGGGCGGTCGCGCGTCCCTTGCCGATCGGCCCCCGAACCCGCTCGAGCACGCACGTCAGCTCCAGCTCGTCACCGGGTAGGACGAGCCGCTTGAACCGCACGTCGTCGATGCCGGCGAAGAGCGCCAGCCGTCCCCGGTTCTCCTCCTCGGAGAGGACGGCGACGGCGCCAGTCTGGGCCATGGCCTCGACGATCAGGACTCCGGGCATGATCGGACGGCCGGGAAAATGCCCTTTGAGATACCACTCGTCCTCGCGCACGGTCTTGCGCGCCACGGCACGGACGCCCAGCTCCAGCTCGACGATTTCGTCGATGAGGAGAAACGGCTCACGATGGGGCAGGATCGCCTCGATCTCTGCCCGCCCGAGCGGCGTCTCAAGGCGGGTAGCCACGAGCCGCCTAGTCTAGTGACGATGGACACTCTCGCCGCTGAAAACGTCGTCCCCAGGCTCCGCGGCCGCTTCGGCCACCCCTATCTCTACGCCGTTGCGTGCCCGTCGACGCAGCGCCTGCTCGGGCCCGAACAAGCTGAAGGCGCAGTCGCCGTCGCGGAGGAGCAGACCGAGGGGCGCGGCCGCTTGGGACGCACGTGGGTCTCGCCTCCCGCCGTCAGCATCCTGTGCTCCGTAGTGCTCGAGCCACGCATTGAGACCCATCGCCTGCCCGAGTTGTCGGTCGTCGCGGGCGAGGCCTGCGCCGAGGCAATCAGCCGCGTGACCGGCCTCGAGCCGACCATCAAGCTGCCGAACGACGTCCTCCTGGGAGCGCGAAAGGTTGCCGGGATCCTGGCCGAGGCTCGTGATGGGCAGGTCGTGCTGGGAATCGGCATCAACGTGAACGTCGAGCCGGCCGAGCTCCCGCAGGACGTGTCGACACCCGCCACGTCGCTCCTCGGCGAGCTAGGCCGGCCGGTCGACCGCGCCGAGCTCCTCGTCTCGCTCCTCGAGTCACTCGAGAAGCATTACGACCGCTGGCTAGCGCAATAGGGGCGCGCTCTCATTCCCCGCAAAGTCGCGGGCGACGGCGCGGATGGTCGTGAAGGGGCCGCCGGACGGAACCGTGAACCGACCGGGAGTCAGTCGCCGCACCCGCACGACACGCGACCCGTCGAGGGTCACGGTGAGATCGGCGGGCTCGTTGATCGAGAAGCGAAGCTCGGACGCCGACAAGAGCTGCAGGCGAGGCGCGGTCAGGTCGAGGGCGAAATCCACCGTCTGGACGACCGTCGAGACGGGGGTCGTGGCCCGTACGACCACCTTGTACTCGCCCGCCCCCAGCCGCCCGCCGAACCGCCCGTTCCACTCGATTGCCTGCGGCCCACCCTCGCGCGGCCCCGCGAAGACCTGACCGAGAGTCTTCCCCTTTCGCTGCACGGAGACCGTGACGCGCGCCGGCCCGTTGAGCCCGAAGCGGAACTTCGTCGTGTCCCACCGCCCGTCCGCGTTGGGGGAGAACACCTGCGGCACGACCCGCACGCCGACGAGGGCCCGGTTGACGATCACGGTCACTGTTGCGGTCGACTCGATGCCCGCATCGTTCCGCGCCGAGAGCCGGATCCCGTAGCGGCCATCCGGGACACCGGCCCCGTCCCAGCGGAACGTGTAGCTGCCCCCGAGCTTCCGCTCCGTGAAGAGGACCGCCAGTGGAGCGCCGGCGAAATCCACCACCGTCGCGGTCACCGTGGCCGGGGCGGTGATCCGGTACTGCACCGTGGTCGTCTCCTGGCGCCCGTCGCCGTTCGGCGTGATGAGCGCAGGCCGAGCGAGAGCGGTGAGGGTGGCCCGCTGAACCGTTCCCGCGACGATTCCAGTCGCGGGTCGCACCGTGGGCCCGGCGTCGATCGCGTACGTGTAGCGGCCCGCAGGCACGGTGCGCGCATCCCAGACCCAGTCGACCGCGGTTCCCTCGCCCTCCCCGGCGGCGACCACGGTATTGCTCTGATCGGTCACGACCACGCTCCACGGCAGCGGCTCCGTCAGCCGGGCGGTGAAGCGCACGAGCGCGCCGGGCGCTCCGACCGCGCGCGGCGAGTAGAGCTTCGGCAGCCCCAGCTCGGAGACCATCCTCGCGAGGTTGTTCAGCTCCCCGTAGAGGCGGCCTCCGGGACACGACGTGAAGCCGGTGTCACGGTGACCCGAGATCGTGCGCAGGGTCACCGGGACCCCGGTGGGAAAGCGTGGATTCCCACCTGAGGTCCAGTTCGTCAGGCTGAGCGGGTCGAGGTGCGCCACGTCGAGCCGCCACGCGAGCAAGCGCGTCAACGCGGTCCGTGCGCTCGGGGTCACGGAGCCCGCGTCGTAGTTGCCGAACAGGGCCACTCCGACCGAGCCGGTGTTGAACCCGGCCGCGTGAGCGCCGATCACATTCCGGTCGATTCCACCGGCCCGGCCCTCGAAGACCTGGCCGTACTTGTCGACGAGAAAGTTGTAGCCGATGTCGTCCCAGCCGTTCGAGCGCACGTGGTAGAGCTGGATCCCGCGCACGATGGCGGCCGACTGCGTCCTCGAGTACGTGTTCGACCCGGCCGTGTGGTGGACGATCGCGAAGCGCAGCGCGTCGGCGTACCTGGTGGGTCCTCGCCGGATGCGCTCGTTCGCGCCCCACGCGAGCCGCGAGAGGATCAGCGGCGAGTCGGCCACCGAGATCGCGCGCAGCGGGACTCCTCCGGCGGGGCTCCAGACGTACTGCGCTCGAACGCGGCGCACCCTGCCATGCGTCCTGATCTGCAGGCGGTTCGACACCCCCATCCAGTAGGGGTTTCCGATCCGCCAGCCCCGCTTGCCGCCTTCACGTCCCGGGTCGGGAGCGTCCTCGGCCTCGGGCGCGGCCTTACGCCAGCCGCTCCAGCGCCCTCCGATCGCCTTCGTGCGGAACGAGACGTCGCCGGCTCCCTGCCAGTGCAAGCCGACCAGGTTGAACTTGGGCGCGGCGGTCGCCTGTCGGCCGAGCGGCACGTCACGTGCGACCGCCGAGAGGCCGGCGCCGAAGGCGGTCGACGGCGCGACCAGAAGCGAGGTGAGGGCGATGAGGAGCGGTCTCATGGGCGGCGAAGCGTCTTGCTACGGAAGCAGAGACCGCCTTCGCCCTCAAGGTCGCCGGGCCTTCCCAGATACAATTCTTACAAGTGAAAGGGCCGCTCTTGCGGACATTTTTCGTCGTCGCCTGCCTGGCTGCGGCCCTGGTTCCCGCTGCCTCAGGGGCTCCCGATCGCCCGCGCGTGCTCGAGGTCGTGTTCGAGAACGACGTCAACCCGGTCACGGCTGACTACGCGATCGGCGAGATCGACCGGGCCAACGACGAGAGCTACGACGCGGTCGTGATCCTGCTCGACACTCCCGGCGGGCTCTCGGAGGCGATGCGGGACATCTACAAGAAAGAGCTCGCGTCTCGCATCCCGGTGATCGTCTACGTCGCCCCCGAAGGAGCGCGGGCCGCCTCCGCAGGAGTCTGGATCGGCCAGGCGGCCGACGTGCTGGCGATGTCGCCGCAGACCAACCTCGGCTCCTCGACGCCGATCTCCTCGGGCGGCGGAAACATCCCGTCTGATCTCAAACGGAAGGTGATCAACGATGCGGCGAAGTCCCTTCGCGGTCTGGCCGAAGAGCATGGGCGCAACGGCGACTGGGCCGAGCGCGCCGTCCGGAAAGCCTCGAACCTGACCGCGCGCGAAGCGCTGCGAATGAACGTGATCGACGCCGTCGCCCCGACGCTGCCGGCGCTGCTCAACCAGCTCGAGGGCTACAAGACGAAGCCCAAGGGTCACGTGCTGCACCTCTCCGGGGCCAAGATCGATCGGGTCGAGATGTCGCTCTGGAAGAAGATCCTCGACACGCTCATCGACCCCGAGCTGATCGTGCTTTTCCTGTCCATCGGGACGCTCGGGATCATCGTCGAGCTCTGGAATCCCGGCCTCATCTTTCCGGGCACCGTGGGCGCGATCTCGTTGATCCTCGGCCTCTTCGGGCTGCAGGTGCTCCCGATCAGCGCGGCCGGCCTGCTGCTGATGGTGCTGGCGTTCGCCTTCTTCGGGGCCGAGGCGTTCATACCGAGCCACGGTGCGTTGACGCTCGCCGGTGCGTGTTGCTTCGTCATCGGCTCGCTCCTTCTCTTCGACCCTGCGGGCGAGAGCTACCAGGTGTCGCTGACCGTCGTGCTCGCCATCGCGGGAACGCTGGCCGGGCTGATGGCGATCGTCGCGACGAAGATCGTGCAGGTCCGCAAGCTGGCGCCGGTCACAGGCCAGGACGAGATGGTCGGCCAGGTTGGAGTCGCCCGCGAGACCCTCGACCCGAGTGGCCAGGTCTTCGTCCACGGTGAGCTCTGGCAGGCGGAGAGCGACGGCGAGCGGATCCCGGCCGGCAGCCAGGTGCGGGTCGAGGGCATGGACGGCCTCACTCTCAGAGTCGCTCCGGTGACCTAAGGCACCGCTTGCGGTGCCGACACCAGGGCGCCGGGCTCTGCCCGGGGCCGTCTGAACTGACCGGTCGACACGTCTCTCACACACACGACCACCTATAGGATCGCGTCGTGGCCGCGCTAATCGGGCTTGCAGTTGTCGCGATCATCGTCCTGATCGTCCTCTCGTCGGCGATCCGGGTAGCGCGGGAGTACGAGCGGGGCGTCATCTTCCGGCTCGGCCGGTTGAAGTCGCCGCCCAAGGGCCCGGGCCTCTTCCTGCTGATCCCGATCATCGACAAGATGGTGCGGGTCGACCTGCGGACGGTGACGCTGAACGTCCCGCCGCAGGAAGTGATCACGAAGGACAACGTCCCGGTCCGCGTCAACGCCGTTGCCTACTTCCGGATCATCGACCCCGAGAAGGCGATCGTCCAGGTCGAGAACTTCATGGTCGCCACGTCGCAGATCGCCCAGACGACGCTGCGCAGCGTGCTCGGCCAGCACCAGCTCGACGAGCTCCTCTCCGAGCGCGACAAGATCAACGAGATCCTGCAGCGGATCATCGACGAGGCGACCTCCCCCTGGGGCATCAAGGTCTCGATCGTCGAGGTCAAGGACGTGGAGATCCCCGGCGGCATGCAGCGTGCCATGGCCCGCCAGGCCGAGGCCGAGCGCGAGCGCCGCGCGAAGGTGATCGCCGCCGAAGGTGAGTTCCAGGCCTCCGAGCGGCTCAAGGACGCCGCCGAGGTCATGGCCGAGAACCCGATGTCCCTCCAGCTGCGCTTCCTGCAGACGATGCTCGAGATCTCATCCGAACGCTCGTCCACGATCATCCTGCCGCTCCCGATCGAGCTCTTCCGGCCGCTGATCGAGGGCACGAGCGGCTACGGATCCAAGCCCTGACCGGCCCGGACGTCCGGCGGGACGCCATCTCAGGAAGAACCGTCGTCATCGCGCCTGCGCGCGCGAAGCGTCCAGGCGCCAAGCGGGGGGAGGTCGAACAGGAAACGCCCGAAGAGCTCGAGAGGTGCCCGTTCTGCGAAGGCCGTGAGGACCGCACGCCGCCCGAGGTCTTCGCAGTGGCGCCGCCCGGCCGGAAGCCCGACACCCCGGGTTGGCAGGTCCGCGTCGTCCCGAACCTCTTCCCCGCCTTCGACCGGCAGGAAGTCGTCGTTCACTCGCCGCGGCACGTTCGCTCCCTCGCCGAGCTCACGGCGGGCGAGATGGCCCCAATCGGCGTTGCCTGGGACGAGCGGATCGAGGCTGCCCGGGCCGTGGGCTTTCCCTACGTTCAGGTCCTCCTCAACGAGAGGCGCGGCGCCGGGGCCAGCCTTCCGCACAGTCACTCACAGCTCGTCTGGTTGCGGAAAACCCCGCCCGAGCCCGCCGCGGAGCTGGGAAATCTCAGGGAAGAGAACTGTGCGCTCTGCAAGCTCTTCGCAACCCAGGAGCAACTGACGATCACGGCCACGGACGGCGTGCAGCTCGTGACGCACCCGGCCGGCCGAGCGCCGTACGAATTGCTGATCGCTCCCACAGCGCATCGACCGGAGGGCGACGCGGAGCTCTATGCCGCCGCGCTCCGGCTCCTGCGCGAAGGGATTCGCCGGCTGCGCGCGATCGAGGGCCCGGTCCCGATCAACGCCTGGGCGCACGCAGGCGGGCACTGGCACCTCGAGGTGCTCCCTCGCCTGACGGTGCTAGCCGGGCTCGAGCTCGGAGCGGGGCTCTACGTCAACCCATTGCCGCCGGAGGAGGCGGCAGCAGCGCTAAAAGACGGCTCCTCGAGCCTCATCGAGCCGTTCTGATCCTGGCGCTCACGAAAAGTACGAGCGGCCTCGATCGCAGCGCCGAGGTTCAGGCCCTTGTCTTTGGCCTGTTTGATCAACATCACCGTTTCGAGCGCATCGATGTCGTAGATGCGCTGCTTGTGGCCCTTCGTGGGAATCTGAGCCTTGTTCGTCCAGTAGTCGAGCTGCATCTTCGAGATGCCCGCGATCTGGCACACCTGGCCCAGATAGAGCTCGACTTTGTCGAGATGGGCGGCTAAGTCAATCGGTTCAAGGAGATCCACCTGCCCGGCGGCCATCGTTTTCCTCCCTCTGGAGACGGTGACCCCATGCGGCCAAGGTATAGCGCGATGGCGCGTCTTTGTGAAGGGTATCTAGCAAAAACCGCTACAAATTGCAGCTGTTTTCTGCCAAAACCTACTCTTCGAGAGGCGTGGCCTCGAGACCCTCGGCTGCGACGATCTCGTCCTGATCGGCCTCGACCACCGGCGCCAAGGTAGACACGCGCTCACCGTTCTTGAGCCGCATCACGATCACGCCCTGCGTCGAGCGCCCGAGGCGCTTGATGTCGTCGACCGCCATCTTGATCACGGTGCCGCCCGTCGAGATCAGCATCACCTGGTATCCGGAACGGACGACGCGCGCGCCGGCGAGCTTCCCCTTGGCCTCGGTGAGCTGCACGGTCTTCACGCCGAGACCTCCGCGGCCCTTGACCGGGTACTCGTCGATCCTCGTCCGCTTCCCGTAACCGTTCTCGGTGACGACGAGCAGGTCGGCGTCGTTCTCGGCACGGTTGATCTCGATCACCTCGTCGCCCTTGCGCAGGTTCATCCCACGGACGCCGCCGGTCGCCCTCCCCATCGGGCGGGCGCCCGACTCGTGGAAGCGAATCGCCTGCCCCTTGCGCGAGACCATGAGGATGTCGTCGTCGCCCGACGAGTGGATCACACCGATCAGCTCGTCCTTCGGACGCAGGTTGATCGCGATGATGCCGTCGGCCTTGAGCGTCGTGTTGTAGTCCTCGAACTTCGTCTTCTTGACCATGCCGTTCTTGGTCGCGAAGACGAGGTACTCGGCTTCCTTGAACTCACGCGTGGCGATCACCGCGCGGATGGTCTCGCCCTCGCGGAACGGTAGGAAGTTGGCCATCGCGCGGCCTTTGCCCTGACGGGTGCCGAGCGGAAGCTCGTGGACCTTCAGCCGGTAGACCTTCCCGACCGAGGTGAAAAAGAGGATGTAGTCGTGGGTCGAGGCGACGAAGAGGTGCTCGATGTAGTCGTCGTCCTTCAGGCCCATGCCCATTACGCCCTGGCCGCCGCGCCGCTGCTCGCGGTACGTGCCGACCGGTAGTCGCTTCACGTAACCGGTCTGCGAAATCGCGATGACCATGTCCTCTTCCGCGATCAGATCCTCGAGCTCGAGCTCCTCTTCGGCGGCGACGATCTCGGTGCGGCGCTCGTCACCGCGGCCGTAGATCTCCTTGATCTCGTCGAGCTCCTCGCGAATGACACCGTCGATGCGGGCCGGGTCGCCGAGGATCGCCCTCAGCTCCGCGATCCGCTCCTGGAGATCGTTGTACTCGCTCTCGACCTCCTTCCTCCCGAGCGCGGTGAGCCGCTGGAGTCGAAGGTCGAGGATCGCCTGCGCCTGGATCTCCGAGAGCTCGAACTGTTCCTGCAGACCGACGCGCGCGGCGTCGACGTCCGCCGAACCACGGATCAGCGCGATCACGGCGTCGAGGTTGTCGAGCGCCTTGAGGTAGCCCGCGAGAACATGCGCCCGGGCCTCGGCGCGGCGCAGCTCGTACTTCGACCGGCGCGAGACGATCTCGCGCTGGTAGTCGAGGTAGTAGCGGATCATCTCGAGCAGCGAGAGCGTCCGCGGCACGCCCTCGACGAGCGCGACGGCGTTGTAGCCGAACGTCGTCTGCAGCGGGGTGTGCTTGAACAGCTTGTTGAGCGCGACCTGCGGGATGGCGTCTCGCTTCAGCTCGACATAGATGCGCATGCCGTCCTTGTCGGAGTGGTCCTGCAGCGCCTCGTCGGTCATCGGAACCTCGCTCAGGGTCCCGGCCTTGACGAGGTCGGCGATCTTCTCGATCACGCCGCCTTCGCCGCCCTTGCGGACACCGTAGGGAAGCTCCGTGATGATGATCGCGTTCTTGCCGCCGCGCAGCACCTCGATGTGCGCCTTGCCGCGGACGATGATCCGGCCACGCCCCGAGCGGTAAGCGTCACGGATGCCGGAGCGGCCGACGATCGTGCCGGCCGTCGGAAAATCGGGGCCCTTCACGATCTGGGAGAGGCGGCCGACGTCGATGTCGGGGTCGTCGATCATCGCGTTCACCGCGGCGACGACCTCGCCGAGGTTGTGCGGGGGGATGTTCGTCGCCATGCCGACCGCGATCCCCTGCGAGCCGTTCAAGAGCAGGTTCGGGTAGCGCGACGGGAGAGAGGTCGGTTCGCGGCGCGACTCGTCGTAGTTGGGGACGAAGTCGACCGTGTCGGCGTCGATGTCGCGCAGCATCTCGGTCGCAATTCGTGACAATCGGCACTCGGTGTATCTCATTGCGCCTGGCGGGTCGCCGTCGATCGAACCGAAGTAGCCCTGGCCGTCGATGAGCGGGTAGCGCATCGAGAACGACTGCGCGAGCCGGGCGAGAGCGTCGTAGATCGCCGAGTCGCCGTGCGGGTGGTAGTTGCCCATCACGTCGCCGACGACGCGCGCCGACTTCCGTGTCGGACGGTTCGGCTGCAGGCCGGCCTCGTGCATCGCGTAGAGCACCCGGCGGTGGACGGGCTTGAGGCCGTCGCGCACGTCGGGCAGGGCGCGCGAGACGATCACGCTCATCGCGTAGTCGAGGAAGCTCGAGCGGACCTCCGCCTCGAGCTCGCGCGGCTCGACCCGGCCCGCACCCAGCGGTTCGCCGGTCAGATCAGACATCGAGGAACCTCACATCGCGGGCGTTCTGCTCGATGAACTCTCGGCGCGGCTCCACCTCGTCGCCCATCAGGCGCGAGAACCAGAGGTCGGTCGTAGCCGCGTCCTCGACATCCACGCGCACGAGCATGCGCCGTGCGGGATCCATCGTCGTCGTCCACAACTCGTCGGACTGCATCTCTGCCAGGCCCTTGAAGCGGGTGATCTGGATGCCGTGCTTCGCGAACGTGAACGCGAGCGCCCGCAGGCTCTCGAAGGTCTCAGCCTCCTCGTCCTGCTTGCCCGAGCGAAGTCGAAACGGCGGCAGCCCCCCGACGACCTCGCCGAGCCTCTCGTAGGAGCGGCGAACGTGCTCGTAGATGGGGGAATCGAACAGCTCCGCAGGCACGACGATGTCTGACGCGGCGCTCGTCTCCAGCTCGACGACCCGCACCCTGAGAGCATTGGCGTCGGCCTTGGCGTCGAGGCCGTAGCCGTTCTCGCTGGCGCTCTTGATCCATTTCGCGGCCTCGCTCGGCGTCGACACGTCGCTCTCGACGAGCCGATGGGCTAGGACGAAATCGGCCGCCGGGTTGCCGAAGTCGGAGCGGAGCCGGCCGGCCCAGCCCTCGAACTCGTGCAGCGCCCGCTGGAAGCGGCCGTACTTGGCCTCGCTGAGCTTGACCTGGGCGCCCCCGCGCGCCTCGATCTCGATCTCAGGGAACTTCTCGCGAACCAGCAGCTCCTCGAGCTGCGCGTCCTTCTCCAGATAGCTCTGCTGGTTGCCCATGCGCACGAGGTAGAGCGGCGGGACCGCGATGTAGACGTGGCCGCGCTCGAAGAGCTCGGGCATGTGGCGATAGAGGAACGTGAGCACGAGCGTGCGGATGTGCGCACCGTCGACGTCGGCGTCGGTCATGACGATGACGCGGTGGTAGCGGAGCTTCGCGATGTCGAACTCCTCGCCGATCGACGTCCCGATCACCTGCACGAGCGTCTGGATCTCGGTGTTCGAGAGC
>Ga0210378_10000281_pt1 | contig 25301 bp, 20 predicted proteins | sample PLM1_60_b1redo_FD_155465 | JGI IMG/M metagenome (GOLD analysis project Ga0210378, IMG submission 155465) | Groundwater sediment microbial communities from an aquifer in East River, Colorado, USA - PLM1_60_b1 redo | ecosystem: Environmental > Terrestrial > Soil > Riparian zone | place: USA: East...
GGCCGGTTGCGAGGTCGAGGTGGTCGACGAGCGCGCCGAGGCGGTGGGTGCCAAGGTCGGGCAGCAGCCGGCGGGCGATCCGTAGCGTGTCGATCACCTTCGCGGGGCGCCAGTCGGGCAGCTTGCGGCGCAGCACGTCGAGGTCGATGCCGACGTTGTGACCGACGATCACGGCGTCGCCCAGGTGCGCGAGCACGTCGGCGCGGACCGCGTCGAAGCTTTCCGCGGTCGCCACGTCGTCGTTGCTGATGCCGTGGACCCGGCGGGCCTGCCACAGGATCGGCGTGTCGGGCCGCACCAGCCATGCGGTGGGTTCGCCGATGATCCCGTCGACCACGTGCACGACGGCCAGCTCGACTAGGTCTGGCGGGTGCTGCCCGTTGCCTTCCACGTCGATGACCGCGTAGCGCCTTGCGGTCCAAGGTTGGGGGTCGCTCATGCGGGCGTGTCCTCTGTCCAGCCGATCTCGGCGCGGCCGTGCCGGCGGGATCGGTGCGGGTGGCGTACGTCGTGGATCTGGAACCCGAACGCGTGCTGCAGGTAGTAGCGCGGTTGCTCGTCCAGCCCCGCTACCACCGCCGCCCGGTCGGTCACGTCGATGACCTCGAATCCTTCCGCCGCCGGCAGGCGGGCGGCAATCCCGCGCAGCTCGACCGGGGAGGGCACCCGATGGTGCTGGGCGCACAGGTCGAGCTGTTTGACCGGGCAGATGTCGCACAGCTCACGGATGCCGTAGTGGCCGTTGTAGTCCGGCACGCCGTGCGCGTAGGACACTGCGCAACTGGTCTTGCGGAACAGCGACCCGCCGTGGCCGGCGGCGAACGCGGCCAGGATGCGGGCCTCCATCGTTTCCGGCACGATCTTGCGCCGCGCGGTGTCCTCGTACGGCTCGGGTATGCCGTTGGCGCGGTAGTAGTCGGCGATCTCGTCCCGGTAAAACAGGCCGGTGAACACCGACGCGTGCGCGAGTCGGCTCAGCTCCACCGCGCGGGCGAGATGTTGCGGGGTGTCGTTCAGGCCGGGCACGAGGGGCCGCCAGTAGAAGACGGTCCGGTACTGCGCGGCCAGCGGCGCGGCGGTGCGCAGGGACTTCTCCGCGACCGCCTTGTCAAAGGGTTCGATGCGTTTGTCGTCGATGCCGGAGTAGGTGAACAGCAACGTGACCCGCACGCTGGTCAAGGCGTTGAGGCGGGCGCAGTCCTCCGGATCAACCCGGTACCGGGTGATGACCAACACGTGGTTGCGCAGTCCGCGGCTGTCGAGGTCTTCCAGCACGGCGAACGTGTGGTCCTTGACCTTCGGCAGGAACGGGTCAGTGGCCCGGTTGAACACCTGCACCGGCGTCACGTTCCTTTGGAAGTACGGGTGAGTGACCAGCAGTTCGACCGCTTCGGCGTCGGTCACCAACGCGCGGGGCTGCCGCAGGTCCCATGCCCCGTAGGTATGCCGGATGCAGTAGGCGCAGTCCAGCGGGCACCCCATCACATGGTTCAGTGACAGCCCGGACTTGCGGTACTCCACGACCTCCCGTGATCGGTCGGAAAGCTGGGCGGCCTGCGCAGACGTGAGCAGCGGAACAAACGTGGACATGCGTCCTCCAGATATCCGGGGAGTGAAGCCGGCACGTGCGGATGGGTGGCCCGAGCAGGCCAGTGCCCGCCGTCGACGCGGTTGATTTGGTGGACCGCCACTGCCATGTCGCCGATGACGGTGTCGACGACAGGTCCCGCAAGCCCACGGTGCGGCGAAGTTCCTGCCGAGAGCCGTACCAGGACAGGTCAACGCCGTCGGCCGCATCGACCGTCACCGGGTACCGCCCTGAACTGGTTTGCATGCTGCTCCTCCAAAGGAGTTGGGTAATCGGGTCAGGCCGACGACGGAACTCGTGGGGCGTCTCGTGGCGTCTGTGTGCCCGCGAGCCAATCGGCGTGGACCTGGGCGGCGTAGCGCTGCCGGGCCGCCGCGCTGACTTCGTCCAGGTGAAGACGGGCCTCGCACGGCCAGCCCTCGCCGCAGGACCGGCAGGTCCACGGCCGCACCGAACCGGCGCGGTGTGCCAACCGCACCTGCTCGGGCGCCTCGGTGCAGGGCCGCGGCGGTACGGATCGACGGTCGATGGTGGCCAGCACTGCTCGCATGGTGGCTGTCCTCACGGTCTCGGGATCGGCTCGGTATCGTGGGTGCTTGCCGCCGCCGGTCCGCCGGGTGGCAGCAGGGTGGAGTTGAGGAAGTCGTCGGCCCACCGCACCGATCTGCACGGCCAGGTCAACAGACAGCGACCGCAACGGCCGGGCACATCAGCCGGCGTGTGCGCCCGCCAGAACTGTGCCCCGACAACCCACCCGACCCGCAACTCGACGCCCGGCGGTGGCTCCAGCGACGGCAGAACGGTGCCGCTAGGGCCGGCGGTCAACGGTGCACTCACCCCCTCGTCGTGCGATCGAAGATCGCCGGTCCGCGCGCCCAGCACGTCACCAGCAACGGGGACGGCACGGCGGTCACCACGGGGACAAAAGACCGCCGCGCCGTCCCGTTCAACCCGCCACCGACGTTTCTTGGCGGCCAGCGGCGGGGAGTCACAGCAGGGCCGCCTCGGCACAATGTCCTAAGTGGCCCGATGGCTGATGACTTTGGCCCGCGAGCACGCGCAATGCCAGGTCAAGGGCGCGCCGCTTGTACGCCCCTCAAGCGCCGTTACGGCGCCGTTCCTTGGAACTTCGTTCTGGGGGATGGGCACGCACCAGAACGGCACCTACCGTGGGTGCAATCGTCCAGGAGGTGCATGTGGTCAGGTCCAGCGCGCCGCGCACGCTGCTCGGTGCCATCATCGCCCGAAACCCCCTGCAAAGCCTGGAAGAGGTCTGCGAGGAGTTTGAGCAGGCCGGCCGCAATATCGGTGAGAAGGTAAGCCTGAGCCCTCGGCAGTTGGACCGATGGATCGCGGGTATGTTGACAACTCTGCCCCGTCCCGCGGCGTGCAGAGTCGCGGAGCACTACTGGCAGCGACCGATCCAAGAGCTGCTTGGTCTGCCCAGCAGCGAAGACCTCACACCGCCAATCGCAGCGGTGTCGACTGGCGAGCCAACGGCAGGCGAAGAGATACAGCACACCCCGCAGCGGGATCCCTCGCAGTGGGAGAGGGAGTTGGTAATGGCAGCAGCACACGAGTCAATGGGGCACGCAACGGATTCCGGATCCGACGTCATTCCTGAGGCTTCGATAGAGCAATTGCATGCAGACGTTGTTCGAGCGGCGCGCGAATATCGGGATACTCCGCCGCTGATGATGCTCGCGGAGACACGGCGGCTCCGGAACACGGCGTGGATGCTTCTTGACCGGACTCGCAGGCCGGCACAGAAGGCCGACTTGTACCTCGCCTCAGGTCAGCTCTGCGCGTTGATGTCCGTAGCATCGTTCGACTTGGCGGTGTGGGATGCCGCCGAGGAGCAAGCACGTGCCGCCTACACCTACGCGGAGATCGTGGACCATCCGGGGCTGCGCGCGTGGACACGGGGTATGCAGTCGCTCGTCGCGTACTGGTCGGGTCGTCCGCGAGAAGCCGCGCGGATTGCGGCGGCTGGGGCCGATGCTGCACCGGCAGGCAAGGCACGCGTCAGGCTCCTATGCATTTCGGCCAGGGCCTGGTCACATCTTGGAGATGCTGATCGCACCAAGGCGGCGCTCGATGCGGCTACGCGAGAGTTTGAAGACACTGGAGACGACGGGACCGACGAGCTACACGACGAGATCGGTGGCGAGTTCGGATGGGGCCATGCCCGAATGGCGATGTGCTCGGGAACCGCTCTTCTCCGCATCGGCGACGCAGCGTCGGCCGCAGCGCAGGCCGCGCTCGCCATGCAGCTCCACGACGAAGACGGCTCCGGTGCCCTCGTAGCCGCGAAGGCCCGCGCCGATCTGGCGCAGGCTGAACTCATGCGTGGACAGCTCGACGCCGCGACTGCGGCGCTGGATCCGCTGTGGACACTGCCCTCAGAGCACCGCAGGCACGGGCTGGTTGGACGGCTCACTGACGTCGGCCGTGTCTTGACCAGCAACGACTATCGCACCGCCGGAGAGGCAGCATCCCTGCGGGATCGAATCGAGGTTTTCACGGCTGAGTCGGCACCTCGCGCCCTGCCGGGCCGGGCCTGACGATCTCGGAATGACCGACGTCGGTGCGTCGTCGCCAGGCAGCGAGTAGCGCCGTCTCCTTGTGCCGATCGAGGCCATGTTCGGCCTGTCGCTCACTCGCTACCGGGTCCTCGCGCCGAAGCCACTCCCAGGTATCGGCAACCGTCTCGCTCAGCGGTCGGCAGGTGAGCCCGGCCGCCACCGCCTTGCCAACGTCTACTCGCCATGTTCCCGGCTGGGTACGCCACAGCGGGATCTCAGTCCACGGCTTCACGTCTTGCCGGGACAGCCACTCGTCGGACACCCACACGAGCTGGCTGCGATCAGCCGCGTGAGTCACGTCCGCGCAGGCACGCCACAGCTCGCCATATGTGGCGGCGCCCTCCGGAGCGGCCAGGTTGAAGGCACCGGCGAGTCCATCCGAAGCCGCGGCAAGCGCGAACGCCGCCACGTCCCTAGCGTCGATGACCTGGATACCGCGCTCTGGGTCGCCCGCGGCAAGAACCTCCCCGCCAGCAGCCATCCGGCGCAGCATCCACGGCAGCCGACCAACGTACTCACCCTGCCCGAGAATCACGGACGGCCGGAGGATCAGCGATCGCTTGTCACCGAACACCTGGCGTACGGCCAGCTCCGCGCCCGCCTTCAGCGTGCCGTAGGCGTCGCGGCCAACACCCGCTTCAGGATCGTCGGCCCGCATCGAAGCCGAGGCGGGCCGTACCGGAGACGTCTCATCGACCGGTTGGTCCGGCCAGTCCGGGTACACGGTCACCGTCGAGAGAAACACATAGCGCGCAGCGACCTCGGCGAGCGCGCGGACGGCGGCGCTCACGATCCACGGCTCCTGCCCAGAGGTGTCGACGACGACGTCCCACGGTCCAGCGGCTGCCAGCCGCGCGAGATCGGTCTCGACCGTACGGTCACCGTGGATCGCTACCACGCCGGGCACATCGCGCTGGCTGCGTCCGCGATTGAAGGTCGTCACGCTCCACCCACGGCCCAACGCATCCTCTACGACCGCGCGACCGAGGAACCAGGTCCCACCAAGCACAAGAACACGCATTCCGACATCCTTCCCCAGGCACTACGACGCTCTCCAACCGGCTCTCGCACCGCAAGACCCCTCCGCGGGCCGTCATGATGGGCGACATGATGGGCAGCCACGCGCTTCTCAGCCGCGCCGAACACCAGGCCGCTGCCATGCTCTCCACGCTGGCAGCGCTCGTCGAGTGCGAGTCGCCATCCAACGACCTCGCAGCGATCGACCGCTGCGCGGACCTGCTCCGCGACCTCGGGACCGCCATCGTCGGCTGGCCACCGCAGCGCCTCACGGTCAGCGATCGACCACACCTACTGTGGGAACCGCTCGGCGAGCCGAAAGTGCTGATCCTTGGCCACCTCGACACCGTCTGGCCAGTTGGAACCATCACCGAATGGCCATTCCAGGTGGAGAACGGCGTCGCCCGCGGCCCTGGCGTGTTCGACATGAAAGCCGGCCTCGTCATCGCGCTCACCGCCCTTGGCCTGCTCGAGGACACCAGCGGGGTCGGGCTGCTGGTCAACAGCGATGAAGAGATCGGCTCGGCGTCCTCCCTTGAGCTGATCGAGCACCACGCCACGGCCGCGGGAGCAGTGCTCGTCTGCGAGCCCAGCGCCGACGGCGGCGCCGTAAAGAATGGTCGCAAAGGCGTCAGCCACTACGAGCTTCGCGTGACCGGCCACGCCGCGCACGCTGGCCTGGAGCCTGAACTCGGCGTCAACGCTGCCATCGAACTCGCACACCAGATCCTCGCCGTCGCCAAGATCGCCCGACCCGACCTGGGTACCTCCGTCACACCGACCATCACAAGCGCAGGTACGACCGTTAACACCGTTCCCGAGCTGGCCGCCGTGCACGTTGACGCCCGCGCCTGGACGCGAGACGAGATGGAACGCGTCGACCGCGAACTCCGCGGCCTTCAACCGGCCCTGCCCGGCGCAACGCTTCGGCTGGTCGGCGACATCAACCGGTACCCGTTCGAGCCGCACAGCGCCGCACCGATGCTGGTCCACCTACATGCCGCAGCTCGGGACCTCGGAGTCCAAGAACCAGCAGCGGTGCGCTCTGGTGGTGCCTCAGACGGCAACATCACCGCGGCTTTGGGGATCCCGACACTCGATGGGCTCGGAGCACTCGGAGCCCACCCGCACGCACGAACCGAACAAGTCGACATCCGTTCGATGCCCGGTCGCGCAGCGCTCCTCGCCAGCATCATCGACCGCGTGTGCGGCCGGTGCATGGGGTGAAAAGCATAAGCCTCCATCCGGGCGAACCATCCCTGGACAGCAGAACCGGGGCCATTGATCGCGTGCAGATACGACCTCTCGCGGCTCCGAGGCGTCCACCGAACGGGATCGCCCTGGGAGGCGTCGAACCAGTGAGAGAGAGTTCTGAACTGCGCCGACCGGGAGTGGCAGGGCGAGTTGGGCGCGATGGTGACGGGGTGATCGCCGCGTCTGAGGGCCGTGATCCGGTGGGCGAGGTTCCGGTGCCGCCGCCGGTGCCACGCGGCCCGCACACGGGCAGGGCGGCTGGCTCGCCTGGGCCGACGCGGTCGTGCTGGAGCTGATGGGGTGGGGTCCGGACTGGAGATGCGCCGCCGCAAACGCGCACACCAATCCGTGGCGTTCCCCTCGACCGTGCTCGCCTGCGCGGTCACGCTGTCGCTGGCGGCGCAGGTCGTGGAGGCCGAACGCTCGCCCATCGGCTGGATCGCCGCCCCGCCATCCCGGCGCTCGGGTTCCTCGTCATGGTCAAGATCGCGCTCGGCCACACCAGCACCAACACTGCGGCGACGCGCGGGCCGGGGACGGCCGCGCCGTCCGCTGCGGACGACGCAGACGACGCGGACGCGGAGCCGCCGTCCCGGACCGTCCCCGACGGCCGCACTTCGACCGGCGTCGGTCCCGCACCCGGGTCCAACCACCCTGCGACACCGCCATTGGACGGGCATGCGCAACGCGACATCACCGACGTTCAGGCGCTGCTGCCCGCCGCGCGGTGGGCGGCCCGCCGCGCACGCCGGGATCGCGTCAGATGCGCGGGACGCCAAGTCTGTGAGTTCTGTCGGTGGTGCTCGTTACGCTTGGCCAATCTGGCTCCAAGCGGGCCCCGGGGAACTCGCCGAGCGTCGCTTATTAGCTCGTCGTTCCTTGCACGCTGAGAGGGCCAATGCAGAGCCAGGAGAACGACTCAGCGTCACCGCCCGTTGACCTGGGGTTGTGGGGGAAGTCGGCTGGGCTGCCGCACGGAGTGACTTATCCGGTGGTGTGTCATCTGCTCGACACTGCGGCGGTGGCCCTGATGCTGTGGGAGCGGTTTGTTCCAGGCGGACTTCGCGCGCGTATCGCCGCAGGGCTCGGCGTGACCGAGGGTGACGCTGGTCGTCTGATCGGTTTCTGGGCTGGGCTACACGACATCGGCAAAGTCGTTCCCAGCTTTCAAGGCCAGGACGAACTGGCCTTCGCGCGCTTGGCCGGGTATCCGGGGACGCCGGCCGACCCGTTGAAGCATGACTTTGCCGTGCATGTCTGGTTGAGCACCGCGCTGCAGAGGGTCGGGTATGCACCCGACGGTCTGTTGCCGCGCGCGCCGGCGGGGCGGGTCGGCGGGGCGGGTCGCGCAGCTGCTTGGCGGGCATCACGGGTGCTTCCATCCTGTCAACGTGCAGGACGCAGCTAAGCCACTGATCCGGGTGCCGGCGCTGGGCGCCGGCGAGTGGGAGTCGCAACGCGCCGCGCTGTTCAACACCGTGCTGGAGATCGCCGGCCCGCCGCCAGCACCGAAGGCCGTCGAGCCGCCGGTGGCTGCCCTGGTGTGCGGGTTAGTGATCCTGTCGGACTGGCTGGTCAGCCAGGAGGAGTTCCTGTTAGGACGGCTCCGGTGCCTCCCGCAGGCGGGAGCCCACGAGGAGCTGCGCCGTCACTACGAGTCGGCCCTCGAAGCTGCTCCGGCGCTGCTGACCGAGTCGGGGTTGGTGCCAGTCCGGCTGAAGGAGGGGACCTTTGCCGAGGAGTTTCCGCTTTCGGCGAGCGATCTTCAGCAGTCGATCGCCCAGGGATTGCCGGCGCTGCTCAACGGTCCCGGGCTGCTGTTGGTCATGGCGCCCACGGGTGAGGGAAAGACTGAGGCAGCGCTTCACGCAGCCCGGCTGATGGGGCAGGCCGCGGGCGCTCCAGGCATGTTCGTCGCGCTGCCGACGATGGCGACAGCCGACCAGATGTACAGGCGCGTGTTTGAGTACGCGGATCGACGCGTGGGCGGCGCCGCACCGCTGACGCTGTTGCACAGCATGGCTTGGCTGAATCCCGCCTACGGGCTCGACACCTCCGGCGAAGACAGGGCGCATATTCTCACCGGCGATGCAGATCACGGCATGTCCCGGCTCGTTGCCGCCGAGTGGCTACGAACCCGCAAACGCGGTCTGCTCGCGCCGCTGGCGGTCGGCACGATCGACCAGGCGCTCGCGGCGGTGCTGTGTGCGCGACACAACGTGCTGCGTCTGCTCGGCCTGGCCGGCAAGGTGTTCATCGTCGATGAGGCGCACTCCTACGACGCCTACATGCAGGCCCTACTCGGCCGTCTGTTGCGGTGGCTCGGGGCGTTGGGCGCACCGGTGGTCCTGCTGTCGGCGACCCTGCCGATTGACGTCGCGGGGCGGTTGGTGCGGGCGTACCGGCAGGGAGCAAGGCTGAAGGATCCCCCCGCCACGCCGCTGCCGGTGAACTATCCGGGCTGGATCTACGCTGACACCCGGACTGGGGCAATCACCGGCACCCCCGTTGCCGCCCGGCGGTGGACGCTGACCGTGACGGCCCATCCGGTCTCGCTGGACTCCGAGGGCCGGGCCGACCGGTCCCACGCCCTACGCCAGCTGCTCGCACCCCTCGCCGCGAAGGGGGGCTGCGCCGTGGTGGTCTGCACCACGGTCGCCGAGGCGCAGGCCACGTATCGGGATCTGTTGGTGTGGCGTGCCGAGATCGACGACCGTGGGGATCTCGACGTTGACCTGAGCCTGCTCCATGCCCGGTTCCCGGCCAGGCAGCGCGAGGAGATCACGCAGAAGGTCGTCACGGCGTTCGGCAAGGACGGCACCGACCGCCCCCGGGCCGCGGTGCTGGTCGCCACCCAGGTCGTCGAACAATCCCTGGACCTCGACTTCGACCTGGTCATCAGCGACCTGGGGCCCGTCTCGCTGCTGCTGCAGCGCGCCGGCCGAGGCTGGCGCCACCCTGGCCGGCCCGCGGACACGCGGGGCGCGTTCACCCGACCGGAGCTCGCGGTCCTGGTGCCGACCTCCGTGAACGGGGAACTCCGCCTGCCGCGCGCGTGGACCGCTGTCTACAACGAGGCGCAGCTCCTGAGCGCCCACGACCTGCTCACCGCCGACGCGCCCCGCCCGGTGCAGGTGCCCGACGACGTTCAGAACCTCGTGGACAAGGCCGAAGCGCAGCCGGTTGACGAGGACCGTCTGGTGAAGTTTCTGGGGCGCATCGCGGAGGAGGACGTCCACACACAAATGGCGAAGATGGTGGCGATACCAAGTCCCAAACTGCTGGGTGACCTCCATGCGCTCACGTCCACCGACTTCGACGACGAACTGATCGCCACCAGGCTCGGCGCCGACGCGGTCCGCGTCCTGTGCTGCTACGTCGATTCCTCAGGTCAGCGGTGGCTCGATCCGCAGCTCAGCCGAGAACTACCAGCGTCGCCGTCGCAGCATGCCGGCCGGTGGTCACGCGACCAGGTCAAGGTTCTGCTCGCCGAGACCATCCCGGTGCGGGCCGGCACGTGGAGCCGAGAGCCCGGCGCCGACACGCAGGCCCCCGCGTCGTGGCAGAAGAACCCGTGGCTGCGGAACCTGATCCTCCTCCCGCACCCGGTCGGCGACGACGGCACGGTCCTGCCGGCCCAAATCGGCGACCAGGAGTTCCTTCTTGACCAAGAGCTGGGCCTGCTCGCGCAACGAGTCCGATGAACGCCCGTACATCACCGTCAGGAGTTCGCGATGCCCCCTTCGTTCGACCTGCTGACGCGAACGTGGATACCGACTCGGGTGAACGACCGCAGCGAGCTGGTCAGCTTGCGCGAGTTGTTCGCGCGCGCCCACGAAATTACCGATGTGGAGATATCGCTTCCGCCCGCCGCCTCGGCGTTCTGGCGCGTGCTCTACGTCCTGACGGCACGGGTCACCGGCCTGGACGACCCGGATCTGTCCCTCGACGAGTGGAACGATCGTCGGGGCGCGCTCTGGGCCCGGGGCAGCGAAGGGTTCGATCCGGCGGCGGCCGGCGCCTACTTCGACCGTTACCGGGACCGGTTCGACCTGTTCGACGCCGACCGCCCCTGGCTCCAGGATCCACGGCTGGCTGAGCAGTGCGGTAAGTCGTCCGGGCTGAACAAGTTGGTACTGGGCCGCCCTGCCGGGCAGAACCAGGTGTGGTTCGTGCACCAGACCGACGGCGACCCCGAACCGATTCCTTCCGGGGAGGCCGTCTGGTACCTGCTGGCCCAGCTGTTCTACGGGCCGTCCGGGCGTTGCACGAGCAGAACCGTGTGCGGCATGACGGAAGCCAACACCGCCGCCGGGCCGCTGCGCGGCACGTTGTCCTTCCACCCCGTCGGCGCGTCGGTGTTCGAGTCGCTACTCGCCGGGCTTTCGCACCCGGGTGAGTCCGATGACGATGGCGTCGACGTCTGCCCGTGGGAGGCCGACGAGCTCTTCGACCCGCTCGCAAATCCTGTTGTTCCATCAGGAGCCGCGACCCTGGTCGGGCGCGCGCAGCACAGCGTCCTACTGCAGCCTGCCCCGGACGGGCGGAGCGTCACCGATGCGTGGATCACCTGGGCCTGGCGGAGTAAGAGTCTCTCGCCGGAGGATCCGCATCTCATCTTCCAGACCAGCAAAGAGGGCAACACGTACGCGCGGCCGGCGAAGGCGGAGCGGGCGCTGTTCCGCGACCTGGACGCGTTGCTGTGCCACGACGCGGGCGATCAGGGCGTGCACAGACCGCTGATTGTCGATTCGATACAGGAGTTGGGTGACAAGACCGTCGCCCGCCTGCGGCTGAGGGCGTTCGGCTTCGACCAGGACGGCCAGACCCGCGACCGGCAATGGTTCACCGCCACGACCCCACCGGTGCTTGACCTGTTGGAGGAGCGCCGACCGGAGGCTGCGGCGGCGATCAGCCGATGGCGCAGAGCGGCCGAAGCCGCTGGCCGGAACCTGGAGTTGGCGCTACGTATGGCGTGGTCGGCGGCCAGCTCCCCTGGGGAGTTCGACCCCAAACACCCTGACGGCCCGTGGCCCGCGCTCGGCGCCAGCCATTACTGGCCTGATGTTGAACGAAGATTCTGGCAGTTGATCGACGCGGGCGACTTCGACGTCGTCGGCAGCCCATTCGTAAGCGCCGCGTTCAGGGCGTATGAGCGGGTCACTGGCGGCTACGAGAGCAGACCGCGGTTCGCGCAGGCCATCGCGTCTGCTCGCAGCGTCGTCGTCACCGGCCGTCCCAAGAAATCCGCACGAGACAAGGAGACCGCATGAGTAGCCCTGCCCGCGCCCCAGCCCGAGGCGTCGATACCGGCCTACTACGCTGGCACGCCGAACGTCTGGTGGCCGAAGTCCAGAAGGCGAACCCGGCACGACGAGCCGCGCTGCGCCGCGGCGTAGGCCACCCACCGGAGCACGTGAGTGTCCGCGCAGCGCACGCGACCGTCGCCCGCCATATCCCGTCCGGCGCTGACGCCAGCACCGAGTGGGCCCTCTACGCGGTCGCCGCGCTGATCGCCGCCCAGCCTCGGCCAGCCCGCGACGAGGAAGCGGCAGCGAACGGCGACGCCGAGCCCGACACCGCGGACGAGCAACCCACGTCCAATGAGGACACTGTGGTCGTAGCCGAGGCGCCGCCCACCGCGAGCGAGCCTACCAATCTGGGCGCCACGCTCGCCGCCGCCGTCCTAGCCCAGCGGTTGAAATCAGACACTACCGAGGCCCGGCTGCACCTGCTCTGCCGCCAGGATCTGGCCGGCCTGCACCGACAACTCCCGCGCCTCAGCGCGCACCTGCGGTCGTCGCAGACTCCGGTGCCGATCGACTGGGTGACGCTGATCGCGGACCTGGCCCAGTGGGGCATCAACCGTGACCAGGTCGCCAAGCGGTGGCTCCAGTCCTACTACCGCGCGCTTGCCACCAACAGCCGCCAGACCGTCGACGCCGCAACCCCTGGAACCTCCGATACCCCCGAAAGCGAGACCCCGTGACCACCGCCCGGTACATCGACATCCACCTCCTCCACACCGTGCCGTTCGCCAACCTGAACCGCGATGATCTGGGCAGCCCCAAGACCGTCATCTACGGCGGCGCAGAGCGGACCCGAGTCTCAAGCCAATGCTGGAAGCGCGCGACCCGGCTGCAGATCGAAGACGTGCTGGACAACCACGCCGTGCGGACCCGGCGCCTCGCAACCGGCGTAATCGAACGCCTGCTGGAACGCGGATTCGACAAGGACCTGGCGACCGCAGGCGCCGTCCAAATCCTCGCCGCCATAGGTAAGGGACTCAAGATGGAGCCCAAGGACAATACGACCTCGGTACTTCTTTACCTGCCTAGGTCGGCGTTCGACGACCTCGCCGATCTGGTCGCGGAGCACCGGGGCGCGGTAGCCGGCGAGGCCGGCAAGAAAAAGCCGGCGACGGTGCTTCCGGTGAACCGCGTGACCGCGCTGATGTCCTCCCGCAACGCCACCATCAATCTGTTCGGCCGGATGCTCGCCGAGCTCCCCGGCGCCGAAGTGGACGGCGCTGTCCAGGTCGCCCACGCCTTCACCACCCACGGCACCCAGGTCGAGGTCGACTTCTTCACCGCCGTCGACGACCTCAACACCGCAGATGACCGCGGCAGCGGCCACATGAACAGCGGCGAGTTCGCCGCCGGCGTGTTCTACCGGTACGCGTGCGTGGACGTAGCCACCCTGACCGGCAACCTCGACGGCGACCTCACCACCGCCCGCGAGTTGAGTGACCACTTCCTGAACGCGTTCCTCGCCTCTCTCCCCACCGGCAAACGCACTGCGACCGCGCCGAATACCCTGCCCGAACTGGCCTATGTGGCGGTCCGCAGCGACCGGCCGGTCTCCCTCGCCGGCGCGTTCGAAGCACCGGTCCGACTTGAGGGAGGCGCCGGATACGCGGCCCCGTCGGGCGTCGCGCTGGCCGACTACGCCAGCCGCATCCACACCCTGTGGAGCGGAGACGGCACGATCCTGCACGGCTACGCGGGGATCCAGGAGAAGACGCTCGACGGATTGGGTGATCGCCGTAGCTCCTACCGTGAGTTGATCACCGACGCGGTCGCGGCGGCATTCCCCGCGAGCGGCCAGGCCGAGAGCAGCCGGTGAGCGGCCTCATCCTGCGCCTCGCCGGGCCGCTCCAGTCCTGGGGCGAACACAGCGCCTTCGGCGACCGGGACACGGTGCGGTTCCCCACCCGGTCCGGGTTGATCGGGCTCCTGGCCTCCGCCGAAGGCCGGAGCCGCGACGAACCGCTGGACCGCTACGCCCCGCTGCGGTTCACCATCCGGATCGACCGGCCAGGAACGCTGTGCAGAGACTTCCACACCATCGGCGGCGGCTACCCACGACACCGCACCGTGATCACCGCCGAGGGCAAGCGCCGCACCGTCGAGACCGCGACCATCGTCACCACACGGCACTACCTGGCCGACGCGGTCTTCTGCGTCGCCGTCGACGGCCCCGACGAGTTGACCGACACTCTCGCCGCCGCGATGCGGGCGCCGCGTTGGCAGCCGTACCTCGGCCGCCGGTCCTGCCCGCCGAGCGAACCGCTGCTGGTCCGGGCTGGGGTGGCCGACGCCGCCGCCGAACTCCATGACCGCGTCCCGCTCGCGCGCTTTCCGCAATGGGAAAGCGCTGAACCGGTGAGCGTCGACTTCGTCACCGAGGGCAGCCGTTCCGACGCCGGCACGGTCACCGAACTCGCGGACGTCCCCGCGAGTTTCCACCGGCTGACCCGCCGCTACCGCACCCGCGCGATCACCATCACCGCGCGCCCCATGCCTGCTCACCTCTGCGCGGGCAGAGGACAGACCTATCTGGACGCTCTGCACTCCTACGCGACCAAGGAGAACCCGTGACTGCCTGGCTCGTGCGCATCATCCCAAACCCCCGCAACGCCACCGCCCGCCGCGATCTGAACGAGGCCGTCCGCCTGCACCAGCGGGTCATGATGCTCGCCCCGGACGGCCTCGGGGACCGCGCCCGCCAACAGACCGGAATGCTGTACCGGGTCGACGACACCCAGGCCGGTACCCAGATCCTCGTCCAGACCCGCGTCAAGCCAGAGGTCAGTCGCTTCCCCGATGCGTTCGGGCGGTTGGACGTGCGCGAACTGACGCCGCTGCTGGACACCCTGCGACCAGGTGTCACGGTCCACTACCGGCTCGCCGCCAACACCACCAAACGCCTCGGACGCACCGCAGGGGAGAAGGCTGGCAAACTCGTGGCGCTCCACGGCGTCGCGGCCGAGGAATGGTGGGCCACCCGCGCACCCGGCTGCGGCCTGTCCCTGCGGACACTCACCGCACACGTCCAGCCCGGAGTCCGCGGCACCCACCGCGCAGGCCATCAGATCCAGCACGCGGTCACCCGGTTCGACGGCGTTGCCGTGGTCACCGACCCCGATCGGCTCCGAGCAGCGGTACTCGCGGGCGTCGGGCGCGGCAAGTCACACGGTTGCGGGCTGCTCACTCTCGCACTCCACCGCGCCGAGCCATGAGCGGGGCCGGCAAATCAGCGCGGCAACGTCTGGGCACCCCCACCCTGGCGATGCTGCCGCGCATCTCCGACTCGCTGTCGTTCCTCTATCTGGAGTCGATGCGCATCGTCCAGGACGACACCGGTGTCTGCGCGCAGGTCGAGAACGCACGCGGCACCGACCGGACCTACCTGCCCACCGCGGCCCTCGCCTGCGTCCTGCTGGGCCCCGGTACCTCGATCACCCAGCCCGCCCTGGCCACCTTCGCCCGCCACGGAACCACCCTCGTCTGTGTGGGGGCAGGTGGAGTGCGCAGCTACGCCAACATCATGCCCAGCTCACTCAGCACCAACTGGCTGACCAAGCAGGCGCGCATCTTCGCCGACGACACGCTGCGCCTGGACGCCGCGACCCGGATGTACCGGCGTCGGTTCTCCACCACCGTTCCGTCCGGCACCACACTCGCGCAACTCCGCGGGATGGAAGGCCAACGGGTGAAAGCCCTCTACAAGATTCTCGCGGACAAGTACCGAATCGGACGGTTCAAGCGCAACTACGATCCCACCGCATGGGACAGCCAGGATCCCGTGAACCTCGCGCTGTCCGCCGCCAACACCTGCCTGTACGGGGTGGTGCACGCCGCGATCACCGCGCTGGGATGCTCGCCCGCCCTCGGGGTGATCCACTCCGGCGCGCAACACGCATTCGTCTACGACGTCGCCGACCTTTACAAGGCGCAACTCACGATCCCGCTCGCGTTCTCCCTGAATGCCTCCGCTGATCCCGAACGCGACGCCCGACGTCACCTACGCGAGGAGTTTCGACTGTTCAAGCTGCTGCCGACGATCGTCGCGGACATCCAACACGTTCTCGACCCGACCGTCGAAGTGCCGGACGGCGAAACCACCACCGATCTGGTGCACCTCTGGGATCCGAATCTCGGCTCGGTGGCCGCGGGCGTCAACTACGGCCGTGACGACGTCGACTACGAACAGATCACCGACCCGTTCGACTGGCCGGAGTAGCCCGATGGCGTCCATGGTCGTCATCTCCACCACGGCGGTGCCCGACTACGTCAGAGGGGCACTCACGAGATGGCTCATTGAGCCGACACCCGGCCTGTACGTCGGCACGGTGTCCGCCCGCGTACGTGATGAGCTCTGGTCCGCAGTCAGCGCCTCAGTAGGCGATGGCGCCGCGACACTCGCCCACCCCGCCGACAACGAACAGGGCTTCGAACTACGAACAGCCGGCCAGAGCCGCCGCGAAGTCGTCGACTTCGACGGTCTCCAACTCATCCGCTTTCACGCCGAACAACCGCAAGACCCTCTGTAAACCGCAGGTCAGAAAGTCCGGTCCCCACGCCCGTGGGGGTGAGCCGTCCTTAGCGTGGGGATGACTTGGTCGGCGGCCCCGGTCCCCACGCCCGTGGGGGTGAGCCGCGGCAGGTGGGCCGGGCCCGGGTCGAGGCGGACCGGTCCCCACGCCCGTGGGGGTGAGCCGCTACAAAGGGACTCGGATCTCAGAGGAGAACCCCGGTCCCCACGCCCGTGGGGGTGAGCCGATGGAACACGACCGCGCCTCCGCCTAGCTGATCCGGTCCCCACGCCCGTGGGGGTGAGCCGGTGCCCGTGCCGGCGAACGGGTCGAGAATCAGCCGGTCCCCACGCCCGTGGGGGTGAGCCACACCAGGGCGTCAGTGAGGTGCGGGTTGTCCTCCGGTCCCCACGCCCGTGGGGGTGAGCCGCCGTGGGGTCTCGCGGCGCGGGCCACGTCGGCCCGGTCCCCACGCCCGTGGGGGTGAGCCGGCACGGGGATCGCCGGCTAGGTACTCGCAACCCCGGTCCCCACGCCCGTGGGGGTGAGCCGAACCGCGGGGTCGATGTGTTGACGCCGAATCACCGGTCCCCACGCCCGTGGGGGTGAGCCGGCGACGTGGATCGCCGACGGGTACGGGTGGATCCGGTCCCCACGCCCGTGGGGGTGAGCCGATGGCCAGCTCGGGCGGCTGGGTCTTACTCAACCGGTCCCCACGCCCGTGGGGGTGAGCCGGGCGGGCAGCAGTTCGGCGACGGCCTGGAGAACCGGTCCCCACGCCCGTGGGGGTGAGCCGCAGGGACGGCCCGACCGGGCGGAGATGGTGCTCCGGTCCCCACGCCCGTGGGGGTGAGCCGACCGGTGAGTGGGTCACCCCAGTTCGGCAGACCCGGTCCCCACGCCCGTGGGGGTGAGCCGCCGAGATTGTGTAGAGACCGCCATGGCCGGCCCCGGTCCCCACGCCCGTGGGGGTGAGCCGCGCGCGTGGGCGGGGGCTGGACCGTCGTAGTCCCGGTCCCCACGCCCGTGGGGGTGAGCCGTGCTCGACCTGTTGGCCGGCCAGCCCTACGCCCCGGTCCCCACGCCCGTGGGGGTGAGCCGCAGTCGCTTGGGTGAATTGTTGATGCATCGTCCCGGTCCCCACGCCCGTGGGGGTGAGCCGCTCAATGCGGAGTGCGGACATGGGGTGCCATGCCGGTCCCCACGCCCGTGGGGGTGAGCCGGTACGGAAAGCGCCCTGCTCACCGCCAAACTCCCGGTCCCCACGCCCGTGGGGGTGAGCCAGCAGTGAGCAACGCACCAGTTCAGGGCACGTGCCGGTCCCCACGCCCGTGGGGGTGAGCCAATCGCGGAGTGGTTCGGTCTGCCCACGCGTCCCCGGTCCCCACGCCCGTGGGGGTGAGCCTGCATCCATACTGGGAAAACCGGACATGTACTGCCGGTCCCCACGCCCGTGGGGGTGAGCCGTCGGCGCAGCGGCCGCCGTGCTCGACCATCACCCGGTCCCCACGCCCGTGGGGGTGAGCCGGTAATCGGGCCGTGGTTCTCCTGGCTGTACGACCGGTCCCCACGCCCGTGGGGGTGAGCCTCGGAAACCTGTACACAGACAGGCCCACGTGTGCCGGTCCCCACGCCCGTGGGGGTGAGCCGTTCAGGCCCAGACCGGCCAGCTGTTTCAGGTCCCGGTCCCCACGCCCGTGGGGGTGAGCCGTTCGACAGGAACAGGTCCGCGCCGCCGGCATCCCGGTCCCCACGCCCGTGGGGGTGAGCCGGGGGCACGGCGATGACCGAGACGATCATCAGGCCGGTCCCCACGCCCGTGGGGGTGAGCCGTCATCAGTGACGCAAACGTTGGCCATACCAGGCCGGTCCCCACGCCCGTGGGGGTGAGCCGTCGTCCGCAAGTATCCGCAGGTCCAGGGTGGCCCGGTCCCCACGCCCGTGGGGGTGAGCCGTCGCTGGTGTCGGTGAACCCGTACAGCCCGCCCCGGTCCCCACGCCCGTGGGGGTGAGCCGCACTCGCCGACCAGTACGCCGGTATCGGGATCCCGGTCCCCACGCCCGTGGGGGTGAGCCGTCGCCGGTGAAGTGCGAGTCCGTCAGGCGGCGCCGGTCCCCACGCCCGTGGGGGTGAGCCGTCGACGACGAACTGGAGGAACGCTTTGACCATCCGGTCCCCACGCCCGTGGGGGTGAGCCTCAGGCCTAGGAGCCGACATGGCAGCGCTCGCACCGGTCCCCACGCCCGTGGGGGTGAGCCGCTGTGGCGCCCGGGCGCCCTGGCCCTGACATGCCGGTCCCCACGCCCGTGGGGGTGAGCCGGCGACCGCGGCCAGGAGCAGCGCGGTGAGCCCCCGGTCCCCACGCCCGTGGGGGTGAGCCGATCGCGGTGCGCCGCGTGCAGGCTGGCGTGTACCGGTCCCCACGCCCGTGGGGGTGAGCCGCCGCCGGGGCCGTAGGAACCCAGGGCGGGCCGGTCCCCACGCCCGTGGGGGTGAGCCGCGGGCCCGTGTCTCCACGAAGGACCGCGACGGCCGGTCCCCACGCCCGTGGGGGTGAGCCGGTTCAGGAACCGAAGCCGCCCACCGAACCGCTCCGGTCCCCACGCCCGCGGGGGTGAGCCGCGGGCCCGTGTCTCCACGAAGGACCGCGACGGCCGGTCCCCACGCCCGTGGGGGTGAGCCGGTTCAGGAACCGAAGCCGCCCACCGAACCGCTCCGGTCCCCACGCCCGTGGGGGTGAGCCGTGGGCGGCCCTCACGCTCGCGGAGGAGATCTTCCGGTCCCCACGCCCGTGGGGGTGAGCCGCCGCACGCCTGGCGTATGCGTGGACCGCTCGCCCGGTCCCCACGCCCGTGGGGGTGAGCCGTTTTCTGTTTTGGCTGCCCCCCGCTGCCCCCTCCGGTCCCCACGCCCGTGGGGGTGAGCCGCCATCGACGTCGAGTTGGCCCACGTGTTGCCCGTCACTCGTGATGAGCATGTAGGCGTCATTCGCGGTGAGCACGTTCGTGTCCAGATTCATGTTCACGGTGACGCGGTCATGCCCACGTTGCCGGCGGTGGTGTTCATGGTGACGCCGGGTCCAGGGCGCGAGGGACCCTGTGGTGGGCCGTGGATCAGCCGGTCGGCGAGGGCAGGAGAAGCCGCCCGCCGGTAAACACGCCGATGAGCGGCCACGCCTCGGCGGCCCGGGTAAACCGGCGCCGGTAGGCACACACTGCGGCGGCCAGGGCCGCCAGCGCGTCACCGAGCTCGGTCGGTTGGACCGCGACGTCGGTGAGCACCGCGGGATCCAGCCGCGACGCGTGGTCGATGCCGCGGCGGCGCAGCCACTGCACGTGCGGGCCGCGGACCCGCCGAAGCCAGCGGCGCACGGTGGTGGGCGGGCGGTCGACGTCACGGGCGATCGTGCGGTGCCCCGCCCGCGGGCCTTGGCGACCAGGGCCGCACCGACCACCTCGGTAGCGTCAGCGCGGCGGGGCTGGCACGACGCGGGCAGCAGAACCTGGGTCGATCCACACGAGGTGCACCGGGCCCGGCGAGGCCGGACCAACCGGATCGAGCCGTCGAGTTCGCGGATCCGCCGGACGGGCGCCCAGGACCATGGCCGCAGCGAACCCGCGCAGCGCGGGCAGCCGATCATGCCTGCGGCCAAGTCTGCTTCGGCCTGGTCCTCGTCGAGCACCACGATCACCGCACGTCGCTCCTCGCATGGGTGTGGAGCGCTGGCCGTCGCCCGCGAGATCGGGGACCGCTACACCGAGACATCCGCCCTGGACACCCTCGGCCGGCTGCACGCGCACGCCGGGCGCTACACGGCGGCGCTCAACAGCGGCGAGCAGGCGCTCGCGATCGCCCGGGTTATTGAGGACCGCCATCTGGAAGCGTCCGCCCTGAACAGCCTCGGCGAAGTACTCGCCGCCGCAGGACAGCCCGAGGCCGCGCTCCCCCGCCACCGTTCCGCGCGCACCGTTGCGCGGGAGGCCGACGACCGGGACGAGCAGGCGCGCGCCCTTGCCGGTCTCGGCCAGGCCTTGCACGCCACCGGCCACGCCGCGGAGGCCCACCAGCACTGGCAGGAGGCATTCGCGATCTACACCGACCTCGGCGTCCCCGACGCCGACATGGTCCGCGCGCGCATGCCGGTCCACAGCCGACAGTGAAGCCTGGGGCCTGTTGCGCCAGGTCGTGTCGGCGGGCGGTCGCCGGCATCCGGGTCGGTCGGTGACAATGTGCGTCATGCGACTCCCGGTCATGCCCCCTGGCGGGTCGATGTCCGGGATAGGCCGGCGGCCCCGACGTCTCTAGTGAGGGGCACTGGAGAGGTGCCAGCAGAGAGGAGAGATCGTGAAGTACATGATCTTGCTGTACGGCTCCCAGCAGGACTACGACGTCCTGGCCGGGAAGTCCACGGACAAGCCGGCCTGGTCCCAGGAGGACGTCGCGGCGATGCACGCGTTCATGGAGTCGTGGAACAAGGATCTGGTCGAGTCCGGGGAGTTCGTCGACGCCCAGGGCCTGGCCGCTCCCGTACACGCCAGGAGAATCCATGGGCTGCAGAATGGGGTGCCTGTCGTGACCGACGGGCCCTATCCCGAAACCCAGGAGGTCCTCGCCGGCTACACGATCGTCGAGTGCGAGAGTTTCGATCGAGCGACCGAGATCGCCGCGCGTGTAACCAAGTGCCCCAACCCAGGGGATGCGAGCGGGCTCTACGTGGACGTGCGGCCGATCCTCGAGGGCATCGGCCAGCTGGAGGTGTAACCACCGCCGTGACCGGTAACAACGTCGAGGACCTGCTGCGCCGGCTGGCGCCGCGGGTCCTCGGCACGGTGGTACGACGGTACGGGCATTTCGCCACCGCTGAGGACGCGGTGCAAGAGGCGCTCCTCGCGGCCGCCACGCAGTGGCCAAAGGATGGCATCCCGGACAATCCGCCAGGTTGGCTGATCACTGTCGCCTCGCGCAGGCTGACCGACCTGCTGCGCAGCGAGCAGGCTCGCCAACGCCGTGAAGACACCGTCGCCCGGTGGATACTGCCCGACCAATGGCTGGCGCCCGCCGCCGACCGGCCGGCATCGGAGTCCGATGACACGCTCATCCTGCTGTTCCTGTGTTGCCACCCCTCGCTGTCGCCCGCATCGCAGATCGCGCTCACCTTGCGGGCGGTCGGCGGCTTGACCACCGCCGAGATCGCCCGTGCGTTTCTCGTGCCGGAGGCGACCATGACCCGACGCATCAGCCGGGCCAAGCAGCGCATCAAGGACAGCGGCATTCCGTTCGGCATGCCCCCAGGGTCGGAGCGCACCGAACGGCTAGGCGCGGTTCTCCACGTGCTCTACCTGATCTTCAACGAGGGCTACGCCAGCACGTCTGGGCCGAACCTCCAGCGCAGTGAGCTGGCGGCCGAAGCGATCCGGCTGGCCCGCATGGTCCACCGCCTGCTGCCCGACGACGGCGAGGTGACAGGGCTGCTCGCGCTGATGCTGCTCACCGACGCGCGCCGGCCGGCGCGTACCGGGCCGGATGGCGGGTTGATCCCGATGGCCGAGCAGGATCGAAGCCGCTGGAACGCCGGCTACATCGCTGAGGGCGTGGCGCTCCTCACCGACGCGCTTCCTCGGGGGGCAACTGGCCCGTACCAACTCCAAGCGGCGATCGCCGCGATCCACGACGAAGCGCCAAGCGCCGAGGCGACCGACTGGCCACAGATCATGGCGCTGTATGAGCTTCTGATGCGGATCTCCGATAACCCAATGGTGGCGCTGAACCACGCCGTCGCGGTGGCCATGGTCCGAGGCGCGCACGCGGGGCTTGATCTGCTCGGAAAGCTCGATGCCGATCAGCGGATCGCCGGGGACCACCGGCTCCACGCGGTCCGCGCGCACCTGCTGGAGATGGCCGGTGATCGCGTGGCAGCGCGCGACTCTTACGAAGCGGCGGCCGGGCGAACAACGAGCCTTCCGCAACAGCGTTACCTCCACGCCCGAGCCGCCCGCCTGACAGACGACCAGTGAGCCCTTCGCCGTCATTGGCGTAAAGGCCGGCGGGGCTGCCGTTCGTCGTTCACCGATGTTACGAATCTCAGACACGTGTCCGAGATTCGTAACATCCCTCAACAGCGTTATCCACCCCCGACGTGTCCCAGCAGATGGGTCAGGACCTTGCCGCCAGCACATCTCTGGGGTAGAAACTGTGGCGCGGGCCCGTGGTGCTGACGCTCTTCTGAGCGTCGTTGCCACGGGCCCGTCCAGGTCCGGCTTCGGTGCGTGATCCGGCAGGTCGACTAGGCCTCCAGACCGCGCTGCGCTGGCGGTAACACCAGTGCCGCAGCGGCAACCTTGAACGCCTTGGCCACCACGTCCAGCGACGGCAACCGCCACTGCGCGACCGTCGGCGACCGGGCCCAGCGCATCGGTCCTGTCGCAAGCTGCGTGGGCGGCAACGGTACCCAGGATCCCCGCCCGTGGTGGATCGCACCGCCCTCGGCAAACTCTGCGGACCAGTCCGCGGCGGCGGTTCCAGCGGCCTTCGTGATTAGCAGTACCGTGCCGTCTGGGTAGAGCGCGACCGGACCGAGCCGCCCGTACGCGGCGAGCAGTGCTTGCAGCCGTCGCCCGACCCGCGCCCGCACCTCGACGGCATCGCACACCTCACCGGTCGGCAGCAGCACAGAGTACGGCCCGTCGCCCCAGCGCTCGGCCACCATGCCAATATCCGATACTGCCGCGGGGACCGTCGCCTGGCAGCGTCCAAACGCGACATTGTGGATATCGGGCGGCGCAGGGTGCAGGCCCGTTGTGATGCATCCGGACTGCGCGCATCGGAAGCGGCATGCGGCAGGATCCCACCACGCGCCCGGAGCCACAGGCCATCCCGCCGCGACATACGCACGCGCTCCGCCGGCTAAGCGACGTCGCTGAGCGGGCAGCCGGATCATCTCTGCCCCATTCACCCGGTCGACCGACGCAGCTGAGCCGGAACTGTCGCCGTCCCGCATCGCTCTTCTGCATCACTGTGCGGCCATAACGTGGGAATGCGATCCGCGGAACACACCGCGCAGCGTGGTTCGCCACCAGGTTCGGCAGGGTTGGCTCCGGCAGCGTGTCGCGCCCGCTCGAGCCGGCACCACACGTCGAACACAGCCGCTGCGGGAGACAGCGACGTCGCACCGATCTCAGGCTGTCGGGACACCATGCGGCACGCGTGCGCTACCTCGCCGGTATGCCCCGGTGGCATCTGACCCAACTCCGATCATGGGAGTGCGGTGTGCTGCGCCAAATGGCCTTCGTCGGTCATCGTGCTCCTCCGATCATGCGAACGCAAGAGCGGATGCACGTGCAGATGCTCGTCCTCTCCGACGTGGACCCGCGGTTGCGACGCTCGGGGTCTTGACCGCGGGCACGGCTGTTGTAATCATCGGATCTCTCAGTAGGCAGCTTGTGGGCGTTTGTCCGCCCAGCCAGCCCAACGAGAGAGCGACGGCCATGGGACTTCAACCGCAGCGCCGCACTCGTCCGGGCGCACCGCAGTTACAGCCGAGCCGGACTGGATGGCGCCTCGGCTGCGCCGCCCTGGTCCTCGCCGTGACGGCAAGCCTCCTTGGCGCTCCGGCCGCGAACGCGGAGGTCGAGCATCCGCGACAGCAGTGGCTGCGCGAGTCCACGGCTGGCCTGTTCCTGCACTGGGGCATGTTCACCGCGCCACGTCACCTCGACTGCGCGCAATGGGAGCGCGACGTCACCGGCGGCGGGTGGACCCCGGACTACTGGGTCGACGAGGCACGCAAGCTTGGGGCGTCGTACATCGTGCTGGCCACCTTCCACAGCAGGCTGGGCTATGCACGCCCGTGGCCCTCGGAGATCCCGGGCAGCTGCGCCACGGAGCGCGACCTTCTCGGCGAGCTGGTGAAGGCCGGCAAGGCGAAGAACGTCCGGATCATCCTGTACATGACCGACGATCCGCAGTGGCACAAGGAGCAAGGCATCGAGACCCTCGACTCGGCCGCCTACTCGGCGTACAAGGGCAAGCATGTCGACCTGACCAGCCGGGACGGCTTCGGAATGTTCAGTTACGACCTGTTCTTCGAGGTCATGGAGAACTACGCCGACCTGGCGGGGTTCTGGATCGACAACGACAACGCGTACTGGGAGGAGAACCACCTCTACGAGCAGATCCGGGAGAGGCGGCCGTCCTGGTTGTTGAGCAACAACAACGAGGACACCCCGATCATGGACACGGTCAGCAACGAGCAGAAGACCGGCATGACGCCGTCCTACGACTACCCGCAGGCAGCCTTCACGCCGATGCCGCGGCTCACCGAGGCCGACTACAAGCTGCCGACCACCGGCGACTGGTGGTACGACGGCGGCAACCACCCGGTCGACGTCCGTCTCAGCACCGGTCGCTACGTCACCAGCGCCGGCTCGTCGATGAAGTCGCTGATGGCCGAGACCCCGATGGTGAACGGAAAGTTCCCCGCGCCTCAGGAGGCGTTCAACAACTTCATGGCCGAATGGGTACCGCCGATCCGGTCCTCGTTGCAGCGCACCGAGGGCGGCGGCTACCTGTACGGCGGCATGCAGCCCGGCTTCTGGAACGACGGCGCCCACGGGGTCGTCACCGTCGAGCCCGGCGCCAGAACCCAGTACGTCCACGTGCTGACCAGGCCGAGAACCGACCTCGTCCGCCTGCGCGACAACGGTTACCAGGTGACCCGCGTGACCGACCTGCGGACCGGCGAGCGGATGCGCTTCCACCAGTCCGGCGGTCACCTGACGATCCTCGACATCGAGAAATGGGATACCTACGACACGGTCTTCAAGGTCGACACGGCCGGTCCGCGGTACTTCTACGACCAGTCCACCCTGAAGGCGTCCGCGTCGTCCTCCCGTGACGGCCACCCGGCCGGCAACCTCGTCGACGGAAGCTTCCAGAACTACTGGGACTCGGGCGCCCAGCTACCGGTGTCGGTCACGCTGGACCTCGGGAAACGCCGGGCGGCGACGTACCTCGCGGTGAACCAGCGCGAATGGTCACCGA
>Ga0210378_10000282_pt1 | contig 25281 bp, 29 predicted proteins | sample PLM1_60_b1redo_FD_155465 | JGI IMG/M metagenome (GOLD analysis project Ga0210378, IMG submission 155465) | Groundwater sediment microbial communities from an aquifer in East River, Colorado, USA - PLM1_60_b1 redo | ecosystem: Environmental > Terrestrial > Soil > Riparian zone | place: USA: East...
CACGTGTCCGACCGAGTTGCAGTCATGTACCTGGGAAAGATCGTCGAGATGGCTCCCGGCGAGACCCTCTACCTCAATCCCAAGCACCCATATACCGGGGCGCTCATGTCGGCCGTGCCGATCGCGGACCCGGATCTAGCGGCCCAGAAGAAGCGGATCATCCTCGAGGGGGACGTCCCTTCTCCCATCGACCCGCCTTCTGGGTGCCGGTTCCACCCCAGGTGCCCGCGGGCGCAGTTCCCGATCTGCAAGGAGCAGGAGCCCGAACTCCTGCCTCACCACCCCGGCCAGGTAGCGGCTTGCCACTTCCCGTTGGAGGACCGGGGGATCATGCCGGAGATTCCGGCCGGTTAGGACATCATCCAACCGGTATCATTCTGGGCATGCTGAACGCGGTTGTTATCGTGATCCATCTGCTCGCCGCCATGTTCATGATCATCTTCATCCTGCTTCATTCGGGGAAGGGAGGCGGTCTTTCGGACATGTTCGGCGGTGGAGGGGGACTGTCGGGCGGCACCTCCATCGAGCGCAGGCTCGACCAGATCACGGTCGTGACGGGGGTCGTCTTCGGCCTGACGACCTTCTGGCTAGCCTGGAAATGGAAATAGGCCCCTCGTCGGAGTGGCGGAATCAGGTAGACGCGCTAGGTTGAGGGCCTAGTGGGCGCATAGCCCGTCGGGGTTCAAATCCCCGCTCCGACACACCAACTTTGAGCTACGAAGAGAGAGCGGTGGCCCGCTCCAGGAGGTCGTCGGCCTCAGCGATACACGGGACTGCGCCCAGCGTGGCGAAGATTCCTCTCGCCTGACTGAGAGCCTCACCAGCTGCCGGATCACCGAGCGCTAAGAGACATCGCCCCAGTCCGAGGAGAGCGAAAGCCTGCTCGGGAACCACGCCGAACTGCCCCCATCGCTCGGCCGCCTCGGAGTAGAGGCGGGCCGCCTCATCCATGTCGCCCCTGGCCTCGGCGAGGATGGCTTGGGAGGCCACCAGGGCATGCTCTTGGTAGAGATCGAGAGGCTCGAGTCCGCTCGCCAGACGATTCCCCAACGCGAGGTCGCCTGCAGCGACCGCCGTACGAACCAACCCGGGAAGGAATGCCGGGTAGCTCGCCGATCCTCGAACGTGAGGTCTCTGCTCAAGCTCGGCCATGAGCTCCAAGGCCCTCTCCCCTTGCCCGGCCGCGAATCGGGCGAGGGCAACCGTTGAGAAGATATGCGCGACCTGGTCGACGGAGCCCGAAACTCGTGCCGCCTCCACGAAGTCTTCGAGGGGGAGGACGTCCAGAGGCTGCTGCCCACGCATGAGAAGCACGCCGGCCTGCTTCGCCCTGATATCGGCGACATACAGGACCAGGCCGGCTCGCGCGAGTCGCTCGGCGAGCTGACCCGCGGCCTCGAGAAATTCGTCCCAGGCTCCGAGCTCGATGCGGCTACCAAGGGCGCCTGCGGACATGGTGAGTGCCATCTCGTCCATCCCCCGGCGCTCGGCGAACTCGATTCCCTCTTGTTGGGCAGCGAGGCTGGCGGCCGGCCCCTCCATACCCTGCAGTTCTACCGATAAGTTGTTGTAGATCACTGCTGCCTCCCGGCCCTGCCCTCGGTCGATGGCCAGGGCGAGGGCCATCCTGATGTCCTCGAGGCCACCGGCATCCCCGAGATCGCAACGGGCCAATCCTCTGTAGCCGAGAGCTTTCGCGGATTGCTCCAGGCCCAAGCTCGACGCGAGGGCGAGGGTGCGCTCGGCAGACACAATCGCCTCTCGAGCCTCCCCGGCAAGGGCCTCAAGGCGGGACTTTTCCGCATAGGCCGCTACAAGGCCGGGTCCGGGTGGCTTCGATTCCAACATAGCCACCGCTTGGCCGGCCAACTCCCTACTCCTCGGGTCCCCCGTGAACCACAGCACATTCGACAAGGTGGTCATTGCCTCCGCCGCGTCTACCGTATCGCCCTCCTCCATGAATGCGGCGATGGCTTCTTCCAGGGCCACGGTGGCCTCGGCGTGACGCCCGCCCTGCCGGGCGGCTTCCGCCCACCGGGCGAGGATCTCGGGACGCTCGGGATGGCCGGCGGGGGCGAGTACCAGAGCTCTGTCCAAGTTCGCCAGCGCCACGGTGGTGTCCAGGCCGAGGGCCCGCTCCCCGGCGAGCAGCAGGAAGCGGCGCGCGGGGGCTTCGAGTTCTGCCGATTGGCTCGTCTGTCCGGTAGCCCGCGCCAGGTCCAGGGCCTGCGTGTAGTGGTAGGCGAGAACCTCGGCCAGGTCCTCCACTCGGTCCCCGGCCATGGACTCTATCCAGGAGGCGGCCCTGCGGTGCTTGTCTCCGCGTTGGGCTCTCGGAATCTGGCATAAGCCACGTCCCGGACCAGGATGTGCCAGAAGCTGTATTCGGCGTCCCCCTCCATGGAGGAGACCCGGGCAGGCCTGACCAGTTCTTTCCTCGACAGTTCGTGGAGCGAATCCGTCACGGCTCTCGGGTCGAGGCTTCCCAGGGCCGCGACCGCGCCGGCCCAGAACAGCTTGCCGATCACCGCCGCGTCTTGAAGCATGGCCTTTCGCTCAGGAGAGAGGGTGTCCAGTCGGGCAGCGATGAGGGCGTGGATCCCCTCCGGGAAGGGAACCTCGGCGCCCTCGGCGAGGGCAAGGATCCTGCCCTTCCTCACGAGCAGGTCTCGGTCCTTGAGCAAGCGCACGAACTCCTCTGCATACAAGGGATTCCCGCCCGCACGTTCAAGGATCGACGACTGGACCTCGGCCGGGAGAACCGCTTGGCCCAGGAGCGCCGAGATCAGACGAGCTGTCTCGTTGTCTGAGAGCGGCGACAGGTTGATCGTGGTGGAGTTCCGCTTCCCGCCCGCCCATGCCGGCGCCCGCTCGTAAAGCTCCGGGCGGGCCGTCGTCACGAGGAGCATGGCCACTCCCTCGGACCAATCGGCAAGGTGCTCCAGGAAGGCGAGCATGGCCTCATCGGCCCCAGTGGAGATCCTCGAAGACGAACACCGAGGGGCGTCCCTCGGCCAGGGTCTCCAGGAATCTCCGCCACGCGGTGAACAGCTCCTCACGCTCTGCACCAGAGGAGGCCTCCAGGCCGATCAGGGGGAGGAGGCGTTGGCGGAGCCACTCCTGCTCGGAGCCCTCGGGGAGGACCGGGTCGAGCTTCCGCGCCGCGGTCTCAGGAGAGTCCGACTCCAGGATCCCTGCCTCGGCCTTCACGATCTCCCCAAGGGCCCAGAACGTGATCCCTTCCCCGTAGGGAAGACAGCGGCCTTGTCGCCACCTCACGGACTCGGGCGTGGAGTCGACGTGAGCGAACAGCTCGGCCACGATGCGGCTCTTGCCGACCCCGGGTTCGCCTACGACGGTGACGAGCTGGACCGAGCGGTCCCGCACGGCTCTGTCGAAGGCCGCTCTCAGTATCGTGAGCTCGGCCTCGCGTCCCACCATGGCGGCGGCGTGGATCCTGATGAGGTCTGTCCCGAACCGAGACCGAGCGGCCTGTGCCCGCCAGATCGGGATCGGCTCGGCCTTGCCCTTGACCGTGACAGGCTCAAGTGGCGCGTAATCGAACGTGTCCAAGGTGGACCGGTAGGTCCGCTCACCGACGGCGACCTCCCCGGCGGGGGCCACAGCTTGGAGCCTCGAGGCGGTGTTCACCACATCCCCGGTGACGATGCCCTCGCCCTGCTCGGGCCGGGAACCCAGGGTCACCACCGCCTCTCCGGTGTTGATGCCGATACGCACTTGCAGCCCAAGCACCGGATCGGCTTCGTTAAGCTCGGAGATCCCCTCCAGGATCCTGAGACCGGCCCGGACGGCTCGCTCGGGGTCGTCCTCATGGGCCACAGGGGCCCCGAACACCGCCATGACGGCGTCGCCGATGAACTTCTCCACGGTGCCGCCGTATCGCTCGATCTCGGTACGGAGCTGGGCGTGGTAGGGGCGGATGCGGGCCCTGATGTCCTCGGGATCGGCCCGATCGGACGAGGCGGTGAAGCCCACCAAGTCACAGAACAGCACAGTGACGACCTTTCGCTCCTCGCGAACCGGCTCAGGTGCCTCGGCCAGCGGCGAACCACACACCTGACAGAAGCGGGCGCGATCCGAGTTTTCCTCGCCACAGTTGGGACATGCCTTCATTGAGCCGAAAGTCTATGCCCCGGCTCTGGTGATGCGGCTGCGCCTGTCTCTGCTGCTGGTCGCGGTGCCGGTCGCGTTCGGGCTCATCCTGCTGCTTGCCCGTGCGCGCGATCGGGTCCGCGGCGTCCCACAGAACTGCCAACCTCAGGATCTATCCCTAAGGTGTGGGCATGAGCCTTGCGGCGGGCCGCATCAGCCTGACCTCCTTAGTTATGGCTGCATCGCTGGGACTGGCGCTCGGCACGGAGCACACCGCCCTGGTCCGCTGCCCACCGGGAAGCGTCAACGTCCCGGCTGGGGCCGACCTGCATGCCTACGTGGAGGACGGGGCGGCCCAGACGTACTGCCTGGCAGCCGGGACCTACGAGCTGGGCGCCACGAGCCTGAAGCCGGACTCCGGTGACCGCCTGCTCGGTCCGCCCGTCACCGTGGGGCCCCTCGGGGAGATCACCGCCAAGGCGTTCGTCCACAAGACCTCGACCTCCACCACCGACAAGGGGGTCATCGAGGCCATCTACTCCAACTCCACGCTCAGCGTCGCCAACCTCGACATCTCCGGGGCGTGCTGCTCGGACTATGAGGGCTCGATGGGGATCAACTACGGGTTTGGCAAGCTCATCAACTTGACCGTCTCCTACTCCCGCGTCCACGACAACTCGAACATGGGAGTCTCGGGTGGCTATGGCCTCCGCGTGGATCACTCCGAGATAGACCACAACGGCGGTGAGGGACTGAGCAACAACAACTACAACGCGGGCATCAAGTCCATCCATTACGCCGTCATCACCCACAGTTACTTCCACGACAACGACCCGAACGGGATGTGGTGGGACTGCGACGCGCCCGGCGGGGTATTCACGAACAACCGCGTCGACCGGCACCAGCGGAGCGGCGTGCTCATCGAGATCTCATCGGGGGACGCAAGCTCGGAAGAGACCCTTCCCCAGGGGGCTTCTTACGGGTTCGTCATCACAGAGAACACGCTCTCCTTCAACAACCTGGATGATGCGCCCGGCCACGCCGGCTTGACCATCCTCGACTCGATGAACGTGGAGGCAAGTGCCAACACCATCACGGATTCGCTCGATCACGACGTCTATGTCTACAAAGACTCGCGCGCCGGCAGAAGCCATGACGGCTGTTCCTCGGGCTTCGCGCCGTCGGGCATCGAAATTCACGACAACACCCACGGCCCTCAGGACATCAACGGCTGTGACGTGTCGGGGATCACCTGCTCGCATAACACCAAGATCAAGCCAGAGGGTGGGTGGTGGAGCCCACTTGGCTGACCTAGGGCGCTGGTCGGCATGGCAGGCCGCTCGGGTTGAGGTCAACCAGGAACGCGAGCGCCGAAAACGGGAGAAGGAGGACCTTCCGGGCGAGGTCGTAGAGCGCATGGTGCAGGAGACGGACGTAGAGACGAACACCGACTCCCCTTGAGCCGGGCAAACCGGCAGGGCTTGGGACTTCGTATCCCTATTCGGGTGGCTATGATGAAGGCCGTCCCCTACATCCGGCCAGAAGGCCGAGGAGCGCTGGAGCATTGATCCGAAACGGCATCCGACCAGAACGGGTCCGCGCCTTCGCCTTCTCATCCGTGCTCCTGCTGTTCGTGGCCTGCGGCTCGGGGCAGGGCGGCATCGATTCGGCGCCGGTGGTCAGGAGCCCCGCGAGCTCGAGCCCGACATCCGTGACGACCGTGGTACAGGTGGCGAGCTTGTCGGACAGTCAGCTCCAGGCTCTGGCGCTGATTTGTCACCGGTTCTCAGCCGCTTCAGGCTTCGATGCGGGTGACGCTGGTTCCACCTTCGGGCCGGTTCGCGAAGCGCCCCTGACTCCTTCGGAGTCTGCCGAGCTTGTCCGCCAGTGGCAGATCGCGGCCGCCGCAGCGCTCAGCCTCGGCACGCCCGAGCAGGCAGCTGCTGCCGGATACGTCAAGGCCGGAGGGTTCCAGCCCGGCATAGGCATCCATTGGATCAACTGGTCCCTCGTGGGGGAGCCCTTCCAACCGGGCATGCCATCGATGCTCCTGTTCGACGGCTTGCCAAACCGCGAGGTGCGTCTGGTGGGTTTCTCCTACTGGGTCGGAGGCGACCAGGAGCCACTCGGGTTCGCCGGACCCAACGACCACTGGCACAGGCACTCTGGGCTCTGCTTCAGCAAGGACGGGCAGCTGGTTGACCAGAACGTCCGCGGGACAAAGTGCGAGGGATACTGGCTCAACGCGGAGCACCTATGGATGCTTCACGCCTGGGTCGTGCCCGGTCTGGTCAACATCTGGGGCCGCTTCGCGCCTACCAGCCCCTATCTTTGCCCGCCACGGGGGACCGCCCCCGAGATCGCCTCCTGCCCAGAGCTTTCCGCCGCTTAGCGGAAGGTCATTGACATCGGATCGGGTGAATCGCTTTGATATGGGCACCCAAGGCTCGGACCGCCTAGCCAGGAGGCAAAGGTGAGCGCTGCAGACGAAACGACCACGGACGTCGGCCCCGATCAATCCTGGCGCGAGAGACCGCTGGGAGTCCTTCAGTCAGGTGGCCGCTACCTGTACGGGTTCGGGCCCGACTACTACGGGATCTGGGACATCGGCCAGGAGGGCAAGCCCAGCGAGCGCTTTCCCGCCAACCAGCAGGGAAAGCAGGCCGGTTGGGAGCGCTACCTCCAGCTGGAGCCCGGAGCTCAGCGCGTCCCCGAGCCCGGGGAAGAGGTGGAGTTCGAAGAGCCCGAGCAGCCCCGGCATCGTCTGGCGCTGATCGTCGCCGGGGTGATCGTCGTCGCCATCGTGGCGCTCATCGTCGCCCGCTCAGGCGGCGGCGGCGGGGCGGGCGGCGGGGCGGGGGTCGGCGGGACCACCGCACATGTCGACATCAAGGGCGACCTTACGCATACCGAGGACCTGACCGAGACCACCTACGAGCCGCAGAACCTCTCATCGCTGTTCGCGAAATTCGACGCGACGTGGACCGGTCCGACGACCACACTCCGGATCTCCATTACGACCGCGCATGTGGGTGCGAACCCGACTTCTCTGGCAGCACGCACGCACCTGTGGATCGACGTGAAGGCTGCGGGTGCGACCACGGCCACCCAGTACACGACCGCCGGGGCGGAGTGCACCATCACGGTCGACACGCTTCAAGACGACAACCTGACGGGGAGCTTCACCTGCACGGGCATCAAGGACAGCTCGGGCGCGTCCGTTGACGCAACCGGCACGTTCACGGCCAGCTAGCCGGGCGAGAGGGCCTCGACGACCTGCTCCTGCAGCCACCCCAGATAGTAGTACAGGGCATAGAGGTGGACGTTCGGGTCGTCCTCCGGGATGTCCGGGGTGGATTCCTCCGTCACCTCGAGCTTCGTGCCCAGTACCAACCGTAGATCGTTGAGCGATCCTAGCCAGGCCTCAAGCTGGTCCTCGCTCAAGCGTTTGGCATCGATGGTGGCTTCCATAACTTCGACCGCGGCCTGTTTCTGCCCCATGAGGTCGTCGCGGACCAGCCGCTTGTACTCAGAATCCAGCTCCGGGTCTTCAGGGTAGGCGGGCGGGAAAAGCCGGAGTAGGGAAGGGTCGCCGGTGCCGAGCAGCTCTCGCAGCTGGCCCGGTAAGGAGCGCAGGATCGTACGTTCCTGCTTGGACAGTCGTAGCTCGAAGTCGCCGCGGCGCGTTCGCTTGACGCGCTGGACCCGCCGCACCGCCACCGCCTCAGGACTCGTGCTGCATCGTCGCCCACAGACCGTGGGCGTGCAGCCGGAAGGTGTCGAATTCGGCCTTTTCGCGCGTACCGCTTGAGACGACTGCCCTGCCCTTGTGATGGACGTCTAGCATAAGCTTGGTGGCCTTCTGATAGCTATAGCCGAACAGCTTCTGGAACACATATGTCACGTAGGACATCAGGTTGATAGGATCGTTCCAAACGACCACCAGCCACGGGCGGTCGGGCCTGGTCACGCTCTCGCCAGAAGGCCGGTCGACCTCCACGGGGGCTATCGAAGCGCGGGCGGAATTCACGCCTTCAATTGTCCCTCGACCGGTCCATACCCGCTATCGTTGGATGCATGTGCCGAAGCATCAAGACCCTTCGCCGTCCCGATGAGGTGGCCACAGACAGCGAGATAGAGGCCGCCGCTCTTCAGTTCGTCCGCAAGGTCAGCGGCTACCGGAAGCCTTCCAGAGCCAACGAGCAAGCCTTCGACGCGGCCGTCCGAGACGTGGCTCGGGCGTCTCGCCGACTCTTGGAGGCCGTAGGCCCTGGGGAGGCTCGCCTTCCAAGCTAAGAAGGGGAGCCACGCTCATCTAAGGCATACGGGGCGAGTGACTTTAGGGGCTTCTGGTATCGTTCGCGCCTATGACCAGCAGGCAGCTCACCGAGGTTGGGTTCGCCCTGGGGCTCTTGGGGGCGCTCATCATGGCCGGGGCGGCTCTTGTGATCGTCCTGGCGAACCGCTCTTACGCGGGCTCCACAGAAGCCCAGCATCGGCGGGAGAAGTTGAGCAATCTCCTCGGAGCGCTGCTGATCGCGGCCGGGTTCGCCGCCGAGTTGATTGCGGTCCTGAGCCGCTGAGGCCGGAACCTGTCGCCTCGGGAATAGGCTGATGATCGTCGGCGTACGACACTCCCGGGTCTGGAACCCAGAAGGTCTCGTCTATGCGAGCCTCCCGGGTTTCCATCTGTCCGACGCGGGACGAGCCGAAGCAGAAGCTCTCGCCCGATCGCTGGCTTCCGCGCCTGTGGCAGCCGTCGACGCCAGCCCGCTCGACCGGGCGATGGAGACCGCCGAGATACTGGCGCGACCCCATGGTCTTGAGGTCCGTCAGGATGTGCGGCTGACCGAATGGTCATTCTGGTCGAACTGGCAAGGACTGCGCTGGGACAAGATCCGGGAGCGAGATCCGGAGCTGCTGGACGCCTACGGGCACGATCCTGCATCCTGCTTCCCCGAGGACCCACTCGCGTCTGTGGGGGAGCGAGTTCTGGCCTGGGCCTCGGAGGCGGACCGGGCACACCTGAATGGCCTGACCGTCGGCGTCTCCCACGAGGCTCCACTCGTAGCTGCGCTGCTGGTCGGAAGCGGCCGGAGGATCTCCGGATTCCATGCGCAGAACCTGCCGCACCTCAGCTCCGTCAGGTTGGTTCCGGGCCCGGCCGAGGTGGTCGATCTGGCCTCCTGGTCAGCGATCTGCTGAGGCGGTGAGATGGCGCTGCTGGCCCTGCTAGTCATCTTGATCGTGGCCGGGCTTGGGCTCGCCCTGGCGCCCCTATACTTCGCCGCGGGAGGGCTATTCGTCTTGTGGGCTATCGGATGGGTGGTCAAGGTGAAGGGCGGTCGCTGGTACTTCTGGTAGGCCGCGAACTCTTCTCACGTGGTTTTCAGCTTGATTCCTATCATGATTGTCATGGGAACGGGGAAGCGCGAACGCATGCGCCGCTTGACCTCGCTCGTCATCCTCATGGCGTGCGGGTTGGTGCTGGGAGCTTGCAGCGGCACCAGCATCGCAACCAATCCCTCGAGCAACGGAGCTTCCGGCCTCCCCTCTCCGAACTCCCTCACCTCGAGTCCTTCGTCCGACCCGATCGTCTCCGTCGTCCAGCATGTCGCTCCCGCCGTCGTCAACGTCACCTCGAAGGTGGTCAGCGTCGGGGCTTTCGGCGGTGCTCAGGAGGGCCAGGGAGTGGGGACTGGCTTCATCATCCGCTCGGATGGGGTCATCGTGACGAATTTCCACGTGGTCGAGACCGCCGTCAATATCAAGGTCACACTGCCGTCACCGGACAGCCGTTCGTTTGACGCCAGGGTGATCGGCGGCAGCGACGTTCACGACCTGGCGGTGTTGAAGGTGGACGTGACCGGTCTGCCGACCGTCCCGCTGGGCGACTCCACGAACGTCCAGCTGGGACAGACCGTCATCGCCCTGGGCTACGCCCTGGCCCTGCCGGGCGGCCCGACGGTGACTTCGGGCATCATCAGCTCACTGGCCAGGACGGTCCAAGCCAGCGACCCGAACGCCCCGGGCGGTGTTCGGACGTACCAGGACGCGCTACAGACGGACGCCGCGATCAACCCAGGGAACTCCGGTGGGCCTCTGGTCGACCTCGCCGGAAACGTAGTGGGGATCAACACGGCAGGGAACAACCAAGCCGAGAATATCGGCTTCGCCATCTCCATCGACGCCGCCAAGCCCGACATAGAGCAGGCCGCAAGCAACCCCGCGGCCCCGGTCGCTTACATGGGCGTGCTGACCCAGTCGCTGGACTCGGGCCTGGCCGCGCAGTTCGGCCTGGACGTCAAGAGCGGCGCCTGGGTGCAGGCGCTCACGCCCGGAGGTCCGGCCGAGCAAGCGGGCTTCAAGCAGAACGACGTCATTGTTTCGTTCGACGGCAAGCCGGTCACGAGCTCTGACGATCTGGGCGCCGCCATAGCGGCCCGAAGGCCGGGCGACCAGGTCACGGTCCAGGTCGTGAGAGGAAACGACCGCCTCGAACTGAAGGTCACGCTCGGCGTGCGACCCCTCCCCACGCCGTAGGTCTCCCGCGACCAAACCCCCCAAAGGGCGCCGGGTAGCCCCCCTCCCGGCGCCCGATGCGGGGGACATCCGCGGTAGTGTTCGGGTCCATGAGCGCCCCTTTCGAGCCCGGCGACCGCGTGCTCCTGGTCGACTCTCGGGGTCGCCGCCTGCTCGTGAAACTGGAGGCGGGCCGCGCGTTGCACTACCACGCCGGCATCGTGCCTCACGATCTGATCCTAGGCTCGCAGGAAGGGACGGTCGTGCATTCCACGACAGGAGCAAGCCTTATCTGCCTGAGGCCCACGATGGCGGATTTCATACTGAAGATGCCTCGCGGCGCGCAGGTGATCTATCCGAAAGACATAGGGGCCGTGCTGGTCCACGCGGACATAGCGCCGGGTTCGCGGGTCCTGGAGGCGGGGACCGGTTCCGGGGCCCTTACCCTCGCGCTGTGCCGTGCGGTCGGAGCCAAGGGCCGCGTCGTGTCCTACGAGGCGAGGGCCGACTTCCACGAAAAGGCCACCGCGAACCTCCAGGCTTTCTTCACGAGGCTCCCTGAATGGCTCGAGCTTCGCCGGGGAGACGTGCGAGAGGTGGTGCGAGACGGTGAGATCTTCGACCGGGCCGTGCTGGATCTCCCCGAGCCGTGGAAGGTCCTGGAGGAGGTCGGCTGCGCGCTCAGGGCCGGCGGCATACTCTGCACGTATCTACCGAACACCAACCAGGTCCAGTCGACCGTGCTCGCCATGGAGCGGGCCGGCTACTACGAGGTGCAGACGCTGGAAGTGCTGGTACGGACCTGGCACGTGACCGAGCAGAGCGTCCGACCAGATCACCGGATGGTGGCCCACACGGGGTTCATCAGCCTCGGGCGGAGGGGAACGCCGCCAGAACCAGAGGCCTAGCACGTACGTCCAGGGTAAGGTCGGTCAACCTCCCAGCCGAGAATCTGCGTAGAGAACAAACGTGAGGCCGTTACCCGCGATTGTCGGCCCCCAGGCATATATTGGTGAGCCTCTGAAAGGACGGCTGGCATGCCACAGCAAGGAGCGAGGCACCCGGATCCCGAGGAACAGCTGGAGCGTTACGAAAAGGAGATCCACCAGCTCCAGACTCAGATCAAGTTCCTCGAGGACGAAACGGCCCTGCTCAGGCGGCGCCTGACCAACTCGCCCAGGCAGGTGAAGCTGCTGGAGGAGCAGCTCCTGCAGACCAGGAGCGACATGGCCCGCGCGGCAGCGCAGAACGAGAAGCTCGCGAGCGTGCTCCGGGCCGAGAGGGAGAAGCTCGCCGCCCTGAAGGAGGAGGTGGAGAAGCTGGCAAGGCCGCCTGCCTCCTTCGGTGTGTTCCTCCGCCAGAACAAGGACGAGTCCGTTGATGTCTACACCGCCGGCCGCAAGATGCGTGTCAACGTGGACCCGGGGATCGGGCCGGAACGCTTCCGCCGAGGGGTCGAAGTCATCCTCAACGAGGCGATGAACATCGTGGAGGTGCTAGACCAGGACACGCTCGGCGAGGTCGCATCCGTGAAGCACCTTCTGGGGGACGACCGGGCGGTGCTGGTGGGACGCGCCGACGAGGAGATGGTGGCCCTGCTGTCTGCCACCGTGCGGGGGCAGCTGCGGGCCGGAGACCAGGTCCTGTACGACCCCCGCTCCGGGTACGCGCTTGAGCTCCTGCCGAAGGAGGAGATCGAGGAAGTCATCCTGGAGGAGATCCCCGACGTGAGCTACGACGACATCGGGGGCCTTCGCAAGCAGATCGAGGACATCCGCGACGCGGTCGAGATGCCGTTCCTCTATGCGGAGCTGTTCGAGGAGCATCAGCTGAAGCCCCCGAAGGGCGTGCTGCTGTACGGGCCCCCGGGTTGCGGTAAGACGCTGATCGCTAAGGCCGTCGCCAAATCCCTTGCCCAGCAGGTCGCAGAGAAGACGGGCAGCAGCGCCGCCCATTCGTTCTTCTTGAACATCAAGGGGCCCGAGCTGCTCAACAAGTACGTTGGAGAGACAGAGCGCCAGATCCGCCTGATCTTCCAGCGAGCCAAGGAGAAGTCGGACGAGGGTTTCCCGGTGATCGTCTTCTTCGACGAGATGGACTCCCTGTTCCGGACCCGCGGCTCTGGCATCTCCAGCGATGTCGAGAACACGATCGTGCCACAGCTCCTGTCCGAGATCGACGGGGTGGAGGCGCTCAAGAACGTGATCGTGATCGGCGCGTCGAACCGCGAGGACATGATCGACCCGGCCATCCTTCGCCCTGGACGTCTGGACGTGAAGATCAAGATCGAGCGCCCCGACGCGGAGGCGGCGGCGGAGATCCTGGCGAAATACCTGACGGGCGATGTGCCGTTGCACGAGGAGACGCTGAGGTCAGCCGGAGGCGACCGCCGCAGGGCCCTCCAGGGCATGATCGACATCACTGTGGAGCGCATGTACGCCACCTCCGATGAGAACCGGTTCCTGGAGGTGACGTACGCCTCCGGCGACAAGGAGATCCTGTACTTCATGGACTTCAACTCCGGGGCCATGATCGAGAACATCGTCCGCCGGGCCAAGAAGGTCGCCATCAAGCGTTTCCTCTCCCAGGGGGAGAAGGGGCTGAAGGTCGACGACCTCGTCTTTGCTATCCGCGACGAGTTCAAGGAGAACGAGGACCTCCCGAACACGACCAACCCGGACGACTGGGCGCGAATCTCCGGTAAGAAGGGCGAGCGGATCGTGTACGTGCGGACCCTACTGGGTGACAGTAGGGGCGAGGGCCGCCAGGTCGAACGGATCAACGCCGGCCAATACCTGTAGCCTTCCTTCGATGGCGATACCCAAGGTCATGGGGATCGAGACCGAGTACGGCATCTCGGGGCCGGGCTTGGTGGAGTTCAATCCCGTCCTCTCCTCATCGATGCTCATCGCATCCTATGCGGGGGCGCTTCGGCGGATCCGGTGGGATTACGAACAGGAGTCGCCGCTCAGAGACGCCCGTGGGTTCGAGCCAGTCCAGGAGCGAGCCCCGGTCGAGGAGGACATGGGGCTCGCGAACGTGATCCTGCCCAACGGCGCCCGGTACTACGTCGACCACGCGCACCCCGAGTACTCAACGGCCGAGTGCGCCTCGCCTCGTGGGCTGGTCGCCCACGACAAGGCGGGGGAGCGGATACTGGAGCGCTCGTTGGCGGCGGTCCAGCAGCTGCTCGCGGAGGGGCAGCGCCTGGCGATCTACAAGAACAACACCGACGGGAAGGGCAACTCGTACGGCTGTCACGAGAACTACCTGGTCGACCGGCGGACCCCGTTCGGCCATATCGTGCGCGATCTCACACCGTTCCTCGTCACACGCCAGATATTCACCGGCGCGGGGAAGGTCGGGTCCGAGAGCGCTCGCGACGGTGGCAGGCGCGTGCAGTTCCAGATCTCGCAGCGCAGCGACTTCTTCGAAGCGGAGGTGGGCCTGGAGACGACCCTCAAGCGCCCGATCATCAACACCAGGGACGAACCCCATGCGGACCCCGAGAAGTACAGGCGCCTGCATGTGATCATCGGCGACGCGAACATGTGCGAGGTGGCCACTTTCCTGAAGGTGGGAACGACGGCGCTGATCCTGAAGCTGGTCGAGGACGATCTGCTGCCCGATCTATCGCTGGAGGGGCCCGTCGGAGCCCTGCACGATGTCTCCTGGGACATATCCTGCCGACAGACCGTTCGGCTCAGGGACGGAAGGAGGGTCCGCGCGCTCGAGCTGCAATGGGAGTATCTCGACCACGCGAAGAAGTACGTCAATGAGAACGAGCCGACCCCCGAGAACGGCGAGATCCTGCAGTGGTGGGAGGCGATCCTCTCTGGAATCGAGGAGGAGCCCCTCTCCCTTTCCAGGGAGCTCGACTGGGTCGCGAAGTACCGGCTGCTGGAGGCCTACCGCGAGCGCGACGGTTTGTCATGGCGAGACCCTAAGCTCGCCATGATCGACCTGCAGTACCACGACGTCCGACGGGAGCGGGGGCTCTACCACCGGCTCGCGGAAGCCGGGAAGGTCGAACGCCTGGTCCCGGACGAGGAGGTGGAGGCGGCCACGATGAGCCCACCGGAGGACACGCGCGCCTACTTCCGCGGGCGATGCATCGCCAAGTACCCTCAGTCGATCGCCGCGGCCTCATGGGACTCGATCATCTTCGACGTGGGTCGCGATTCACTCCAGCGGGTCCCGACCCGGGAACCCCTCCGCGGCACCAGGGAGCACGTCGAAGGGCTGCTGGAGACATCCAGGACAGCCGCGGACCTGATCGCCGCGATCCAGCGCTGACCCGGCCGGACCTCGCCATAGAATAGGGACGCCCCACATCAGAAGGAGTGATCGTCAAGTGCCTCAAGAGCAGGAGCAGAAGCGAGCCCAGAAGAAGGGTGGATCCAGCGCCGAGGCCGGACATGCCGAGGCCTCCAGCAAGGCGGAGAAGCTCAAGGGCGAGATGGACGAGATCCTCGACGAGATCGACTCAGTGCTGGAAGAGAACGCCGAGGAGTTCGTCAAGTCATACGTCCAGAAGGGTGGGGAGTGACGGACGGCCTTGGGGAGTTCCCGGGTCCGGCCTATCCGCTCGGAGCGAACCCCAGCTTCGCCGATCTGGTGCGGGCGACCACGTCCGAGCCTGAGATGACCGCCGTCCCCTCCCTCCAGGCACCGGTACCGCACGGCACGACCGTACTGGCCCTCAAGTTCGAGGGGGGCGTGCTGATGGCGGGGGACCGGCGAGCCGTCGAGGGGTTCAGCATCGCGGACGAGCGCATCGACAAGGTCTTCCCTGCCGACGAGACATCCGCCGTGGCCATCGCCGGCGCCGCGGGTCAGGCGACCGAGATAGTTCGCCTGTTCCAGACCGAACTCGAACACTACGAGAAGGTCGAAGGCGACCGGCTCTCGATGGAAGGCAAGGCCAACCGGCTCGCTCAGATGATCCGACAGAACTTCCCCATGGCGCTCCAGGGCCTGGTCGTCGTGCCGCTCTTCGCGGGCTATGACGAGCGTAAAGCCGAGGGGCGACTCTTCCGCTACGACGTGACCGGTGGGCGGTGGGAGGAGGCGGACTTCCACGCGACGGGCTCAGGCTCAGTTCACGCAAGGGGCACGTTGAAGAAACGCTGGCGCCCGGGCCTGACACGTGAGGCGGCCATCCGGGCGGCTGTCGAGGCCCTGTACGACGCCTCCCAGGAGGACGTCGCCACCGGTGGGCCGAACCCTCTGCGTGGCATCTACCCCTCTGTCAAGGTGATAACGGCGGATGGCGTCGCTCCCGTGGCCGATGACGACATCCGCGAGGCGTTCGAAGCCGTCCTCGGAGAGTCGGGCGAGGCGTTCAAACGAACCGGTGGGAGCACCGCTCGGGAGACGGAGGACCACACCTGATGTCCTTCCAGCCCTATGTCCCCCCCGAGCAACTCATGAAGGACCGCTCCGAGTACGCGCGCAAGGGGATCGGCCGAGGCCGATCGGTCGCCGCCCTGGAGTACGCCGACGGGATTCTGTTCCTAGCCGAGAACCCAAGCGCCACTTTGCACAAGATCTCGGAGATCTACGACCGGATCGCCTTCGCCGGTGTCGGCAAGTACAGCGAGTTCGAGGACCTGCGGATCTCCGGGGTCCGGCTGGCTGACCTGAGAGGCTATGCCTACGGCAGGGAGGACGTCACGGCGAAGACGCTGGCCAACGCCTACTCTCAGGCCCTGTCCACCATCTTCACCACACAGATGAAGCCCTACGAGGTCGAGATCCTGGTCGGGCAGGTCGGAGAGACGCCCGGAGGGAACGAGCTCTTCCACATCCTCTTCGATGGAAGCGTCGCGGACGAACAAGGGTGCGTGGCGATGGGCGGCCGGGCGGACGAGCTGACGGCGCACTTGAAGGAGGGCTATCGCGAGGGCGTGTCCCTGGAGGAGGCCATCGGGATGGGCGTGCGGGCGCTGTCCACCGTGGAGGAGAAACCCCTCGAGATCCCGAACATCGAGGCCGCCGTCCTGGATCGCAACCGCGCGAGGCGGAAGTTCTTCCGGATGACCGATCGAGATCTGACCGGCATGCTCCAGGCTGGATGAGCACGCTCCGGTAGCTCATACCCGGAGTTCCCAGGTCCACGCGTAGACTCGGTGACGAATGGAGCGACGGATCTTCGGCTTGGAGAACGAATACGGCGTGACCTGCACCTTCCGCGGGCAACGCCGGCTCTCGCCCGACGAGGTAGCCAGATACCTATTCCGCCGGGTGGTCCACTGGGGGCGTTCTTCCAACGTGTTCCTGGAGAACGGCGCCCGCCTGTACCTGGACGTTGGCTCCCACCCCGAGTACGCGACCCCGGAGTGCGACAGCGTCCTTGATCTCATCGCGCACGACAAGGCGGGGGAGCGGATCCTCGAGGCGCTCCTCGCAGCGGCGGAGGTCCGGCTGCACGAGGAAGGCATCTCGGGCGACGTGTACCTGTTCAAGAACAACACGGACTCCGCCGGGAACTCCTACGGGTGCCACGAGAACTATCTGGTGGCCCGGCAGGGCGAGTTCGCGCGGATCGCCGACGTCCTGATCCCGTTCTTCGTGACGCGGCAGATCTATTGTGGGGCGGGAAAGGTGCTGCACGGTCCGCGCGGGGCGCAGTTCTGTATCTCCCAGCGAGCCGAGCACATCTGGGAGGGCGTGTCCTCGGCGACCACTCGCTCACGGCCGATAATCAACACGCGCGACGAGCCCCACGCCGACGCCGAGCGCTTCCGGCGGCTCCACGTGATCGTTGGGGACTCGAACATGAGCGAGTTCACCACCTTCCTGAAGGTCGGCATCACAGACCTCGTGGTGCGGATGGTCGAGGAGAACACGGTGATGCGAGATCTCAGCCTGGAGAACCCCATCCGGGCCATTCGGGAGATATCCCATGACATGTCGTGCAAGCGAAAGGTCCGGCTGGCTACTGGGCGTGAGCTCACGGCCATCGACATTCAGACCGAGTACCTGGACCGGGCCACGAGGTTCGTGGAGCACCGTGAGGCCACTCCGCAGTCTCTGAAGGTGCTAGCCGAGTGGCGCGGGGCCCTTCAGGCCCTGCGGGAGGGCGAGCCCTATCAGCTCGCCGACAAGGTCGACTGGGTGGCGAAGTATCAGCTCATCGAGGCGTACCGGGCCAGGCATGCGGTTCCCCTGTCTCATCCAAGGATCGCCCTGATGGACCTCGCCTATCACGATGTCAATCGCGATCGCGGGCTGTATTACCTCCTCGAGCGCAGGGGCCGCATGCTGCGGGCCGTGCCCGAGAAGCAGATCCAGAAAGCGATGCGCGAGCCTCCGCAGACCACCCGCGCTCGGCTCCGCGGAGAGTTCATCCGGCAGGCAAAGCAACGCCGCCGCGACTACACGGTGGACTGGGTCCACCTCAAGCTGAACGACCAGGCCCAGCGAACGGTCCTTTGCAAGGATCCTTTCCGTTCGGTCGACGAGCGGGTCGAGCAGCTCATCGCCCATATGTGAAGACCAGCGGCATCAAAGGCTTCGGAGCTTGACCGCCTTCCAACAGCGGGCTGCATGGGCGCCGGTCCATTGCGCCCACGTATAACGGGTGTCTCCGCTCGCGCCGGACGGCTCGTGGCTGAACCTAAGAGAGAACAGGCCCAGATGCGAGAGGACGCCCAACGGGTTTCATCGCGTGAATTGGATTCGGCCCCCTCTCAGGAGTCCAGACAAAGGCGTCGGACTCGAGATTCCCGAAGACCAAGCAGGGACGTCAGCTCGCTTGATCGGACAGGACAGCTGGGACTTGCCTGACTAGTGAGTGCATGGTGGAACGTTAGGCAAGGTGATGTTGTGGCGGAAGCTCGGTCGACTGGAAGCATGAAGTCCCGTCACTGGTGGGCGGCGGGCTTATCCGTCTTGGTGGCGTCGACCTTCGTTCTTGCTCTCCCGGGGCCGCCCGCCTGGGCTGTTACATGCTCTGGTGAGAAGTACTGGCTTGAGGGTTGGGCTCGTGACAATGGGTCTACCGGCTGGCGAGGAGCCACAGCCAGAATCGAACAGAAGACGACTACTGCCTGCACCCATACTGGTTGGGAGTCGTATTCGATCGCCTGGGCCATGCTCGGAGAGGACCTTCCCGGCGAAGGCTATGCACAGATAGGCCTCATGCGCAATGACACCGAGCCAAGTTGTCATTGCGAGCGTTACTTCTGGGAGTACAACGTAGATGGCCAGCCCTTTAACGCCGTTGGTGCGGTCTGGAGAACACCCAATCTGACTTATGCCCAGTCCAGCTACAAGGGAACGTCGGGCAACCGCACATCCTTTTACTTCTTGCAGATGCGACAAGCAGGCGGGGCTTGGGTCGACACCGACATTCAGACTAACCTATCCTTATGGGCCCACTACAACCATTTGACCACCAAGGGCTTCACCAACGTTGAGTCCGACACTTCCCTGGAGATATGGAACTAAGGCCATGAGAACCCGATTCTTGCTGATAAGTATGGCAGCGGCAGCGTTGATCGCTGGCGGGGTAGCGTATCAAGTGACAGCCGGTCCGACGAATCCGCCCGACTGCAAAGATGTGACACCTCCATGTCCGGAAACCCTTCCCGAGACTGTGCTCGGTGGTGCTTGGGAGGAGAGCGTCATCGGTTTCCTTTTCCAGCCGCCGCCTCCGGGGGCTCTACCAGATATCGACGCAACTGAAGCTCTAAATATCGCCTGGAAGGAGGGCGGGGTCTTGGGGGCAAGCCAGCAGGCGACCCTGGCCCTCGTGCCAAAGGGCGGAGACTTCGCCGTCGATCTCCTGGTCTGGATCGTGAGGTACGACGGTGCGTGTATATCCCCAATCGGGAGCCGCAGCGGCAAACACACTGATGAGTGCGCGGTTCAGCCCTACTGGACCATCATCAATGCGGAGACTGGAGACTTCATCATGAGCTGGACCCGATCTGAGTAGGTGTCTATACACATGTTCCTCCCCCGCAATACGATAACGGGAAGGGAATAGGTCGCCTGTCTCAACGAAGTTCGACTCCGCCGTGAACAAAACAGAGTGGTCGTGACTTCATGGAGCAGGTGAATTCCCAACAAGTAGCTGCTGCTCGAGTCTCAGGAGCCGAGAACTTCGGGGACTTCTTTCGGGCGGAGCAGGCCAGGCTGCTGCGAGCCCTGTACATCGTGACCGGTGATCGCTACTTGGCGGAGGAGATCATGCAGGACGCTTTCGTCGGTCTGTGGGAACGATGGGAGCGAATTCGCACGCTCAAGGACCCCACCGGATACCTGTACAAGACTGCACTGAATCGCGTTCGAAGGCATCAGCGACGCCTCGCGCGACTCGTGGCGGTCCTGGCTCGACTGACGCCCAGAGAAGCGCTGTATGACGTTGAGGATCGTGATGTCGTGGTACGAGCACTTGGAACCCTTAGCGCCCGCCAGCGGGCGGCCGTTGTTCTCACCGAGATGCTTGGCTTCGACTCCGACACCGCGGGGCGGTTGCTCGGTGTCAAGGCCGTCACCGCCCGCAGGCTGGCATCTAAGGGACGCGAAGCTCTTCGGAGAGCATTGGAGGGGCAGTATGGTTGATTACAAGAGCGCGCTGGAGCAAGTGGGTAGCCGAGTCTCGCCAAACCCGGAAGACTTGACCCGAATCGGCAAGCGCCTTCAACGCCGAAAGACGAGGAGGCGTGCGGGTCTAGCCACACTTGCCCTCCTCATTGCCGGCGCGGCGATGTCCGGCATCTACATCGGCTTCTTCCGGTCCCACGACGCACGAGTCGGGAACTCGGGGCGATGTGAGTCGCTCATTCCCGAGTGCCTCATGGAGCGCCTGCCCGACCGCACCTTGACCGGAGACGAGCACGAAGGTGCATTGGGCCCAGTTGGGCAGCTTCCCGAAGGCCTGATCAGCTTCGACGACGCCCTGGTCCGAGCGTGGGCCGAGGATGGACACGCGGCGAAATCGGTTCAGGTGGTGCTTGGCACGGCGGACACTTCCAAGATCCACTGGGACAGCAGCAGCCACTACTTCTACGCAATCTTGTGGTCCGGGACGTGCGAAGGGTCTATCTCGCGACGGCCGAATGGTTCACACCCCCCGCCAGATACCTGTCCCCTCGAAGCACAAACCTGGGGCACGATCATCGACGCCTACACAGGCGCGTTCATCGTCGGCGGTTCCGGCTGACTGCGCTTTCCCACCTTCTAAGCCGGGTCCTTACCCGCACCCTCCTCGTTCCACTTCCGATCCGCGGCCGCCATCCTTCCGGCAAGCACGCCTGCGGCTCCGGCCGCCAGGAAGAATTCGGGATCGTCGGTGACCCTGCGTCCCATGGACTCCGGTTCGACCCCGTGATCGGATAGCAGCTCCAAGGCGGGCTGCCCGCTGACCTCGACGAGCTGGTGCCGTTCGTGGAGTCGCGCCGCTCGGAGCGCGTCCCAGACCGCCGACCGGCGTCCTTCGTCGTCGATAGCCGGGACCGCGACGTGTACCGAGGCGATGGCCACGCGTCCAAGCGCGGTGAGCGAATGGTGCGACACGATCCGGTGGCGCTCCCTGGGATCGGCGAAGCTGATGCGCAGGGCAGCGATGGGGCGCCCACCCAGGATGTGTGTTGCGTTCAGCGACATCGCCGACTCGAGGTCGGTCGATCCCCAGGTGGTGTCCGTGCCCGTGTTGCCCGGTCCGTCGCCCACGACGATGACGTCCGCTCCCACCACGTGCCGTCCAGCCAGCAGCCCGGAGAAGACGTTCACGGCCTCGAGGTCTCCCCCGAAGGCCTGCCCGCACGTGATCATGGCGTCAAGGAGGCCCTTGGATCGAAGGGAAGCCGCCAGTCGAGACAGCGGTGCGGGAAGGGCGGCGCCGTCCGTCATCACGTACGCGACCCGCCTCGCCCCGGCGGCCCGTGCACCCGCCGCGGCAGGGCCGATCATCGAGTGCAGCGGCGACCAGACCACCGGCAGTCCGTCCAGCCCATCGGCGGCCTCCATAGCCTCACGGGAGGCGCTACCCACCTCCTCGACTGTTTGCACTTCAAGCTGGTGCGGCGTGTAGCGAAGCTTCATGATCCGACCTGTCTGCGAATAAGCCGGGTCTTCCGAACCTTCGACGGCCACGACGAAGTGGAGCCCACCGGTCCCCAGCCGCATGTGAACTGCGGTTGTGTTGAGGAGCACCCGGTCACCCGGAGCGACCGTGCCGACCAAGGCGGGGTAGGCGATGGCCCTGGCGGCTGCTCCCTCGATCTGGACGGAGATCTCCACCGCACCCGGGCGCACGTCGACCACTTGGAGCACGGTTCCACGGCGAAGCCGGATCATCTCGGCATTATCATCGCCCGCATGCACCCTTTGGAACGACTGATCAACCTGGTGGCCTTGCTGCTGGACGCCCGCCGCGCCCTCACGTTCGAGGACATCAGGAAGGTCATGCCTGCCTACCAGCAGTCTGACGTCGGGTCGGCCAAGCGCATGTTCGAGCGGGACAAGGACATCCTGAGAGAGGTCGGGATACCGATAGAGCTTGCTCCAACGGACGTTTGGGAGGTCGAGCACGGCTATCGCATCCCGAAGGACCAGTACTACCTCCCGGAGGTCACGTTCACCCCTGAGGAGGTGTGGGCGTTGTTCGTCGCCGCGCACGCGCCCGGAGAGGATCGGGAGGCCGAGCAGGCATTCCGAAAGCTCTCCACTGGGACCGATGCCAACGTCCTGGCCGCCATGGCCGAACGGACGGCGGCTCCCGGCGCGGACCTCTCTGGGCCTCACCTGGGTTCCATCGCCGATGCCCTGGCCAGACGCCGCGCCCTGCGCTTCAAGTACCGGCCGGCGCAAGGGAAATCCGGCCAGCGCGAGGTGGATCCGTACGCCCTGGTATTCCGGTCGGGGAACTGGTATCTGGTCGGATTGGACAGGTCGCGCAAGGACATCCGATCCTTCCGGCTCTCTCGTCTGCTCTCTCGCGTCACGGAGATCGGTCCCGCCACCCAGCCACCGGAGGGGTTCCAGGCGACCAGGTACCTGGAGGCGGGTCCCTGGGGTCTCGGTCGGCCGGCGGCTCGTGCGCGGGTCTCCTTCAGCTCCAAGGTCGCCTGGTGGGCTGTGCCGTCCGTGCCCGGCGCAAAGGTGCTGCGCGTGCGTAAGGACGGGTGGGTGGACGTCGAGGTTCCCGCGAGCCAGACCGATTCTTTCGTATCCTGGGTGCTGTCATTCGGTCCAGACGCCCGAGTAGCGTCACCCATCTCGATACGGGACCAGGTCGTCGCCACACTCGAGGCTTTGGTAGGGGAATGACCAAGCGAGATCGAACGTCCGAGGCTCCCATGCCGGCCGCGCGGCACGGCGGACGCGCTGGGGACAGGTTGCGCAGGCTGCTGGTGGTTGTGCCGTATCTCGTGCGCCACCCCGGTGAGAGTCTCAAAGAGGTCTCCCGGCTGTTCGGGGTCGGGGAGACCGAGCTGCTTGATGACCTCAACCTCCTGTTCGTCTCCGGACTGCCCCCTTATGGGCCGGGCGATCTGATCGACGTGCAGGTCGAAGAGGGGCGGGTCTGGATCGGCATGGCCAACTACTTCTCGCGCCCCGTCCGCCTGACGAGGTCGGAAGCCCTTGCCCTCTATCTCCGGGGAAAGGCGCTCTCGGGCGCCCCAGGCCTGGAGGAGGCACCCGATCTCGGATCAGCCCTCGGGAAGATCGAGAGGAGCCTCGGGCCGGAGACGCTCGCCAGCCTGACGGGCAGGGTGGAGGTGGGGGCCGGTGGGCACGCGGCCGCGGCACTCCGATCGGTGAGGCGAGCGGTCGAGCGCGGTGAGAGCCTGGAGATCGAGTACTACTCCGCCGCGCGAGACGCGCTGACCCGGCGCAGGATCGACCCCGAGCACCTTTTCTCGGCGCTGGGGAACTGGTATGTGGTCGCCTGGGACCACCTGGCTGACGCCGAGAGATCGTTCCGGGTCGACCGCATACGCTCGGCCAAGGACACGGGCGAGCCGTTCCACCCGCGCGGCCTCCCCGGCGCAGGTCGGCCTCTCTACACCAGATCGGAGCGAGACATCCACGTCAGGCTCCTGCTCGCGCCCAGCGCCCGTTGGGTCGCCGACTACTACGACATCGAACGCGCCGTGGGGGGCGAGGACTCCTCCCTCGAGGTGACGCTCCCGACCAAGGATCTGCCCTGGGTGGCCAAGCTGGTGCTCCAGCTGGGAGGGGCGGCAACCGTCCTCGAACCCCAGGAGCTGGCGGATATGGTGAGGGACTCGGCCCGGCGGACGCTGGCACTCTACGTACGGCCACGCAACGCTTGACTGCAACGTCGCAGCACGCCTCTAAAGCGCCCTTCCGGACCATCCGATACGGCTTGTGGAATGACAACCATCCGAACCACCTGCCCTCACTGCGGTGAGGTGGACATGAGCCCGGAGGCTATCCTCCTGTCGGTCAGGGACCGAGGGGGTGAGGGCTCCTACCGCTTCTCCTGCCCGGAGTGCCTCGACAACATCGAGAAACCCGCGGACCGCAAGATTATCGCCTTGCTGCTCTCTGCCGGCGTGGAGCTGGCCGACCCTGTCGAGCGGACGGGCGACTCGGAGGCCGTTGTAGACCGGCGTCCGGTAGGGCCACCATTCACCATCGCTACCTCCTCCAGGACGACGAGGCGCTGTTCCGGGTCCTTCCCCACGCCTGAGGCCCTGGTTCCACCCCTGATATCCTGGCTCCGTGCTCCTCGTCGCGGTGATCGAGGCAATCGCCCTCGCGAGCTTCGGCATCCTCTTCGTTCTCGTGATCGGTCTGATTCGGCACGTGAAGCTGCTGGGGCAATCGCTGTCACGTATGCAGAAAGAGATCCAGCCGATCCTCGAGGAGATCCAGCGGGGCTCATCAGAGGCGCAGGACAGGGTCGATAAGCTCTCCGAGCGAAAAGACAGGCAAGCCGGGGCCCGGCCGTCCAGGTAGGGCCTCGGTGCTAAACTCCGCAGCTAGAAGCCATCTACCCAGCCTTTCCTCCGCAAGGAGGTCGCGTGTTCAACATCGGGCCCACAGAGCTCATCGTTATCCTTTTGATCGCGCTGATCGTCTTCGGGCCAAAGCGGCTCCCTGAGGTGGGACGAACGATAGGCAAGTCCCTGCGCGAGTTCCGGCAAGCCACATCGGACATCAAGGACGAGCTGAATCTAGGCCTGGACGAGTCAGACGAAGACGAGGACGTGCGGCCGAAGAGCGGCTCGGCCAAGGCATCGCCCCCAGGCCAGCCTTCTATCAACGGAGAAGCCGCGGACACCGAAGGATCGGAGACGGCCGGGACCGGCTCCGCCACGTAGGGACAGTCCTCTGCGCCGTTCCATCGTCTGCCCAAGGGAGCCAAAGTGGCTTTGAGGCTTCGCCGACGCCGGCGGGGCCAAGCGAGCTCGATGACAGTCGTCGAACACCTCGACGAGCTCCGCAATCGGCTCATCGTCTGCATACTTGCGGTGCTGCTCGGGATGGTCGGCGGCTGGTTCCTGTACCGGCCGGTGTTCAACCTGCTGTCGAACCCGTACTGCGGCTTCATGATGAAGCACCCGAAGCTGGCGGTCGACCCGTCGGACCCATGCCGGCTCGTGTACCTCTCCGTGATCGAGCCTTTCCTCATCAAGATCAAGCTGGTTGCCTTCATAGGGC
>Ga0210378_10000283_pt1 | contig 25203 bp, 27 predicted proteins | sample PLM1_60_b1redo_FD_155465 | JGI IMG/M metagenome (GOLD analysis project Ga0210378, IMG submission 155465) | Groundwater sediment microbial communities from an aquifer in East River, Colorado, USA - PLM1_60_b1 redo | ecosystem: Environmental > Terrestrial > Soil > Riparian zone | place: USA: East...
CTATCCGATCGCGCTGACGCTCCATCGGGTGTCCGGTGAAGCCCTCACCGAGGCGCTGCAGGGTCTCGGCCTCGAGTGCGACATCGACATCTCTGCGTTGTGGAATGCGTCGGATCTCGTGGACGAGCACATCGGCGACGAACCGGTGACGCCCCTGGCGCCGCGCATCGCCGTTCGCGCCGCCCAGCACGACCTTCCTGCAAGTCTCGTCGCTGCGCTCGACTCGAACCTGCGCGCGCAGTCCGCCAAGGGCCGGCTCGACGAGACGATCGCGGAGCTCCTCCTCATACGCGCGGAGGTCGGCTGGCCGCCGCTCGCGTCACCGATCGGACAGGTCCTCGGCTCCCAGGCGTTGCTCAACGTCCTGTCGGCGAGCCGCTACTCCGTCGTCGTGGACGAGCTGAGAGCGCTCGTCGAGGGCCACCTCGGCACGCCTCCGGCCCCGGTCGACAAGAACGTCCGGCGCGCCGTTGCCCTGACGGCGGACCCGGAGTCGGAGGAAGACACGACCGCGCCTCCGCTGCACGAGGTGCGTGCGCAGGCTAACGGGCTTGCGTCGAGCGAGGAGGAGCTCCTGCTGCTCGGCCTCTTCGGCGACGATGCCGCCCCGCTGCTGCACACGATCCGTGGGCGGTCAGCAGGTGACGAGACTCTCGCGGCCGGCGGCGTCGACCAGGCGCGCGCAGAACGGATTCGTGAGCTCGTTCGCATCGTCCAGGAGACCGGCATCGGCGAGGTCACGATCGAGGAGGCGGGGATGCGCGTGTCGGTCCGCCGGACCGATGAGCGGCCTACGACGGCCGCACCCGCATCCGCGCCGTTTGCCGAGGACGACTCGGTCATGCCCGAGTCCGTCGCCCCGCTGACGAACGGTCTCGTCCGGGTCGAGGCGCCGATGGTCGGAACGTTCTACCGCGCGGCGGAGCCGGGAGCGCCGCCGTTCGTCGAGGAAGGTCAGCCGATCGGTGCCGGCCAGACGCTCTGCATCCTCGAGGCGATGAAGCTGATGAACGAGGTCAAGTCGGACGTCGAGGGAATCGTCCGCGCCATCCATGTCGAGAATGCGCAGCCGGTCGAGTTCGGTCAACTGTTGTTCGAGCTGGAGCCGGCCCTCGGACGTCCGCTGGACGCGTTGTAACCATGTTCTCGCGCGTTCTCGTTGCGAATCGCGGTGAGATCGCGGTGCGCGTCATCCACGCGTTGCACGAGGTCGGCGTCGAGGCCGTGGCCGTGTACTCGACCGCCGACTCCGGGACCCTGCACACGCGCCTGGCCGACAAGGCTGTGTGCATCGGGCCACCGCAGGCGGCAGAGAGCTATCTCAAAATTGCCTCGGTCGTCGCCGCCGCGGAGACGACCGGCTGCGAAGCGGTCCATCCGGGTTACGGCTTCCTCGCGGAGAACCCCGACTTCGTCCACGCGTGCGAGGACAACGACCTGGTCTTCATCGGCCCGGATGCGGATGTGATGTCGCGCATGGCCGACAAGGTGGAGGCAAAGCGCGAGCTTGCGGGCGCGGGTGTTCCGCTCGTGCCCGGGACGGAGACTCTGGGCCTGGACGAGGCGCGGAGTGCCGCTTCCGACATCGGCTATCCCGTGTTTCTCAAGGCGTCCGCCGGCGGCGGCGGCAAAGGCATGCGGCTCGTCGAGAGTCCCGATGAGCTGGAGGAATCGTTCCAGCGCGCGAGCGCGGAGGCCCACGCCGCCTTCGGTGACGGAAGCCTGTACCTCGAGAAGCTGATCACGCCCGCGCGCCACGTCGAGGTCCAGGTGCTGTGCGACGCGGACGGAGGAGTGCTGACGCTCGGCGAGCGCGAGTGCTCGATCCAGCGTCGGCACCAGAAGTTGATCGAAGAATCTCCGTCGCCGGCCCTCGACGAGTCGACGCGCGAAGCGATGGAGACGGATGTCGCGCGCGCGTGCCGCGCCATCTCTTATCTCAACGCCGGCACGTTCGAGTTCCTGCTCGCACCTGACGGCTCCTACCACTTCATCGAGCTGAACGCGCGTTTGCAGGTCGAACACCCGGTGAGCGAGCTCGTCACTGGCGTCGACATCGTTCGCGAGCAGCTGAGGATCGCTGCCGGTGAGCAGCTGCGCGTGACGGGTCGCGCGCCGCGGCGCGGGCACGCAATCGAGGTGCGCCTGAACGCCGAGGATCCGGCACGTGGCTTCGCGCCGGCCCCCGGCGTCATCGAGCGCCTGCGCTGGCCGCTTGGTCCGGGAATCCGGCTAGACACGCACGTTGAGGAAGGCTCGGTGATCCCGCCTTACTACGACTCGCTGATCGCCAAGCTGATCGTGTGGGACGAGGACCGCCACAGCGCGATCGCGCGCACCGTGCGCGCGCTCGACGAGCTTCACCTGCGCGGGGTGGCGACGACGCAAGAGCTTGCCAGGGAGATTCTCGGCAGCGACGCGTTCCGCAGCGGACGGTATTCGACGAAGTTTCTGGAAGAGACCGAGCTCGCGGCCGTCGGAGTGGCATGAGCTACGTCGTCGAGGCAAAACAGGGAACGATCACGATCACTCCTTCGGCTCTGGCCGAGCTCGTCGCGCGTGCGGCCGAGACGGTCGACGGAGCGCAGGTTCGGCGCGGGCGCCGCAGGCTGGACATCGACATCTCGGACGGGGGCGCGCGGGTGCGGCTCGAGCTCACCGCCCGGTACGGTGTCGTTCTGCCCGGACTCGCTCGAGAAGTGCAGCAGCACGTTGCGGATGCTTTGACGAGCATGTGCCGCGTCGACGTCCAGGCGGTGGACGTTTCCGTGGAGGAGGTCGAGTGAGCAGCGGACGTCGGGCGGCGAGAAGGACGGCACTGTTCGTCCTCTATCAATGGGATGTCACCGGGCAGCCGCTTGCCTCCTTGTACGAAGGGGAGGTCGACCTGTTCGCACGCGAGACGGCCGAAGCGGTGGTCGCCAACGCGGCGGAGCTGGACAGCAGGATCACCGAGGCGGCCGACGACTGGACGGCGGACCGGCTTGGTGCGATTGAGCGAAACATCCTGCGGATCGCGTTGCACGAGCTCGACGGCGACGAGGTCCCCGACGAGGTCGCGATCGATGAAGCGGTGACTCTCGCCAAGCGTTACGCCACCGACGACGCCGCACGCCTCGTGAATGGCATTCTCGGCCGGATCGTGCGGGAGCGAGTCACGTGAGCGCCGACGAAGCGCTGAACCGGGCGGAGGAGCTGCTCGCGCGCCTCGAGACGGCGCGCGCCGAGCTGGAGCGGCTCAACCAGGCGGACGACGCAGAGCGTGCGCTCGACATCCTCGCCGAGCTCGCGGAGCTGAGCAAGGCGATCGAGGAGGAGCTGCAGCGGGCGAAGCGGGAGGCGGAGAGTGATGAGGGCTCCTGACGAGCTGCGGGGTCTCGTGGAGGACTATCTCGGCGATCTCGCGCTGACCCCCGAGCTGCACGGTCAGAGCGACGCGGTCCGGTACGCGCTAGTAGGCGGCAAGCGCGTGCGGGGCGTCATCTGCCTCGCGACCGCGGAAGCAGCTGGAACGGAGGCGGAGACTGCGCTTCCCGCGGCCGCAGCGCTCGAGCTCGTGCACGCGTTCTCGCTCGTGCACGACGACCTGCCCTCGCTCGACAACGACGCCGAGCGGCGAGGCCGCCCGTCCGTGTGGGCGCAGTACGGCGAGGCTGTCGCGATCCTCGGCGGCGACGCATTGCTCGCCGAAGCGTTCCGCCTCGCGCTCTCATACCCGTTCCCTCAGGTGGGCCGCGAGCTCGCGCAGGCGACGCTCGGGATGATCGGCGGGCAGTACCTCGACATCACCGGTTCGGCGCCGGACGAGGCGACGTTGCACCGGCTGAAGACGGGCTGCCTGTTCGGGGCGTCGGTCGGTGTCGCTCTGTGGGTGGCTGAGCTACCCGAACGCGAGCAGGGACCGTGGCGCGCGTTCGGCGACGAGCTCGGCCTGTTGTTCCAGATCGTCGACGACATCCTCGACGGCGACGGCTACGTGGTTGCACACGGCGAGGATGGTGCGCGCAAGCTCGCGGACGAAGCGGCTGCGCGGGCGCAGGAGCAACTGCGCGACGTTCCTGCCGACACGTCGACGCTCGAAGACATCGTCGCAGGGCTCGCCACTCGAACGTCGTGAGCGCCGCCGTCTCCCGCTCCGTCGTCGCCATCGGGAGCGGCAAGGGGGGCGTCGGGAAGTCCACCGTGGCTCTCCACCTTGCACTCGCTTTGCGGCGCCGCGGCGCAGCAGTCGGGTTGCTCGATGCCGATCTCTACGGGCCGGATATCCCGTTAATGGTCAACCTGACGCGAGAGGAGCACGCTTCGCGGTGGGATTTTTGGCGAAAGGGAGACCTCCAGCTTGAGCCCATCGAGCGGGAGGGAATCCTGATCATGTCCGCGGGCTTCCTGATTGCTGAACGTCAGGCGCTTACGCTCCAGGCGCCGCTTCTCACAGCTGCACTCCGCCAACTCGTCGAACACGTTGATTGGGGAGAGATCGACGTGCTCTTCGTCGACCTCCCGCCCGGCACGGCCGACTTGCAGCAGCAACTCCTGGAGGTTGTCCCGCTGGACGGCGCGATCGTGGTGGTCGGTCCGCAGGACGTCGCTCACCTCGACGCGCGGAAGTTCGTCGACTTCCTGAAGAGCTCGAACGTGCCGGTATTGGGGGCCATCGAGAACATGCGCGGACTCCTCTGTCCTCACTGCGGCAAGCGGATCGAGGTCTTCCACCCGGTTCGGGAGGAACGCTCCGTGTGGCGCGACGGCGTGGAGCTCCTCGGCACCATCCCGCTCGAGCCCGTGTCGGCGGGGAAGCTGGAGTGGCAGACAGGTGCATTCGACGCAATCGCCGTCCGTGTTGCGGACCGACTCGATCGCTCCGGCGCTGGATGAAGAAGAGGCTCGACGTGCTGCTCGTCGAGCGCGGCCTCGCCGAGAGCCGCACGCAGGCGCAGGCACTCGTGCTCGCCGGCCGCGTGCCAGGCCACGAAAAACCGGGCATCCGGGTGGACGAGAGTGCAGAGCTCGAGGTCACGTCGCCTCCGCCGTACGTGTCGAGAGGGGGCGCAAAGCTTGCGAACGCGCTCGACGCTTTCGGGGTAGATCCTTCCGGTCGAGACACGCTCGACGTCGGCGCTTCGACCGGCGGCTTCACCGACGTTCTGCTGCAGCGGGGCGCCGCCCGCGTCGCCGCCGTTGACGTCGGCTACGGGCAGCTGCACGAGAAGCTGCGCGCCGATCCGCGAGTCACCGTGCTGGAGCGGGTCAACGCGCGGCAGTTGCGTGAGCTTCCGTTCGCGCCTGACCTGATCGTGTGCGACGTCTCCTTCATCAGCGTCCGGCTCGCGCTCCCTCCCGCACTCGCGCTCGCACAGCGGGGTTGGGAAGCGGTCGTGCTGGTGAAGCCGCAATTCGAGGCCGGACGGGCGGAGGTCAAGGGCGGTGTCGTGCGAGACGCGGAAGTTCGACAGCGCGTCGTGCGAGAGATCGCCGAGGCGGCCCTCGCCTCGGGAGGGGAGACCGTCGGGGCCGTAGACTCAGGGGTCCCGGGGCCGAAAGGCAACCGAGAAGTGTTCCTCCACCTCGTTCACCGTGAACACGCAGAGCTCTCCGACGACATCGACGACCGGATCGCGGCAGCGATTGTCTGACAACGTGCGGCGCGCCGCGGTCATCACGCACGGGAAGCCGTCGACCATCGGGCCTGCGCTCGAGCGGCTCGAGAAGGTGGCGCGTGAGGCGGGAGTCGAGCTGCTGCTTCCCGACGAGGAGGTCGAGAAGCACGGCGTAGGCGAGGCGGAGGCGGATCTCACGACCGCGGACGTCGCAGTCGTGCTCGGCGGCGACGGCACCATGCTTCGTGCCCTGCAGCGGTTCCTCGGCACCGACATCCCGGTCGTCGGGGTGAACTTCGGGCGCGTCGGCTTTCTCGCGTCGATTCCGCCGAACGAGCTGGAGTCGGGGCTGGCGCGGATCTTCTCCGGCGACTACCGCCTCGTGCAGCTTTCGACGCTCGAGGTCCAGGTGGACGGATTGCGTGGTGCGGCGATCAACGACGTCGTCGTCCTGAGCGCGATCCGAGGCCGGATGGTGGAGCTCGCCTGGTCGGTCGGCGGGGAGGACCTCGGCGTGCAGCCCTGCGACGGCATGATCTGCGCTACGCCGTCCGGCTCGACCGCCTACAACCTGTCGAACGGCGGTCCGGTGCTCGTGCGCGGCCTGGACGCGATGGTCGTCACCTTCATCGCCGCACACTCGTTGCACGCGCGCCCGCTGGTCGTGCCGCGAGGGCTCGATGTCGAGATCAGGAACAAGACGCTCGACGTGGACGTGACCGTGCTCGTGGACGGACACTCGCTGGCGGAAGTCGGCCACGATTCGCCGATCCTGGTACAGCTCGGCGAGCAGCGGAGCCTGCTGGCGACGCTGCCGGAGGCGACGTTCTTCCGGCGGTACCGCGAGACGTTCGCCTCCTAGACGACCTAGTGGCTCTGAGCCACTAAGTTGGATTTTCGGCCATCCCGGCCCACTGGGGCGTGGAGCTCTCGTGCTAGTGGCTCTGAGCCACTAAGAAGTCGAATCACAATGACCGTTGGAGCCTCCTGAAGCAGACGAGGCAGCAGCCCAGGGCGAGGAAGGCTTCGTGGATTTCGTGGCGGCGGTCGTAGCGGACGAGCAGTCGCTTGAAGTTGTGCAGCCAGGCGAAGGTGCGCTCGACGACCCAGCGTGCACGTCCGAGCCCGGAGCCGTGTTCGGTTTGGCGGCGGGCGATCTCGGAGGCGATCCCACGCCGGCGTAGCTGCCGCCGGTATTTGTCGTGGTCGTAGCCGCGGTCGGCGGTGAGGCGCTGGGGCCGCCGCCGCGGGCGGCCGACACGACCGCGCACCGGCGGGATCCGCTCGACGAGCGGGATCAGCTGAGTGATGTCGTGGCGGTTGCCGCCCGTGACAGACCAGGCGAGCGGGATCCCGGTCGCGTCGACCAGGAGGTGGTGCTTGGAGCCGTTTCTGGCTCTATCAACCGGGCTCGGGCCCGTTTCGGAGCCCCCTTTTTCGCTTGCACGTGGCTGGAGTCGGCGACCGCACGCGACCACTCGATCTCGCCCGCGGCCCGCAGCTCGCTCAAAAGCAGCGCGTGCAGCTTCTCCCACACCCCCGCCTTCTGCCACTCATCCAGTCGGCGGTAGCAGGTCGAGCCCGAACCGAAGCCGAGCTCCGGCGGCAGGTGCCGCCACGCGATCCCGGTGTGCAACACAAACAGGATCCCCTGCAGGGCAGCTCGATCATCCAAACGCTTCCGACCCGGATAGCGAAAACGCCGCTCCGTCTTCGGCACCAGCGGCTCGAACCGCTCCCACAACCCATCCGACACGATCCACGGCGCAACAGCCATCGACCCCTCCCAGCTTGACGACAGATGCCGACGGCGTTCGTCGTCAGGGAACGGGTCCCTTCATTTCGATTCGACTTCTAAGTCAGGCTGGTCCACAGGGGACGATGTGGCGATCTGCCGGGCCGCTTACCATCTCGGCGAGCATGCTCCGCCGCCTTCGTATCGAGAACCTCGTGCTGATCCACGAGGCCGAGCTCGTCTTCGCGCCTGGGCTAAACGCGATCACGGGTGAGACGGGCGCCGGCAAGACGATCCTTGCGCAGGCGATCGGCCTGCTGCTCGGGGCCAAGGGAGATTCCGCCTACATCGGCCCGGACGGCACGGAGGCCTACGTCGAGGCTGAGCTCGACCTGCCGAACGGGCTCCTCGAGGAGGACGAGCTCGCCTCGCTCGCCGAGCTGCGCCCGGAAGAGGAGGACGGCCTCGTTGTCGCGCGGCGTGTGTTCGCCGATGGCCGGACCCGTGCGTACGCCTGGGGGCGGGCCGCCGCGCGGGAGGATCTCGCCGCCGCCGGTGAGCGCCTGATCGCCATGTCTGGCCAATTCGAGCAGCGGCGGCTCGCGCGGACGTCCTACCAGCTGGACGTGCTCGACAGGTTCGTCGGCGAGGAGCAGGAGCGGCGCCGCGCAGAATCGCGGCAGGCGTGGCGCGAGCTCACCGCGGCGCGCCGGCGCCACGAGGAGCTGCAGTCGGGGGCTGACGCAGCCGAGGCGAGGCTCGCGGAGCTCCGTGCACTGGTCGAGGACACCGAAGGGCTCGAGCCGGGCGCCGAAGACGAGCTGCGCGGCGCGCGCGAGCGTCTGCGACACGTCACCGAGCTCGCCGAGGGAGCGGCGGTGGCGGCCGAGGCGCTCGCGCCCGACGACGGGGACGGAGCCGCGGGTCTCGTTGCGGCAGCCGAGCGCGCAGTGGCCCCTCTGGAGCGTCTCGCCCCCGAGCTCGCGCGCGCCGGCGACGAGCTTCGCGACACCGAACTACGGCTGCGCGAGACGGCGAGCGAGCTGCGCGGCTTCCTCACTACGCTCGAAGCGGAGCCCGGTCGCCTCGAGCAGCTCGAGTCCGACCTCGACCGCATCGCGGAGGCAAAGCGTCGCTTCCGCTCGCAGAGCTACGACGAGCTGCTCGCGCGCGCCGCTGAGGCGCGCAAGGAACTGGAGGCGATCGACGACGGCGTCGATCCGGCGACGGCAGCTGCCGAGGCCCTTGCCGAGGCGGAGGCCAAGGTCGGCCGGCTGGCGGAGGAGTTGCGGATCGCCCGCCGCGAGGCGGCGCCCCGCTTCGCAAAGGAGGTTGCGCGCGAGCTCGTGGGCGTCGGCATGGGGGAGGGCGAGTTCGTGGCCGAGCTCGGCGAGCGCGATCCAGGCCCGGCCGGCTTCGACGGGGTCGCGTTCCTCGTTCGCCCGAACGCCGGGCTTCCGCTCGCGCCGGTCGCCGAGACCGCCTCGGGCGGCGAGCTCTCACGCATCGCGCTCGCAATCGCGGCCGTCGCCGGCGGAGAGACGATGGTGTTCGACGAGATCGATGCGGGGATCGGAGGCGAGACTGCACATCGTGTGGCAGAGACACTCCGGCGACTCGCAGAGCGCGCACAGGTGGTGACCATCACGCACCTGCCACAGATCGCCAGCGTGGCGGATCGGCACTTCCTCGTCGAGAAGATCCCGGGCGACCCCACGCACACACGCATCGAGCTGCTCGGCGACGCCGAGCGCCGCGACGAGCTGCAGCGGATGCTCGGCGGGCGCGAGTTCATCTCGAGCGTCGGCACATGAGCTTCATCGAGCTCACCGGCCACGCGAAGCTGGACCGCACCACGAAAAAGCTCGTCAAGCGGCTGTCCGCCGACGACATCGCGATCATCGATCACACCGACCTCGACCGGGTGTCCGCGGAGGAGCTCGCGGAGTCCGGTGTCCGCGTCGTCGTCAACGTCGCGCCTTCGCAGTCCGGCCGCTTCCCGAATCCGGGGCCGCTCGCGCTCGTGCGGGCGGGTGTCCGGCTGATCGACGTGACGGCGGACGATCTCTTCGAGAAGGTGCACGAAGGCGAAATGCTCACGGTGCGAGGTGCGGGCCTGTACCGCAACGGCACGCGTCTCGCAGCCGGTCACGTGCTCGACGAGACTCAGCTGGAGCGCACGCTCGCCGAGCAGCGCGGTCGCGTGACGGAAGCGCTCGAGGCATTCGCGGAGAACACGATGCGCTACCTCCGAGAAGAGGGGAAGCTCTTGTCCGAAGGGATCGACTTCCCTCCGCTGTCGACCCGGTTCCGCGAGCGGCATGCGCTCGTCGTGGCGCGCGGCCCCGGCTACAAGCGCGACCTGCGCATGGTCAAGTCGTACATCCGCGCCTTCAAACCGGTGCTGATCGCCGTCGACGGCGGTGCCGACGCGCTCCTCGACGCAGGCCACACACCGGACGTGATCGTCGGGGACATGGACTCGGTGTCGGACGACGCTCTGCGCTGCGGGGCCGAGCTGCTCGTCCATGGCTACCGCGATGGTGCCGCCCCGGGAGAAGAGCGGGCGAGGCGACTCGGAGTCGAGTACCAGGTCGTGAGCGCGACCGGCATCAGCGAGGACCTCGCGCTCCTGCTCGCGTTCGAGAAAGGGTCCGAGCTCATCGTTGCGGTGGGAACGCATTTCAACCTGATCGAGTTCCTCGAGCGCAACCGCGCGGGTATGTCGTCGACGTTCATCACGCGCCTGAAGGTGGGCGAGATCCTGATCGACGCGAAGGGCGTCTCTCGGCTCGCGACCCGGCAGGTAGGGCTCTGGCCGCTCGTGCTGTTCGCGCTGGCGGGGCTCGGAGCGATCGCAGTCGCGGTCGCCGTCTCCCCGGCGCTGCGCCATCTCATCGAGTACATGGCCTTGCGCCTGCGCGATCTCCTCGGCGTCGGCTGACTACTCTCCTCCGATTGCCTCGAGCATCGGCTACCAAGGAACTGCTGGCGTCCCGCGACGACCTCTGGTCCTTCATCGCCGAGCCGCACCACTTCTCCGATTGGTGGCCCGGGATCGCCGGCGTGCGGCCCGACCGCCGCGGCTTCGCGGAGGGTGCGCGCTGGGAGGTGTTCGGCGTCGAGCAGCCGACGCTCTTCAGGCGCGCGACCTCGACCGGCATGCTGCTCGTCAGGGGAGTGCAGCCGCCTGAACGGTTCGCGTGGACGCTGACCGGAGATCACATCGATGCGGAGCTTCGCCTGGAGGAAGGCGAGCCCAACCGAACACTTGCCACGCTCGAGGTGGAAGCGCCCTGGCTTTACGGCTTCAGCCGGGCTTTGCCACGACGCGCTCTTGCCCGTCTGCACGCGCTGTACCAGACGGCCGCTGAGCTGTAGCGCTAGGTACGGTTCGGCCCGGTGTTCGACCTCCGCTACCACGTCGCGTCGCTCGCCGCCGTCTTTTTCGCGCTGATCATCGGGATCCTCGTCGGTGTGGCACTCGCATCCCACGGTCTCGGCGAGGGTGAGCGCGATCGGTTGCAGGAGGATCTGAGGCGGGCAGACGCTCAGAGCGACTCGTTGCGAGCACAGGTCGATGCACTAGAGGGCAGTGGGGCGGCGAACGCCGCGTTCGTGGAGAAGAGCTACAAGGTCGTGATGGCAGATCGACTGAAGGGTGCGCGGATCGCGGTCCTCTTCGTCGGATCGATCGACCGCGACGCCCAGTCGGCGATCACTGCCGCGCTTGGAGACGCCGGCGGAGAGGAGCTTCGCCTGCGCGTTCTCAAGGTGCCGATCAACGAACAGGCGCTGGCACAGCGCCTCCGTGAAGGGCGGCCATTCCTGCGGGCCTACGCGGGGTCCAACCGCCTCGACGATCTCGGGCAGGCAATGGGCCAGGAGTTCGTAGCTGGCACGGATACCCCGCTTTGGAACGCACTCGAGACGCTCATCGTCGAGCGGCGAGCCGGCCCGTTGCCGCCGCCGGCCGACGGCGTCGTCGTCGTGCGCGACGTCGCGGCGCAGACGGGTGCGACCGCACGCTTTCTCAAGGGGATGTACCAGGGATTGCGGGAGCTGGGCGTTCCCGTGGTCGGGGTCGAGCCGACTTCGGGCGACGGTACGGCGATCGAGGCGTACAAGAAGGCGGGACTGTCGACAGTCGACGACCTCGACCTGCCCACCGGGAAGCTTGCCCTCGTTGTCCTGCTCGGCAATCCCATGCTGAGCGGCAACTTCGGCACCAAGAACCCGCCGTCCGATGACGGCCGCCTTCCGAACGTGCCAACGCTGCCGGCGACCACGACGGGTGGATGAACCGCTGACGATCCTCGTCGCCGCACGAGACGAGGAGGCGGCGATCGGGGCGACGGTCGCCGGGCTGCGGCGGGCGTTTCCCTCGTCCGAGGTGATCGTGGCGGATGACGGCTCGCGCGACCGGACGGCCGACGTTGCCGAGGAAGCGGGCGCAATCGTGCTGCGACTGCCGCGGCGGGGCAAGGGGCAGGCGCTGTCGGCGGCGGAACGAGCGGCGGCTCCTGGGCGTCTCCTGCTGTGCGATGCCGATCTCTCTGGGGAACTGGCAGCGCTCCTCGAGAGCGACGCCGATTTGAACGTCGCCGCGTTCTCGGAGCGAATCGGTGGAGGGTTCGGGATCGCGAAGCGTGTCGCCCGAGCCTTGATCGAGCTGCTCTCCGGCTTCGAGCCGCGAGAGCCGCTCTCCGGCCAGCGTGCGCTTTCGCCCAGCGCGCGCGCCGCGTGCTTCCCCGTGGCCGCAGGGTTCGGTTGCGAGGCGCGGATGACGATCGACGCCGCCCGCGCCGGCCTGCGCATCGAGGAGCGCGAGCTCGAGCTGCGTCACCGACCGACTCGACGCGACCTCCCCGGCTTCGCCCACCGTGCACGGCAGCTGCTCGACACGGTGTATGCCTGCGGTCCGCTCGCGGTGAACTTTCGCGGACTGCGCCTACCCCTCGTCGGCTGGAAGGTGGGCGTCACGAACGGGCCCGCGGTCGCGGCTGTGGCGGCCATCGGCCTCGCCGACGACCTCTGGAGTGGTCCTGAGCGCGGCTTTCGAGCGCATCTCGGAAGCGGCCGTACGACCGGGGTGCTCAAGCTCGTGGGCATTCCTGTCATCGGCCTGCTCGCGACGAGAAGGGTCTCGGGCGCGCTGCTCGTCGGCCTTGCCGCGAACTTCCTGAACCAGCTCGACACGCGTCCGGGCCGGGCGTTGAAGGCCTATCTCGCGGCCGCGATCCCGCTCGATGCCCCGGTGGGGATCGCCGTCCTGCTCCTTCCTTACGATCTTCGGGAGATGACGATGCTCGGGGACGCGGGGTCGAACGCGCTGGGTGCTTTGCTAGGCTTGAATTCCGTGAAGCGATTCACGGGACGAGGCCAGTGGGTAGCGATCGGCACCCTCGCGGGCCTGACCCTCATCGGCGAGCGTAAGTCCATCGGCGGGTGGATCGAGCGGACGCCGGGCCTCTCCTGGATCGACCGGCTAGGACGCGCATGAGCTCGGCCGCCCGTCCCACGAAGTACGTCTTCGTGACGGGCGGCGTCGTCTCGGCGCTCGGCAAGGGAATAGTCGCGGCTTCACTCGGCCGGCTGCTGAAGGCGCGCGGGCTGCAGGTGCAGGCGCAGAAGTTCGACCCGTACTTGAACGTGGATCCGGGCACGATGAGCCCTTTCCAGCACGGCGAGGTCTTCGTGACCGAGGACGGCGCGGAGACCGACCTCGACATCGGTCACTACGAGCGCTTCATCGACGAGAACATGACGCGCGCCGCGAGTCACACTGCAGGCGCGATCTGGGACTCGGTGCTGCGCAAGGAGCGCAAGGGCGAGTTTCTGGGCGCGACCGTACAGGTCATCCCGCACATCACGAACGAGATCAAGTCGCGCATCCGCGCAAGTGCGATCTCGACCCCGACAGACGTCGTGATCAGCGAGATCGGGGGGACGGTCGGCGACATCGAGTCGCTGCCGTTCCTCGAGGCGATTCGCCAGTTCCGTCGTGAGGTCGGTGCCGAGAACGTGCTCTATCTGCACGTGACGCTCGTGCCGTTCCTCGACGCTGCCGGCGAGCTGAAGACGAAACCGACGCAGCACTCCGTCAATGAGCTGCGGCGCATCGGTATCCACCCGGACATCGTCGTGTGCCGGTCGCACGAGGAGCTCTCGACGGACATCCGCGAGAAGATCGCGCTGTTCGCCGACGTCGAGCAGGAAGCGGTCATCGCCTGTCCGGACGTCCCGGACGTCTACCTCGTTCCCTCGCGCCTGCAAGCCGAAGGCCTCGACCGCCTGGTCGCCGACAAGCTCGGCCTGCCCGCCATGGACGCGAACCTCGGCGAGTGGCACGACCTGACGGACCGGATCCAGCAGAGCGACGCGGTCGTCGAGATCGCCCTCGTCGGCAAGTACGTGAAGCTGCAGGACGCATACCTCTCCGTGCACGAAGCGCTGAAGCACGCAGGTGCCCACCACGGTGCGACCGTGCGCGTACGCTGGGTCGACGCGGAGGGCATGTCCCTCGAAGAGGCGGCGCGGCTGCTCGAGCAGGTCGACGGCGTCCTCGTCCCCGGCGGTTTCGGCTCGCGTGGCTGGGAAGGCAAGATCCTCGCCTGCCGCGTCGCGCGGGAACGTCAGATCCCGTACCTCGGCATCTGTCTCGGGATGCATGTGGCCGTGTCCGAGTTCGCGCGACACGTGCTCGGGCTCGAAGGTGCGAATTCGACCGAGATGGATCCGGAAACGCCGCACCCCGTGATCGACCTCTTGCCCGAACAGAAGGAGATCGAGGATCTCGGCGGAACGATGAGGCTCGGAGCGCAGGCCGTCGAGCTCGCCGACGGCACCCGCGCGCACGATGCCTACGGGGAGCCGGTCATCCACGAGCGGCACCGTCATCGCTACGAGGTGAACAACCACTACCGGCCGGAGCTCGTCGCCGGAGGCCTGGTCGTGTCGGGCACGTTCCAGGAGGGGCGCCTGGTGGAGATCGTCGAGTTGCCCGAGCATCCGTGGTTCGTCGCCAGCCAGTTCCATCCCGAGTTCAAGTCGCGCCCGACGCGACCCGCGCCGCTGTTCCGCGACTTCGTCGGGGCTGCGCTCGAGCGCTCGCGCGAGCGCGCTGCCGTCGGCGCAGTCTCCGCGTAGCGGGACCTGAGGCGTCGACTCGTCGACGCCGCCGAGAGGCCGTTCGGGCTTTGCCCGAGCGGCCGTATCAACGCCTGCGCAAGGATTCACTGACCAGCTGCCCCGTCGTAACCCGTGGCCATAAGATCGGGCGGTGGCCTCCGAGGTCGTTGACCTGTTCGTCGAGCTCGCTGCGATGCCGAGCCCGCCGGGTGAAGAACGCGCGGTCGCGGACGCCGTGATCCGCTATCTGCGCGACCTCGGCCTGTCCGTCGACGAGGACGACGCTGGTCCCAAGGTCGGCTCCTCGATGGGGAACGTCTACTGCAGGCTCGCGCCGAACGGCGAGGGCGGTGAGCCGCTCTTCTTCTGCGCGCACCTCGACACGGTGCCTCCGGTCGGTCCATTGCAGCCAGTGATCGAGGACGGCGTCGTCAGGAACGCCGGCGGCACGATCCTCGGCGCGGACAACAAGTCGGCGGTGGCGGCGATGCTCGAGGGCACGAGACGCGTCCTCGCAGAGAATCGACCGCACGGCGGCATCGAGCTCCTCTTCACTCCAAAGGAAGAGGTTGGCCTACTGGGCGCGGTTGCTTTCGACCACACCCGTCTGGCCGCACGCGTGGGTTTCGTCTACGACCAGGCGGCACCGATCGGCGAAGTCATCCTCGGCGCGCCGCACTCGCAGGCGATGCAGGTGCGCTTCCACGGGAAGGCCGCGCACTCCGGGATGTATCCGGAGGAAGGCCGCTCGGCAATCGCCGCGGCCGCTCGCGCGATCGCGGATCTCCGTCTCGGCCGGGTGGACGAGGAGACGACTGCGAACGTCGGGATCATCCAGGGCGGGACCGCCGGCAACATCATTCCGGAGTGGTGCAGCCTCGACGCCGAGGCGCGCTCCCACGACGAGCGCAAACTCGCGGACCTCGTCCAGGAGATGCTCGACGCGTTCTCGTTTGCCGCAGGCCTGGAGGACTGCGAGGTCGAGACCCAGGTGTCCAAGAGCTATCGCGGCTATCGCTTCAAGCAGGACGAACCTGTCGTGCGCATCGCCCACGCGGCACTCGAGCGGACCGGTTACACGCCCGAGTACGGGCTCAGCGGCGGCGCCGCAGACGCGAACGTGTTCAACGAGCGCGGGCTTGCCTGCCTGAATCTCGCGAATGGGATGCAGGACATCCACACTTCCGAGGAGCGCATCACGGTCGAGGATCTCGAAGGGATGGTCGAGGTGACGCTCGCGCTCGTCGACGTCGCTCGAGATGCTGACGCTTAGGCGCGGCCGCGTCACCGCGGTCCTTGAGCGCCACGATGGACTTGCGCGGCTCGAGGTGGACGGCACACCTTGCGTCGCCTACCCGCGGCAAACGGGGCCGGTCGCACTCGGCGACGACGTCCTCGTCAACGTCCAGGCGCGCGTGCTAGAGCTGGGATCCGGCGGTTTCGACGTGCTCTACGCGAACCTGACCCGGGGTCTGGAGCTCGGGCCAGAGATCGGGGCTCACGTGATGAAGCTGCCGTATGCACCGGGACAGTTCGCGGTGCGCCACGCAGAGGAGGGTCGCAGCCTGCCCGAGCGTCTCGACGGCATGCCGATCGTGTGCTGCTCCTTGCACAGCCAGGTCGTCCCGGTCTGCGCGGCAATGGGCGAGGGAGTGCGCGTTGCCTACGTCCAACTCGGAGGCGGGGCGTTGCCGGTCTCCATGTCGGATGCGTTGCGCGTATTGCGCCAGCGTGGCCTCATTGCCACGACTATCGCCGTAGGCCCGTGCGTCGAGGGCGATGTTCAGTGCGCGTCGGCGGCGTCCGCGCTCCTGTGGGCGCGGGCGGAGGAATTCGACGTGGCCGTGTGCGCGATCGGGCCGGGCATCGTCGGGACGGGCACGAGGTTCGGGCACGGCGGTGTCGCCGCGGCCGAGGCCGTCAACGTCGCCGGCGCACTCGGCGGCTCACCCGTCCTGGCGGTGCGCGCGTCGGAGCAGGACGAACGTGAGCGGCACCGAGGCGCGTCCCATCACACGCGAGCGGCGCTCGCGCTGTGCCTCGGCAGCGTGGAGGTCGCGTGGCCGGCCGGCTGGGACGCACCGGACTGGCTCGAGTCGCATGAGGAGGTCGACGTCGACGGATGGCAGGAGGCGTGCGCCGGTCTCCCGCTTTCGCACATGGGACGCGGTGCCGCGGAGGACCCGCTGTTCTTCGCCGCGGCCTTCGCTGCGGGCCGTCTCGCCCGCCGCCGGCTCGCGTAATGGAAGAGCGCCGGCTCGGGCCGGTGGTCGGGCTCGGAACGTGGAATACGTTCGACCTGAACGCGGAGCTCGCGTCCGAAGTCGTCACGGCCGCGCTCGATTCCGGCTGCCGCCTGTTCGACTCCTCGCCGATGTACGGCGGCGCCGAGCTGTCGCTGAGCGTCGCGTTCGAGGAGTCACGCGAGCAGACGGTGATTGCGACCAAGATCTGGGCTCGCACGGTCGAGGCAGGCCGGGCGCAGTATGCGCGGCAGGTCGGCTGGTTCGGCCGTATGGAGATCGAGCAGATCCACAACCTGCTTGCCTGGCGCGAGCACCTCGAGTGGCTCGAACGCGAGCGCGACGCCGGCCGGATCGGCCGGCTCGGTGTCACGCACTACTCGTCCAGTGCCTTCGGCGAGCTCGCGGACGCACTCCGTACCGGTCGTTTCGACACGGTGCAGATCCCGCTCAATCCGCATGAGCGTGAGTGCGAGCGGGAGCTCCTGCCCTTGGCCGCGGAGCTCGGCATTGCCGTGATCGTGATGCGACCGTTCGGCGGCGGTGGGCTCGTGCTCCGCCCGCCGCCCGCGGAGGTGCTCGCCGAGCTGGGCGTCGAGACCTGGCCGCAGGCGCTCCTGATATGGGCGCTCTCAGACGAGCGCGTCGACGTCGTCATCCCTGCAACGAAGAATCCCGAGCGCACGCGGTCGAATGCCAAGGCAGGATCGCCGCCGTGGTTCGACGACGAGCAGCGCAGGTTGGTGGAGGAGTGGGCGGCATGAAGCCGGACGCGTCGGACCGGGTCTACGACGGCAAGCTCTTCGACGTGACGCTCGAGCGCTGGGGCGACCACGAGCGCGAGGTCGTGGAGCATCCGGGTTCGGTCGCAATCGTCGCGGTCGATGCGGAAGGAATGCTCACGCTCGTCCGCCAGCGACGCGAGGCGGTCCGGAAAGCGTTGCTGGAGCTGCCGGCGGGGACGCGCGAGGTGGGCGAGGCGCCGCTCGAGACGGCGAAGCGCGAGCTCGAAGAGGAGGCCGGACTGACCGGCGGAACCTGGCGCGAGATCGTGGCCTTCTACACGACCCCCGGTTTTTGCCGCGAGCGCATGCACCTGTTCTTCGCCCACGATCTTGACCGAGGCTCGGGCTCGCCTGCGGATGACGAGGACCTCGAGCTCGTGCGCTGGCCGGTGGGCGAGATCGAGTCCCGCCTCGGGGAGATCGAAGACGCGAAGACGCTCGTCGGCCTTCTCCTGTATCTGCGAGACGGGCAGCTCGAACTGTGAGTTCGGTCGAAACGGTAGGGTGACGCGCCTTGAAGATCGGTGTTGCAAAAGAAATCAAGAGCGACGAGTACCGCGTAGCGCTCACGCCCGCAGGCGCGCGCGAGCTCGGTCAGCGCGGCCACGACGTGATCGTCGAGCAGGGAGCCGGCCTTGGCAGCGCCTTCTCGGACGATGCTTACAAGGCGGCAGGCGCACGGATCGCGTCCGTGGACAACGTGTGGGGCGAGGCCGAGTTGCTGCTGAAGGTGAAGGAGCCGATCGCGCCCGAGTACGGCCGCATGCGCGACGGACTCGTCCTCTTCACGTATCTGCACATTGCCGCCGACGAGCCGCTGACCCGCGCGCTGATCGACAGCGGCATCACGGCGGTCGCGTACGAGACCGTCGAGACAGAGTCCGGCGCGCTCCCGCTGCTCGCGCCGATGAGCGAGATCGCAGGTCGGCTCGCAGCCCAGGCCGGTGCCTATTTCCTAGAGAAGCCGCTCGGCGGACGCGGGCTCTTGCTCGGCGGCGTCCCCGGCGTCGCGCCGGGGCGCGTCGTCGTCATCGGTGGAGGCATCGTCGGCTACAACGCGGCGGTCATCGCGATCGGTCTCGGTGCCAATGTCACGATCCTCGAGCGCTCGATCGATCGCATGCGTCACCTGGAAGAGGTGCTGTCTGGACGCGTGAGCCTCGTGATGTCGTCCACGCTCCAGATCGAAGAGTCGGTCAAAGACGCCGACGTCGTCATCGGCGCCGTCCTCATTCCGGGTGCCGTCGCGCCGAAGCTGCTGACTCGAGAGATGGTCGCGGGCATGAAGGAAGGGGCAGTGCTCGCCGACGTTGCGATCGACCAGGGCGGTGTCTCGGAGACGTCACGCCCGACGACGCACAGCGAGCCCGTGTACACGGTCGAAGGTGTGACGCACTACTGCGTCGCGAATATGCCCGGCGCCGTCCCGATCACTTCGACGAAGGCCTTGACGAATGCCACGCTGCCCTACGTCGAGGCGATCGCCGACCACGGTCTTGCGGAGGCTGTCGCCCGTGACCTAGCACTCGCGCGAGGCGTCAACGTCATCGACGGCAAAGTCACGTACGAAGCGGTCGCGGACGCGCACGGGCTGGACTACCTGCCACTGGAGGACGTGCTGCCGCTGTCGCCGGTCTAGTTGCCCGGGTCGGGACGCTTCGCCGGCGAGATCTTCACCACGAGCCATGTGACGCCTGCTGCGAGCGCGATCACGCAGGCGCAGAAGACGAGCATGCCGAGTAGTCCGAGGGCGTCCATCATGCGGAACCTAGAATAGCCGCATGCCGAAGGCGTGCGTCATCGTGCTCGATGCTGTTGGAGCGGGGGCTTTGCCCGATGCCGCGGAATACGGCGACGTGGGCTCTGACACTCTCGGGAACGTCGCACGCGTCGTCGGCGGGCTCGACCTGCCCAATCTCGAGGCTCTCGGCCTCGGGAACGTCGAGCCGCTCGAAGGGTGCCCGCCCCAGGCCGGCGCCCCCGCCGTCGCCGGTCGGCTGGTCGAGCGCTCGAAAGGCAAGGACACGACCACCGGCCACTGGGAGCTGATGGGCGTCGTCACGCCGCAGCCCATGCCGACCTATCCGCACGGATTCCCGCACGACGTCATCGACCCGTTCATGCACCGGACCGGCAGAGGGGTGCTCGGGAACAAGGCCGCGTCAGGGACCGAGATCATCCAGGAGCTCGGTGAGGAGCACCAGCGGTCGGGCAAGTGGATCGTCTACACATCGGCGGACTCCGTGTTCCAGATCGCGGCCCACGAGGAGACGATTCCGCTCGAGGAGCTGTATGCGGCGTCACGTGCCGCACGCGAGAGCCTCACGGGAAAGCACGCGGTCGGACGGGTGATCGCGCGGCCGTTCGTCGGCACTCCGGGCAACTACGAGCGCACGCCGAATAGGCACGACTTCTCGCTCGTGCCCAAGCGCCCGAATTACCTCTCACTCGTGCGCGACTTGGGCCTGCAGGTGCACGGCGTCGGGAAGATCGGCGACATCTTCGCCGGCCAGGACATCGACGAGTCGCACCCGACGAAGTCGAACGTCGACGGGATCACGCAGACGGAGAAGCTCCTCCGTGAGGTCAACAACGGCTTCATCTTCACGAACCTCGTCGAGACCGACATGCTCTGGGGCCACCGCAACGATCCGGAGAACTTCCACCGCTGCCTGCAGGACTTCGACCGCCGGCTGCCCGACCTCCTGGACGCGCTGGGGCCGCAGGACCTGCTCATCCTCACGTCCGACCACGGCTGCGATCCCACGACTCCGTCCACGGATCACTCACGCGAGCACGCGCTGCTGCTCGCCTACGTGGAAGGAAAGAACGCCGGCGGCCGCATTCACGAGGGCGAGTTCGCCGACGTCGGCGCGACGGTGAACGCCTGGCTCGGTGGGAAGGCGCCGTCGCGCGGGCTTCCCGGCCAGAAGATCGTCGAGCGCTGAGCTCGCGCGCGTGATCCACGCTGCCGACGTCATCCGCCGCAAGCGTGACGGTGAGCAGCTGGCGGCCGACGAGATCGCGGAGCTCGTGCTCGCATATGCGCGCGGCGACGTTCCCGACTACCAGATGGCTGCCTTCTGCATGGCCGTGTACTTCCGCGGCCTGAACGGCGCGGAAACGTTTGCGCTGACGGACGCGATGATCCGCAGCGGCGAGACGATCGACCTGGGTGCGGCAATCGGCCGCAAGGTGGTCGACAAGCATTCGACCGGCGGAGTCGGCGACAAGACCTCTCTGGCGGTCGGCCCGATCGTCGCAGCCTGCGGCGTCCCCTTCGGAAAGATGAGCGGCCGCGGGCTTGGGCACACGGGCGGCACGCTTGACAAGCTCGAGGCTATTCCGGGCTTTCGGGTCGAGCTGACGACCGACGAGTTTCTCGCCCAGGTGCGTGAGGTCGGCCTCGCGATCATCGGGCAGAGCGCGAACCTCGTCCCCGCAGACAAGTTGCTGTACGGACTCCGCGACGTCACCGCAACCGTCGACAACGTCTCGCTGATCGCTGCGAGCATCATGTCGAAGAAGATCGCCGCGGGCGCGGACGCGATCGTCCTCGACGTCAAGGTCGGCGACGGCGCCTTTATGAAGACGCTCGAGGACGCACGCGAGCTGGCCGAGATGATGCTCGAGCTCGGGCGGCACGCCGGCCGCGAGGTCGCCTGCGTCCTCACGGACATGGACCAGCCCCTCGGCCGCGCGGTCGGCAACGCGCTCGAGATCCGCGAGACGATCGCCACGCTCCGCGGTAACGGGCCCGCGGACTTCACCGAGCTCGTGCTCGCCGCGTCTGCGCACCTGCTGGCCTTCTCCGACCTGGGCATCGACGAGGACTCCGGCTGGGGCCGGGCTGCTGCGGCAATCGAGGACGGCTCGGCGCTGGCGATGTACGAGCGCTGGATCGCAGCCCAGGGCGGGGACCCCTCCGAGGACGTCTTGCCCGCGGCCCCGATCGTCCGCGAGGTGCTCGCGGAGACCGGCGGCTTCGTCCGCTCGATCGGTGCCGTCGACGTGGGCATGGCTGCGCTCCGCCTGGGCGCGGGCCGCCGCACGAAGGACGACGAGATCGACCACGCGGTCGGAGTCGTCTGCCTCAAGAAGCGCGGTGACGCGGTGGCGACCGGCGACGTGCTCGCCGAGATCCACGCTCGCGACGCGGATGCGGCCGAGCGCGAATCCGCCGAGGTGCGGGCGGCCTACGCGATCGGCTCCGAGGCACCCGTCACGAGGCCGATCGTGCTCGAGACGATCGCCTAGCTCACGCAGCTACGCTGGGCGTGTGCCCGAGTTGCCCGAGGTCGAGACGATCCGTCTCGAGCTCGAACCGCACCTCGTCGGCCGACGCTTCGAACGCGTCGAGATCAACGACTCGCGTCTCGCGAGGCCCTTCGAGCCGCAGGCCGTGGCAGCCGAGCTCGAAGGCGAACGTGTGAGCGCAGTCGATCGCCGCGGCAAGTATCTGATTGTTCGGTTCGAATCGGGTCGGGCTCTGCTGATTCACCTCCGGATGACGGGGAGTCTGCGGCACGCGAAGCGGGGAGGCCTGGCCGATGACCCTCACCGGCGTGCTGTTGTCAGATTAGACGACGGATCGGACGTCGCGTACCGGGACGTTCGCCGCTTCGGAACGTGGTTGCTGCTCGAGCCGGGTGAGCTCGAGCCTTACCTCGCGAAAAAGGTGGGCCGCGAGCCGCTCGAGCGCGGCTTCAGCGCGCGACATCTCGGGGAACGGCTGCAGAACAGGCGTGCTCCCCTCAAAGCTGCCCTGCTCGACCAGCGAACGGTCGCAGGGCTCGGGAACATCTACGTCGACGAAGCCCTCTGGCGCGCGCGCCTCCATCCCCTGCGTCCGGCAGAGACGCTCGACGCCGACGAAGTCGCGCAGGTCACCCGAGCGATCAAGGACGCGCTCAGGGCCGGCATCTTGCGGCAGGGCGCGAGCCTGCGCGACTACGCCACTCCCGACGGACGCCGGGGGCGCATGCAGGAGGAGTTCCATGTCTACGGCCGCGCAGGTAGTCCGTGCACGCGCTGCGGCACGCCGATCGACAAGATCCGCGCCGGTGGCCGCGGGACGTGGTACTGCCCGACCTGCCAGCAGCTGGAAGGCACCTTCCACCCTCGGGTCTAGACTGGCCAAGCCATGGCCGGGCGCTCCTACAAGACCGAGGCGGTGGTCCTGCGCTCGTTTCGGTTCGGGGAGGCAGACCGCGTGCTCCACGTCTACACCCTCGACCGAGGACGGGTCGGGGCCGTGGCTAAAGGCGTCCGCAAGACGAAGTCCCGCTTCGGCGCGCGGCTCGAGCCGCTCTCGCACGTCGAGCTGATGCTTCATCAGGGCTCGGGCGAGCTCCAGACGGTGACGGGTGTCCAGCTCGTTCGCTCGCATCACGACTCGCGCGAGCAGCAGTACCGGCTCGCGGTCGGCCTGCTCGGCGCTGAGGCAATGCTCCGGCTCTTCACCGAGCAGGAGGCAAATCCGCGCGCGTTCGGTGCGCTCACGCGTTTCCTCGACCTCCTCGACGAGCTCACGCCCACGGAGTCTCGGCCGGCTCTCGATCCGCTTGGCCTCTCGTTCCAGCTCAAGCTCCTGTGGCTGTCGGGCTATCTCCCGCACCTCACGAGCTGCGCCGAGTGCGGGAGCGAAACGGATCTGCTCGTCGGCTACTCCGCGAAGGCCGGCGGCGCCGTCTGCAGCAATTGCGGAGACGATGTGCTTGCGCTCTCGCCTGCGGGGATCACCGGCATCGAGGGGCTGCTGGCCCGGCCGCTCGCAGAAGCGAAAGACGTCGGGCTCGCGGACCGCTCTGCGCGCGACGCGCTCGCGGTGATCACGTCGGCGTACGAGTACTTCGGGAACTTCAGGCTGCGCGCGCTGCGCAGCGCTTAGCCGTTCTCTTTCGGAGAGGTCCAGTTCCGCTCGAGTGCCTGCTCGAGCCAGGCCCGCACCTCGCCGATCGGCAGTCGCTCCTGTGCCAGCGAATCCCGGTCCCGGACGGTGACCGTGTCGTCTTCCACCGTCTGCTCGTCCACGGTGAAGGCCCAGGGCGTTCCGATCTCGTCCTGACGGCGGTAGCGGCGCCCGATCGCGCCGTTGTCGTCGTACTCGACGTTGTAACGGCGGCGGAGGTCCTCGTAGAGCGAACGGGCCTTGGCCACCATCTCGTCACTCTTGCCGACCAGGGGAAGGACGGCGGCCGTCACTGGCGCGATCTGCGGGTGCAGTCGGAGAACCGTGCGTTCGCGCTCGCCGACCACCTCCTCGTCGTACGCGTCGACGAGCATCGCGACCATGATCCGCTCGATGCTCACCGCAGGCTCGATCACATAAGGGACATAACGCTCGCCGTCGGGGCTCACGTACTCGAGCTTGTTCCCCGAGTACTCCGTGTGCTGCGTCAGGTCGAAGTCACCGCGGTTCGCGATGCCCTCGAGCTCGGACCAGCCGATCGGATACTCGTACTCGATGTCGCTCGTCCCCTGTGAATAGTGCGAGCGCTCCTCGGGGCCGTGCTCGCGGACGCGCAGCCGGCTGTCGCGCAGCCCGTAGCGCCGGTACCAGTTGAGCCGCTCGTCGATCCAGTAGCGGTACCACTGCTCCGCTTCGGCTGGAGGCACGAAGAACTCCATCTCCATCTGCTCGAACTCACGCACGCGGAAGAGGAAGTTGCCCGGCGTGATCTCGTTGCGGAACGACTTGCCGACCTGCGCGATGCCGAACGGGGGCTTGCGGCGGGCGAACTGGGACACGTTCTTGAAGTTGATGAAGATGCCCTGCGCGGTCTCGGGCCGGAGGTACGCGCGCGACCCTTCCTCCTGTAGCGCCCCGACGGTCGTCTCGAACATCAGGTTGAACTGGCGAGGCTCCGTCAGGTCGCACTCCGGCGTCTCGCCGGGACGCTTGCTCGGCTTGCGGCCGCAGTTCGAGTCCTCGAGCTTGTCCGCGCGGAAGCGCAGCTTGCACGTACGGCAGTCGATCAGCGGGTCGGTGAAGCCGCCGACATGTCCCGAGGCCTCCCAGACACGCGGGTGAAGGATGATTGCGGAGTCGATGGCGACGATGTCGTCCCGGTCCCGGACCATCGCCTCGAACCACCGTGACCTGATGTTGTTCTTCATCAGGACGCCATAGTGGCCGTAGTCGTACGTCGAGCCCAGGCCGCCGTAGATCTCGGAGGACGGAAAGACGAATCCGCGCCGGCGGGCCAGCGAAACGATCTTGTCCATCGTCACGTCGTCGGCCATGACGCGAGACGTTATCCCGAGTGCGTGTTCTAGCGCGCGATCACGGCCACGGAGCCGCCCGCCAGCAGCAGCCCGGCGGTAACTGCCAGGACGAGCATCGGCGAGACGCCGCTGCTATCGCCACCCGTGTCGGTCGCATTGACCCGCCGCGGCGCTTCGAGCTGGGTCTGGAGCGCGCGCGTGAGGTCGCTCTCCGCCGTCGAGTAGACCTGGAGATCCTCGGGCAGGGTCGCCAGCGCCTCGCGGTAGCAGTGCACCGGGTAGGTCCGGTCGATGCGGCCGTCCTCCCAGTCCGAGAGGAGGCGTGTCGAGCAATCTGTCGCTCCGGCCGCGGGACCGCTGAACGCGGCAGCAGCGAGAATCCCGGCGGTCGCGAACGCCAGCCGATAGCGGCCCTGGCCCATGCTTTTGAGAGTGCCCACTGTCTGTAAGGACTAACGAAAAAGGCGTTAAGACTTTTCTAAGAA
>Ga0210378_10000284_pt1 | contig 25180 bp, 18 predicted proteins | sample PLM1_60_b1redo_FD_155465 | JGI IMG/M metagenome (GOLD analysis project Ga0210378, IMG submission 155465) | Groundwater sediment microbial communities from an aquifer in East River, Colorado, USA - PLM1_60_b1 redo | ecosystem: Environmental > Terrestrial > Soil > Riparian zone | place: USA: East...
CGGGCGGACGCCGTACCGGGTCTGGAACTTCTTGATCGCGGCGCAGTCCGCGGCGGACTGCTTGCCGTCGACGGTGACCTTGCCGAACTGCGGGTGGGCGGCGAGGTACCGCTCGACCACAAGCTGCGCCGGGCCGGTCTTCGCGCACGGCCCGGCAGCGGGCTTGGGCGGCACAACGGGCTTGACTGGCGTGGCCGGCTTACTCGGCGTGGGGACGACCGGAGACGGCACAGTCGTGGGCGACGGCGAACTGCTTGGCGACGCGGAAGCGCTCTGGCTGGGCGCCGTGGTGCCGGGTGAGCTCTCGTACGCCAGGGCATAGGGCACGCCGAAGTAGGCGCCGACGCCCACCCCGGCGACGACCGCCGCGGAGAGGAACCCCGCCGTCAACTTCCCCCGCTGACCTAACATTTCCGTGCCCCCAGCTCTCGACTACCCACCCCGACGTTGCCACCCACGATGCCGCACCACCTGTATGAACAGCGTGAGGTCCCAGGGCAGTGATCTCTACCACACCGGCTGGTCAGGTCACGATCAGACACGCGGAATGGCCGCTTCCACGCCCTGCCCGCCGGGCTGCACTACTCTCCTGCCCGCGGCGCGGCGATCGAGGCAGCGCGCCCCGACCCAGGAGGTAGGTCCCATGACCGAGGGACCGTACGGCTACCCGCCGCAGCAGCCCGGTGAGCCGCAGCCCGGCTACGGGCAGCAGCCCGGGTACGGGCAGCAGCCCGGGTACCCGCCGCAGCAACCTGGGTACGGGCAGCAGCCGGGTTACCCTCAGCAGCCGGGCTATCCCCCGCAGCAACCCGGGTACCAGCCTGGCTACCCTCCGCCGCCGGCCGGCCCATACGGCGGCGCCGTGCCACCCGGCCCACCGAAGAGCTCGAACAAGGGTCTGTGGATCGGGCTCGGCATCACGCTCGTCGTCCTGCTGCTGATCTGCTGCGGTGGCGTCGGGTGGGCGATCTACGACGCCAGCAACAAGGTCAAGGACGAGATCGAGCGCATCGAGGATGAAGCCAGCGCCACGCCGTCGCCCAGCGGCAGCTCCCTCCCCGGCAAGACCACCGGCAAGGTCGGGACGCCGCTGCGCGCCGAGGACCTGGAGTTCACCGTCACCGCGGCGCCGAAATGCGGCGGCGGGCAGATCGGCTCCGGCACCCGGGCGGCCACGCCACGGGAGGGCCAGTTCTGCCAGATACCGCTCCGGATCGTGAACAAGAGCGGCGACACCGCCTCCTGGTCGTGCGCCCGCATGACGCTCACCACCGACAAGAAGGACCGGATCTTCTACTCGCTCCTGGGCAGCCGCGCCCTGAACAACGACGCCTGTATCGCCAGCCTGGCCGCCGGCGAAACGTGGACGGCGACGGTCGTCTACGACGTCGGCAGCGGTGACCTCGCGCGGAAGGTGTCGATCACCGAGAACTACACCGACTACCTCACGGTGGAGTTCTGATGGTCACGGTGGCAGGTCGCCGGTGCGGCCTGGGACAATAGTGGTTTCGTCCCCTGCCCCGGAGGCTCGCTTCCCGTGACCGACGGCCCGCTGATCGTCCAGTCCGACAAGACCCTGCTCCTGGAGATCGACCACGCCGACTCCACCGCGTGCCGGATGGCGATCGCGCCGTTCGCTGAGCTGGAGCGTGCCCCGGAGCACGTCCACACCTACCGGCTGACGCCGCTCGGCCTGTGGAACGCGCGCGCCGCCGGCCACGACGCCGAGTCGGTGGTCGACGCACTCGTCCGGTTCTCCCGGTACCCGGTGCCGCACGCGTTGCTGGTCGATGTCGCCGACACGATGGACCGGTACGGCCGGCTCCAGCTGGTCACCCACCCGACGCACGGCCTCACGCTGCACGCACTGGATCGTGCGGTCCTGGTCGAGGTGGTCCGGAACAAGAAGATCGTCCCGATGCTGGGTGACCGGGTGGACGACGACACCGTCATCGTCCACCCGTCCGAGCGCGGCCGGTTGAAGCAGGCGCTACTCAAGATCGGCTGGCCAGCCGAAGACCTCGCCGGGTACGTCGACGGCGAGAAGCACCCGATCTCCCTCGCCGAGGACGGCTGGCAGCTGCGCGACTACCAGCGCCACGCCGTCGAGGGGTTCTGGGCGGGCGGCTCAGGCGTCGTCGTGCTGCCGTGCGGCGCGGGCAAGACGCTGGTCGGCGCGGCGGCGATGGCCGAGGCAGGCGCCACCACGCTCATCCTGGTCACGAACACCGTCGCCGGCCGGCAGTGGAAGCGGGAACTGGTCGCCCGCACGTCGCTCACCGAGGAGGAGATCGGCGAGTACTCCGGCGAGCGGAAGGAGATCCGCCCGGTCACGATCGCCACGTACCAGGTGATGACCACCCGCCGGAAGGGCGAGTACCGGCACCTGGAGCTGTTCGGCGCCCGGGACTGGGGCCTGATCGTCTACGACGAGGTCCACCTGCTGCCGGCGCCGATCTTCCGGCTCACCGCCGATCTCCAGTCCCGCCGCCGGCTCGGCCTCACGGCCACGCTGGTGCGCGAGGACGGGCGTGAGGGCGACGTCTTCTCCCTCATCGGTCCCAAGCGGTACGACGCGCCATGGAAGGACATCGAGGCGCAGGGCTGGATCGCGCCCGCCGAGTGTGTGGAGGTCCGGGTCACGCTCACCGACGCCGAACGGATGGCGTACGCCACCTCGGAGCCGGAGGAGCGGTACAAGGTCTGCGCGACCGCCCGCACGAAGCTGCCGGTGGTCCGGAAGCTGATCGATCGGCACCCGGACGAGCAGGTGCTGGTGATCGGCGCCTACCTCGACCAGCTGGACGATCTCTCCGCCGATCTGGACGCCCCGCTGATCCAGGGCTCCACCACGAACCGCGAGCGGGAACGGCTGTTCGACGCGTTCCGCAAGGGCGAAGTCCGCACGCTCGTCGTGTCGAAGGTGGCCAACTTCTCGATCGACCTGCCCGAGGCGGCCGTGGCCGTCCAGGTCTCGGGCACGTTCGGGTCACGCCAGGAGGAGGCGCAGCGGCTCGGGCGGGTGCTCCGCCCGAAGGCCGACCGCCGCCAGGCGCACTTCTACACCGTCGTCTCGCGCGACACCCTCGACGCCGAGTACGCCGCCCACCGGCAGCGGTTCCTCGCCGAGCAGGGGTACGCGTACACGATCATCGACGCGGACGACGTCCTCGGCCCGCCGTTGCCGGAGGTCAGCTAGCGGCGGCCTTCTCGATGAGCTGGACGATCTTCCACATGGTCGGCGTCTCCTGGGCGAGGTTGCCGCCGCAGTCCGTGCCCGAGACCTGCACCGAGCCGACCGTCACGCTGTAGTTGAAGCCGTCGCGGCAGCCTGGGTCGGCGGGGACGCGGCGCTTGGCCTCGGCGGCGAGCGCCGGGGCGGTGGCGAGCGCGCGGAGCCGGGTGAGGTCAGTGGGCGCGAGCTTCCGGTTGGCCGCGGCACCGCCCGTGAGCGCACCGTCCGGCGAGACGGTGTACTTGTCGTTCACACCGGCGAACCCGCCGGTGCGGAGCACCGTGACGCCCGGGAAAGCCCTGGCGGGCGGCGGCTGCGAGGCAGACGGCGAGGGCGAGGGCGGCGACGGCGACGGCGACTCGGTGGAAGGGGCCGGCTCAGCCCGGTCAGGGCTCTGAGCCCCACCGCCCTCGCCTGACGACGCACATCCAGCGGCGAACAGGGCGGCGACGATAACTACGGTCCATGGGCGCATGGCACTTGGACGCCCGGCCGCGCCGCCCGGTTCCCGATGTATTGCACGGTTTCCCATGAGGGGCAGACTAGTGCCGTGACCGAATTGCTGGACCGCTGGTGCGCGACCCTGGCCGCGGCGGGCAGCGGTGCCACGGCCGCCCGGCAGCTCGAGGCCGGCGAATCGCTGCTGGCCCGCTGGTCCGAACCGCACCGCAGCTATCACACTACCGCGCACCTGGCCGCGATGCTCTCCACAGTGGATCTGCTGGCCGCAGCACCGGCCGACGCCACCGCCGTCCAGCTCGCCGCCTGGTTCCATGACGCGGTCTACGACCCCCGGCAAGATGACAATGAGTCGGCCAGCGCAGCGCTCGTCGAGACCACATTGGACGCCTTGGGAATCGCCGCCGAATCAGTCGCCGAAGTGGCCCGGTTGGTGCGGCTCACGGCGACTCACGATCCGGCGCCGGACGACGCGAACGGGGCGCTGCTCTGCGACGCCGATCTGGCGATCCTGGCGGCTCCGCCGTCGGCTTACCGGCGCTACGCCGAGGCCGTACGGGCAGAGTACGCGCACGTCGAAGAAGCGGCATTCCGGACAGGTCGGGCGGCGGTGCTACGCCGATTACTGGCTCAGCCTCAACTTTTTTCCCTCGCTTCAGCCCGGGATAAATGGGAGAAACGTGCCCGAATCAACCTAGCAATCGAGGTCTCAACCTTGACGGAAGGGGTATCGGCGCGGAAGCCTCTCCGTCCATGACCAACATCCAACTGGTCCTGACGCTCTTCTCCGCGGCCGCTGTTCTGTCGGTCGCCGCTATTGTCGCGGCGGCCTTCTGGTCGCACTCGCGCAGCAGCGCGCGCGAGCGGATGGAGCCGGCCTACGAGACCTACAATATGGACGCTCCGCACCACCTGCTCGGCGACTAGCCCCTCACCGAGGACGGTGCTTGCGGCGGCGCAGCCCCGCACGCGTCACGCGCTCCACCAGCTCGCGACTCGACACCGGCTCCGCCCCCAGCGCGACCGCCCGGTCGTACTGGTCAGCCGGAAGGTCGTAGTGGTCCCGCTCGAACGCCCTGGCTGGAGCGCCCAACAACGCGGCGAACGCATGGAGCTCGACGAATGAGGCATCGCTCGCCAGGTGTGACCAGAGCCGTCCCCGGCCTGGCCACACCGGCGGGTCGATGAGGACGGTCACCAGACGAGGGTAGGACAGCCCCGCAGACAAGCGCGCCAGAACAGATCGCTACACTTCGGTCACTTGGCGCGGCTCGCACCAAGTGGAGCATCGCGCACAAATCGCCCCTCTGTCCTGCCCGTCTGAAGCGAAGTCCGCTTCACTCACAGAATCGATTCCATGCGCTCACTGTTACGGCCCTCCCGACGCCAGCTCGGCGCACTCGCAACCCTCGGCACCGCGTTCGTCCTGTGTGGACCAGCGGCGCCCGCCTCGGCCACCGGTGCTACGGGCACCGTGGACACGCACAACACGATCGACGGCGTGAACGTCGAGATCGACAACAAGGAGCTGAGCACGCAGCTCATCCCGATCCGCCTCGCTGGTGGCGGTCGGGTGCTCACGTACTGCATCGACTTCACCACGGCAGCCCGCGACCGCGCCGCGATGGTCGAGGACGACTGGAAGAACTACCCGAACCCGTCGACCTCGTTCAAGGCGAAGCCGGCGAACGTCAACTGGATCCTGCAGAACTCGTACCCGCACCTGGAGCTGGACACGCTGCGCGAGGCATCAGGCGTGGAGCAGCTGGATGAGCGGGAGGCGATCGCCGCGACGCAGCTCGCGATCTGGCACTTCAGCAACAGGACGGAGCCGGGCGGGTCCAACGACCATGACGTGCTCGCGCTCTACGCGTACCTCACGGGCGCCGCCAACACCGGCCTGACCGCCGAGCCGACGCCCACGCTGGACCTCGCGCCGGCCACGGCGACCGGCAAGGCCGGTAGCAAGATCGGGCCGCTCACGGTACGGACCACGGCCAAGACCGTGCGGCTCACGTTCCGGGGCGACAGCGGCGCCACGCTCACCGACGCGAGCGGCGCGCCCGTCACCGAGGCCGCCAACGGCACCAAGCTCTACGTCACCGTTCCCGCCGGTGCCGCCGCCGGTAAGGCCGCCATCGAGGCCAGCGTGAGCGCCATGATCCAGACCGGGCGGCTGTTCCGTGGCGACGGCGTCGAGACCCAGACGCTGATCACCGCGTCCAACTCCCCGGTCGAGGTCGACGACCGCGCGGCCGCCACCTGGCGCACGGCCGGCCAGCCGGTGCCGCCCACGGCGACTCCGCCGGCGCCGACCCCCACTGCCACCCCTGCCCCCACGGAGACGCCGAAACCAAGCGAGACGCCCGCACCGAGCGACACCCCGTCGCCGTCGGGCTCCGCTGACGAGGGCGGTGCCGGGGGGCTGCCCGTGACGGGCTTCCAGACCGGCGTGATCGCCGGGGTCGGCGTCCTCCTGCTGGGCGGCGGCTTGGCGCTGTTCTTCCTCTCTCGGCGGCGTAAGCACGCCTAACGCGGGCGGCGCCTCTTCTTGATGAAGGTGCCCTTCATACGGTCACAGGCCTATGAAGGGCACCTTCATCACGTGCGGTCGGCGGTGAGGCGCCGGACGTCCGGCGCACCGAGCCGGGCGGCGTCCGCGGTGTGGTCGTCGGGCATCCGCTGCGACTCCCGCTCAGCGGCGACGCGCGCGCGGTAGTGCTCGACCTCGCGCCGCCGGGACGCGGCGTCCCAGCCCAGGACGGGTGCGAGCAGATCGGCGACCTCCTCGACGCAGTCCAGGCCCCGGTGCGGCGTCTCGATGGAGATGCGCGTGCGCCGGGTGAGGACGTCGTCGAGGTGCAGGGCGCCTTCGGCGATGCCGGCGTAGACCACTTCGGCGGCCAGGTACTCCGCCGCGCCTGTCAGCGGGCGGGCCAGGTCGGCGTCCTCGTCAATCAACGCCAGCACGTCTGTGGTGAGCGAGCCGTACCGCTCGAGCAAGTGCTCGACAACGCCTACCGAGACGCCATGCCGGCGTGCGGTCTCGGCCCGGGCGGACCAGGCCGCGCCGTACCCGTCGGCGCCGAGCAGGGCGACGTCCTCGGTACGGCTGGCGGGCACGTTCCGCAGCCGGCGCGCAGCGAGGTCGACGACGTCGGCGGCCATCACGCGGTAGGTCGTGTACTTCCCGCCCGCCACGAGCATCAGCCCCAGCATCGGTTCGATCACCGCGTGCTCGCGGGAGAGCTTGCTCGTGGCGTCGGATTCCCCCGACAGCAGCGGCCGCAGTCCCGCGTAGACGCCCTCGATGTCGGCGTGCGTCAGCGGCCGCTCCAGCACCTCGTTGACGTGCTCCAGGATGTAGTCGATGTCCACACTGGATGCTGCCGGGTGGGCACGGTCGAGATCCCAGTCGGTGTCGGTGGTGCCAATGACCCAGTGTCCGCCCCAGGGGATCACGAAGAGCACCGACTTCTCGGTACGCAGGATCAGCCCCGAGTCGCCGCTGATCGCGCTGCGCGGAACCACCAGGTGGACGCCCTTGCTCGCCCGTACCCGCAGGCCGGGCCGCTCGCCGAGCATCTCGGACAGGTCGTCGCTCCAGACGCCCGTCGCCGCGATCACCGTGCGGGCGCGGACATCGAACTCCTCGCCCGTCTCCATATCCCGCACCCGGACGCCGACGACCTCGCGCACGTCCTTCAGCAAGTCCACAACGCGCATGCTCGTGCCGAGCGCCGCACCATAGCTGGCGGCGGTGCGGGCCAGCGTCATCGTGAAGCGGGCGTCATCGACCTGGCCGTCGTAGTACCGGATCGCGCCGATCAGCGCGTCCCGGCGCAGCCCCGGAAAGAGGCGCCGCGCACCCGACTTGCTCAGGTGCCGGTGGCGCGGCAGGCCCCGCGCGGTGCCGAAGATGCTGCCGAGGGTGTCGTAGAGGAGCACTCCGGCGCCGATGTACGCGCGCTCCCACAGCCGGTGCTCCAGCGGCACCAGGAACGGCACTGGCCGGACCAGGTGCGGCGCAAGCGTGGTGAGCAGCAGCCCACGTTCCTTCAACGCCTCCCGCACGAGCCTGAAGTTGAGCTGCTCCAGGTAGCGCAGGCCGCCGTGGATCAGCTTGCTGGAGCGGCTCGACGTGCCGGCGGCGTAGTCACGGGCCTCGACCAGCGCCACGGACAGCCCCCGGCTTGCGGCGTCGAGGGCGGCCCCGGCTCCGGTTACGCCGCCGCCGATCACGACGACGTCGAACGTCTCCTCGCGCATGCGGGCCTCGTCACGCGCACGCTGCTGCGGACCCAACCGGCTGGCGGCAAAACGGGACACTCTCGGATCTCGGCGCACCCCTACACGGTACGTCGCCAGCGATCCGGCACGGCGGACGCACCGGAGGTGTGACGCACGCCCTACGGTCGAGCCATGCACCCCGGTGACGACCAGAACGCCCCGCGCCCCGCGACGCCACCGTGGGCCCCACCCGAGGCACCGCCGGCCACGACGATCCCGTGGGCGCCACCCGCGCCCCCACTGGCAGCACCCCCGGCGCCGCCACAGCAGCGTGGCGGCGTACCCGGCTGGGTGGTCGTCACGTTCGTGGCGCTGGCGGGCATGTGTGTCAGCGGCGGGACGGTCGCCGTCCACAGCGCCACCTGGTTCGTCGAGCAGTCGCTACTCGCCCTGGAGATCGACTTCCCGGCCGCCGTCTGGCCCCTGATCGCGATCGGCAACGCGCTGCTGGCCAGCACGGTCCTGCTGCCGGCCGCACTGATCATCCGGCGTCCGCGGTTGCGAGCGGTGGCGCGGACGTGGGCGGTGGCCACGGCGTGCCTGGCCGTTCTCGGGCTGGTCCGGGCGATCCCGATTCCCCGGACCGATATCGCCGCGCCGGCGCTCGCCCTCGTGGCCGGTGTTCTCGCAGTCGTGATCGGGGTCGCAACCCGCCGGAGCGTCCGCCGGGCCCCAGCGCAAAACCCGGCCACCGGGCTGCTCACCGCGACAGCTGCCGGCCTGGCCGTCCTGCTGCCGTGGTGGTGGCTCGGTGCGCTCGGCTCGATCACGGACACGCTGGTCACGGTGCTGGCGGCCGTCGCGGTCGGGGCGCTGGGCGGCGTGCTCCTGAACCGGCTGCTCTGGCCGGCGTTCGTGGCCCTCCCGATGGGACGCTGGGCGCACGTCGCTGTGGCCGGGCTCGCAGCAGGCGTGGCGCTGGCGCTGCTCGCCGCCGGATCCGGCCCGAGCGGGGCGCAGCTCGGTCTCCTGTTGACGGTCCCGCCGACGGGGTTCGCCCTTGCCGCACTCGCTCATCCGCACGGCCTCCGCTGGCCGGCGGGTGCCGCGCTGATCGGGCTCGCCGCAGCGGGTCCGCTGGTGTTCGTCGATCCGGAGGAGCTGACGATCCTGCTCGGCACCGCCGACGTCGGCCGGTACGCGCTGATCGCGTCGGCGGCGGGGGGCGCGATCGCCCTGCTCGTCGGGCTCGCGCTGACGCTGGCCCGAGCGGCCGGCCAGCCTGCCGTGACGGTGCGACGGCTGGTGGCCGCGACCGTCGCGATCGTGCTGGTGGTCGGCGGGCTCGGGCTGTACGCGAGCGCCGGCCAGCCCGGGCTCTACGGCGAGCGGATCTTCGTCATCCTCAAGAGCCAGGCTGACCTCGACGGGCTGGCGGACGTGGCCGACATCGACGACCGGCGGCGCCAGACGTACCGCCGGCTGGTCGAGCACGCCGAGAAGACCCAGCGCGACCTGCGCCACGATCTTGACCAGCGCGGGGTCGACTACACGCCGTATTACCTGGTCAACGCCGTGGAGGTCGCCGACAACCCGGTGACGCGGGTGTGGCTGTCGGGACGGGACGACGTTGACCGGATCCTCGACAGCCCGCGACTGCGGCCACTTCCGTTCGCCGCGCCGCCCGAGCGTGGCTCCCGCACCAGCGCACCGGCGAAGCCCGAATGGAACCTCGAACAGCTCGGAGCGCCGACCGTCTGGACGGAGCTGAAGATCGACGGACGTGGCGTTGTCCTCGGCGAGTCCGACTCGGGCGTGGACGGGCGCCATCCGGCGCTACGCGACAACTACCGCGGCCGGGGCGGCAACGACGACTACAACTGGTACGACCCGTGGAACGGCAGTCGCTCCCCGGTCGACGTCGGCGGGCACGGCACCCACACGACCGGCACCGCGGTGGGCCGGCAGAACATCGGCGTGGCGCCCGGCGCGGAGTGGATCGGCTGCGTCAACCTGGCGCGCAACATGGCCAACCCGGCGCTGTACCTGGACTGCCTCCAGTTCATGCTCGCGCCGTTCCCGCGCGGCGGCGATCCGCTGCGCGACGGCGACCCGGCCCGCGCCGCCGACGTGCTCAACAACTCATGGGGCTGCCCGGAGCTGGAAGGGTGCGATCCGAACGCCCTGCTCCTGGCGGCGCGGGCGCTGACGGCGGCCGGCATCTTCGTGGTCGCATCGGCGGGCAACACGGGCGATGCCGGCTGCGGGACGGTCCGCGATCCGCTGGCCCTCTACCCGGACGTGTTCACGGTTGGATCGGTGAACCGGAACCGGGAGGTCAGCACCTTCTCCAGCCGCGGACCGGTGACCGCCGACGGCAGCGACCGGGACAAGCCGGATGTCGTGGCGCCCGGTGAGGAGGTGCTCTCCGCACTGCCCGGCGGCACCTACGGGCCCAACGACGGGACGTCGATGGCGGGCCCGCACGTGGCCGGCGTGGTGGCGCTGATGTGGCAGGCCAATCCGAAGCTGATCGGCGACATCGAGCGAACCGCCGACCTGCTGCGGACCACCGCCAAACCGGCGGCGCCGACGTTCCGGTCGCACAGCGAGGAGTGCGGCGGGACCGCGAACATCGCCGGGGCCGGAGTGGTCGACGCCCTGGCCGCGGTGAAGGCGGCGCAGCGCTGAGCCGTCAGCCGGCCGGGCCGCGCACCGGGAACCGGACGCGGGCGAACAGCGCGGCCGCCACCGCGGCGACGGCACTCAGCGCGAACTCGGCGATCGCCAGCGCGTACCAGGGCTCGTAGCCGGTCGGCACGTCGCCGCGCCCCCGGTACGCGGCGACGATCAGGAGCGCACCGGCGGCGCCGCCGAGCATCGCGGCCGCCGCACCACTCCCCGAGCGCACCGAGCGGTACGCCACGAACGCGGCGGCCACGGCCGGCGCGACCAGGGCGATCAGCCAGCCGACGTCGGACATCGCGCGGAGCAGCCCATCGGCGACCCGGCCGTCGGCAAACGCGACGTCCACCCCGCCGAGCGGCTGCGGACCGCCAGACTCGGCCAGCAGGAGCAGGACGGCCGCGACCAGGCCCACTGACCAGACCCAGAGCCAGCTCGCTACCAGCCCGCGGATGACGGCCGCCGAGGCGAGCGCCGCACCCGCCGCGAGGACGCCGATCGCGGCACCGACCGGAACGCCGAATCCGGCGGTCAGGCCCGGGTAGTCGACGCCCGGCACGACGGCAGACCGGGCGAGCGTGGCGACGACCGGCGTCGCGAGGAGCGCACCGAGTGCGGCCGGCACGATGCCGCTGACGAACTCGGACGGGCGGACCCGCGCGGGGCGCCCGATGAGCCGGCGGGCGATGAGGAGCCCGGCGGGGACGGAGATCGCCGTGTACCAGAGGACGGCGGCGAGGCCGAGGCCCCAGCCGGCTTCGGCACCACCGCAGAAACACTGGTCCCAGCGGAGGATCCCGATCAGGTGAGCTAAGAGCGGCTGCCCGATGGCGAATGCCGCCGCGATCACGGGGGCGAGCGCCGGGACGGGGACTCGAGAGAGGGCGTCTTCACGAACGGTCGTGCTTACCGTGGCGTTTGCCAACATGTCACGAGACATTAACAGCGCGCCTGCTTCCCTGTCGGCTCAGTTATGTGATATTGAGCCTTGCTTATGGCTGTCTTGAGGTAGGCGGGTCAATCCCCGTCCTGGCTCTGGCGGGCGTTCGCGAGCGCGGCTCCGACGCTCGCGCCAACGACACCGCCGACGAACGCCAGCACGGCGATCCACGCCCACGCAGCGTTCCCGCCGACCAGCTCCTCCGGACGGGTCCGGTACGCCGCCGCGACGAGCAACGGCCCGGCGGCGCCACCCAGAACCGCCGCCGACACGCGGCTGCCGCGCCGTACCGAAGTGAAGCCCACCAGCCCGGCGACAGCCGCCGGCCCGATCACGGCCACCGCCCGGGCGATCACGCCGAACGCCTGCGCACCGCCGCCGCTCTGACCGGACCACACATCGATCCCGGCCAGCGGCTGGGCGGCGGCCGTCGGGACGAGGGCGACCAGCAGTGCCGCGACGAGCCCCAGGAGCCAGACCCATGCCCAGCTCGCCGCCAGCCCGCGCGCGACCGACGTCGAAGCCAACGCCAGCGCGGCAGCGAACGCCCCGAGGACAGCGCCGATCGGAACGCTCAGCGACGCGTCGATACCCGGGTGGTCGATGCCGTCGACGGTGGCCTGCCGAGCGAGCGCGGCGACGACGGGCGTGGCAAGAAGAGCACCAAGGACGGCGGGCACGATCGTCGTCACGTACCCGGAGAACGAGGGCAGCTCACGGTGGTGGGTCAGCCGGCGCCCGACCAGCACCCCGGCCGACACGGCGGCCGCGCTGTACCAGACCAGCACCGTGGAACCGACGCCCCAGACGTCGACGCCGCCCCGGCAGTAGCACTGATCCCAGACGAGGATGCCGATCAGCCAGGCGAAGAGTGGTTGGCTGACGGCGAGGAGCGCCGCCAGGATCGCGGCAAGCGCGGGTAACGGCGCTCGCGAAAGCGCCGTGCTGCGGCTGGTCAAGCCGCCAGCAGGCGCGGCCTCCATGACGAGAGACCGTAGCACCGGGAACCCGGCGACGACCTGCGGGTTTTCGGCTCTGACGGGTATCCGACGGGGCGGAACCGGTTCAGCCCCGGCGCGTCGCACGGATGTCCCGGCGAGTCGCACCGGGACCCAAGGCCGCCGTGTGATGCGACACGCGCGTCCCCCCGCCGTGCCGCATCACACAGCAAGGGGGGCAGGCCCCGATCGGGCCCGCCCGCATCACACAGCAAGAGGGGCAGGCCCCGATCGGGCCCGCCCCTCTTGAATTCAGCTGGACTCAGAAGTCCATGCCGCCCATGCCGCCGGTCGGGTCGCCGGCCGGAGCCGCCGCCTTCTCCGGCTTGTCCGCGACCACCGCGCTGGTGGTGAGGAACAGCGCGGCGATGGAGGCCGCGTTCTGCAGCGCCGACCGGGTGACCTTGGCGGGATCGATGATCCCCTCCTTGATCAGGTCGACGTACTCGCCGGTCGCGGCGTTGAGGCCGTGACCCGGGGGCAGGTTGCGAACCTTCTCCGCGACGACGCCACCCTCGAGACCGGAGTTGATCGCGATCTGCTTGAGCGGCGCCTCGAGCGCGACCTTGACGATGTTGGCACCAGTGGCCTCGTCGCCGGACAGGTCGAGCTTCTCGAACGCGGTAATCGACGCCTGGATCAGCGCAACGCCACCACCGGCGACGATGCCCTCTTCGACGGCGGCCTTCGCGTTGCGAACGGCGTCCTCGATGCGGTGCTTGCGCTCCTTGAGCTCGACCTCGGTGGCCGCGCCAACCTTGATGACCGCAACACCGCCGGCCAGCTTGGCCAGGCGCTCCTGCAGCTTCTCGCGGTCGTAGTCGGAGTCGCTCTTCTCGATCTCGGCGCGGATCTGGTTCACCCGGCCGGCGATCTGCTCGGCGTCACCGGCACCGTCCACGACGGTCGTCTCGTCCTTGGTGACGACGACCTTGCGGGCACGGCCCAGCAGCTCCAGGCCGGCGTTCTCCAGCTTGAGGCCGACGGTCTCGCTGATGACCTGGCCACCGGTGAGGATGGCGATGTCGGTCAGCATGGCCTTGCGGCGATCGCCGAAGCCAGGAGCCTTGACCGCGACGGACTTGAAGGTGCCGCGGATCTTGTTCACGACCAGGGTCGCCAGGGCCTCGCCCTCGACGTCCTCGGCGATGATCGCCAGGCCCTTGCCGGACTGCATGACCTTCTCCAGCAGCGGGAGCAGGTCCTTCACCGAGCTGATCTTGCCCTCGACAATGAGCACGTACGGGTCGTCGAGGACGGCCTCCATGCGCTCGGTGTCGGTAGCGAAGTACGGCGAGATGTAGCCCTTGTCGAAGCGCATGCCCTCGGTGAGCTCAAGCTCGAGCCCGAAGGTGTTGCTCTCCTCGACGGTGATGACGCCTTCCTTGCCGACCTTGTCCATCGCCTCGGCGATGATCTCGCCGACCGAGGGATCAGCGGCCGAGATCGAGGCGGTGGAGGCAATCTGCTCCTTCGTCTCGACGTCCTTGGCGGCCTTGCCGAGCTCCTCGGAGACGCTCGCGACGGCGGCCTCGATGCCCTTCTTCAGAGCGATCGGGTTGGCGCCGGCGGCGACATTGCGCAGGCCCTCGCGGACCAGCGCCTGAGCGAGAACGGTCGCGGTGGTGGTGCCGTCACCCGCGACGTCGTCGGTCTTCTTCGCAACTTCCTTGACCAGCTCGGCCCCGATCTTCTCCCACGGGTCCTCGAGGTCGATCTCCTTGGCGATACTCACACCATCGTTGGTGATGGTGGGCGCGCCCCACTTCTTCTCCAGCACGACGTTGCGGCCCTTGGGGCCGAGCGTCACCTTGACGGCGTCGGCGAGGATGTTCATGCCCCGCTCGAGACCGCGGCGCGCCTCCTCGTCAAACGCGATCATCTTGGCCATACGGTGTGGTCCTCCGATGGTTTGGACAACGGCGGCGCCTGTGGCACCGCAGCTGACATCGCGGCGCCTCATCGGCGCCACAACCGGTTTTCGCTGGCCGGGCCCGATGCCCGCGACGGACGACCGCCGAAACCGCTGGCTCACGCGCCAGCGGCCGATGGCCTCACCGCCCCGACCTGGCACTCAACAGAGTCGAGTGCTAGTTCCAGGTTTAGCACTCCCCCATCGAGAGTGCAAGCGACCCGGGGCGGGCGGGCGAGCTGAACAAGCGAAAGGCCCGTCCCCCGGACTGGGACGGGCCTTCGTGTGCCGGCGAGCGGTCAGCCGACGACGCGCACGGCGTCAGCCTGCGGACCCTTGGGGCCCTGGGTCACCTCGAACTCGACGCGCTGGCCGTCTTCGAGCGACTTGTAGCCGTCCATCTGGATCGCGGAGAAGTGGACGAAAACGTCCGACCCGTTGTCGACCGCGATGAAACCGTAGCCCTTCTCGGCGTTGAACCATTTCACAGTGCCTTGAGCCACCTGCGCACTTCCTTACCTGTCGTGCGGCGGACCGCACCCCTCGTGCGACCCGGGTCTTCGTCCAGGAGCCAAGCACTGCGGATGGTGCACGAAACTGGCAAGAACTACGACCAGAACGCACGGTACCGGACCGGTCACACTCGCGGAAGAAGAGTCCAAAAACCGTTAGCGCGCACCACAAACAGGAGGTTATCTACGTTTCATGACTGACCTAGTGCGACCCCTGATCCGTCGGATCCGACCCGACGACGGGCCGGCGTGGCGTGCCCTGCGGCTGGAGATGCTCGCGGACACCCCGATCGCCTACGTGGAGACTGTCGACCAGGCCGAGACGCGCCCGGTGGAGTCCTGGTCCGAGCGAGCGGCGTCGCGCGCGGCCGGCGACCGTGAGGCCACCTTCCTCGCCGAGTCCGCCGGCCAAATCGTCGCGTCGGCCGGCGGCATGACCGACGAGCGCGGCCGCACCATCATCGTCTCCGTCTACATCACCCCGGCGTTCCGCGGCACCGGGCTCATCGGCCGGCTCGTCGAGGAGATCGCGGCATGGTCGCTGGCGGCGGGGCGGAAGGATCTGGTCCTCGACGTTGCCATGGAGAACCCGCGCGCGGTCGCCGCCTACGCCCGCCTGGGTTTCGTACCCACCGGTGGTACCACCCCGCACCCGCTCTACCCCGACGTGACCGAGCAGGAGATGGTGCGGCCGGCGTCGGTTTCCTTACACGGGCGGCAGCGAGGCCCCCGGACAGGTGAGAATGGCGCCGTGACCGGCTGGCAGCGGCTTCGCACGGTGGTCAACTGGATCAACCTGATGACCCCGTTGGGGCTGGCCGCTGCCGTCATCGGCCGGAGCCAGGTGCGTCGGGGCCCGAGTGGGCTGTGGATCTGCAGCGGATACCGGCTGCGTTTTCCGGTCGCCGGCGCGTTCACGATCGGCAACGTCATCAACACGAAGCATCCGCCCGAGTACCTGCTGGCGCCCCAGAAGGCGCGGCTCCTCCACCACGAGTCACGGCACAGCGTCCAGGCGGCAATCTTCGGTCCGTTCTTCCTCCCGCTGTACGGCTTCGGCCAGCTGTACTCGTGGCTGGTGAGCGGCGACCACGGCGGCCGGAACCTGTTCGAGCGGTGGGCGGGGCTGGAAGACGGTGGCTACCTGCGCCATCCCGTGCGACCGGGGCTGGCCCGCTTCTTGACCCGGTTTCGGGTGGGATCAGCGAGTCAGGCTCCCTGATCCCACCCGGAATTAGCCGAGCAGGCCGGCCTCGCGGGCGCCCTTGAGTGACGGTGCGATCCGGTGGGTGGGGCCGACCCGGTCAACGACCGCGTCGAGGGTCTTGAGCCCCTCGCCCGTGTTGTAGATGACGGTCTCGCGCGTCGGATCGAGCTGGCCGGACTCCACCAGCTTCTTGAGCACGGCGACGGTCACGCCGCCGGCGGTCTCGGCGAAGATGCCGGTGGTACGGGCGAGCAGCGTGATGCCGTCGCGGATCTCGTCGTCCGTCACCGACTCGATCGCCCCGCCGGTGCGGCGCACGGCGTCGAGCACGTACGGACCGTCGGCCGGGTTGCCGATGTTCAGGCTCTTGGCGATACCGGTGGGCTTCACGGGCTGCACGACGTCCTGGCCGGCGGCGAACGCGGCGTAGACGGGCGAGCACCCGGCGGACTGCGCCCCGAAGACCCCCCACTCCGACGAAGGAACCAGCCCGGCCTTGATCAGCTCGGTGAACGACTTGTCGATCTTGGTCAGCAGCGATCCGGACGCGATCGGCACCACGATCTGCGCCGGCAGCCGCCAGCCGAGCTGCTCCGCCGTCTCGTACCCGATGGTCTTGGAGCCCTCGGCGTAGTACGGGCGGACGTTCTGGTTGACGAACGCCGTGTCCTCGAACTCGTCAGTCTCGGTGAGTTCGCTGGTCAGGCGGTTGACGTCGTCGTAGCTGCCGTCGACGGCGACCAGCCGCGGGCCGTACACGGCACTGTTGACGACTTTGGCCTGCTCCAGGTCGCTGGGGATGAACACGGTGGCCGGAATCCCGGCGCGCGCCGCGTGGGCGGCCACCGAGTTGGCCAGGTTGCCGGTGGACGCGCAGGCCACGGCGGTGAAGCCGAGCCCCTTGGCGGCGGTGAGCGCGACCGAGACGACACGGTCCTTGAACGAGTGGGTCGGGTTGGCGCTGTCGTCCTTGACCCAGAGGCCACCGGTGATGCCGAGTTCGGCGGCGAGCCGGTCGGCGCGGACCAGCGGCGTGAACCCGGGGTTGAGTGTCACCCGGGATTCGGGGTCCTGCCCGACCGGCAGGAACGGTGCGTAACGCCAGATGTTGCGGGGCCCCGCCTCGATCTGCTCCCGCGTGACGCTGGCCAGGAGCGCCTCGTCGTAGCCGACCTCAAGCGGGCCGAAACACTCCGCGCAGGCGTGGATGGCGATCAGCGGAAAGGTGGCGCCGCAGTTTCGACAGCGGAGGTTCTCCGCCGGACTGGGCGCCACGGCAGTGGGCAGTACAGAAGTCATCACGAGGCCTTTCCCTCATCTTTCCCGGACGTCGGGACGGACTTGGCACCTGCTCACGCGGGCCTCGCAGAGAGATCGCGCGTGGTGGTTGCCGGGGCTTCAACGGGCCGTTTCCCTCTGCCCCTCTGGATGAGATGTGCGTATTCAGTTGTCGCCGTCAGCTTACGTGGCTCGCCGCCGATGAACAGTGTGAGATCCCACATGGCAGGCTGGCCCCGTGCGAGCAGATGCCGAGCGGTGGTTCCGCCAGCGGACGTCCCGGGCCGGCGACTGGCCCGTTGAGCTGCTGAAAGAGCGCAAGGCCGGCACGTCGGTGAGCGTGGTGCTCCCGGCGCTGGACGAGGAGCCGACGGTAGGGCGGATCGTCGCCGGCATCGTGGACCTCGCCGAACGCACGGGTCTGGTCGACGAGGTCGTGGTCATGGACTCCGGCTCGGCGGACCGCACCGGCGAGGTGGCCGCGGCGGCCGGGGCCAAGGTCGTCCATCGCGACGACGTGCTCCCCGAACTGGGCTCGCATCCGGGCAAGGGCGAGGTGCTGTGGAAGGCGCTCTACGTCACCGGCGGCGACCTCGTGATCTACGTCGACGCCGACCTCACCGACTTCGGGCCGCACTACGTCACCGGCCTGCTCGGACCGCTACTCAGCGACTCGGGCGTGCTGCTCGTCAAAGCGTTCTACGACCGGCCGCTGCTGGACGTCTCCGCAGCCGGCGGCGGGCGGGTCACCGAGTTGATGGCCCGGCCGCTACTCAACCTGTACCTCCCCGAGCTGGCTGGGGTCGTGCAGCCGCTCGCGGGCGAGTACGCGGCCCGGCGCTCGCTGCTGGAACGGTTGCCGTTCGCGGCTGGCTACGGCGTCGAAGCCGGCCTGCTCATCGATACCGCGCGCGAGCACGGGCTGGACGCGATCGCCCAGGTGGATCTCGGCGAGCGGAGCCACGGCCACCAGAACACGGCCGCGCTCGGCCGGATGGCGGCGACGATCCTGCACACCGTGGCGGCGCGCGTCGGGCTCCCGGCCGAGGCGACGCTCACCCAGTTCCGCCGGGCGCATGGCCACATCGAGCCGGTGGAGACGGTGCTGCCGACCGTCGAGCGCCCGCCGATGATCACCGTGCCGGCGTACGCCGCGCGCCGCTAACTGCCGAGGTGGCCGTGGTTTTCCGGGCTATAGCACCGAAAACCACGGCCACCTCGACGGATCGGCTACCAGCGGCGGCTGGTCAGGGCGGACAGGCGCTGCTGCAGCCAGCCTTCCCAGTCCTGCTGGTCCACGGACGCGTAGTCGACCCGGAACCGGTTGAACGCGTCGCCGCCAGCGGACAGGAACCCGCCACGCTTGTCCAGCTCCATGATCACGTCGAGCGAGGTGGGGCCGGCGATGAACGTCAGCTCCAGCTCCTTCATCGCGCCGGTGTACTGGCCGCCCGGGTAGAACTCGATCTCCTGGTAGAACGGCATCGAGGAGCCGTGGATCCGGCCCCGCTCCAGGTCGGCGCCGTGGAAGCGGAAGCCGAGCCGGCCGAACGCGTCGAGGATCCGCTGCTGCGCCGGCAGCGCGTGGACGTGGATCGGATCGCTGTCGTCCTTGTCGAGCGCACCGGCCAGTTCGAGTTCGGTGCGCAGGTGCAGCGACATGCCGTGCAGGTTCTGGCCGTAGACGGCGGTGATCGGCGTCTCCCACGGCACGTTCAGCCGGAACGGGACGGCGTGCGCGGCACCGGCGGGCAGCTGGAACCGGCTGGCGGCGGGCGTCCGGAAAAACGGCTCGTAGCTCTTGTACTCGGAGTCGCCGCTCTCGACCTCGACCAGAGCGACGAGCGTCAGGGTGATCCCCTCGACGTCGTAGTCGACCCCGCCGCCGGTGAAGCGCACCTGGCCGGACAACTCGCCGCCCGGCGCTACGTTCGGGTTGTCGAGGACCGTGTCGACGGACACCCCCGAGCCCAGGCTGGCCTTGAGCCTCTTGAACACCATGCTTGCGTTCCTCCGATCGTCGGACTTCCTGGTACAGGAGTGACGGTGGTGCGTCGAGATACAGCGATCACCCGGAACACACCATGCCCTGATCGTGCCAGCCCGGCACCAGCATCCGGTCAGCTCACGATGTCCTTGCGGGTGAACTTTCGCCAGGCCAGGGCTAGGAACAACGTGCTGTACAGCAGCGCCGAGATGCAGCCCTTGACCATGTCGTCGGTCTGCACGGGCGACGAGAGCGCGCCGAGCCACGCCAGGTTGTATCGGGTCGGCAGGACGGCGCGCAGGTCGCCGAGCGCCTCGACCGTATCGAGGATGTTGGACGTGATGTAGAGCATCACCGCGCCGCCGACGGCACCGAGCGGGGCGTCCGTCGTCACCGAGAGCAGGAACGCCAGCGACGCGACCATGAGCAGGCTCACGCCGATGTAGCCGACCGCCAGCGCGATCCGTCCGACGGCCGGCCACGGCGGGATCTGCTCGCCGATCGGCGTCGAGAGCGGATCCCAGCCGAACGCCGCCGCGCCCGAGATCAGCGCCACCGCCGGCAGCAGCACCAGCGCGAACCCGCTGTACCCGAGCGCGACCAGCAGCTTCTGCCGCAGGAGCCGGGCACGGGGCACCGGCGCGGCGAGCAGGTACCGCAGGCTGCCCCAGCTCGCCTCACTCGCGACGGTGTCGCCGCAGAACAGCGCGACCACGACGACGAGCAGGAACGTGGACGACGCGAACAGCGTGAACAGGGTGAAGTTGGCCGCGCTGGCCGTCGCGACGTCGACCAGGCTCACGCCACGGGTGGCCGAGTCTTCGTCGGACGGCGACCCGCCGATGAGGAACGCGGCGAGCAGGATCAGCGGCAGCACGACGAGGAAACCGAGCGCGAACTGGGTACGCCGCCGGGTCAGTTGCCGGGCCGCCTCCGCCCGCAGCGACAGGGTCGCGGCCGGCTTGTAGCCAGGTGCGGCGCTCACGGGCACACCTCGCTCACTCCGTTCGCTCATGGGCACACCTCGCTGCGCTCGGCGGCCGCATTCGCGGCGGCGCTGTACCCGCCGATTCGCTCACTCCGTTCGCTCATGGGCACACCTCGCTGCGCTCGGCGGCCGCATTCGCGGCGGCGCTGTACCCGCCGATTCGCTCACTCCGTTCGCTCATTTGTCCTCCCCCACCAGCGCGAGGAACACGTCCTCAAGTTTGCGACGCGGCGCGATCCGGTCGACCCCGACACCGGCTCCGACCAGCGTCCGGACCACCTCGCTGCGTTCCGCGCCGTCCAGGTCGACGACGATGCCGTGCCCGTTGGGGCTGACGGACGTCACGCCCTTCAAGGTGGTCAGCGCGGTCACAGCGGCGGCGGAATCCGACACCTCCAGCAGCACCGACGTCGACTCGCCCACGATCTCCTCCACCGGACCGTCGGCGACCAGCTCGCCACGGTGCATCACGACCACATGGCTGCACACCTGCTCGACCTCGGCGAGGAGATGGCTGGAGACCAGCACCGCGCGCCCGCCGGTGGCGTAGCGGCGCAGCACCTCACGCATCTCCCGGATCTGCGGCGGGTCGAGCCCGTTCGTCGGCTCGTCGAGGACGAGCAGGTCAGGCAGGCCAAGCATCGCCTGCGCGATCGCGAGCCGCTGGCGCATGCCCTGGCTGTACGCCTTGACCTTGCGGTCGATCGCGGTACCGAGGCCGGCGATCTTCAGCGCCTCCTCGACGTGCGCGTCCTCGGCCGGGCGGCCGGTCGCCTGCCAGTACCGCCGCAGGTTGTCGCCGCCGGACAAGTGCGGCAGGAAGCCTGAACCCTCCACGAACGCGCCGAGCCGGGACAGCACCGGCGCGCCGGCCGACACCTGGTGACCGAAGACGAGGATCTCGCCGGCGGACGGGCGGATCAGCCCCATCAGCATCCGCAGGCTGGTGGTCTTGCCGGCGCCGTTCGGGCCGAGCAGCCCGACGACCTGGCCACGCTCGACCCGGAACGACAGGTCCCGGACGGCGAGGTAGCCGTCCTCGTACGCCTTGCGCAGCCCGCGGATCACGAGCGGCGTGTCGGCGAATTCGCTGACCACCGTGCGGTCGATGCGGCGGTGCCTGGCCCGGGTGACGAGCACGGCGACGGCCACGCCGGCGGCGATCAGCGCGAGCAGCCCGATCAGTACCCAGCGCCAGAGCGTCGCCGTGCCCGCGACCGTGCTGGCGTCGACCGCAGGCAACGTGAGCGTGCGCTCGGCGACGGTCGCCCCGCCCAGGTCGACCTCGTAGACGGCTGGGGCGGGTGGGGTGGCGAAAGCCTGGTCGGACGTCGCGAGCACGATCCGCACGGTGTGACCGGCCTCGAACCGGTGCGCGATCGCCGGCAGCGTCACGTCGGCAGGCTTCGCCTCGGCCAGTGTTTCCGGCAACCCGGTCAGCCGGACCGGCGCGACCAGGCCTCGCACGAGCGACGGCCGCTGGCCCGGTGCGACGTCGTACAGCTTGACGAAGAGGACGGCCTCCCCGGTCGGCGACGCAGCCCGGATCTGCAGCGCCGGCGCGCCGACCACGTCGGTCGCCCGGCCCAGTGGCGCGCTCTCGTACGTCGCGAACTGCCCTGGCACGTCGAGCGAGGCGCCGCCGACGAGCGACGCGAGCTGACCCACGCCAGGCAGCGACGAGATGGCGGCGGGCGTCCCGGCGGGCGGGTTGGCGATCCGCTGCCTGCCGCCCCGGAGCCGCAGCTCGGTCTGGCCGCTGCGGTCGCCGTGGAGGCCGGGGTACCGGTCGGCCCGGTAGGTGAGCGTGGCGGCGCGGCTGCTCCGCACGTTGATGCCGCCGGGCGTGCTGTAGCTGAACGTGCGCGATGGGGCCTCGCCCTTGCCTGCGACGTAGTAGTCGAGCCACTGGACGGTGAGGAACTTGACCCGGCCGACGTCGTCGTCGGACCCCTCGCCGTCGTGCCCGCCGGAGTACCAGGCGACCCGGACCGGAGTGCCGTTGGCGGCGATACCGCGCGCGTTGGCATCCGCCTCCGAGAGCGGGAACAGCGTGTCGGCCTGCCCCTGGACCAGCAGGGTCGGCGCCGAGATCTTGTCCAGCACGCCAGCGGGGCTGCGGTTCTGCATCAGTGCGAGGGCCCCGTCGGTAGCCCGGCCGGCGGTCGCTACCTGGAGGTAGACGTCGCACACCTCGCGGCTGAAGCGTCCGCACTGGACGTCGTCGCCGCGGGGAGCCGCGCCGCCGCCGCGCCCGAGCAGTGCGGCCGCGTCCAGGCCGCTGCCGCTGCCGAAGAACAGGCCGGCCCAGTTGCGCTTGAACACGCCGACCCCGGCGCCCTGGCCAGTGGCCTCCGGGAAGAACGCGTCCGCCAGGTTGTGCCAGGTGATCTGCGGGACGATCGCGTCGACGCGCCGGTCGGCAGCGGCGAGCAGCAGTGCCAGCGCGCCACCGTACGAGCCGCCAACGACGCCCACCTTCGGGTCGCCGTTCACCTTGCGAACCTCAGGACGGGCCGACAGCGCATCGAGGAGCCCGCGCGCGTCGTTCACCTCGTAGTCCGGCGAGTCGAGCGAGATCGTGCCGCCCGAGTTGCCGAAGCCGCGGGCACTCCAGGTGAGCACCACGTACCCCCGCGCGGCCAGTTCCTTGGCACTGTCGGCGACGCTGTTCTTGGTACCGCCGAAGCCGTGCGCGAGCAGCACCGCGGGCGCCGGATCTGCGCGCGTGGCGCTCGCCGGTACGTACGTCGTGGTGTCCAGCTCGATGGGCTCGTCGCGGTCCGGTCCGGAGCGGACGGTGAGCATCCGGCTCTCTGTCCGGTACGCCTCGCCGGAGTCCCAGTTGACCCAGACGATGACGGCGCCGAGCAGCGCGATCACCATCGACGTGGTGAACAGCCGGCGCGGCGTCAAGCCACGGCGGAGTCGGTCACCCCAGGCACGGGCGCGGCTCGGTCTCGGCGCCGGCGGCGCGGGGTCGGTCACGCCCTAACCGTACGGCGGTGTCCGGCCGTACCAGCGCGCGTCTCAGCGCAGTCTCAGCAACGGCCGCCGCCACCTCCGCCACCCCCGCCACCGCCCTGCTTTCTTGATGAAGGGCACCTTCATGGGGCTATATCCCCATGAAGGGCACCTTCATCAAGGAAGGGTGGCAGCCGCCGAGCGCCCCGCCGATACGCTTCGCCCGTGACAGACCGACGCCTCACGCTCACCGCCAGCCTGCGGCCCGCAACGCTCGACGCCCGTCGCGGTGTGGTGCGGCTCCATCCGGAGGTGCTCGCCGCGCTCGGCGTGCAGGCCGGTGAGCCGGTCCTGCTGGCCGCCGGCCGCACGACCGCCGGCATCGCGGCACTCGCCGACGAGGCATCGTCCCGGGGGCTGCTCCTAGCCGACGACGTCACACTCGGGAACTTGCGCGTCCGCAGCGGGGCGCAGGTGACGATCGAACCCGCGCCCGTGCAGGCGGCCCGATCCGTGACGGTGGCCGGCGACGCGGAGATCGTCGCGGCGGTCACCCCGGAGATGCTGCGGCTGGCGCTGCTGGGCAAGGTCGTCACCGTCGAGGACAACGTCTCGCTGCTGCCGCAGGACGTCGCACCGGCGCAGGGCCACCGCCCGCTGGTCGAGGCCGCCCGGCGCAGCCTGCACAACACCGTCGGCATGGGCTGGACGACCGTGCTCCTCACCGTCACCGGCGCCGATCCGGGCGAAGCGGCGCTGGTCACGATGGACACGGTCGTGCGCTGGCGGGACGGCGCCGCGACCGCCGGCAGCGCCACCCCGGCGCCGGCGCATCAGGCCGCCGACGAGCCGGTGCCCACCGTGGAGGATCTCGCCGGGCTGCACGCCCAGGCCGCGCACCTCACCGAACTGCTCGATCTGGGCTTCCACCACCGCGAGGTGCTGGAGCGGCTCGGCACCACCGCGCAGCTCGGCGTGCTCGTCACCGGCCCGGCCGGATCAGGGAAGTCGACGCTGGTGCGGGCCGTGGCGGCCGCGGTGAAGGCACGGGTGGTGCCGCTGTGGGCGCCGGCTCTCGCCGCGCTCACCAACGACGCCGCCGCCGCGGCGCTGCGGGAGGCGCTGGCAACAGCCCGCCGGGGCGGACCTGCCGTGCTGCTACTTACCGACGTCGAAGCGCTCGCCCCGCGGGAGAAGTCCGGCCCGCTGGCCACGGTGTTGCACCAGCGGATCACCGAGGCGGTGGCCGCCGGGGTGGCCGTCGTGTGCACGACGAGCCGGCCGGAATCGGTCGACCCGCACCTGCGCCGGCCCGGCGTACTCGACCACGAGATCGCCGTACCGCTGCCCGACACGGCGCACCGCCGCCAACTCCTCGATGTGCTGGTTCGCGCGGTACCGCTCGCCGACGACGTGTCGTTGGAGGACGTCGGCGCCCGCACGCCGGGCTTCGTCGCCGCCGACCTGCTGGCGCTCGTCCGCGAAGCCGGCGTCCGCGCGGCGATGCGGCAGAAGGAGGACCCGAACCCGCAGGTCGCCAAGGCCGACTTCGACGCGGCGCTGGAGGTGGTCCGGCCGACGTCGATGACGGAGTCGACGTTGCAGGTCGCGAAGGTGAGCCTGGACGACGTCGGCGACATGGTCGAGGTCAAGCAGGCGCTCACCGAGACCGTCCTCTGGCCACTGTCCTACCCGGACACGTTCGCCCGGCTCGGCGTGCAGCCCGCCCGTGGCCTGCTGCTCTACGGCCCGCCGGGGTGCGGCAAGACCTTCCTGGTCCGGGCG
>Ga0210378_10000285_pt1 | contig 25176 bp, 20 predicted proteins | sample PLM1_60_b1redo_FD_155465 | JGI IMG/M metagenome (GOLD analysis project Ga0210378, IMG submission 155465) | Groundwater sediment microbial communities from an aquifer in East River, Colorado, USA - PLM1_60_b1 redo | ecosystem: Environmental > Terrestrial > Soil > Riparian zone | place: USA: East...
GCGCTGTCCCTCGACGAGGCCGAACGGGCGCACCTGCTCGACCTCGCCCGCGCCGCCGGCCCGCCACGTCGCGCCCGGCGCCGACCAGCCGCCCAGCAGGTCCGGCCTAACCTGGCCCGCATCCTCGACGGGATGACGCAGGTGCCGGCCTTCGTCCAGAACGGGCGCCTCGACGTCCTGGCCGCGAACCCGCTCGCGCAGGCGCTGTACGGGTTCGCCGACCCGGCCCGACCGGCCAACCTCGCCCGGTTCAACTTTCTCAACCCGCACGCCCGAGTGTTCTGGATGAACTGGGAACGCGCCGCCGACGACACCGTGGCCATGCTGCGCACCGAAGCCGGCCGCGACCCCTACGACAAGGAACTGACTGGGCTCGTGGGCGAGCTGTCCACCCGCAGCGACGCCTTCCGCGTCCGCTGGGCCGCCCACGATGTCCGACTGCACCGCACCGGGCACAAGCACATCCAGCACCCCGTCGTCGGCGAACTGCACCTGTCCTACGAGGTCATGGACCTGCCCGCCGACCCCGGCCTGGCCCTGGTCGCCGTCAGCGCCGACACAGGAACCCCCGCCGACGACGCGCTCCGCTTCCTAGCCCGCTGGGCCGCCACCCACCACCCAGCCGACGCCCTCGCGACGCCGAACCAGACGTAGCCCGCACGCACAGCCGACCCCCCGGACGCGGCCATCGGCGGGCCGCCCCCACCACGTCGGCGCCGTTCCGAGACGGGCGACCCCGCACAGCCAGGCCCGCTCATGCCGCGACCCGCGTGGCGTCCGCCGGGTAGTCGGGAGCAGCGGCGCCGGACACGGTCGGTGCCCGCGCCCGGCCGGCGATCCCTGAGGTGGAGCACCCGCTGTCGTCCGCCCTGCCGAGTAGCTGCCGCCGCTGTCATGGTCGAGGTCCGGGACGAGTCGGGGCGGTACCGAGCCGCCGCGCCGACTGATCCACCTCCGCCGCCTGCCGCATCGATCCAGGCCGGGAGCGTGCCACGCGGGAGGCAAGTGGGTAAGATCACCATGATGAACGCGGAGGAATACCTGCAAGGTGCGGCGGGCCGGCTGCAAGAAGACGGTAACCAGGTGTCCCGGGTCCAGTTGCCGGGCGGGACAGCGCTGGTCGGCTACCAGTCGAAGTTCCGGCTGTCGTGGGCTGCGACCAAGCTGCATCTGTTCACCGTGCTGTACCCGACGGGGGTTGCAACCGACGCCTCGCTCGCCGCGCTCAGCCGGGATGCGATGAACTACGCCAAGGCGACCAGGGGCGCTCTGCGCGGCTTCCAGACCGGGGTCGCGGTCATTCCCGCCCTGGTCGCCGACGCCGTCACCGAGCAGGCCAGGGCAGCTGCCACTGCCCGTCCGAAGAAGGAATTCGCAGCGATTCTGCTGCCCGCGATCGTTGACCTCTCCAGCGGGCAGACATTCAGCTACCAGGGCCGCATCGTCTGGGGAGTGCTGTACGCCTCCTGGCTGCGGGCTCGGCTCTCCGCCACGCTGCCGGCATCGCGGTGACGGAATGCCAGGCACGCCCGCGCCCAGGCCGAGTTCCCCCGCGCCACCACCGCGCGCAACCTGCCCGGCGGGGAGTGGCTGGCCGACATCGACGGGATCCGGGTCTACTGCACCGTCAGACCCGGGCCAACCCTCGTCCTCGGCCTCGGCAACGACTCCGACGCGGTGGCCGCGCTCGCCCACGCGTCTCAGTAAGGCGGCCGGGGAACGGCCACGGCCACCACCGTCCGCGACATCGCGTCCGGCCGAGGCCCGTGCCCGCCCGAGCTGGCGTTCGCGATGGCCCACGACAGGCGCCCTGGAAGGCCCAGGCTGTCGGCCCAGGAGCTGCGTCTTCTGCTCGCCTAAGCCGCCGGCATGACGTTGGACGTCGCCGCGCGGCATACCGGAATCCGCCCGGCCACGGCCAAGCACTATCTGGAGCGGATCAAGCAGAGGTACCGGTCGGCGGGCCGCCCCACCTACACCAAGCTCGACTGGCGACCCGGGTACGCGAGGACGGCTGCTCCGCTACGCGTCTGCGACGCCGAAAGGCCACGCCGCAACGGTGGCTACCTCGCTGGAGCGACCCGGAGGCAAGGGCTGACATCGCGGGGCTTGCCGATGCCAGTGTCGGCCCCGACCCAGGTCCCCGTGCAGGTTGACCGGGTGGGCAAGGTCATGTCGGCACGCCGTCGGTGCGGGGTTTCAGCGGACCTCGGTGAGGGTTCCTTTCTCCACCGAGTACACGAATCCGCGTACCGCGTCGGTGTGGGGGATGAACGGGCTGGCCTTGATCCGGGCGATGGACTGGCGGATGTCGGTCTCGGGGTCGGTGAACGCCTCGGCCGCCCACGGCGGGCGGATCCCGGTCTCCGCGGCGATCTGGGCCTTGAACTCGTCGTCGGTGAAGGTCAGCATCCCGCAGTCGGTGTGGTGGATGAGGATGATCTCGCGGGTGCCGAGCAGCCGTTGGCTGATGGTCAGCGATCGGATCTCGTCGTCGGTGATGGCGCCACCGGCGTTGCGGATGACGTGGGCGTCGCCTTCGGACAGCCCGAGCAGGCCGTAGACGTTGAGGCGGGCGTCCATGCAGGCGACCAGGGCGACCTGCTTGGCGGGGGGCAGCGGCAGGGCTCCCTTGTCGAAGGTGCGGGCGTATTGCTCGGCGTTGGCGAGCAGCCCATCGGTCACGCTCATGGCGGCTTCTCCGGTTGGATCAGGAATCACGGGCGCACAGCGGGCCGGGCGCGTACTCGCATGTCACCATCAAGGCTGCGCTGCGGGGACTCCGCTGATTCGGTCAGCGGCTGGCCAGCGGCGAATGGGGCCACCCGGCCCCAGGGACAGGCCTGGTCGAACAGCGACGACCGCCGGCCCGGCCAGAACCGGTCCAGCAGTTGCGCCGGCACCCGCATACCGTCATCCTCGACCGCCACCCACGACGTGGCAACCACAGCGGCTGGTCCGGTGTGGTCACTCCGGCGCGCCGTCCGGCCGCCCGCCCGTCTGGGCGAGGTCGCAGTGCACCCGCCGGCCAGCGCGGCCCGCCACAGCGACGGGTTCGCCGCCCATCGAGAGTGCCCTCCGGCCGACGATGCCTCACCCAACGCTGCTCGCTCGGCCGGCGGCAACTTGCCCACCGGCGCACAGCCGTCGCCTACCGGGACCGCTATGACACAGCTTCTTCCCCGGCTGGGAATCCCTAGCGGAGGGCTGCCAACCTGCACGAGGAGGCAGCGGGGGTAGCGGCGGAGCTTGGGTGAGGAGCTGGCCCAGCGGGTGCAGCGTCAGCCAAGAGGGCCTCGACGCGGAGCGGAGTTGCCGGGTGCGGCGTTCACAGGGTGAGGCCGAGCGCGACGGCGAACGCGGTGTAGAAGCCGGCGGCGGTCGCGAGCCGTCCTGGGGTCAGCCGGCTGGTGCGCAGCAGCCACAGCAGGTAGGCGATGGCGGCCATGGTGGCTGCCCCTGGCCGAGTGCAGGCCCAGGCGAAGGCCAGCATCGTGATCGACAACACTGGTCTGGCCCGCACCCCGCCGACGCTGCCGCGACGCTGGCCGCCCTTTCGGGCAGACTTTGCCGCCTCGTCCCGGCCACACCGTATCTCGACGGCGATGGTCGCCCACCATACGGTGCGTGGCCGATGTCGCTGGAGGGAGGGCATGTCATGCGTAGGTGGAGATGGTTGATTGCGCCGGTAGCCCTGTACGCGGTCTCGTTCCTACTGCTGGTCTTCTTCGGGAGCCGTCGCTCGGTCCCGGGCGTCGCCGTTGCTGCTGGGTTGCTGGTGGTGGCCGCGTACGTTTTTAACCGGGGACTTCGCCAGCACCGCGATCCGGCGCGGCGGCTGTGGCGCTCGCTCCTGCTCCCGTCCGTTGCGGTGGTCATCGGCGGAGCGCTGGTGGGCTACTGGGTGAGCAGCGGTCGGGAGGGTTTCGGGTTCGCCGGGCTGTGCCTGGCGTTTCTCGGGATCGGACATCTTGTGAGCCAGGTGCGCTGGGCCACCCCCCGGCTCGGTTGGGGCCTCGGCCTCACCGCCGGGTGCGTGGTGGCCGGTATCGTCGGCCTCGTCGTCGCCTCGGGCGAGTCGCCAGGCTGGGCGATCTGGCTGCTGCCCGGTGGAGTGCTGCTCGCTCCCATCGCGCTGAGCATCCTGTCCGGTGGCATGCTTCGCCGGCACGCCCCCAAGGACCCGCGCGGGTGGCGGCCGCTCTGGTTGCTCATCGGAGCGGTTGTCGCGCTCGCCGGCGGGTGGCTGCTGGTCGGCGACGCCGGCATCGAGTTCAAGTACGCACTGTGGCTCGTGCTGGCGTTGCTCCTCCTCGTCGGCGCGATCGCCTCCAACACACCCGCTGACGTGTTGGTCGTGGTGGTCGTGGCCGCTCTCGCCTGGTCGATCGCACCGCGCGGTGTTCCGCCGACCTCTTCGGTCATCCCGGCGAACAATGCGACCGTGCTCGCCGCGCTCGGCGACTCGTTCATGTCAGGCGAGGGCGCCAAGCAGTTTTACGACGGGACGAACACCAAGGGCGTGAACGAGTGTCGCCGGGCGCCTACCGCGTACGCGCCGCTCGCCGTCGAGCGGGGCGGCCAGACGATGCCGTCCCAGCTTGCCTTTGTCGCGTGCTCCGGAGCGCGAGCGGTCCAGGTCTACGACCAGGTGCAGTACCGCGGTGACCCGGTCCGGACCTCCGCCGACGGTCAACCTGCCGGCGGGCTGAACCAACTCGACCATCTCGCGTGGTTGCTGCGCGAGAAAGACGTCACTGTCAAGGCGGTCATCGTCAGCGTCGGCGGTAACGACGCCATGTTCGGCGAGGTCGGTCGAGCGTGCGTGGCACCGGGCGACTGCACCGAGATCGGGGCTCGCTGGCTGCAGAACCTCGACCGGGTCAAGTCGACCATCGACACGGCCTACCAGCGGATCCGGGAGTCGCCGGCGATCGGGAACACCGTGCCGGTCGTGGTCGTCCCATACCCCGTACCGCTGCGTCCGGCGGCGTGCCCGGACTCGCTGCTGACCGCGAACGAGCACCGGTTCCTATACGGCTTCACCAGGGAGCTGAACAAGGTCCTGCGCAGGGCTGCGTCCGACGCGGGCCTGTACTACCTCGCCGAGATGGAGACCGTCCTGGAGCAACACAGCCTGCGCATCTGCGATCGCTCGGCCGGCGACGTCGGCGTGAACTTCTTCGGACTGAACGCGGTGGACGGGCTGGTCGAGCAGAGCGTCAACCCGATCAACTGGCTGCACAACAGCCTGCACCCCAACCAGCGTGGGCACCAGAAGATGAGCGAAACGCTGGCAAGTTGGCTGGCGGCGCGTCCCAACCTACGACCGCGGCCGGACCCGGCGCCGTCCGCCGAGCTTGGACCGCCAGCGATCGCCACCGTCGAGCAGCTCATGGGGGACCCCAACTTCCGGCACTGCCGACGCCCGAACTCGGGGCTGGCACACTGCGACGACTCCGCCGACGCGTGGGCGGTGGCGCAAGCGGGAAATGTGCTGCGCCGCAGCACCCCCGCCCTGCTCGCCGTCATCGCCGGCGCCTGGATCTTCTGGCTCGCGCTGATCTGGCTGTGGCGCAGGAGGATCCAGCCTTGGCTGGGCGCGATCCTGGGTCGACGGCTGCGCCGGCTGAACCGCCGCGCGGACAGGGCGGCCGAGCGGGCTGCCCGACGAACCAGTCCCGAGCCAGCCGGGTCCACGCCGTCCCCGCCGCCGTAGGACAACCGCGGGCGTGGCGCGTAACTCGGGCCGGACATCGACTCCGAGCCGCGTGAGACGTGCCGCTCCACCTGCCGACGGGTATCGTCAATACCGGCGTCGTAATCGATTCGTTACCGAACTGTGTATCTGCGAGAAGGGGTGTGGCGCACCTTGATGCAGAACACGTGACGGTCACGCATCGGAGGAACCATGTCGAGTATCGACCCACCAGCTGGTCCCGCCCAGCCCAGCGGCTCGGAGCCGGCGCCACCGCCGTCGGGCGAGCCGTCGGCACTGTCCGAGGACCTGCTGGAGCGGCACCGGGCGAAAATACTGCGCCCGCACGAGGCGGTGCCGGCGGCCCGCGGCGAACAGGTCCAGTCGACAGCATACCGGCATGAATACCTCCTGCTGCCGTCACGTCAACTGCTGGCAAACCCCTCATTCATGGAGTTCTTGACCAATATCCTGGCCGAGATCAACCTGAGACCCGTTGTCGAGTCGGAAGGTTTGCTGCATTACGTGACGCCGCCGGTCCGGCTAGTGCACGGAGCTGACCCACCCGATGCCCCGGTCGACGCCTGGCGAGCGCTGCAGAGACTGCGATTCAGGGCAATACAACGCAAGGAGTTCGTAGCGGAAGTGGAAGGCATCTCGCTCGAGCACCTGTTCCGCGGCCTCCGGACTGTCACCGGTACAGCGGGTGTCTTCAACGGAACGCCGGGGACCGAGGGCCACCACGGCGGAGACAGCCCTTACCTCAACCCGGATTTCTCCGGCCGCATGTCGGTCGGCGTGGTGTCGCCGCCGCCGCAGCGGCCGGCAGTGAGCACCCGTCGGGTTGTTGTCGCCGTCATCGACACCGGCATCGGTCGGCATCCGTGGCTCACGACCAGTGGGGCCGACCCGTTTGCCGACACGGCGTCCTTCCCTCGGCCGATCTCCGCCTCTCAGCCTCCGGATCCTGCGGCCGCGCTGGATCCCGAAGCCACGGGGAGGCTGATAGAGCCACTTGTCGGCGACCTGGACTCGCATGCCGGCCACGGCACGTTCATCGCCGGCATAGTGCGGCAGGTCGCACCGGACGCGAAGGTGCTCTCGATCCCGATCATGTACAGCGACGGCATCATGCGCGAGGGCGACCTCCGGACAGTGCTTGAAATGCTGGAAAACCGGGTCGCGGATGCTGTCAACAACAACAAGCCGCAAAATTTCGTCGATGTCATCTGCCTGGCGTTCGGCGCGTACCACGAGTTCCAGCAGATACCGGCGGGTCACTCGGTCCCCGCTCTTCTTGCCACGTTGAGAGGGCACGGGGTCACGATTGTCGCGTCCGCCGGAAACGACGCCACGTCGCGCGAAATGTACCCGGCCGCCCTCGCGGGCATCGAGGCCGTCGGCGCGCTCAACCCGAACGGCTCTCGAGCGGTCTTCAGCAACGAGGCGGGATGGGTGGACTGGTGGGCACTGGGCTCAGCTGTCATGAGCACGCTGCCTACCACGTTCCACGGAAGCCAGACTCCACATCTCGACAACCGGGACGCACCGTTGCATCCGCTGCTCGACGGCGTGGGCCGGCAGTCTTTGGACCCGGACGACTTCTGCCGCGGGTTCGGACTGTGGTCGGGCACCTCGTTCGCCGCCGCCACGTTCGCAGCCAAGTTGGCCGCGGAGATCCACCGGGCCGGCACAGGCGCAACCAGGCGCACCCGCTCCAGAAGATCGGCACGGCGGACACCGGGGCACGACGGGGTGCGGCGTTGCAGGCCTTGCAGCAGCAGGCCACCAACCTGAGCCGGTGTGTGCGACTGGTGCGCAAGAACCCGTAGAATCCGTGACGATGTGGCAGAGATAGCGGCTCGCCCGCACGATCCTACGGCCGACCGGAACGGCCTGCCGGAGCGGCTGGCAACCTTGCTCGACTGTGCGCGGTCGGGTGACCAGCAGGCATTCGGCGAGATCGTCCGCGAGTTGACACCTCTGCTCTGGCACGTCGCCAGAGCGCGGGGACTGGACCGGGAGGACGCGGCCGACGCCGTACAGGCAGCGTGGCTCTGCCTTCTCGGCAGCATGCAGAAGATCCGTGACCCCGCCGCCCTCCGCGGATGGCTGATCACCGTTACCCAACGGGAGGCGTGGCGGCTGCGCACGGCGATAGATCGAGCCGGATACCCGACCGCCGACGGCTTGCCGGACCTCGCTGCCCACGATCTCGATCCGGATCAGCGGGTCCTCGACGAGGAGAAACGCCGCTGCCTCTGGGACAACCTCCACCGGTTGTCACCGCGTTGTCAGGAACTGCTCCGAGTTGTGGCCTTTGTCGAGCGACCGGACTACACTTCGGTCGCAGGCGCTCTGGGGATGCCCCGGGGAAGCATCGGACCGACCCGTGGTCGCTGCCTCGCCAAGCTCAGAGCTTCGCTCATTGACGACCCGCGATGGAGCCAGTGATGGCGAGCCGACGCGATTCACCCCCCGCCGACCACAACGAGCCGCTCGACGATCTCGACGCGTCAATCCTGGCCGCGATCCGCGAGTTGTACGAACTCGCCGACCCGCCGCCTGCCGAGCTGGCAGAAATGATCACCTTCGCGGTCGAGACCCAGAATGTCGAGTTCGAGCTCGCGGCTGTCATCGAGCAGCAGTCTCTCGGAACGGGGGTCCGCGGAGCCGACTTCACCGATACCATCACGTTCGGAAACCAACGGCTCGAGATTCGCACCGCGATCTCGGTCTCGGCGACAGGCACCATGCGCATCGACGGCTGGCTGGCGCCGCCTGGCGTCCTTCGAGTCGAGTTGGCGGTGCGCGAAGGCCCGGACGAGAGGACCTACGAGATCATGTCCGACGAAGGTGGCCGGTTCGTGCTGGACGACGTCGTGCCCGGCTGGATGAGGTTGCGGATCCATCCGGTCCCTGGCAGCGCTGTCCCGCTGGCCAGACCGGTGGCGACTCCCATCGTCAAGCTACCTCCCTCCGACCGGGGGTAGCCGAGAGCGCGCCTCGACAGCTGACCTCCGGATGGCGGCCACGCGCGGCATGTCGCCCGGCCCATCCGGGCGAGGTCCTGCCTTGTCGCCGGCCGCCGTCGAGGAGGCGCGCCGCCTGCACGACGCAGGTGTGGCGGCGACCGCCAGCGGCCGTCCCCGAGCAGGCGCCCGAAACCTACGGGCGGCCCTTCGTACGCTCGATCGCCCACGGCACCAGCCTGATCAGGCCCTCCCGGGCAGGGACGTCCCGGCATCGGACCTCCGCGGACGGGTGCTGGTGAGCCTTGCCCATGCGGAGGCCGAGCAAGGCAACGTCGCCGTCGCGTTCGACCTGCTCGCGCAGTCGGAACCGCTGCTGCCGGAGCCCAGCCGCGGAGTTCTCTTCGGGCAGCGGGGGCTCCTGCTGCTACGCACCGGCCGTGCCGCGGACTCGATTCTGGTCCTCGACCGGGCCGTACGGCTGCTCCACTCGGCCGGCGACGCGGTAAACCTGAGCCGCGCGCTGCTCAATCGCGGGGTCGCGCACCTGCTCACCGGCGGGCTCCCGCAGGCGCGGACGGACCTATTCGCCGCCGCGGACTGCGCCCGGGAGCACCACCTGATGAGCGTCGCAGTCAAGGCCGCCCAAAACCTCGGCTTCCTCGAATTCCTCGCCGGAAACCTACCCTTGGCTCTGCAGCTCTTGGACGAGGCAATGCGCAGTTGCCGGCAGCAAATTCCGGACTACTTGCCGGTCATCACCCTCGACAAGTGTCGCGTGCTCCTCGCCGCCGGGCTGGCCGAGGACAGCGACCGGCACCTCGCCCAGGCGATCCATGACCTGCAGCGGCAACGGCTGACCGAGGATCTCGCCGAGGCCGAGTTGACCCGCGCCAGCGCCGCGCTACTCGCCGAGCGGCCCGAGATCGCGGCACGTTGGGCCATCTCGGCTCGGCGCCGGTTCCTCCGCCGTGGCAACCAGCCATGGGCACTGCTTGCTGCGCTCGTCCACGTGCGGTGCAGGTTCGCAATGGCCGCCGCGCCGCTGCCCCTCAGCCGGCAGGCCGCGGAGATCGCCGACGCTCTCGATGGCTGCGGGTTGGCCGACGACGCGCGGATGGCCAGGTTGCTCGCGATCCGTGCCCTGCTGAGGGCGGGGCAGATCATCCACGCTGGCCAGGAAGCCGCGAAGCTGGGCCGGCTCCGGACCGGTGACCCACTCGAACTGCAGGTGCTTTGGCACCTCACCCATGCTGAGCTCGCCGTGGCGACCGGCAGGCGGGCAGCGCAGCACCGACATGTCCGCACCGGCCTTGCACGGCTTCACCTGCACCGCAGCCAACTCGGCAGCCTGGACCTGCAGACCGGTGCCGCCACGCACGGCCGCGAGCTGGCCACGGCTGCCCTGCACAGCGCGCTCGCGGAGGGCAGGCCAGCCACCGTCCATGCCTGGGCGGAACTCGTCCGCGCCCAGGCATTCCGGCTCACGCCGGTCCTGCCGCCTGACGACCCCGAGGCGGCGCTTGCCCTGCGAGAGTTGCGGCATCTCCGGCACGCGCTCCGCACCGCCGAACTGTGCCGGCAACCGACGGCCCAGCTCCGCACCCGAAGAGCCGAACTCGAGCAGACCGTACGGGAGCACGCCTGGTTCCTCACCGGACCCGGCGCAAGCACGCCACCCGCGTCGATGCACGGCGTCGCCGACCGGCTCGGTAGGCGAGTCATGGTCCAGTATCTCCAAGACAGCGGACGGCTGGCCGCCCTGGTCATCGCGAGCGGCTCGGCATCCCTGCTCGACATGGGCTCTTTCGCCGTGGCAGTGCAGCTTCTCCACCGCCTGCGGGCCGATATCGAGGTGCTGGCCAGGCATGCGATGACACCCCGGATGGCGGCAGTCGTGCAGGGCAGCGCCGAGTGGACCTGCGCGAAGCTGGCCGAAATCTTGGTAAATCCACTCCTCCCTAGTGCCGGCGATCACGACCTCGTGATGGTTCCGACCGGCCACCTTTACACCGCGCCCTGGGCTCAGCTACCCGGATGCCGCGGCCGAGCGATCACCGTCGCTCCCTCGGCCACCGCGTGGCTGAAGGCTGACCAGCGTCTTGCCGAGCCTGACTCGCTCAACGGCAGGCCGGTCCTCGTGGCCGGACCCGGGATAGAGCATGGCGAACGGGAGGTATCGGCCATCTCCGCTATTTGCCCGGAGCGCGTTTGCTGACCGGGAGCGCGGCCACTCCAGTGGCCGCGCTGCAGGCCATCGACGGCTCACCACTCGCCCACATCGCGGCACATGGGCACCACGAACCGGAGAACCCACTGTTCTCGTCGCTGGACCTCGTCGACGGCTCGCTCATGGGATACGACCTGCAACAGCTTCGCCAGCCTCCCCGACATGTGGTGCTCTCCGCCTGCGAACTCGGCCTGGCAAGCATAAGGGCCGGCGACGAGGTGCTCGGAATGGCGGCAGCCCTCCTCGCCGCCGGCGCTGCAAACGTCGTAGCGGGCGTCTCGTCGGTTCGCGACCAGACGGCGCCTGACGTCATGATTCGCTACCATCAGTTGCTGCGCGCCGGCGAGACCCCCTCCCGGGCTCTCGCCGACGCTAGCATCGACCAGCCCCTGGCTACCTTCGTCTGCTTCGGCGCGGGTTAGTCAGATGCCTCACGCAACAGCCAGCCCGCTCAGACCCGAATCCGTGAGTAAGTGAACGGGACGATCTTCGACTGGCGTTCCCGATCTCTTGGGTGATGTTTCCAGTGTCGGCTCGTGCAGGGAGGGTTATTCACGAGGGTAATTCTTGATAATTCGATCGCCATTCTCGCGGCGTGTCGACGTGAGGGACGGCCCGCTTCCGGAGAGAATTGGGTTACCAGACTCAATACTCAGGAAACGGGCCGCCGAGATGTATCATACAACAGGTTTCGCCAAGGACGACATCGATGCCGCCGCATCGACCCGGCCCGGTCGCCGGCCACGGCCGGCGTTGCCCCTCCGGCAGGCCGGGCCGGAGGTTCCGCGTCAGCGGAACCTCCCCATGTGCCTGCTCGATATGGTGATCCCGTCCTCGATCAGTTTAGATGGGTGGCTATCTGCTGTATGTAGTTCGGTGAGGTCTTCTCATCGTGTGGTGTCGATCATGTGATCGTTCGTCGTACCATTGATGCTTGATCGAACCGTTCGCTGGGATTCAGCGTCGGCCATGCTCAACAGTCGGGTTCACACGGTGGTTATGGTTGGCCGCGAGCCAGTCGACCACGGGGCTCCGAGCCGGTGGGCGACTCCTTGGCGCATTTGATGCCAGGAGTGCCGGTAGCCGTGGCGGCCGAGGTATGGGCGGCGGTGAGGATGTGATGGATCTCCAGCCAGCACGTGAGCTGGTGCGGACCGCAGGGTGTGACGCCTGCGCCGGCGAGGGCAGCGTCGTACTGCCATAGTGCGGTGTCGATCGTGAGCGTCGCTTGTGGACCGTAGGTCATCGCGACGGACAGGAGGAGCTTGGCGAGGTCGTAGCCGGGTGGGGCGAGGGTGAGGTCGTCGAAGTCGAGGTGGACCGGTCCGTCATTGGCGAGTAGTACGTTGCGGATGTTGGTGTCCTTGTAGATGACCGCCGGCCGGTCAGCGGCGGCGCTGAGGATGTGGTCGGCCTCCTGGGCGGTGTAGACATCCCATGGGCTTTAGTTGTCAAGCTGCGAGTTGTTGATCTTTATGGGTGTGGCAAGGACCAGGTTTGGTCGATGGTCGTCAGGCGGCGCGATGCCGTGCTGCGCCGCGCGGGGGGCTGTCAGGTGCGGACGGTCAGCTGGTCGCCGAGCAGTTCGGTGACGGCGACGGGTTCGTCGCAGCACGGGCAGGTGCCGCCGATCCCGACCCGGCGGGTGAAGGTGGTGCAGTCGGCGCAGCGTTGCTCGCCGAGGGCGCGGGCGCCGCAGTTGTCGCACTCGTACACGGTGACCGGTCGGCGGGGTCGGGCGGCAGGCACGGTGACCGGTTCGCGGGTGGTGTCCCGCCGCCGCCGGTAGGCGGTGGCCCGGCACGCGCCGCAGCAGTAGGTCTGGCGGCCGGCGGGGGTGAACGGGCGCTGGCAGACCGGGCAGGACACCGTGACGGCTGTCGTGACGCGACGGTGGTTCGGCCTGGCCGGCGCGGCGGCTGTCACGCTGCGGCTTTCTGCTCGGTGCCGCCGGTGTGGTGTGCCCAGGCCTTGGTCTCGTCGTAGCGGGTGCGGGTCTTCAGGCAGCCGTGCAGGATCCCGACTAGCCGGTTGGCCAGCTGCCGCAGCGCGGCGTTGTGGCCGGTGCCGCGGGCGCGTAGCGCGTCGTAGTAGGCGCGGGCGCCCGGTGAGCCGCTCAGCGCGCTGAACGCCTGCCGGTAGAGCGCGTCCAGGAGCCGGTCGTTGTGGACGTAGCGGGCCAGCACGGTCTTCTTCTTGCCCGACGCGCGGGTGATCGGGCTGGTCCCGGCGTAGTTCTTGCGGGAGCGCGCGTCGGCGTAGCGGTCGGGGTCATCGCCGAACTCGCCGAGCACCCGGGCGCCGGTGACCGGACCCAGACCCGGCTGGGACAGGTAGATCTCAGCGTCCGGGTGCTGGCCAAAATCCGCCTCGAGCTGCCCTTCCAGCCTGGCGATCTCGGCGTTGAGGGTGCTCAGCACCGCGACCTGCGCCCGCACGCTGGCCGCGTAGGCGGCCGACAGCGCCGCGGGCTGCCTCAGCTGCTGCGAGCGCAGCGCGGCCACGACCGCCGCCGCCTTGCCCGGCACGCCGCGGCGGCGGGCCGAGCGCAGCGCGGCGGCGACCTGCTCGAGCGAAAGCCCGGCCGCCGCGGCCGGGTCCGGCGCGGCGGCCAGCAGCTCGAGTGTGTCCGGGGCGTCCAGGTCGGCGTAGGCGGCCAGCGCGGCCGGGAAGAACTCCCGCAGCGCCGACCGCAGCCGAAGCACATGCCGGGTCCGCTCCCAGACCAGGTTCTGGTGCGCCCGGGCCAGCACCTTCACCCCCTCAACCGCGCCGCTGTCACCGGCCACCGGCCGCAGCTGGTGCCGGTCGGTGCGGACCATGTCAGCCAGCGTGTGCGCGTCACCGGCGTCGCTTTTCGCCCCCGAGGTGCAGTGCCGCTCCCGGTACCGGGCGACCTGCAGCGGGTTGACCGCATAGACCTGGTAGCCGGCCGCCACCAGCGCGGCCACCCACGGACCCCGGTCGGTCTCGATCCCGACCACGACCTGCTCCGGCCTGCCCTGCTCACCCAGATGCTCGGCCACCAGCTCGTGCAGCCGGGCCACCCCGGCCACCCCCTCCGGCAGCCGCGCCTTCCCCACCGGCCACAACGGCACCGGCCACAACGACACCGGCCACGACGACACCGGGCACCGGGCCACCGACACCGGCCCCGACGTCGACCACGGCGGCACCCACCACTCCGGCCGGACCTGGCCGCTGCCACACCGCGGACCTCACCGCCCGGGTGCGCGGCCTCGACCCCGGCGCCGGCCAGCGGTACGACGCGCTGGTGCTGACCAACCGGTCGACGAGCACCTGCCGGGTGTACGGATACGGCGGTGTGCAACTGCTCGACGCCGCCCGCCGCCCGCTGCCCACCCACCAGGTCCGCGTCCAGTCCGCCCCGCCGCGGCTGGTGCTCCTCCGGCCCGGCGCGAGCGCGTACTCCCTACTGCACTGGACCGTCCTGCCCGACGGCACCGAAAGCCAGACCGGGCCATGTGAGCCGACCCCCACCTACCTGCTGGTCACCCCGCCGGACGAGACTCAGCCGATCGCCCTCGGCTGGGGTTCCGCGGTCTGCTCGCACGGCCTCATCTTCCAGGCCGCCTACGCTCCCGGCACCGGCCCCGCTTACTGACCGCCCACCCCCGGGGGCAGCCACCCAATCCGGTCACCGCGGTGGGCCGGCCGCCCCTCCCGTGGCCCGAGAAAATGTCGCCGACCGCGCAGCAGTGGTTGCTCAGACACCGGACCACGTTGGCCAGGCGTGCTGCTGGCGACCGGATCGCGGCATGGTCGCGCGGAGCCCGCTCGGCGGGGGTCAGAGCCCATCGACCACCGTTCGGGCGGGGCCGCTGACATGATGGTGCGGTGACCGAGGAGGACGTCATCCGGTTCATCAGCGGCCTACCGGGCGTCGAAGCCGTCACCGCCAGCGAAGCCAACGCAGCCCCCGAGGTCTCCTGGGGCGACACGTTCTTCTTCTACGACCCCGATGGCGACATCCGGACCGACCGGAGATTCCCGTTCGCCACGATCCTCACGAAGGACTACCCCGGTTTCGACACCGCCTCCGGCCTGGACCGGCCCGGCGTGTTCCGGGTCAACATCGCCGTCGGCAGGCGCACCTACCACGACCTGTTCGGGCACCCACCAGCCGAACACACCGACCACCACGCCGACTACGACTACTCCGCCCTAGACCAACCAATCCCACACCCGGTGTACGCCCGGCAGGCCTGGATCTCGGTCCTCAACCCGAGCGAGGCGACCACCACCCAGCTCCGATCGCTGCTCATCCAGGCGCACGCTCGAGCAGTCGCACGCCACCGCCGCCCACACTGAACGCGCCTGCCGACAGCGGCAGATGAGGATTGATGATCCGATCATCAGTCCCGTCGATGCGGAGTCGAGGCCGCCGGCGATGTCCCGGACCGCGGTCGGTCTCCCCGATCCGTCACGGACTGCGACCGGCGCAGGGCCGGCCGGCGGTGCTCTGTCGGTGCTCCACCGCCGCACGGCAGCCCGCTGCAGGATCGGCACGTCTTCCTCAAGACCGCGGGCTCCGCCGGCACGCCGCCGGCAGCTGTTCGACTCCGTCCCCACCCTCCCTGGCTTCGAGCCCGCCTCGATTGCTCCTGGCGGACGCCACCGATGCAGCCGCGAGGGGCAGCCCCGGGGCGGATGGCAGGAGGGTGCATCGTCTGCACGGCGGCCGCAGCATGTGGAGGTGACTGTGCGGGTGGAGCGCTGGGGCGAGCACGGGCCGCGTCCGCAGCCGGATCATGGGCTCGATCCGCTGTTCGCGGCGATGCGGGTGACTGTCGAACTGGTGATCCCCTGCCCGGTGCAGAAGGCGTGGGCGCTGGTCTGCGAGGTGGAGCGGATCGGGGAGTTCAGCCCGGAGTGCGTCGCGGCGTGGTGGCTGCCCGGCTACCCGGCCCGGGCGGTGGGTGGCCGGTTCGAGGGCCGCCCTCACGAACTGACCAGCGGGCCAGCCGCGGAGACCGGACACGGCTCAGGCATGCCCGCTGTGTCAGGAGCGGCTATTTGATCACGATGGATGCAGTGGCCGAAGCCTTGGTCGAATGGGACGGTTGCGGGCCGCGGCGGGGGCAGGATCTTCCTGTTCCTCATAATGGCGACCGCCTGCGCGGTGGGGTGTGGCTGGCGCCGGCATGTTCCTTGCAGCCCGGCAATCGGGTCCTGCGGGGGTCTGGCAGCGGCTTGACGCCAACACCGTGTTGTCTGCGCCGCTCGGCTCCGGTGGGACGCGGCAGGTGGCCGGGGAGCGGCCGGGCTCCCCGGCGACGAGGATCGCGGACGTCGGCGTCGATCACGTCGAGGACCGCCCGCCAAGGCGGCGGCGACCGAGCCGGCCGGTGAAAGGCCGCTCTGAGCACCCGAACGACCTGCGGCGTGGTCTCGAGTCCGGCACCGACTCCGCTTGCACGTTCGTGCGGTCATCTTGGCCGTTCGGGCACGAGCAACACCGCGACGTCCTGCTGCATTCTACGGATCAAGTCCATGCGGTCGAGGTAGTGGATCTCGAACCGTCCCCGGCGGTAGCCACCCGGCGGATGCTGGGACGACTGGTCAGGGCTGGCGCCGGCCGCGTCCGCCCCACCCGACTGACTGTGGGTAGGCAGACGCTTCGACGACATGGCCACAGGATGTTGAGCGGGCCTGCCACCTGTGTCGAAGGCATCCTTACGAATATCGGTTCCCTACTCATCGTCGGGTGATGGTTGGGCTCTGGTCTACTGTGGAGCCGTGCCCGACTATGGTCACCGGTTGCGGTTCGGCTACTTCCTGGTCCCGGACGCGGCGGCACCGTTGCTGGCTGCCGCGGTGGAGGCGGAGCGCCGCGGGTTGGACTACGTGGCCGTGCAGGACCACCCCTACCAGCGGCGGTTCGTGGACACGTTCGTGCTGATGAGCATGATCGCGGCGCGCACCGAGCGGATCGGGGTCTTCCCGGACGTGGCCAACCTGCCGCTGCGACCGCCGGCGGTGCTGGCGAAGGCGGCCGCGAGCCTGGACGTGCTCAGCGGTGGCCGGTTCGAGCTGGGGCTGGGCGCCGGGGGCTTCTGGGACGCGATCGTCGCCTACGGTGGCCCGCGCCGGCGGTCGGGCGAGGCATTGGCCGCGCTGGCGGAGGCGATCGAGGTCATCCGCGCGGTCTGGAGCGGCCAGCGGAACCTGCGCCTGGACGGGCGGTTCTACCGGCTGGCCGGGGCGCACTCCGGGCCGCTGCCGGCCCATCCGATCGGCATCTGGCTGGGGGTGAGCGGGCCGCGCGCCCTGCAGCTGGCGGGCCGGGCAGCCGACGGATGGGTGCCGTCCTTCCGCGGTGAACTGCCGCCCATCCTGGACATGGCCGTCCGGCTGGACGAGGCCGCCGCGGCGGCCGGCCGGGACCCGGGGACGATCCGCCGGGTGCTCAACGTCGGCGGCGCGATCACCGTCGGCGCCTCGGAGGGGCCGTTTCGGGGACCGCCAGCGCAGTGGGTGGACCAGCTGACCGACCTCGCCGTCGGGCCGGGCTTCGACACGTTCGTGCTGTGGGCGGACGGCCCGGACCAGCTCGCCCGCTTCGCCGAGGAGGTCGTCCCCGCGACCCGGGCCAGGGTGGCGGCCGAGCGCGCAGGCTAGGCAGGCAGCCGTCCGGGAACGGTCACCGGCTCGTGGCTCGGCGGGTTCAGCGCTCGGAGTGGGCTGGTGCGGGCATGTTGTAGGGCGTGATGACGTGAATATTGGACGGCCAGGTGTAGATGCCTCCGGGCAGCGCCTTGTGTGCCTGCATGATGGCGTGGCAGGCCCGGCGCATGTCTTGGTTGAGGTCGTGGTGGAGCACGGCCGAGATCTGGCCGGCGCGCAGGAGCCGAATGTTGTCCTGGTCCAGGTCGTGCGCGATGAATACCGAGCAGGTCCGTCGTCTGGCGGCGAAGGCTTCGACGATGGCGATGTTCCCGCCGCCGATGGAGTAGACGGCGTTGATGTCGGGGTCGGTGACCAGGGCGGCCAGGACGAGACCGCGCATGGTCTGGTCGAGGCCGTCGCTGTTGTCGATCTCGATCAGCGACCGATCGGGGTGTCGGCTCCGCATGGAGTTGCGGAACCCCACTTCGCGTTCCTCCTCGCCGCGGAAGAAGCCTCGGCTGAGGGTAACCAGGACGTTGCCCGGGCGCTCGGCGAGCCATTGGCCCATCAGGTAGGCCGCGGTCGCGCCGGCGGCCCGGTTGTCCATCCCGATGTAGGCCAGCCGCTGGCTGGCGGGCAGGTCGGTCACCAGCGTCACGACCGGGATTCCGGCGGCACGCAGGTGCCAGCAGGCGGTGAGGATCTCCGGTAGGTCGGGCGCCTTGAGGACGACCGCGTGCGAGCCGCGGGACCGGATGCGGTCGAGTGTTGCGACGAGGTCTTCGAGGGGACCGGTCTCGCGGAAGTGAAACCGGGCACGCACGGCGGCCGGGCGTAAGGAGGGCAGTTCCGCTTCGAGGGCGTCGCGGACGGCGGAGGAGAACCGTTGCGGCGCCTGCATCACGACGTCGATCATGAACGTGCGGCCGCCGAGCCGTAGCTGCGAGCGCTGCCGGTCCAGGTCGGCGATCGCCTGCTGCACCTCGCGAACGGTGCTGGCCCGCACCCCGCCCCGGTTGTTCAGCACCCGGTCGACGGTTCGTTCACTGAGGCCGGCCTGTACGGCGATCTCTCGAATCCGGTAGGGGTGGCCCACGGTGCTGCTCCTGGCGGGTTTTTGGCGGACTTCTGGCATTGACGTGGCGGACTTGGCGCCTAGGCTGACACGTATCGACCGGCGCCGCACCCGGTGCCCCACACCCGGCGCCACAGTCGCTCTCCCACACCGGCTGCTGCCTGGAGACGGGGTCAGCGCTGACCACGATCATCGTTGGAGGAACGCTTCATGGACCTCACGCCCATGCTGATCGGGGGAGACTGGCGTCCGGCTGAACGGGCGGGGCGGACCGAGGATGTGAGTTCGCCGTACGACGGTTCGGTCGTCGGTACCGTGCCGGTGGCGGGAAAGGACGACGTCGAGGCTGCGCTCCGGGCAGCGGAGGCGGGAGCCGTTCGGTGGCGTCGCACTCCTGCGCACGAGCGGATGCGCATCCTGCTGCGCGCGGCGCAGCTGGCGGACGAGCGGGCCGCCGACATCGCCCGGACCATCAGCGCCGAGGTCGGCAAGACGATCACCGAGGCGAGCGGAGAGGCGTCCCGCTCCGGGGAGATCATCCGGCTGGCGGCGTTCGAGGGCAGCCAGCTGTACGGCGACGCCCTGCCGCTGGACGCCCATCCCGGAACCGGCCCGGAGAAGATCGGCTTCACGCTGCACCAGCCGTGCGGTGTCGTGGTCGCCATCTCACCGTTCAACTTCCCGGCGTTGCTGGTGCTGCACAAGGTCGCTCCGGCGCTGGCCGCGGGCAACGCGGTCGTGCTGAAGCCGGCCCGCACGACCCCGCTGACGGCGCTGGCGCTGGCCGCCTGCTTCGTCGACGCCGGCTTGCCCGCGGGCGTCCTGTCCGTCCTGACCGGCCCGGGCGGGGAGTTGGGCGACCTGTTGGTCGCTGACCGTCGGGTCCGCAAGGTTTCTTTCACCGGCTCGACGGCCGTCGGCGAGCGCATCACCCGGATGGCCGGGGTGAAGAAGCTGTCGTTGGAGTTGGGGGCCTCCTGCCCGGTGATCGTGCTGCCGGACGCCGACCTGGAGCTGGCGGCCAGCGCGGTCGCCGCGGGTGGCTACGTCAACGCCGGCCAGGTGTGCATCTCCGTCCAGCGGGTGATCGCCCACCCGGCTGTGAGGGGGGACTTTCTCGACGCGCTGGTGCCGAAGGTGAAGGCCATCCGGGTCGGCGACCCGTCCTCGCCGGAGACCGGCATGGGCCCGCTGATCAGCACCGGCGAGGCCGAGCGGGTGCGGCAGTCGATCGCCGCGGCTGCCGCCGCCGGCGCCCGGGTCCTCGCCGGTGGGGAGCGCGACGGCAGCATGGTGGCGCCCGCCGTCGTCGCCGACGTGGACCCGTCCGGTCCGTTCGCGCAGGACGAGCTGTTCGGACCCGCGGTGGCGGTGAGCACAGCCGCGGACTGGGAGTCGGCCGTGGCGCAGGCCAACGGCACCGCGTACGGGCTGGCGGCCGGGATCTTCACCTCCGACGTCGCCGGCGCCGTGCGTGCGATGCGGGAGATCGACGCGGGCAGCATCCACGTCAACTGGACGCCGCTGTGGCGAGCGGACCTGATGCCCTACGGCGGCCTGAAGGGAAGCGGCATCGGCAAGGAAGGGCCGCGGTGGGCGGTGGAGGAGATGACCGAGCTCAAGACGGTCGTCCTGCACGGCCGGCCCTGGTAGTCGACGCCGCTGGTAGTCACCGCCGCCGCGGCGATGGCGGCACACGTCACGCGAATGAGCAAAGTCCGGCAAGGAGATCGATCATGGCAAACACATCCGGGGGTACGGTCCGGCTGACGGTCGCGCAGGCGCTTGTCACCTACCTTTCCCGGCAGTATTCGGTGGCCGACGGGCGTCGCCGTCGGCTGGTCCCGGCCGCTCTGGGGATCTTTGGCCACGGCAACGTGGCCGGAATGGGGCAGGCGTTGGACCAGTTCAGCGACGCGCTGCCGTTCATCCAGGGCCGCAACGAGCAGGCGCTGGTGCACATCGCGGCCGGTTATGCGAAGGCGACGAGGCGGCGCGCGGCGTTGGCGGTGACGTCGTCGATCGGTCCCGGGGCGTTGAACATGGTGACCGGAGCGGGGCTGGCGACGGTGAACCGGCTGCCGGTGTTGCTGTTGCCGGGGGACGCGTACGCGACCCGCCGGCAGGGCCCGGTGTTGCAGCAGTTGCAGCATCCGGTGGAGGCGGATGCGTCGGTGAACGACGCGTTCCGGCCGGTGTCCCGGTTCTTCGACCGGATCAGCCGGCCGGAGGCGTTGTTGACGGCGTTGCCGGCGGCGATGCGGGTGCTCACCGATCCTGTCCAGACCGGCGCGGTGGTGCTGTCGCTGCCGCAGGACGTGCAGTCGCAAGCGTACGACTGGCCGGCGGCGCTGTTCGCCGAGCGCGACTGGGCGATCCGCCGGCCGGCGCCGGACGCCGACGAGGTCGACGCCGTCGTCCGCTTGTTGGCGGCCGCGGAGAAGCCGCTGATCATCGCCGGCGGTGGGGTGATCTACTCCGGTGCCACCGCGGAGTTGGCGGCGCTGGCGGCGGCCGCGGGGATCCCGGTGGCCGAGACATTCGCGGGCAAGGGCGCGGTGCAGCAACGAGCCTGGTGGCAGCTGGGCGGGATCGGGTTGGAGGGGACACCGGCCGCCAACGAGTTGGCCGCTGCCGCCGACCTGGTCCTGACGGTGGGATCGCGGCTGACCGACTTCGCGACGGCCTCGCAGTCGCTGTTCCAGAACCCGGCGGTGCGGTTCGCGAGCATCAACGTCGACGTGCACGACGCCGGCCGGCTGGGAGCGACCGGGATCGTCGCGGACGCCAAGCGGGCGCTGGCAGCGCTGACCAAAGCGGTCCAGGACGCAGGCATCGCCAACCCGACCGGCTGGCAGCGGCAGGTGCGCGCCCGCACCGAACAGTGGCAGGTGCAGCAGGCGGCCGCGCTGAACCCCGACACGGCGTTCGACAAGTCTGCGGTGCCGGCCGGCTCGGACGTGGTGACCGGGACGGCGGCGGTGCTGACCCAGGGGCAGGTCATCGGTCTGTTGCAGGAGCAGGCCCGGCCGGGCGACACGATCGTCGCCGCGGCGGGTGGCCCGCCGGGAGACCTGCAGAAGGTCTGGGACGCCACCGAACGCCGCTACTGCCATCTGGAGTTCGGGTTCTCCTGCATGGGATACGAGATCCCGGCCGGGCTCGGGGTCCGGCTGGCGGTCCCGGACCGGGGCAAGCGGGTGGTGTCGTTCGTCGGGGACGGCACGTTCCTGATGGCCCCGACCGAGCTGGTGACCGCCGTGCAGGAGCGGCTGCCCGTCACCGTGGTGATCGCGGAGAACCACGGGTACCAGGTGATCCACCGGTTGCAGATGGTTCGCAGCGGCCGGGAGTTCGGCAACGAGTTCCGCTACCGGGACGGCGGTCTGACCCTCGCCGACGGGCACTCGGCGGCAAAGCCTGCCCGGCTGGACGGGGGGTACCTGCGGGTGGACCTGGTCCAGGTCGCCCGCGGGCTGGGGGCGCGGGCGGTCCGGGCCACCACCGCCGCGGAGGTCCGCGCCGCGCTCGCAGACACCCGGGACGAGGACGGGCCGGTCGTCATCGTGGTCCCGACCATCCCGCACGCCGATCTGCCTCCGGCCGGTGTCTGGTGGGATGTTGCCCCCGCGGAGGTGTCCGACCAGGACACGGTCGCCCAGCTACGCGCCGAGTACGAGGCCGGCCTGGCCTCGCAACGGTGGTTCGGATGACCGCGACCGCCGAGACCGTTACCACGTCCCCGCTGGACCACGGCCGGCTGCGCGGTCGCCTGGCCGACGGCACGCCGACCCTGGGCACCTTCGTGGGCACCGCCTCAGCGGTCACGGCGGAGGTGTGCGCCGCGGCGGGCGTCGACTGGGTGCTGCTCGATCTCGAGCACGGTGCCGGCGGGGAGGAGCAGGTCGGCACGGTCGTCCTCGCCGCCGCCAGCTACCGGGTCCCCACCATTGTCCGGGTGGAGTCGGCTGCGCGGATTCGCCTCGGCCGGGTGCTCGACCTGGGTGCGGCCGGTGTCATGCTGCCCCGGCTGGACACCGCTGCGGAGGTCCGCGAGGCGCTGCGGCACCTGCGCTACCCCCCCGAGGGGGACCGAGGGGTGGCTACCTACAACCGCGCCTGCCGATTCGGTCTGGACCCCGGCGCCCTCGACCGGGCCAACCGTGAAGTCCTCGCAGTAGTGCAGATCGAATCGGCCCGGGCAGTGGAGCAGGTGGAGGAGATAGCCGCGCTGGAGGGGGTCGACGTCCTGTTCGTCGGCCCTCGGGACCTCAGCCACGACCTGGGGGTGCCCGGCGACCTGCAGGCACCTAGCTACTTGGCCGCTGTCGACCGGGTGCGCCGCGCCGCCGAACGGTTCGGTAGGAGTTGCGGGCTGCTGGTGGCCGATGGGGCGGCGGCCGCCGAACGGCATTCACAGGGCTGGACCTTCGTGGCCATCGGCTCCGACTCGACCCTGCTGGCCGCCGCCGTCACGGCCGAGCTCGCCCGGGCCCGGCGGCCGGACTGACTTTTTCGCCGAGATGGCGCGGCTCCACGTACCACAGGCGACAATCCACATAGGAGAGACCGGTCATGGGCAGCGCTCACAGTGGCACCGGCGGGGACATCGGCATCGGGTTGATCAGCGTGGGCTGGATGGGCAAGCTGCACACCCGGGCCTACCAGGCCGTCCCGTCGGTCTACCCGGAGTTGGGGTTGCGCCCCCGGCTGGTGCACGCCGCGGACACCGCCTCAGACCGGGCCCGGTACGCCCGAGAAATCCTGGGCTACGCGACGGCGGGCACGGACTACCGCGACGTTCTCGCCGATCCGGACGTCGACATCGTCTCCATCTGCGCGCCGACCGGCCTGCATCGGGAGATCGGCGTCGCCGCCGCCGAGGCGGGCAAACCGTTCTGGATCGAGAAGCCGGTCGGCCGCGACGCGAAGGAGGCGGCCGCCGTGGCCGCCGCCGCCGGACAGGCAAACCTGGTCACGTCGATCGGCTACAACTACCGGCACGCCCCCGCCGTCGAGCGGGTCCGCGAGCTGGTCGCGAACCGGGAACTCGGCCGGATCACCAACGTCCGCGCGGTGTTCTTCAACGGCTACGCCTCCGAGCCGAGGGGTGCGCTGTCGTGGCGGTTCATCCGCGACCTCGCCGGCACCGGGGCACTGGGTGACCTGTTGAGCCACGTCGTCGACCTGGTGCAGTACGTCCTCGGGCCGATCGGCGCGGTGAACGCGCTGACGAACACCGTCTACACCGAGCGGCCCATCCTGCCGATGGGCTCCGGCACCCACTTCGCCGTCATCGAGGACGGCGAGATGGGCGCGGTGGAGAACGACGACTACGCCGCAGCGCTGGTGCGCTTCGCACCGGGCTCCCGGGCGGCCGGAGCGGTGGGGACGCTGGAGGCATCCCGCGTTGTTGTCGGACCCCAGTGCGGGCTCGGCTTCGAGATCTACGGCACCGAAGGCTCGGCGACGTGGAACTTCGAGCGGATGAACGAGTTGCGGGTCTGCATCGGCCGCGGCGGCCCACACTACGGGTACACCACCGTTCTCGGCAACGCCCACTTCGGCGACTACGCACATTTCCAGCCCGGTCCCGGCAACAGCATGGGCTACGACGACCTCAAAGTGATCGAGGCGAAGAAGTTCCTCGTCGCGGTGACCGGCGGGGAGCGCCGCAACTCCACCGTCGAGGACGCGCACCAGGTGGCTGAGGTCATCGCGGCCGCTGCCGCCTCCGCCGAGACCGGCAGCTGGCAGCAGGTGCCAACGGTGCCGGGTGCGGGTTTCGGCGGCGAGCCGGCCACGCCGGCTGCCGCCGGCGGCCGGTGAGCTCATGGCTGCTGACCGTCCCGTTGTCGTCGCGCTCGGCACGGTAGATCCGGCGCTGGTCACCGGCGTCCTCGGCGGCGGAGTCTCGTTCATCGCCGACCCCACCGCCCAGGACCTCGCCACCGCCGTCGGGGCGATCGTCCGAGCCGACGTAGCCGTGGACGCCGCCTTCCTCGACCGCACCCCGCGGCTGCGTGTCCTCGCCCGCACCGGCGTCGGCGTCGACCGCGTCGACCTGGCCGAAGCCAGCGCGCGAGGCATCCCGGTGGTCATCACACCGGGCAGCGGAACGCGAGCCGTCGCCGAGGGCGTGCTCGCGCTGGCGCTGCACCTGGTCAAGCGGTTGGGGCCGCTGACCGATCTGGTCCGGCAGGGACGCTGGGCGCAGCGAGGTCGACTGCCCGTCGGCGACCTGGACGGCGCGACGATGGGCATCATCGGCTACGGCCGTATCGGCCGGCGAGTCGGCGAGCTCGCCACCGCATTCGGCATGCGGCTGCTGGCGTACGACCCCGTCAGCCCGCCGCCGGCCGAGATCGCCAGTTCCGATCTTGCCGGTCTCGCCTCCGGAAGCGACATCCTGACCCTGCACGCACCGATGACCGAGCAGACCCACCACCTCGTCGACACGGCGTTCCTGGATCGCGTGCAGCCGGGGACGATCCTGGTCAACTGCGGTCGTGGCGGGCTGCTCGACCTTGACGCCGCTCTCGCCGCGCTGGAGTCCGGGCCGCTCGCCGGC
>Ga0210378_10000286_pt1 | contig 25151 bp, 21 predicted proteins | sample PLM1_60_b1redo_FD_155465 | JGI IMG/M metagenome (GOLD analysis project Ga0210378, IMG submission 155465) | Groundwater sediment microbial communities from an aquifer in East River, Colorado, USA - PLM1_60_b1 redo | ecosystem: Environmental > Terrestrial > Soil > Riparian zone | place: USA: East...
AGCTTCCCCTCGGGGGGCATGCGCACGACCTTCGAGGCCCGCGGGTACACGGCGTGGGATCCGTCGAGCCCCATCTTCATCATCGACGGGCCCAACGGAAAGACGCTCTGTGTGCCCTCGGTCTTCATCAGCTATCACGGCGACGCCCTCGACAACAAGACTCCGTTGCTGCGCTCGATGGAGCACCTGTCCGAGAAGGCGCTGTCCGTGCTTCGCCTTTTCGGCAACAACGAGTCGACCCGAGTGGTGCCGACGCTGGGCCCCGAGCAGGAGTACTTCCTCATCGACCGGGCGTTCTACGCGTTGCGCCCCGACCTGGTGGCGGCGGGGCGGACACTCGTCGGGGCGAAGCCGCCGAAGGGCCAGGAGCTCGAGGACCACTACTTCGGGAGCATCAAGGACCGCATCCTGGCCTTCATGCAGGAGATGGAGAACGAGCTTTACAAGATCGGCATCCCCATCAAGACCCGGCACAACGAGGTCGCACCCAGCCAGTACGAGATGGCTCCCATCTTCGAGGAGGCCAACGTCGCGTCCGACCACAACCAGATCGTGATGGAGACCATGAGCCGGGTGGCCCGCCGCCACAACCTCGCGCTGCTGCTGCACGAGAAGCCCTTCGCCGGTATCAACGGCAGCGGGAAGCATTGCAACTGGTCGCTCATGGACTCCGAGGGCCGGAACCTCCTCGAGCCCGGGGACACCCCCGAGGAGAATCTGCAGTTCCTGGTCTTCCTGATGGCCGTCCTCAAGGGCGTGCACGAGCGGGCGGGGCTGCTGCGGGCGGCCATCGCCAGCGCCGGGAACGACCACCGGCTGGGGGCCAACGAGGCGCCGCCGGCGATCATCTCGGTCTTCCTCGGCGACCAGCTCACCCGGGTGCTGGACGGCATCGAGAAGGGCGAGCGCAGCGACGCCGCGGCCCTGGAGCGGATCAGCCTCGGCGTGCGCAAGCTGCCCGAGGTGGCGCGCGACAACACCGACCGCAACCGCACCTCGCCGTTCGCCTTCACCGGGAACAAGTTCGAGTTCCGGGCCGTGTCCTCCGCGGCGTCGATCTCCACCCCGATTGCCTTCCTCAACGCGGCGGTCGCCGACGCTCTGGGGCAGTTCGAGCAGAAGATCAGAGCCCGCACCGGCAAGGGGACGAGCCTGCAGGACGCGGTGCTGGAGACGGTGAGGGAGGCCGTCGTGCAGACGAAGGCCGTGCGCTACGAGGGGAACAACTACTCCCAGGAGTTGGTCGACGAGGCGCGGCGGCGCGGCCTGCCCAACCTCCGCGCGACGCCGGAAGCGCTGGCCGAGCTGATGAAGCCCGAGGCTCTCGAGTTCCTGGGGCGGACCAAGGTCTTCTCGAAGGAGGAGGCCGAGGCGCGCTATCACGTGCGCCTCGAGCGCTACATCAAGGACATCGACATCGAGGTCGAGTCCCTGGAGAACATCGTCTCCGGCCATGTGCTGCCGGCCGCGTACAAGCAGCTGGCGCTGCTCTCTTCTGCGGGAGGCTCCAAGACGGCCCGGACGGCGCTCGACCGGACGTCGGCCGCGGTTGACGAGCTCTCGTCCCGCGTGTCCGACCTGCAGTCGGCGGCCGAGAAGGCGAGCAAGCACGACGACGTCGAAAAGCACGCCCACGCGCTGGCGGAGAACGTCGTCCCCGCCATGGCCGCCGTCCGTGAGGTCTGCGACCGTCTCGAAGAGATGGTGGCCGACGAGTACTGGACGCTGCCGAAGTACTCGGAGATGCTGTTTATAGTCTGATCGAGTTGAGCTGGGGGGTGCTAGCGGCGCACCCCCCAGGATCCGAGGTGCGACGCTGCGCGTCGCGTCGTCCGCGGCGTCGGAATGAATCCGCCGCCGCTCATCTTGCGGGGCCGCTTCGTGTCCCCGGGGTACGCGGGGTCGACGCTCGTCTCGCTTCGCTCGACTTCGCGTCCCCCGCGCCCACCCCTCGCGTCTTCCGCGGCGGCGAATGCAACCTTTATTTTTCTATTTCCCTTCCGGCTCGTTTGTGCGTGCCCCGCGCAGGCCCCGGCGATGGATTGACGTCGTCCCGCTAAGATGCTATTCGGATTGGCGAAAGTGGCGGGGATCGAACCCCGTCGATCACGAGGGGTCCAAGGGGACCGGCACGCCGATCGCGCTCAGTACGGCAAGCTCCACGGCGCGCAGGAGGGCCGCCGGGAGCGATCTCCGATGGCCGGCCCGTGGATGTCTGCCCTGGGCAGCGTGGTGATCTGCTCGCATTTGAGCACCGAACTCTCGGCCAGGCCGCCTTGGCCGCGCCTGAGGATGACGTGCGTCGGAGCCGGCCGCAGCCGCGTGGAACAGGGGATGACGATGACGTCGCTGGCATGCTGGTTTCGGTAGTCGGGAGAGAGAACCAGTGCCGGCCGGCGCTTGTCCAGGCTCACCCAGTAGAGGTGGCCACGCTGGGGCGCCTCCACCTCAGCGCCTCCGTCTGCGTGGGGACCGTGACGCTGGAGAGTCGTCGATGTGCAGGCGACGAGCGGCCAAAGAGGACGCCGTCGCCATCGCTTCCTCCTCGCGTCGGTCTTCGGGAGTCAGGCTCTCGTAGTAGGCGATCGTGGCCGATTCCAGCTCTCGCGCCGCCCTCTCCTGCGCGTTCGCGCGGAGCCAGTCCTCGAGGACCCGGCTTCTCGATCGGGCTTCGGCTCGGGCCGCTCGATCGATCCGGGCCACCAGATCGCTGGGAAGCGAGACGCTGATCTTGACGCGTGGTGCTTGCATACGTTACATACTACCATTCTTCCTACCTGATGCCGTCGAGTTCGCTAGCTCTTGAGCGAGAGGTCGAGCCTGCTCGTCCTGCCGTCTTTCACGCTGATCTTTCCCGTCGCGCTCGTGAGCTGGCTATGTACGGCCTCGACCTCGTATTCCCCATCCGGCAGCGCCCTGATCTCGTAAGATCCGTCCTCCTTGGTCACCGCGAAGAATGGATGAGGCAGCACGGAGACATAGGCACGCATCCACGGGTGGACGTCGCAGCCGGTCGGGATCATCAGCTCGGGCTTTTCGAAGCTCTTGGTCACCTCCATCCCTTGCCGTGGCTGTCCGTGTTGAACTCCTTGTTGACAGTGGGCCGGGGGTGGATGTTGTGGAGCGTGTCGTCGCTGTTGCGGATCCGGAGAGGCTGCCCGACCATCACGGCGATCATGCTCGGGTGGTACTCGCAGCCAATTTGGTCGAGCAGGAGCGGTTCGACCGGCTCACAGGGATCGAGCGTCGCAGTCTAGTGGATTCCACGATCAGGGCCAACGCCGGGACAGCCACGCCGAGGGGCAAGAGATACGCCGATGGTTCTCCTGTCCGGCCTCCGCCGCGTTTCGATGTGGCCTCCAAGGTGGATGGCGTATAGACTCAAAGACTCAGACACTCGCGCAGCTTCACCGCTGCAGAGGAAGGTCTCATGCAAATGAAACGGGTGGTGCTCCTTGTGGCTTGCGGCCTGCTGATGGTGGCCTCGAGCCGGGCCGACGACGAGGACTTCTCGCAAGAGGACGCGAGATCCGCCGTCAAAGCCTACATCGACGCCAGGGTTCAGAAGGACGGCACGTTCCGCTACCAGGACCAGCAGGCGGACGCGCTCCTCGAGCTGCAGCCGGACAACATCCGCATGGTTCGGCGCATCCATGGGTACGGCTATTTCGTGGACGTGGACTTCCACGCCAAGGGCGAGGCCGCCAAGCCCTACGACCTCGACTTCTGGCTGAAGCCGGCGGGGAAGAAGCTCGAGGTCGTCGACGTCCGCATCCACAAGGCCCCGAAGCGGGAAGGCGACGGGTGGAAGCTGGTCACGCGCAGCCCGATACCGTGGTGGTGGATCCCGGCCACGGAGCATCCCGGCGAGACCGAGGAGAAGAAGAGCTGGCAGGTCGAGTCGGCCGTCAACGAGTACGTTGCCGCCAACGCGAAGGACGGGGTCCTGGTCCTGAAGGATGATAAGACCGGCGAGGAGCGGACCCTCGATTTCGTCGAGATCCACAGGCCGCTGCGCCGGATCGAGGGAGGCCGCTACTTCGCCTGCACCGACTTCCGCGAGCACGGCAGCAAGGACAAGTTCTACGACATCGACTTCTGGCTGACCGAGAAGGACGGCCAGCTCGAGGTGACGGAGGCTCGCATCCACAAGGAGCCGAAGAACGAGGACGGGGTGTGGGTGCAGATGCCCCGCTACAACTTCGAGAAGGAGAAGGTCAAGGACCTACATTGACTTGACCTTCTCCACGGGTGCCATATTCGTCGTTCCTAGAGGTGCCCCTTGGAAGATGCAGAGGTCACCGGTCAGCAGGTCCTTCAACTCCTGAGGACCGTCCCTTTCCCGGGGCTGTCCCGGGACATCGTCTCGCTGGGGTTCGTGAGGGACCTCGAGGTCGAGGACGGCCACGTCTCCTTTCCGCGTGGAGACCACTCCCGCCTCCCGGCCTGCGGCCGAACAGATCAGGCGTGATTGCGAGGACCGACTTCGATCCGTGCCAGGCGTCCACGCGCTGACGACCCGGGTTGGAGGCCAGCCAGACGGGGGGGGCGCCGGGGACGCCACCGGCGGGACCGGGCCGGAAGCTTCTCCCCGACGTGCGCTTCAAGGTGGCGGTCGCGTCGGCCAAGGGAGGGGTCGGCAAGTCCACCGTGACCCTAATGAGTGGGTAGAACACTGCAGCTTCAGCGCGCGGGCGCGGATGAACGACTCCGGGCGCGTCAGGCCTTCCGTCTTGATCTCCGCCTGGCCGAAGATCTCCTCCGACTGCTTCAGGTAGCTCTCGGCCTGGGCGTCGACGAGGCCGGTCTGGACCTTGATCAGGGAGGAGATCGCCACCAGCGGATCGGGGCAGACCGCGAGCGCGCCGCGCGGTCGCAGTGGACCTCGAGGTAGCGCGGGCGCTGCTGCGCGAGACCTATCCGACGGTGCGGATCGAGGCCTGCGAAACCTGCCGCCGCTACGTCAAGTCCATCGACCTCACGGCGGACGCGCGGGCCGTCCCGGAGGTGGACGACCTGGTGTCGCTGGGGATGGACCTCTGGGCGCAAGAGCAGGGCTACGCCCGCATTGCGCCGGGGCTGGCGGGGATCTGACCGTGGGCTCCTCGCTGGAGCGGCTCATGGGCGCCCAGAGGGCCCTGACAACGCGGGCCGGCACTGCCCAAGCCCATCGCTGCCCAAGCCCATCGCCCAAGCCCATCGCTGTTGACGGTCGCGCCGCAAGGGGCGTAGTGTCTTCGTCCAAGCTTGGAAGGGAGTGTGGACGCGCACGTGGGTCTTCTGGCGCGGATTGAGATCACGCCGGGGGGCTCTCGGAGCGGTGGCGGGAGGGTTGTGGGGAGCGGAAGCCTCGGACCTCTGAGTTCCGTCGCCTTCGCCGTCGATAGAACTGCCTGGCGATTAATGCGCACCTTAGTTCTAACAGAGCGTCCGGCCACTTCACCTGGAGGGATTCGCCCCGGGCAAGGGGCAAGGAGACTTCCATGAAACCTGAGGTCACCCTCAGGCTCGTTCTCTTGTGTGCGGCCGTCCTGCCGGGTCGCCTGGTCGAGGCCCAGACCCGTCTGGTCACGGTCGACGACCTCATGCGCCTGCGGTCGATCTCGGACGTCCGGATCTCTCCGGACGGTCAGAGGGTGGCCTATGTCGTCTCACAACCCTCGGTGGAGAAGAACGTCCACGAGGCTGTGTTGTACGTGGTGTCCGTCGCCGGGGGGGCCGCCACCCGCATGAACTACGGCACGCGGATCTTCAACCAACCACGTCCAGCCCCCCACCTCCGCTGGTCCCCGGACGGCGCGTCGCTCTCCTTCGTGGCGCTCGTGGACGACGCGCCCCAGGTGGTGAGCCTCAGCGCGACCGGAGGCGAAGCGCGGCCCCTGACCTCGACCAAGGAGGGAACGACGATCTACGAATGGGCTCCGGACGGCAAGCGCATCGCCTGCCTGGCCCCGGACCCCGTGCCCGAAGAGGAAGAGCGCCGCAAGAAAGAGAAGTCCTTCGTCATCGAGGTGGACCGGAACGATCGGCCGACGCGGGTCTGGATCCAGGAGGTCGCGGGCGGCCCGGCCCGAGCTGTCACTCCCCGCGACAAGTTCGTGGCCGGCCTCTCCTGGTCGCCCGACGGGACCACGATCGCCTACGCCGCCTCCCCCATGGGTGGCTTCAACTCCCGGTTCAACACGCGGATCTACGCCGTTCCCGCCGCCGGCGGGGAGCCGCGCCCGGTCGTGGACCGGCCCGGCATGAACACGTCGCCCCAGTACTCCCCCGACGGACAGTGGATCGGGTTCATCTCCACGGATGGCGTGGCAGCGATGATCTCGACCTGGGGTCTGCACGTCGCCCCCGCGGCCGGGGGCCCGGGGATCCGCAACCTCAGCAAGGAAACCGGAAACTGGGTGGGCGAGTTCGTCTGGGCCGCGGACAGCCGCTCGATCCTGCTCGTGCCGAACGAAGGAACCGCCCAGCGCGGCGCGGGCATGTTCGAGCAGCCGATCTTTCGGTCCACGCTCGACACCGGGCGGACCGAGCGCGTGACCCAGGGGCCCACGGTGAACTACTCGGTGAGCCTCAGCCGGGACGGCAAGCAGATGGCCTATCGCTCGGTCGAGGCTCTCAACATGGGCGACGTGTTCTTGCAGGACCTCGGCGCCGCGACGAGACCTTCGAAACTCAGCGACGTGAACCCCGAGATGCGCGACCTCGCGCTCGGAGAGCTCAAGCCGATCCACTGGCGGTCGTTCGACGGGATGGAGATCTGGGGGCTGCTCCTCACGCCGCCCGGTTACTCCGGGGGGAAGAAGCTGCCGCTGCTCGTCTACTGCCATGGCGGGCCGATCGGCGGCTTCACCTACGGGCTCTTCCCCCAGTTCATGCACACGGTCCCCCAGGTGGACATCTACGGGACTCAGGCCATGGCCAGCGCGGGCATGGCCGTGCTCTTCCCCATGCCCCGCGGCGGCTCGGGCTACGGGCTCGAAGGCTTCCGCATGATCAAGAACGGTTGGGGAGACGGCGACTACAAGGACATCATGGCGGGCGTCGATCACCTCATCGGGCAGGGCCTCGCCGACCCGGACCGCCTGGGGGTCATGGGTGGGTCCTACGGCGGGTACATGACGAACTGGATCGTGACCCAGACCGGCCGGTTCAAGGCCGCGGCCACCATGTGCAGTGTCAGCGACATCAGCGACCTCTACTACCTGTCGGACGCCGGAGACTTCACGGTGGAGTACTTCGACGAGCCGTGGAAAGAGGAAAAGGCCTACGCCGCGCATTCACCGATCACCTACGCCACCGAGGTGACGACGCCGCTCCTCATCCAGCACGGCGAGAACGACCGCCGGGTGCCGATCATGCAGGCCCACAAGTTCTACAAAGCCCTCAAGAAGCTGGGCAAGACGGTGGAGATGGAGATCTTCCCCCGCGGCGGGCACGTCCTTTCGGAGCCCGCCCAGCAGCGGGAGATCATGCGCCGCAACCTGGAGTGGTTCCGGAGATGGCTGAACCCGTGATCGGAGCCGCGGCGGAGGGGAGGTGGCTGTGAGCACGAATGCGCAGTGGGCGTTCTTGAAGCGAGTGTGGCTGGCTGGGCTCATCGGCCTCGTGGTCGCGGGGCCGACGCTGGCCCAGACCACGACCTCGACTATCGAGGGCCACGTGCTCGATCCCTCGGGCGCGGGCATCGCGGGGGCCACGGTGGAGGTCAAGGGGGCGACGATCCGTCGCGAGGTGGCCACCGATCCCAGCGGCTTCTATCGGGCCGTCGCTCTCCCCGCGGGGACCTACTCGGTCTCGGCATCCAACGGCGGGTTCCGGACGAAGGTCCTCGAGGGCATCGAGCTCTTCCTGAACCGGACCGTGACTCTGGACATTCCGATGGACGTGGCCGCGCAGGCCGAATCGGTCACCGTGGAGGCGTCCGCGCCGCTCGTCGACCTCACGAGCTCTTCCAATCGCCAGGTCATCGACTCACGGACGATCGACGCCATCCCCCTCAACGGCCGCAACTACCTCGACCTCATCATCCTCACGCCCGGAGTGGCGGTGAACGCCAATGCCCGTAGCGACCTGCCCCCGGGCCGAGACACCCGGGGAGCAATCCTGGGCGAGCGCGCGGGCAACGCCGCTTTCCTGATCGACGGCCTCGAGAACAACGACGACTTCCGAGGCGGTGTCTTCCAGAGCTATACGCAGGACACGATCCAGGAGTTCGAGGTCATCGACGCCGGCTACAAGGCGGAGTTCGGGCGCGGGTCGGGGGGGGTCATCAACGTCATCACGAAGGCGGGCAGCAACGAGACCCAGGGCTCCGCCTTCTTCTTCCTGCGCAACGACGCGCTCGACGCCTCCAGCGTCGAAGGCCAGGACCCGCCCAAGCTCGAGCGGTACAACTCGGGGCTGACCCTGGGCGGGCCCGTGAGCAAGGACCACTCCTGGTATTTCGCCTCGTTCGAGCACTTCAAGGAGACGCGGGCCTCTCTCTTCCCCCCGAACATCCCCGCGAGCCTCGCCGCCAGCGAGGACTTCTCGAGGCAGCCCGAGACCACGAGCTACCGTGCCTTCGGGAAGTACAACCAGGCCGTGAGCCGCAGCAAGGACCTGCGGCTGGAGGCGAGCTGGACCCGCCTCGAGAACCGGAACGAGCTGTCCAGCGCCACCAGCCTGCCCAGCGCGGGCACGAACAACCTGACCAAGACCTTCTTGGGGACCGCGGCCTTCACCACCATCTTCAGCCCCCGCTCCTTCCTGGAGAGCTCCGTCGGCTACCGGGACCAGCGCTTCTCGCAGAACGAGGAAGGCACGGACGGCGGCACCAGCTACAGCATCTCCTTCCTGGACGGCGGTTCGGGATTCAGCTTCGGTCCGCCTCTCGGGAGCGTCCAGAGCCTGGACCAGAAATACCTCACCGTGCGCGAGGTCTTCACGCTCTTCTCCGGCGAGCGGCACGCGGCCAAGCTGGGGGCGGAGTACGTGAGGACGGCCGTGGACGGGGTGAACGGCCAGGGGTTCCAGAGCGTGATCGTGACCACCCATCCGTTCTTCGCCCTCTACGGACGCGAGTCCTTCCAGATCCCCCAGGGCGTCGGCTTCTTCAACTCCGGCGACGAACAGACCCGGCTCCGGAACAACGGGATCAGCCTCTTCGTCCAGGACGACTGGCGCATCGCGAAAAAGCTGACCCTCAACCTCGGCGTCCGCTACGACCACGACTCGAAGTTCGAGGACGCCGACAACGTGGCTCCCCGCATCGGGATCACGTGGAACCCCGACTCCAAGACGGTGGTGCGGGCCAACTGGGGCCTCTTCTACGACCGCTACCGCCTCGGCATCGCCCAGGCCGTACCGGGCCTGGGCGGCTTCAACGGACGCACGGTCGTCGAGCTCGACTACCCGAGGCTGACCACGGACGCTCTCGTGCCCCTCGCGCGGAGCCTGGGCGCCATCGCCACCTTCCTGCGCGACCCGCTCTTCCTCAACCGGGCCTTCGGCATCCCCGCGGGCACGGTGGTCACGCGGGACAACATCCAGTCCCTGACCGGGATGACTCCCGACCAGTTCCTGGCCGCGCTCCGGACTTTCCTGACCGGCCTGGGCCGCCCCTTCAACCCCGTGGACTTCTCGCCGGGGACCGGCTACCTCCGACAGGACCTCTCTGCCGGATTCCAGGACGTGATCCGTACGGAAGACCCGTTCCAGACTCCACACAACCAAACGTTCCTGGTCGGTGTCCAGCGCGCCCTCTGGCCTGACTTCGCGATGAGCTTGACCTATGTGCACCGCGACATCCGCGACATCCTCGGCCTGCGGCTGACCAACCTGGCCTTCCAGTCGCGGACCGTAGGCGCTCCGACCACCACGGACGGCGGGCCGCTCCAGAGGACCTACGGTTCCTTCTACGATGGCAAGTACGACGGCTTCATCGTGGCCATCGACAAGCGGTTCCGGAACCGCTACCAGGTCCAGGCCAACTACACCTACTCCAAGGCCACCGACAACCTGCTGAACTCCAACCTCGGGATGGGAATCGCCACCCAGGGGGGCGGGGCGGTTCCCACGGACAACCTCGACCTCGAGTTCGATCGCGGGAACTCCGACCTGTCCGTCCCGCACATCTTCGTGCTGTCGGGGGTGGTGTCGCTGCCCCTGGATTTCTGGTTCAGCGGCGTCGTGCGAGCCACGAGCGGCGTCCACTTCTCCGCGACCGGTACGACCGTCGACTACGACGGGGACGGGATCGCCTCGCGCCGTCCGCGGGGAACCAAGAGGAACGAGTTCACGGGGCCCTCGACCTTCAATCTCGACCTGCGCGTGGAGAAGCGCTTCCACTTCGGCAAGCGGACGGCCGTCTCCATCCTTGCCGAGGGCTTCACCGTCACCAACGCCCGGAACCCGCGGCTGATCGACACCGCTTACGTCAGTGGCCAGCCCGGCCCAAACTTCGGCCAGGTCCTCGTCCCCCTGCCTGGCCGGGAGATACAACTGGGGCTCCGCCTGCGCTTCTAGCCGATCTTGCGCAGTTGCGCTGGGGCTGGCGGGATCTGACTGTGGGCTCCTCGCTGGAGCGGCTCATGGGCGCCCAGAGGGCCCTGCGGAGCCGCTTCGATGACTTCCACCGAGCCCTCGAGAGGGGAGACCGGGCGACCCTCGAAGTCGCTCTGATCGACTTCGACGAGAACTTCAGGCGGTGGTCGCTGGCCGAGGAGCAGACGCTCCTTCCGGCCCTGGCCCGGCTTGCCCTCGCCGGCCGCGATCCCCAGCGCGAGCTGCGCCTGGAGTACGCTCAGATCCGCGAGATCACGGCCCTCCTGCGTCGCCGGGTGGCGGAGGGCCTCCGTCCCGCCGACCTCTTCGGTTTCGCCGACAACCTCAACGTCCGCTTGGCCGCCCACGAGGCAGGCATGGAGGGCATCTACTATCCCGCGGCCGACGCCATCCTGCTGCCCCACGAACGGGACGCGCTGGAGACGGCCTGTCCAGAACCCTGAGGGGCACGCTCCGGACGCGAGGCGACGGCCGCTGCCTCCGGTGGGTCAGCCGAGCTGAAGCGTCTCGAAGGGGTTTTGGTCCGGGCGCGGAAGGAGCGCTTCGTAAAGGGACGCCAGTCTCTCCTGCGCCCAGCCGAGCAGGATCTGCTCTCCCCGGTAGTACCTCGCCTCGGTCTCCACCAGGACGATGGCGCCCGCGCCCTGATCGGAGGCGACCTCGAGCCGCCATCCCGACAGTGTGCGGTCGCTCGAGCGCACCCGGATGGGGACCCGTTCCGGCGGCTTTGCGCTGAGACCGCTGAGGCCGAAAAGCTCCGTCTGCCCGGCGGGAGGAGGCGCGGCGGCATCCGGCGGCATCGCGCGAGATTGTAACAGGTTCCCGGACCGTCACATCCATGTACTCGCGAGCCAGGGGTTCAACAGGATCGAGCCGGGCCTGGCAGGCATCTGAGGCGAGCGTCTCGAGTGTGTTGGGTGTATGGTGCTCCATCCAAACTGAAGAGGAGGTCAACGTGAAGACAGTCGGAACCCACGGTAAGGGCAGGTTCGTCATTCTGGCAGCGCTGGGGGTCGGGATGTCGCTGGCGTACAACCCGGCCGCCGGCCAGGAGGTTAAACAGGCCACGCTCTGGGGCGACATGACGGCCGTCAGTCAGGACATGCTGGACCGCGCGGGGAGCGACGCCAGCAACTGGCTCCACACCAACGGGAACTACGAGCAGACGCGGTACTACCCCGCCACCCAGATCAACACCGCCAACGTGCGCAAGCTCCGGCCGGCCTTCGTCTTCCAGACCGAGGTGGTGGAGTCCATGGAGACGGCGCCGATCGTGGTCAACGGCATCATGTACCTGACCACCTCGTTCAGCCACGTGTATGCCATAAACGCGGTGACCGGCGAGGAGCTCTGGCACTACAAGCACAAGATGGGCCCTATCACCACCTACTGCTGCGGGCCCAACAACCGCGGCGTGGCCGTGGCCGGCAGCCGCGTCTTCCTGGGCACCCTGGACGCCAAGCTGGTGGCCCTGGACGCCAAGACTGGCAAGCCGCTGTGGGAGATGCAGATCGCCGACCCCGACCAGGGATACAGCGAGACCATGGCCCCGACCGTAGTGGGCAACAAGGTGCTCATTGGTACCAACGGCGGTGAGTACGGCATCCGCGGGTTCGTGAAGGCCTACGATGCCGCGAGCGGGAAGCTCCTGTGGACCTTCAACACCATCCCCGAGAACTCCGTGGGGGTGTGGGCGACCCACGACGCCACCGGCCGGGACATGAAGCGCGATATCGCGGCGGAGAAGCTGGCCCTGGCCAAGCTGGGCGATCCTTTCAAGAGCCTAGGGGGCGGCGTCTGGCAGAACCCGGCCGTGGACCGCGCCACGGGCCGGATCTACTTCGTGGTGGGCAACCCCTCCCCCGACCTGGACGGCTCCCTCCGTCCGGGTGACAACCTGTACACCGACTCCCTGGTGGCAGTGGACCTGGAGACCGGCAAGTACGTCTGCCACTTCCAGTACATCGCCCACGACGTCTGGGACCTGGACGCGGTCAGCCCGCCCATCCTGGTGGACGTGAAGGACAAGCTCGGCAAGACGGTGCCGGGGGTGCTTCACGGGGGCAAGACCGGCCACGTCTATGTGAATGACCGCAAGACCTGCGGCCTCATCCGCTTCTCCGAAGCCATGGTGCCGCAGGAGAACATGTGGGTTCTCCCCACCAAGGAAGGCGCGCGCATGCTGCCCGGCGCCAACGGCGGGGTTGAGTGGTCTCCCATGGCGGTGGACCCCGGCAAGAGCCTGGCCTTCGCCGTGAACCTGCATCAGCCCATGACCTACCATGTGGAGAGCACGCCCTACCCGGCCGGGAAGCTCTGGCTGGGCGGCGCCTTCAAGGTCATTCCGGGCGAGGAGCAGTGGGGCAACGTGGCGGCCGTCGACTACAACACCGGCAAGGTAGTGTGGTCGGCCAAGACCCAGCAACCCATGATCGGCGGCCCCCTGGCCACGGCCGGCGGGGTGGTGTTCGCCGGCGAGGGCAACGGTCTGTTCAAGGCCTACAACTCCGCAACCGGCGAGGTGCTGTGGCAGTTCCAGTGCGGCGCCGGCGTCAACGCCCCTCCCGTTTCCTATACCCTGAACGGGACGCAGTACATCGCCGTGGCCGCGGGTGGCAACGTGCAGCTCAACTACAAGCGCGGCAACAGCGTGTTTGTCTTCAGCCTGGCCGAGTGAGGAGAAAAGCGTGAACGGCCGCCCGCAAGGGCGGCCGTTTCTTGTCCGTTTTGCGTGGGCTGGGATGCTGCTGGCCCCGTCCGCCCTGGCCCAGGATCCTGCGCGGGGCGAGCAGATGGGCCAGGCCTGCGCTCCCTGTCACGGCCCCAACGGCAACTCCTCCGACCCCCGGTACCCCGTTCTTGCGGGCCAGACCGTGAGATACACCTACCTCCAACTCAGGGACTACAAGGAGGGCCGGCGACAGGACCCCGACATGACTCCGGTGAGCGCCAACCTCATCAAGGAGGACATGCTGGCCCTGGCCATATACTTCTCCGAGCAGAAGCCGATCTCCATCCGCTTCGAGCCGGACGCCGAGAGGGCCGCGCGGGGCAAGTACCAAGCCGACGTCGCGCTCTGTCCGAGTTGCCACCAGGGGCAGTACCAGGGTCAGAACGAGGTCGCTCGCCTGGCCGGGCAGCACCCGCAGTACCTGAAGAAGCAGATGCTGGACTTCAAGAGCCGGGCGCGCACCAACGACGCGGGCACCATGACGAGCCTGTCGGCCACGCTGAGCGACGAGAACATCGAGGACATCGTTCAGTACCTCGCGGGGCTCTACTGATCCTGCCGCCGGCTCCGGTCCGCCGCGGCCGCTCGTTCCTGCAGGAACTTCGCCGCGTCTTCGTGCCCCCCCTCTGAGGCCATCTGGAAGGCCGTCTTGCCCCGGTTGTCGCGGAGTTGAGGGTCGGCTCCCTTGTCGAGCAGCAGGCGGAGGGTCTCCACACGCCCGTACCCGGCCGCCCACATGAGGGCCGTGAGGTCGTTGTGGTACCGCCGGTTCACAGCCACCCCCTGATCCAGCAGGAGGGCCACGATCTCGACGTGCCCGTTGCCGGCCGCATAGACCATGGCCGTCTTCTGGGTGTTGTCCTCCCCGTTCACCGTGGCCCCCGCCTCCAGCAGCAGGCGCGCCACCTCGGCCGAGCCGATGAAGCCGGCGCCCATGAGAGGGGTGGTGTTCCGGAGGTTGGGCTTGTTCGGGTCCGCCCCCCGCGCGAGCAGCCGCCTCACCGTCTCCGCGTGACCGCCCTGGGCCGCCAGGTTGAGGGCTGTGTTACCCAGGCGGTTCCGCGCGTTGACGGCGGCGCCCTCTTGCAGGAGCTCAGCCACCCGGCCCGCGTTCCCTTCTCGTGCGGCGTCCAAGAGCTGGAGGTCGAGCCCCCGGTCGGCATGAACCGGGATGGCCCCGAGGGTCATGGCCAGCCAGAAGAGGTCTCGCAAACGCATGGTCGTCACCGGCGGGTGCTGCTATCCTGATCCTGGAAAGATCATGCCATAAAGATGCGAAGCCTCGCTGTCGTCCTGAGCCTGGGCGCGTTCCTGCCGGCCACGGCACGCGGCCGCGCTCCCGCGGAGCCGGCGGAAACAGGAACAGCGTCCGTGTCGGGCAAGGTGTCCTTCGAAGGGGCCGCCCCCGCCCCGGAAGTGCTCCCGGTGACCACGGACGCCGTCTGCCAGGCGCTCCACCCCCAGGGCATCGAGACGCGGGCCATCGACGTACAGGGGGGCGGGCTGGCCCGCGTGCTCGTGTACGTGAAGAGCGGCCTCCGCGCGACTATCCCCGTGCGCACCGAGCCGGTCGTCATGGACCAGCGGGGGTGCGAGTACGTCCCACCCGTGGTGGTCGTGCAAGTGGGGCAGCCCCTCAAGGTCCGCAACAGCGACAACACCTTCCACAACGTCCACACCTGGTCGACCGTCAACGCCGCCTTCAACATCGCCCAGCCCCGCCAAGGTATGGAAGCCACGCGGACCTTCGAGAAGCCGGAGATCCTCGTCCCCGTGAGGTGCGATATCCACCCCTGGATGCGGGCCTTCATCACCGTGCTCCCACACCCATTTCACGCCGTGACCGGGCCCGACGGCACGTTCACCATCATGGGCCTCCCCGCCGGCGAGTACGAGATCGAGGCGGTCCACGAGAAGCTCAAGGCGCTCACGGGGAAGGTCACCGTTAAGGACGGGCAGGCTGCCAAGCTGAACTTCAGCTTCGAGGGATAAGGTGCGCCTTAGCGAGGCGAGCACCTGCCTCAACTACAACCTGAGGCGCGCCTCCCGCCTGGTGAATCACTACTATGACCAGACGTTGAAACCGGCGGGCGTTCGCGCCGGCCAGTTCAACCTCATGATCCCCGTGGCCCTGCGCGGCGCCTTCGCAATCACCGATCTAGCAGCACTCTTGGGGATGGAGCGCAGCGCCTTGGCGCGCAACCTGAAGCCCCTGGAGCGAAAGGGCTGGGTCGCGGTTACGGTGGGTGCGGACCGCCGTACGCGGCTCGTCCGCCTCACCCGCGAAGGCGAGCGGTTGCTGTTCAAGGCGTATCCCCTGTGGGAGCGGGCCCAAACGAAGCTGACCGCGGCGCTCAGGGGCTCGGATCTGCAGAGACTGCTCAAAGCCCTTTGTGCCGCGGGAGACGCCGTGCGCACCGAAGATTGATGCCCGGGGCCTTGCCTGGGCGCGGATAAAGGGGTATATACCCGTATCATGCCTACCCCAACCATGGTGATCCTCATCATGATCCTGGTGATCGGACCCGTCCTTGTCTCCATGGTCATCGAGGCCTTGCGGCCCGTCCCGCCCATCCCGGAAGAGCTCGCATGGGCCGGCGACATAGCCATCCAGTACACCTCCGTCAAAGGTCACCGCCTGCGTTACATCAAGGCCGGGCGAGGGCCGAACCTCGTGTTGCTGCATACGCTACGTACCCAGCTCGACATCTTTCAGAAGGTGATTCCGACGCTCGCCCGGCGCTTCACGGTCTATGCCCTGGACTATCCCGGCCACGGCTACTCGGACATCCCGAACGTGGAATATGCGCCCAAGCTCTTCGTCGACGCGGTGGCGGGCTTCCTCGAGGACTTGCACATCCGGGACGCCATCGTGGCCGGCATCTCCATCGGCGGGACGATCGCCCTGCTCCTGGCGGCCCAGCACAACCCGGGGGTGAAGAAGGTCATCGCCATCAACCCCTATGACTACGGCAGAGGCGGCGGCGTTCGGCGTAGCTCCGTCGTGGCCGAGCTGATCTTTGGCCTCGGCATGATCCCGGTGCTGGGCGACACCGTCATGCGTTTTCGCAATCGAATCGTGGAGCGGCCGATCTTCGAAGGCGGGGTCGCGGAGCCCGGTGCCATACCAGCGCCGTTGCTGGAGGAGCTTTATCTCGTGGGAACCCGACCCGGCCATTACAAGGCGTTCTTGAGCTTGCTGCGCAACGCTCACAAGTGGGATGAAGCCCACTCCCGCTACCCTGATGTGAGGACACCCGTGTTGCTGGTCTATGGGGAACACGATTGGTCAAAGCCCAAAGAGCGCGAGGCGACCCTTCGCGACATACCGGGCGCGAAGATGCAGACCGTGGCGGGTGGTGGTCACTTTCTATCCCTGGACCGCCCCCGGGAGGTCGGGCAATTGATCACCGAGTTCGCCGCCGGCTAGGTGACACGGCGGTGGCCAAGGCGGAAGGCTCGCGAATTGCAGGAGGGTTGGCGATGCCGCTTCTTCCCGAGGTCGGTGCTTCCTCTGATCGGATTCGACCCGTCCATGGTGGATCAGGCTCCGTTCGTGAGGTTGACGGGCATGTTCCTGCTTTGTCTGACGCTCATTACGTTTCGCATCTGGCAGAAGAAGGTCGAGGAGATGGTCCTGGGGACGGTCATCATCCGACTGTTCATCATCGTCACCGTGCTGACAGTCGGGATAACCGGTGGCTTTCCATTCCTGTTCATCGTGGCGGGCATCGTCGGCGTTGGCTTTCTAGGAACGCTATGGTCATTGCGCAGCGTGAACCTCCTGCACTACGTGTGACGGCAGGCCTGCTTGTTGCTGCTGCCGTCAGCTCCCGCACGCCTCCAGGAGCGCCTGCGCAGCCGCCCTCACCGCCGGGAAGCGTTCTGCTTCGATCTCCGTCGGGCCGCGCTGCGTCGCCAATTCCGCGAAGGTGTGCGCTCCGATCCTCAGGTGAGTGCTTCCCTGGCCGGAGTTTCCGACCTCGATCAACAGACGCTCGGTCATTCGGCGGAACCGGCTATCGGCCAAGTGAGTCTCCCAGTCGTACTTCCGAGCAGTGATCCTGTGGTCCTGGACGTCGAAGGAGGTTGGGGTGTAGCCGAGGACCAGGATCTGGCTTCTCACGCAGTCGAAGACCTCGACCGGCGGGCGGGGCGACGTGCCGTTGATCGCCAAGTAGAGCGTGCTCGTGCAGCCGGCAGGCAGCAGCAGGGAGGCGCTCAGTGCGAGGCAACAGTGCCGCAACATGCCAAGACCGGCAGCTTTCGGGCGTTTTCCGCAGCGGAGCGTTTCGTCTTGCGGCTCGCCGGGGTTCATCCCCGGCGAGTTCGCTGAATGGACGCTTGACGCGGAGCGAGGACGCCTTTCGCGTTTTCCGTAGCGGAGCGTTTCCTGTTGCGGCTCGCCGGGGTTCATCCCCGGAGAGTCCGCTAAAATGGACGCTTCACGCGGAGCGAGGACGCCTTTCAGAAGAACAGCATCAAGCCAACCGCGGGCGCGAACGAGCTGTTCTTCTTGGCATTCGCGGCCTTGTTCTTTGTGGTCGCGTAGTTGAGCTCGAAGACCAGCTTCAGCGACTTGGTCGTCTGGTAGTAGACGCCGCCGGAGAGGAGGGCATTCTCCGTCTTGAAGCCGATCAGCTCCGCCGAAGCGTCTTTGATGAGGCTCGCCCCGTAGCTGCCCGCGAGCGTGGCCTTGCCGGTGGTGTAGGTGATTTGTCCGATGTAGCCGTAGGAGGTGCGCAGGTCATCGGAGCCGTTCGAGCCGCAGGTCCCGGAGTCGCAGGCGGCGCCCAGGAACATCAAGGTGGTCCCGACGCCCTTGCCGTAGTAGCCGGAGCCCGTCAACGAGACCTGCTTGTTATCCCAGCGCAGGCCGCCGCTGATGCCGGTTGCCGTGACGCTCTTGTTGTTGCTGGGGTTCTTCGTGTTCTGAAGAAGGCCGCCCAGCCAGCCCTTGAACTCCTTCTTGGTATAGACGAACTCGGACTCGACCCGCGGTATGTTGGTCTTGGTGTACGGACCCTCGGTACCGGGGAGCGCAGCCGCGTCCGCTTCGAACAGCCCGATCGAGAACTGCCCGGGCTTGCCCCCTGGGGTCGAGTAAGTGAACTGGGCGACGAACTGCGGATAGATGTAACCAAGACCGATGCGACCGAGGGTCGTGCCCCCTCCGCTGCCGACCGCCCCCCCGCCGGCGCCGGTCGCGCCGATGCCGAAGAGAGTCTGGTCAGTCAGGATGTTCTGCCGGCCGTAGAGGGCCAGCTCGCGGCCGGCGAGGATCTGGCCCCAGCTCCCGCCCGCGGTCAGGAAGACCTGGCGCATGTCGATCTGGGTGCCGAAGCAGTCATGGATGCCTCGGCCGCATTGGACCTCCGGGGCGAACCCGAAGTGGACCGAGAGGTCGGTGTTCCCTTCCTTTCCCTTGGCGTCGAACACGGCGAACGCCGGCAGCAGGCCCGTCTGGATGCGCGTCTGATCGGCGGAAGCTCCAACGACGCCAAACGGCGCCGAGGTGCCGCCGCTAGTGCTTTCCTTCTCGTACGTCAGGAACGCGTGCGCGTTGCCCGAAAACGTGAAACTCCAACCGTTGGGCATCTGCATCGTAAGCTGGGCGTAGGCGGTATCTGCGGCGAGCAGCAGCACCAGGGCCCCCAACACGCAACTGAAGCGCTTCATGGCTCCTCCTCCTGAGTTGAAACGGGGACCGATTGAACCAACGACTTGGGAAAGAAAAGGAATGGCTGGCCGTTCACACGGGGGCCCTCAGGGGACCTCGGGACGCGCGTACGGGTTGCTCCCTGGGGTCAAGCTCCGGAGAAACGCCAGGAGCTGAGTCCGCTGCTCGGGCGTCACCGGCCAGGCTTTGAGCTTCTCGTCGAGATGCGGGTTCGGGATCCCACCCTTCATCATGATGTCCGCGGCCTCCTCGACCGTCTTCGCCCGGCCATCGTGGAAGTACGGGGCTCTGACCGGCATGCCCCTTAGGCTGGCGGTCTTGAAGGCTCCAATCAGGGTCTTCGCCTCGGGCGGAACGGGCTTGCCGGCGGCCACGGCGTTGTCGGCCAGAACCTTGCCACGCCCCGGGTCGGGCGGCCTTCTGTCCGAGCCGACGCCCATGTTGTGGAAGAGGGTGTCCGAGAAGAGGGGAGGCAGGTGACAGAGGGTGCAGTGGGTCACCTCCGAAAACACCTGGAAACCCTTGGCCACGTCATTGTCTGCCTCCCCTTGCGGCAGGTTGTCGAAGGGTGTGTCGCCGGCGTGGATGGTCCGCACGAACGTGGCCACTGCCTTGGCGATGCGGTCGGAAGTGGGCGGTCCGCCCAATTCCGCCTCGAAGGCGGACTTGTAGGCCGGGATCGTTTCGAGCTCCTTCGCCACCTCGTCGGGGTCCGCCCCCATCTGCGACTTCATCACATCGACGACCAGCGCCTCGAGCCCGGTCACGCGCCCGTCCCAGTACAGCTCGGGATAGAAGGCGACGCCGCAGAGCGTCGGCGTGTGACGTTTGTTGAGGGTTCCGTCGAATTTTTTGGAAAAAGCCAGCCCGTCCGTCCAGCCCTTCTCGGGGACGTGGCAGGTCTCGCAGGACATGCTCTTGGCCTTCGAGAGCCGCTTGTCGAAGAAGAGCTGCTCGCCGAGCTTGATCTTGCCTACGGTCATCGGGTTGTCGGAAGGAATGGGGATCTCCATGTCCTGCAGGCCCTTGGGTGGCGTGAACGCCGAGACGGGCCGGGCCAGCGCGGCGATCCGGGCGGCGGCGTCCGGAGGCGGCGTTAGCCCCCAGTTGATCAGGCTCGGGTCTCCCTTGTAGAACGAGCGCACGTAGGCGAGCATCTTCCACACCTGCTCGTCGGGGAGAAGGGCGAAGGTCCTGGGCATCGTCTGCTGGGGGATCTGGCCCTTGATCAGCTTGTAAAGAGTCTCGTCGTCGCTCCCGAACTGCCAGTCGTCGTCGAGAATCGGCTTGCCCATCCCGCCCCCGCCCATGAGGCCGTGGCAACCGGAGCAGCCGTTGGACATGAAGAGCCTTCGTCCCTCCTTGACGGCCTCCGGATCGCCCGCGAAGGGATTGAGCAGCTTCGGCTGGTCCGCCGGGTACCCCGCTCGCGTGGGCAGGAGGCAGACGAAAGACACCAGAATCACGAGCGCGCGGCTCATGGGCACCCTGCCGTCGTCGTTTGGGTGGCTTGACTGCCGAGGGCGGCGGGGATGGCAACGGTGACGCGGAAGGTGACGGCGCCGAGGAAGGCGACGGCGTCAAGCCCCAGTTGATCAGGCTCGGGTCCCCTTTGTAGAACGAGCGCACGTAGGCGAGCATCTTCCACACCTGCTCGTCCGGGATACCAGCCCCGGTCTTGGGCATCGTCTGCTGGGGGATCTGGCCCTTGATCAGCTTGTAAAGAGTCTCGTCGTCGCTCCCGAACTGCCAGGAATCGTCGAGAATCGGTTTGCCCATCCCGCCCCCGCCCATGAGGCCGTGGCAGCCAGAGCATCCGTTGGCCATGTAGAGCCTTCGTCCCTCCTTGACGGCCTCGGGATCGCCCGCGAAGGGATTGAGCCTCTTCGGCTGGCCCTCCGGGTCCCCGGCTCGCGTGGACAGGAGGTCGATGAAAGACACCAAGATCACAAGCGCGCCAATACTCCTCCCTTTTCTGAGCACCACTCCTCTGCGGCCCCTCGTTGGGGCTATTTGTTGTCGTGATCGTGTTTGTGACTCCCCGGCGGCGCTCGCTTCTCCTCGGCAGACTCACCGGGCGGCTTCAGCGGAAGGATGGGGACGCCGTAGTCTGCCAAGATCCTTCTGACGTCCGCTTCTCTCCTGTCGAGAGCCCCCTCCAGTCGCGTCTTCAGCTCTCGGTTCCCCTTCTTGACCCCCATCGAGAACTCGAAGGTCATGGGCTCGGAGGAGTCGTCGCCGAGGGGAACCATCTCGAGGGCGGGCGACGGATGCTGCCGGGCGAAGTAGCCCACCATCGGCCCCCAGGCGACCGCCACGTCGACAGCACCGGAAAGAACGTCTTGGAGCACCTTCTCCGGGCGCCTGGACGGATCGGGATCGTGCGGGTCGAAGAAGAGCCGGTAGCTCACCATGTTCTCGGCGAGCCCCCGATTCGCAAGAGCGTCGTAAGGGGGGGTGTTCACGTGCACGCCGATCCGGAGCCCCTTGAGAGCCGCGTCGTCCAGCGAGCGCAACCCGAGCTTCCGATCGCTGCGATACGCCAGCACGTATGTGGAACGGTAGTACGGCTTCGTCCAGAGGACCGGGTCGTACCCCTTCGGGATCGAGATCAGGACGTCGCAGCGGTCCCTCTGGAGCGTGTTTCGGACCAGCCCCATCTGGGCCGGCCACCAGTAGTAGTCGAGGCTCGCCCCGAGCTCCTGGGCGATGACCTCCCCAATCTTGTTCTCGAAACCCTGAAGCTCGCGGTTTGAGTACGGAAGATTATCGGGGTCCGCGCAGACCCTGATCGGCTCGCCCTGTTCTCCGGATGCGGCGCCAGCGAGGCCGCACACCAGGAGCAGCACGCTCGAGGATGACAGCCAACGCCCTGTGCCCGCTGCTTTCCGGATCGTCATGGACCTCCGTCAGGGCCTGCGCGTTCGATCGGCGGTTCTACGGGAGGGAGAACACGTGGAGAGTGCCGCCGACGCTCGTCGCCTTGTCCAGGCCGGCCCCAAAGGCAACGCCTACCGCGCCCAGCGCGCCATAGGGGTCGTCCGGAGACAGGTTCGCCGCCACCGGCGCGGCGTACCAGCCACCGGGGCCCGAGTAGATCGCAACGTACTGCTTGCCATCGGGCCCGACGTACGTCATCGGGTTGCCGATCGAACCGGCGGCCAGCTTGTGCTTCCACAGCAGGGTGCCGGTCTTGTCGTCTACTGCCTTGAACCATCCGTCCAGCGTGGCGTAGAAGACGACTCCGCCGGCGGTGGCCAGAGCGCCACTCCACACCGGCTGCGCCTCCTTGTTGGTCCAGACCCTTTTCCCCGTCGTCGCGTCCCACGCGATGAAATCTCCGACGTGACCGTCCGCCTTGTCTCCGGCCATGTTGGCCCTACCGGGGAACATCAGCACGTTGGCGCCCACGTAGGGAGCTCCGGACTGGTACTTGACCTCGACTCCTTCATAGTTCATGCACATGTTGTTGGTGGGCACGTAGAACAGCCCGGTCTTCGGCGAGTAAGCGGAGGGCTGCTGGTCCTTCCCGCCCATGGCGCAGGGGCAGATGTCTTTCGTGTCCTCCCCCTGCTTGGTGCGCTTCGCGGGGTCTTCCACGGGTCGGCCGGTCTTCAGGTCGATCGACTTCGCCCAGTTCACGTAGACGAAGGGCTCGGCCACCAGCAGGGTCCCGTTGGCGCGGTCCAGCGTGTAGCCGAAGCCGTTGCGGTCGAAGTGGACGAGGGCCTTGACCTTCTTTCCGCCGATCGTGAGGTCGGCGAGCTGGTGCTCGTTCACGCCGTCATAGTCCCAAGCGTCCCAGGGGGTCATCTGGTAGGCCCACTTCGCCTCGCCCGTGTCGGGGTTGCGAGCGAAGATCGTCATCGACCACTTGTTGTCGCCCTTGCGGGGTGTCGGGTTCCAGGTGCCGGGGTTCCCGGTCGAATAGTAGAAAAGGTTCAGCTCGGGATCGTAGGAGTACCAACCCCAGGTGCTGCCTCCGCCGATCTTCCAGTGTTCGCCGGGCCACGTGCTCGTCCCCAGTCCCTTCTGGCCGTAATGGGGGTTGGCGGAGTTGAAGTCCGGGGCGAGCTTCACGTCCTCGTCCGGCCCCATGCTGTAGGCCTTCCAGGCCTGTTTCCCGTCGCTGACGTTGTAGGCGGCCACCCAGCCCCGGATGCCGAACTCACCGCCCGAGACGCCGACGATGTACTTGCCCTTGACGACGAGACCGGCCATCGTCATCGTCTCGCCGTTTTGCGGATTGGCGTTCTTGATCTTCCAGACTTCCTTTCCCGTGCCGGCGTCCAGCGCAATCACCTGCCCGTCCAGCGTGGCAAACAGGATCTTGCCCGCGGAGAAGTTGAGCCCGCGCTGAACGACGTCACAGCACGCGACCGGAACCGCCCGCTTGTCTGTCTTCGGGGTATAGGTCCACTTGATCGGCGCCCCGTCCTTGGTGAGGTCCAGGGCGTAAATGTGGGGACCCGGACTCGACTCGCTGTCGCTGAAGGACGAATGGGCGTACATCGTGCTCCCGACCACGAGCGGCGCGCCTTCGTGGCCTCGCAGGGACCCGAGGGAGAACGACCACGCCTCCTTCAGCTGCTTCACATTGACGGTGGTGACTTGCTTCAGGGTGCTGTAGCGGTTGGCGGAGTAGTTCTTCCCCGCCATGACCCACTGCTTGTCGTCTTTCTGCAAGGTGAGCAATTCATCGTCCGCGAACGCCCTCCCCGGAAGGGAGAGCGCCGCTACCAGAACGATCCAGTTACGGCGTTTCATCGATACCTCCTCATACGGTGCGGTGATGAACGGAAGACACGGAGATGGGCGCCGGGCACCAGGGTCTGAGCATCGAGCGGCCCGGAGATCGCTCCTTCGCTACCAATCACTCCTTCGCTACCAAGGGAGGTGCTGACCTCCGCCTGCGCGGTCAAACAGCCACCATGCTCGAATCCAGACGGCAACATCCTTGCCGCCGGCATGCTGCTCCGACACTCCCCCTTCGGGCACGCGCCGAGCCGCTTCGACGTCGAGACCGATAAGGGCTCATTGGCTTTATTATCAAGCAGTTCCGAAGGCGACACCCTCTGACTGAGGGTGTCGCTGGCCCCGGCTCAGTCCTCTGATCGCTTGCTTGGGAAAAGGGCAATCCGCCACCTTATTATTGCACGCTGCAACTTCCATGTCGGGCGCGCCAGCGTTTCATCCGGCGATAGATGGTCGTCTTGTTTATGGCGAGCCGCCGGGCCGCCTCGGCCACGTGACCACCGGTCTCGAGGAGGGTTTGGCGGATGATCGTGTCCTCTCTCCCTCGGAGGCTCTCCCGGAGCGCGCCTTCCGGCCCTGGACCCGCGCCGCCACGGATATGCGCGGGGAGGTCTTCGGAACGAATCTCACGGCCCGCCACGGTGATGGCCCACCGGGCGCACAGGTTCTGCAGCTCTCGGATGTTCCCGGGCCAGTCAAAGGCCGTGAGAAGGTCCGCGGCCTCGCGGGAGAGGGCAAGAGGCTCCCGCCGAAACTCGGCGCACTCCCGATCCAGGAACACGGTCGTCAGGAGCGAAATGTCGCCCCGACGCTCTCGAAGTGGAGGCATGACGATCTCGACCACACTCAGCCTGTGAAACAGGTCAAGGCGGAACATCCCCTCGTCTACCCGTCGCCGGGCATCCGGTCCCGAGGCAGCCATGATGGCGACATCGAGGCCGATGGGCTTGGTGCTACCCAGGCGCACCACCTCGCCCGTCTCGATGACGCGCAGGAGCTTCGCCTGGACCTCCATGGGCATCGAATCGACTTCGTCGAGAAAAACCGTCCCGCCCTGCGCCGCTTCGAACTTGCCCGCCTGGCCTTCCCGTCGAGCCCCCGTGAATGCTCCCGAGGCGTAGCCGAACAGCTCGCTCTCCACGAGCTCCCTCGGCAGGGCGCCGCAGTTGACGGCCACGAAGGGCTTGTCGGCGCGCTCGCTCTCGGCGTGGATGGCGTGGGCGATCACCTCTTTGCCGGTGCCGCTCTCGCCTAGGATCAGCACGGGCTTCAGGCCCGGGCCCCGGGCCACGGCCCGCGCGAGCCGGACGGCATCCTGCAACGCGGGAGACTCGCCAAGGATGTCCGCAAAGCTGTACTTCGGACGCAGGACACGACCGCCCGCCGGCGGCGCGTCGATGGTCCGCGGGGCCGCGCGACCGGCTGCCGTCCGCGGAA
>Ga0210378_10000287_pt1 | contig 25059 bp, 26 predicted proteins | sample PLM1_60_b1redo_FD_155465 | JGI IMG/M metagenome (GOLD analysis project Ga0210378, IMG submission 155465) | Groundwater sediment microbial communities from an aquifer in East River, Colorado, USA - PLM1_60_b1 redo | ecosystem: Environmental > Terrestrial > Soil > Riparian zone | place: USA: East...
AAAAAAGAGTCAGAAAAAGCACCAAACAAAAATCTTAAATTTGTTTGGATTGAACTAATATTTTACATTCTATAAATCAATTCTAAGATTGTCAAAAATGGTCTAGCTGATTGTGGATATATATAATTAAAATAAGGTTAAACTGGATATATTAAATTAGATTTTCTTAATGTGAAGGTAATAAGAGTTAGTTTTTCTTTCATTGGCCGTTATTCCTTATCTCTCAGTATGAAAGGCTTATTCATATTGGACTTGTAGTGGATAAATTGTAAGCGATATAAACTACCTTGTAATTTTAAATTTCAGGCATTTACATTTTTTGCATTCTGATAGGGGATTGGTGGGTACCATTCGAAAATGATGTAGTCTTCGATGCCCGCAGACGCACTTATCAAATTGGCTCAAAGATATGTTGTTTAGAGTTGTGAGTTATTAAAAATTCCGCAAAATTATTTATCGATAAAATTCCACACCGCCCAGCCTGCACCTGTTTTCTGGAAACGTACACTTTCACAGGACATATGAAAACTATTCCATGTGAACCAAAAGAACTCGAAAAATATCAGAGTTAATTATTTATTATCTTTAATTTCAACATATTACGTTCCTTATCAATCTGATGGGATAATTGGTTTATCTGCTGCATAACTCGGTAAAACAATCTCCCATCAGATTCTATTGTTTAGCGTTTAACTTTTTTATATAATACTGGTTTCTCAATATTTGTAACTATAAACTAAATCGGTACTTTTGAGATGATGATATTAGGTTAATTGAAAATTCGTCAACTTTCAATATAAATTCATTCATTTGTTTTACTGAATTGTTTAAAAAATTCTCGTCTATAATTTTAGTTTTTGATGGATCTTCAACATTTAGAATAGGTGTCATCCGGTCGGAATGAGTTATTTTGTTTCTAAGCGACAAGGTAATCTTGACATCCTCTATAACTTTATGGCTTAGATTAGGAATTTCGTAAAAACTTAACTTGTAGAATTTTTTATAAAGTTTTTTACTTCTATCAAAATTTTGGAAATTAAATATATATGGATACTTTCGAACTATGAATTTTAGTTTGTATCTCCTGAGATATAAGGAATTTAGATCCGCCATTACTTTTGTCCCAAGATCTTTACCTACATATTTTGTTAACCCATAATAATCGAATCCAAGGAAATCCTCTAATTCGACAAATCTACTTTTTAAATACACTTCAAAACCAGTAACTATCTTTTGAAGACAACTCTTTATAATTTCAAAATTAAGAACATAATTCTTGGAAGGATCATTTTTTTTAACGCTATCAATTAACATATTTACCTCATTAATGATATTTTTCCATGATATTATTGCTGGTGTGGCATGAATATCTTCATCCTCAAAAGAAGTTGCTCTATACATAGTTACTGCAGGGTTTATGGTTGCTGGTACTCCATTATCATCAAAACTTACTTGATATTCGGGCTGAACCACATTGGTAGAAAACGGTTTAATATTGTCGATGAGAATGGTAAATGAATTTGCCTTCAAGCCCCATGAAGCAAGAATCAAAATTTGTACCGTTCTGGCTTCTGTTTCTGGTAAAGCCAATTGAGCCTTTCTCAATCCTGTAATTGTGCTATAATGATCAAAAAAGATTTTGTTTTTCTGGAAATAAATTTCACATTTAATATGCTTAATAGAATTTTTATAAAAAAATATGCGATTATATTTCGGGTCTGTCTCAAAACCGTTAACCAGACATATAATACAACCATCAGTATAACCCCAGCGGGAATAAAGTAAATTCGAATACATGTTGTAATCGAAAGTTATGGTGTGACATCAGGATATATCTTTCCTTTGATTCTTTTGGACACCGTATAAAAGACGATTGACAAGAAAAATAAAGTTTTATATCGCCTGTGCGATATTAATAACAATTAAATTTAAAATGAGTCTCGTAGGCAATTTCTCAACTTGCAGTGTATGCGGAAAGCGAAAGGTAATAGCCAAGCAACTAAATAAAGTTTTGAGTAAGCAAAATAGCGTAGACGTCTATTTAGAATGTAAGGATTGCGCGGCAGTTCCACTTTGGGAAACAAAATTAAAAGACGGAAAACAAAAGGCATTTGATCACTATCAGTAGAAGGTCAATAAGATAAAAAATGTCAAGAAAAACTATAGAAGTAGACTCTGACATGATTGATAGGTCTCTGGAGGAGTTGGCCAAACTTATACTTCGGCTCGAGGAGAATCCGAAGAAAACGAGGAAGGAAAACAACACGATCAAGAAAATTCAGGAGATTCGGGATACGATACAGGATTCGGTCCTCTATGCTAAATTGAAAAAGAGCGTACAGTAACGACATTTGCTTTGTTCTAACTGAAAATTCTCATCTTCTGTAATTTTGTTAATTGACAATAGAAAATTTTTTATATCTTTTGCTGTTCGTAATCATATTAACGATTCATCGACTGATAGGAGGAACGTTTGTATGCTAACCAAATTATCACACCTTCCATCAGTCTTTAAAATATTAATAAATTGTATTTGCTAACCCTGAAGAATTGAAGTGAACGCCCAATTTTTATTAAGTTGTTATCTAATTCTGTCATTTCTTTCTTAAATTTTAATTTAAGAAATTGCATAATTTTAATAAATTACTATCTGCTAATCTTTGTACGTGGTTGCGCAGGTGCTTAACATATAGAATCATCCAAGCGAATAGTAACTGTAGTCGACGACGAGATATATACTGCTAGACAACTTACGTACAAAATCACTAACGAACGACATGGCATCAATTAAATTTCGTCTTTTAATAGTTGCTCTAGTCTTTCACAATATACCTTATGATGCTCATCCATTACCTCATCCGGTATAATTGATCTGACTATGTAGACATAATCTAGAATAAGTTGCTTGTAGTATTTTCTTATCTCTTTAGCCCTCCTAATAGATTTGTCATCGTCTTTTCTTTCAAAATATCTTCTAGCATAATCAAGTAGTTCTAGATGTGTCGTTACACTAATAAATAGCCGGCTTGGATCTCCCAGGTCTTTCGGATCATCAAACCTTACCATACCCATATCCATCTTTACTACCATCCCTTATCCTTGAATATCTCTTCCTTGAGTTTGTCCAGTCTTTGTCTTGAATCTCTTGAAATTTTGTTTATTTCAAAAGGATTAGTATATCGTGTCTTCAATTTTTCACTTTCTGCTATTTTATTGACATGCTTGATAACGTCATCCCAGTATCGAACTACATTTTGATTTACTCTTTCGATTACTCCGATGAGTCTAAAGTCTATATCTGCTATTAGGCGCTCGATCGTTATCTTACTGTTGAGGTCTTTAGCATCACAAAGATATAGGCCCAACCTATCCCTCTGGGCCTCAAGCCTCACTAACTGTTTCTGTAGTATATCATCAAGACTCATATCTGGATTGTAATCTTGTAGAGCCTTATTGTAGAGGATCTTCAGGTCGTTGTTGATAGTGTTTCTATCCACTTTCATAAATTCGGCTATTTTTAGTACCGGCATGCCATTTTCAAAATGCAGCCTATAAACTTCCATTCTTCTCTTTCTTCTCTGGGCACGTGTAAAGGGAGCAAATTTATGCCTAGGTCTGACTAGGTTAAGGTTAATCTTTTTGTTCTCCTGTATGAACTCTTGATTGACAGTAAAATCAAATGGCTCATAATTATGACTAGGATTGAGATTCGGAGTAGAGTTTTTTAGTAGATCTTTTGATTGATCTTTGATTTTATTGTGATTCATGTTTTCGTTACTGTTATTTAGAATCTTATTCTTTTTCTGAGTCATTTTATGGTAATCTCCTTTGATTCCTCTTCTGCTTTATGCTTGTACTTTATATGATGCTCAATGGTTTCCGGATGAATATTTTTGAATTTACATTCAGGACATTTTAACAATTCATTGTTACCATTAGAATTTACTGATATGTCGATGCTTCCAGGAATTACTGAATTAAGTAGGAGCGATTTATCATACGCAATATTAGGAATCCCACTGTAAGAAAAATACCCCCCTTGTCCTTCATCCTGTACTATACAATTTTGTATATTATTTTCAGGTAGTAAGGGGGAAAATTTCTTTCTGTGGGAATCTTCCTTGAGTTTCTTGAATTCATCGCTTAGGAACCATTCAAATTTATCATCCAGAATCATTTGGTACATAGGTTCACCGCCATGATCGCCTTGAACAGTTTCTATATTGACTAATCCTATCGCCTTGAGTTCCGTCATCGTTCTCCTAGCAGTAGGTCGAGCGAAGTCAAGATAATCACTTATCTGGGTTGTCGTTAATGCGCCTCCAAAATTTAGCAATGTTTGAAAAACTCTTATTCTTTCAGTTGATGCCGTCGATAGTACAACCTTTATCACCAGGGATATGTCATTTTCTCCAATGTAATTTCTGCCTTGAGATAAAGCATGGCCTCTCGCGAGATTGGTTAACTGTCTTATCGCTCTATTCGGCTCCTCCACGGTTGCAGTAGCATAGGCATAATTGATTCCTTGACTTTCATTATCATCAGTTTTCCATGTTGTGACAACACCTCTTAAATGCGCCAACAGTCGACCAAGTCTTACTATGAAGCGCTTTGTTTGTTCATCATCTTTTTCAAAATTCCATGATATCTTAGTAATATCATTTTCTTTAGTTGCATCTGGACGTTTTTCAAACCATTCCAGATAATCTATCAGAGCATCTCGAATTAATTTGGTCCTTGTAAGGAAATCATCTTTTTTTATTTCTTCTAAATATTCATCTTCATCTTTTTCTATACTTGGCAGTCTAAGAAAATATAACTTTGCGCCCAGATTTCCGAGATGTTTATGTACCTTGTATGGGACGTCAACGGCTGCACCAACCCAGGTAAACATATGTTCTCCATTATAACCTCTATGTCCATGGGCCCCTGTATCGCTTTCGTAACCTTGACCGTCTAACACTCTGGTGAGTATACCTAATATCTCAACTAAATCATCATCTTTCTTTGTAAATGTTGGTGATAACTCAGGCGTTAAAAAGAATTTGCTCTTTATTCTTGGTAAGAGATCAATTTTTTCTAGTTCCTCTCGTTTTACCGCTGTACTGTGTGATACGAAGGATTTGGCGCTAAAGTTATCCGTATAGAAACTCTGTTTCCATTTCCTGAACATTTCTATTCCAACAGTCTTTAGCGAACTTGGCATACCTAATACAATTCCAGCAAAAGGTAAAGTACAATCTTTGATATTGAGGATTTTTTGAACTGAAATTTCAAATTCTAATGAATCCCACAAAGAAGGAATATTCTGCTTTACTGTCTCCTGTAGTTTATTGTATTTGTCTAATAGACTGGAATACCATTCATTGTTTGTAATTTCAAATTCGATATTTTCTTCCCTTACTTTAGTACCATCAGGAAATCTATGATTTTTAATAAACTCTTGATCTTCCTCTGTAACACATACATCGATAAGGTCTTCACTACAAGGATTTTCACATAATTCCTGGAGGCGTTTTCTTGCTGTTTCTTTCTTTTCATCATCAGAGAGTTCTAGGCTAGTCATCTGTCAAACTCCAATTCATCTAACAATTCATCTAACAACTGTCGTACTCTGTGCTGACATGAAGGGCCCTCTTTTGCATGAAATGTTAATTCCTTCAAGATTTCCTGAAATTGTTCTAAGAGTCGTGTATTTTCATCAATCATTTGTTTTGGACCTCGAATTGTTTTTCTAATATCCTTTGAAGGTATCTGCTTCTAGGTATGTCCCCTCTAACTTTATCAAGTTCTTCTACTAGAGGCCTCGGAAATGAGATCGTAACTGTTCTTTGTTTATTTGTCATATAAACAACAAATATGATAATTGTGTTAATGGGAACTATTTTGCTATGTACCCACATTCACTTCATATGTCGCTGCCAAATGGTAACCATTCTCCACCTGATTCACAATTCGTTTAAATGCGAGAGATGCGGTAATGAATGGTTTTCGCACAAATATAGTGCGAAGAACCCACCTATTGCGTGTGCTAGGTGTAAAAGTCCGTACTGGAATGTTAAAAGATGAGGAGTTAGAATTTCTTAGTTAGGTCAAATAGACATGTCTATTTCAGGACGTGGGAAAAGAACAGGAGCAAGAGACATACAAAGAGAAGCCTTGCGGGTTAGAAAACAGGGAATAGAGAGAGGTGAAAATATAGAACCAACAACGCAGAACAGTTTCTATTATTATTTGAGGACATTATTTCTAGCGAATGGGATTGACCCAGCAAGACAAGGTAAATATTTTCGCAGAAATATAACGAACCAGATCAATGAGATTTGTAGAGAGTTAGGAACGACAAGAGAAGATCTCGGTATAATTGCAGACGCTCGTGCAACGTTTTATTATCGTAACAAAAAATTTCACGTCAGTCGAAGAAATATAAAAGATGAACTTTTACATCTAAAGGGAACTGATGTTATAATAATTGAAAAGCTGCATTATGCGATCTACTAAGCCCACTCGCTGCTAAGGCGGGTATAGCACTATTAGATACAAAAGGCTATGTCGTCGATTATGCGAAGGATTTAACCTATAATACAACGGAAAATAAAGGTCATGTAGCCGTCATAACTGATTTCGATGTGGATGGGTTATTAATGGCATACGATCTATATGACAAAGTTTCACCTCATGTCTACAGAATTGGAATTGATTTCGATACAATTTCGGAATTAAAAAATATGTATCCTGAATTGGGCGAAGAGTTAGACATAGATAAATTACAGGAGTCTTATGAACCTGGACTTAATCTTAAGAGGTTAGAAGAACTCAATAATCAAGGCTGGTTTTATAGAATCAAGGATGGAAAAGTATATAGTGAAAACTTAGAGTACCTCAGAAACAACCGAATTGAAATTGATAGTGTTCAACGCGTTGTAGGTTATAAAAAATTTTGGGCCTTCATTATAAAAAAACTTGAAGAAAGGTTCCCTAAAAGAAACTATAACCGTGCAATTAAGATTCCACGTGCAGATGAGGTTTTTCCGGATATTTATTTAGATTTTCAAAAATTGCTAATAGATAAAATGAAACCCGAAGGCGATCGTCTAACCTTGGAAATCTGGCGTTCATTCGAGGAGTATAAGGGTATCAAGGATGATATCGATGATGATAAGAAATCTATAATAGAATATTTCGCGACTGAGATAAGCAAATCTAATGAAGTTGCAAATATGATGGGTAGACTAAAAGACTTAACAAAAGAACTGAAAGAACAGAAAGATTAAATCGTTGATGGATTCTACCTTTTAGATCTTTGTTTCAACACTTCATTCTTGAACTTCTCAAAGTCTGCTTTTAATTCATCAATTTTAGATTTCTCAATTTGTATGCTTTTTTCCAGTTTCAGTTTAAGCCTATTTTCTTCGTTTATTGTCAGACTGTCGATACCTTTTTGATATTCTTTTAACATGTCTTTTTGAGTTGGTCTGTAATAGCAAGAGGCTAACCCTATCTTATGGCCCAATAACATCTCTCTTATCTCAGAGTTTAGATTTGAATTTGTCAATTGAGTTGTAAAGAATTTCCTAAATCCATGAGCCCTTGCTACCTCTTTTCTGTTAAATTTAGATGTATGATCTATTGTTCTTATCCCTGCTTTGAGTAAAATTGTGTCTAATAGTACTCCGATGGTGCTTATCGAAATGCCTTTACTTCTATTACGGATTTGCTCCAAGTCTGTAATATCAAATTGATCCCTTATCAAGAATGATTTATCTTCTAACTTCTCGCCGTTTCTTGTCCTGTATTGAAGGTACGCGTCGATAAACGAAGCACACTCAGGAGTACAAAATGTATAGTATTGTGAGTTTGAACCTTCGTAAACAGTTATTTTGTAAATTGAATCGATTTTTTCGATGTTTCTAAGTCTGAGCGTAGGTAATACGCCTATTCTTATCCCGGAAGATGCCATCAATAAAACAATAACCTTGCATCTCAGATCCGAAACATCTAAGACTTTTTTAATTTCTTCATGAGTATAACTTCTATCTACTACTTTCCTTGAATACTCACCTTTGAACATGTTTATCTTTTTCTTGTTTAGGGCCACGTCATTCATGTCGTAAAAATGATAAATTGCGTTGAGCCTTGTTGAAATTGAATTAGAAGACAGACCTTTTTCTCTTAACGACATCAAATGTTTTATGATTTGTGACTGCGGCTCCGGTATTATGAAGAGTTCATAAAAATTCTCTACATTACAAAATTTCATGAATACGGTGAGATGGTATTGGTAAATTTCCTTTGTCACGTCTGACTTGAGGGAGTTTATGAAGTTAAAGTAAGGTTCATTTTCTTTCTCATTACTGCCCTTTTCTTGTAAAATTGACATTAGATTCCCTAGTCGTTTGCAATATAAGGTAACTAATTAAAAAGACTGCTTAAATCGTATATATATATAAATATATCCTACCAATAATATATTCATGACAAGTCCCTTAGTTTCAGAAAGTATTTCATCACTACTTTCATGGCCTGTTGGAAATATAATGAATAATGATGCAATTATACTAGAGGCAGATAGGACCCTAGATGAGGCAATAAAGAGAATGAAGGAAAAAAATCAGCGCAGCGTGCTTGCATCCCACTTAGGCGAGGTAGTAGGAATGGTTAGCAAAACAGATATACTTTATAAGGTAACGTCTGAGGGGAAGAATCCTTCTAAGATTAAACTCAGGGAAATAATGACATCTCCTGTCCTTGCAGTGAATCCGCGAAACACTATAAAAGACGCCCTTACAATCATGAATAAACGTAATGTAAGGCAGTTAATGGTTCATGCATATTCTGCAGTTCTTGGAATAATTTCACGCGAGGATATTTCCAGGAAAATGGAGGAAATCGCTCTTTCCTCGATAGATGAGGTTCTTCATGGAACACCGGTATGTATTATCGATACCAAGGCTATAGAATATGTGAAGGATTCTAGCAAGGCAAAGTTCAGCTGTGCATATTGTGGCTCCCCTTTTGATACAAAAGAAGGTCTTTCAAAGCACATTGATAGACTCCACAATGAATCTGGGATTCTGGAAGGAGATGTTAGGCATTTAATGGAATGACAACTCTATTTTTTTCATAAATATCAATACTTTTCATTGCACAACCAACAATATTTATAATTAGTAACGTATTTATCAATATTATCAGTTCACACGCAAGAAATTAGTTCTCATTATTTTGACTGACACCTTTTGGAATAAATTAGCTACGTTTGGTGAACTCTAATTGGCCAGTTGCATTTGTTATTGTTTTTAGGAGGTTAAACACAGCAACTAAAACGAATATATGAATTCAGTTCTTTGTTGCTTCATTTGCACATATAAATAATTTTTTGATTATGGAACTGCCAGTATCAAAAATATGAAAATGATGCGCACGAGTGAGTCCTATTCAATTTTTGAACCTCAGGATCACAATTATTTACCCTGAAGACATAACATGTGAACCTGATAATTTATTAGTAATTTTCTTGACCTGTTCAAGTGTCAAGAATTTTCAAATTATATTATCCCTATATCATAACTCTCATAGGCTTTGTATTATTTGTTAACTACGGATTAACTAACGCGCAACCAAACATATCTACGACAAATAACTTATCGCCTAATGCACAGCCTAACGCAAGTACCCCTAATGCACAGGCTAACGCAAGTACCCCTAATGCACAGCCTAACGCAAGTACCCCTAATGCACAGCCTAACGCAAGTACCCCTAATGCACAGCCTAACGCAAGTACCACTAATGCACAGGCTAACGCAGCCACCAAAGATACCTCATCATCGATAACTGAGACCGTAAATCAAGTATTATCCGGTTCGATAGATGGAATGATTGGAGAAACTGTAAACATGTTAACTAGTGACACCGCCAAAATGGGTAAAGATTCTGCTAAAAGTAGTTTTGATAACGAATTGCCTTCAAGTCTTACCCTAGGGAAAAACAATAATTCTATAGCTGAAGATAGTCCTACTGAAGAGAGAATACAAGGAAACTCTAGCAACAATACATTGAACACCAATAAACAAATTATCGCAAATAATGAAAGTACTTCAGATCCTGTAGGTGAAATAAAACAATCATTTCAGAAATCCATGTATAATTCAACTATTGTACAGAGTTTCGATAATAATAGTTTTTCCAAACTAGGGAATCAAAATGCATTTGATGATTTTGTTTACAAAATGAAAAATATTCTGGATATCGATCTATTCAAATAATTTCTAGCTTTCTTTATCTTCTCCAACTTCTATCTACTTTTATATTATCGATTGAATCATATAGATACGAGGCTGTATTATTTAATAAAACGTTATTGTACACAGTATCAGTACGATGAGAATACAAAAAGTAAACACTAGTATTGCCTAAATACAAAAATAATTACTTCATTTCAATATGCTCTTCAACCTCTTTCTAAAAATGCCAATTTCATACCTATTTTGATTTCGTTACCTTTTATGGTTAGATCAGGATTTTCAAGACATAATAATTTAAAAATGCGATACTATGATAATAATGTGATCCTGCAATCTTATGTTATATTTTTAATTTGTTTAAAGATATTTGAAAACCTTATATTCTTTATATATTTATGTGAAAATATGAAGCGTATTGAGGCGATAGTGCATAGTGAAAAAATTCCGGATTTAAACGAAAAGCTGAAAGAGATAGGACTTAAGGGGTGTACAATAACAGACGGTAAGGGCAGGGGTAAAGGTGAAAAACCTGTAGTACAATCTGGACGTGGCACCGGAAAATATACTTCAGAATTTTCTGCTAGGGCAAGTCTATCTACAGTTGTGGATGATTCAGATGTTGATAAGGTAGTAAAGACCATTTTGGATGCTGCAAGTACCGGTTCTCCCGGAGATGGGAAAATTTTCATCTCGACAGTTGCCGAGGCAATAGATATAGGAACCCAAAAAAGGGGAAATGAGGCTCTACAATAAATAATTTTCGAGTTATTAATTTTTCCATAGTATCTTGTTTAATTAAACTGGATTCTATCTAAATTATTTTCATTTTCAAATTGCTTTTTTTAACTTCAAAAAAGAGTAGATTACCTGATGCCTTTTCAACTCGGAAAATAAAAGAAACATATCACTTTTAAGTCAGATGACAAAATTATTTACATATTAATGGCTATTGGCAGACAGATAAGACTCTCAAGGATTCTAAAGAATGGTAAAATGCTTTGTATCCCTATGGACCATGGAATAACAAATGGTCCAATACCCGGATTGGAAGATGTTTATGGGCTTATTTACAAATGTGAAAAATCTGGTGTTACAAGTATTATAATAAACAAAGGGATTATCAAATCATTGCCACGGCCTCCAACTGTAGGATTAATCGCACATTTATCCGCTAGCACTTCGCTGGGACTCTCGCCAAATAAGAAAGTACAGATGGGTGGTGTAGAGGACGCAATAAGGCTTGGTGCCGATGGTATTTCAGTTCACATAAATATTGGCGCTAAGGAGGAACCAGACATGCTTCAAAAGTTAGGTATGATTTCAGACAAATGTAATGAGTGGAATGTTCCATTAATTGCAATGATGTACCCTAGAGGTGAAAACATTAGGGATCCATATAATGTAGATATAGTGTCTCATGTAGCCAGGATTGGTGCAGAGGCGGGAGCAGATATTGTTAAAACTGTTTACACTGGCGATAGGGATTCTTTTAAAAATGTTGTAAGAACATGTCCTGTTCCTGTGGTTATTGCTGGAGGACCAAAAGCAACTACTGATGAGGACATATTGGAAATGTGTGATGGTGCGATGCAAGCTGGAGCTATTGGTGTTACTTTTGGACGTAACATATTCCAACATAAGAATCCGCCACAGATACTCAATGCGTTATCAAGAATTATTTTTAATAGCGAAAAACCAAACGAGGCATTAAGGAATATTGTCAGTTCAAAAAAATAAAGAACTCATAGTAAAGCCGCTTGTGCCAAGAGAGAAACTTGATAATTTTTTATCCAAAGTATCGAATGTGTCATTAATATACGGCGACCCCTCAGTAATCACAAACAAAAATTTCAGAACAATATTTGATTCTGATGATGCGGATTTTGTTGTATGCAACACATTGGATTCATTGAAGGAAAATAAGAAAATTCTTCACAAGAGTGTAGGTTATATAAAGAAGATATCAAATAATGAAGATTTAGAAGAAATTGTGCTTGCTTCCAGATATGGTGCAGATTTTGTAATTGTTGAGGCTAATGATTGGAAGATTATCCCTTTGGAGAACCTGATAGCCAAACTTCAAAAAACGGGAACAAAAATATACACAACAACAAAAAATTCAGAGGAAATTAGAACTATGTTCTCTGTTCTAGAACTTGGTGTTGATGGTGTTATATTGGAAACAGACGATGTAAGTCAGGTTGAGAACTCGCACGACTTGCTTAAAAATCCTACTTTCAATCTAGAATATGCAAAGATACTTGAGTTAAAAGATGTCGGGATGGGCGAGAGGGTATGCGTAGATACTGTGTCGATGATGACTATGGGTGAAGGTATGCTAATAGGTAGTAAATCAAATTTTTTGTTTCTTGTACACAACGAATCTGTAGGCTCTTCATTTACCTCCCCGCGACCATTTAGAGTAAATGCTGGTGCTGTTCATTGCTATACTGCTATGTCAGATGGAACTACAAAATACTTGTCCGAGCTGGAAGCAGGTGTGGAAATCCTCGTGGTAAGTAAGGATGGCACCAGTAGAAAATCGACCGTTGGAAGATCAAAAATAGAATCTAGACCAATGAAATTGGTAATGGCTCAAATCGATGATTTTAAAGGATCTGTAATCTTGCAGAATGCTGAGACAATAAGGTTAATTACAAAAGATAACAAACTTGTATCTGTCACTGAACTAAAAGTCGCTGATGAAGTCTTAGCCTATACCAAATCTTCATCTGGAAGACATTTTGGTATGCAAATTGATGAATATATTTTGGAAAAGTAACATAACAATTAATTGCGCTAATATATCGATAGCATAGAAAAGCATTTCCAATTATTTGTACCTAAATCGTTTTTTGAGATATGTACTAGTATCAAATTATGATTGGCAAAATTTGATTTTTTTTGAAATAGGCTTTTACACCTCAGTATGACATATGATAAATTGTACAAGGGAAGTAAACCGTTTTCATCTATGTAGAACATAATATTCTAATCGTTGATGCAACTGGTGGGTACACCCAATATAACCAATCCAGAACCCCCACAGTTAGTGATTCGATTTGGCAAACATGTTTTCGTGAGATGTCGACATACACGATTCCTGACTATACTTTACACTTAAGCCACTAATTTCAGCTGTTATCAATTATGAAGTGAATGATTCCTAGTTATCGTTCAATTTTTTATTGGAAGTATTCTGATGAATTCAAGTATCTCTTGTTTGTATTTAGTATATCCTGGTGAGCATTTGAAGCGATTTATTCTAACCATTGTTTGTAAATTTTGTTAAACTTTTACCTTATGAGGTGCAAGAATTTAATATTGCTCCCGACAATTGACAGTGTTACTAGTTAATTCGATTAATTTAATTTATCATCAAGTGTATTTTTTTTAAGTATGAGGGATATGGATTGATACATAAAGAAAACATAATTCTATGTTACTCGAATTTCAAAATTCCATAATTCAGGGAGATTGTAGAAAAGTTCTTTCAGAACTACCTACAAATTTTATCCAACTTACAATTACTTCTCCGCCTTATAGAAATGCTATAGACTATGAAGCACATATTGAGAAAAATGGATATTATCGTGGAAAAACAAGAAAAGAAACAACTGAGTATCTCGATGAAATGGTTCAAATTTTTAATAGTCAAATATATAGAGTAACTAAAGAGGGTGGTTACTGTTGTATAGTAATTGGAAATGAAGTTGTAAATGGTACCATTATTCCACTACCTCATATGATATTATCAAAGTTAGTCCAACCTTTTGGAAATTGGAACCTTCATGAAGAGATTATATGGCACAAAGTTACAGGCGGCACCAATAGATATGGATCATTTGTGATTAATCCATATCCAAAATATTTTAGGGCTAATATAATGCATGAATTTATCCTCGTTCTACGAAAGGGGGACGTAAATAGCGGAAGAACAAACAGACATGAAATTCTTCCCGCCACACATGAAGAATTTACAAAAGAGATCGCAAATTCAGTGTGGCATATCGCACCTGTTCCTCCAGGACATATCGAACATCCATGTCCATTTCCAGAAGAGATTCCATACCGCCTCATGAAGCTCTATTCGTATGAAAGTGACATAATTCTTGATCCTTTTAATGGTAGCGGGCAAACTACGAAGGTAGCTCATAATTTTGCTAGACGATATATGGGTATAGATTTAATGAATGAGTACGTTTCTTTGGCCAAGTTGCGACTAGATAGAGAATCATTACATATTAGACCAGACGCGCTGATCGCAAAATGGCTAAAAATTCGATCGCATTATATGACTAAATAGCAAATTTCAATGCCGATTTAAGATCAGACCAATCTTGAGAGGTTCATAAAAGTGCAACAGATGTATCATCAAAATTTAATCATGACTTCACACTATTGTTTAATTATGATACATATTATGACCATAATTTACATTTATTTAACTAGAATTGGTTAAAGATGCGTACATCGTGGAGTTCTAGATGAAATAGCCATACATTTAGGATATCTCATCTTGTAGATTTTTTTATTGAATTTGTTTTTGTCTACTGTTTTTTAATTAATACTTAACTTCAATTACAACCGGACCTTTTATAGATTTTTTTAGACCTATGTGTTGAGGAATTGTATCATACAGAATACACTAAATTTGTTGCATTATGCCTATTGCCAATATTTTTGATGATTTTAACGACACATACTCATGCTAACTTACAAAATAATGGTAGTAAGATAATTTCTCCGTCTAACAATAGTCATTTTGAAGTTGGAAATTTGGATATCACGACAGCAGGGTCTAATAATTCTAAATTATCTGATATTGAGTTGGGTATCTCAAATATAGAACCGAGCATAAAATTAAATCAAGCCTCAAAGAATAGCGATGTTTTCTCAATCTATAATTTCCAACTTGCTACTCCGAAGAATAACGCAAATGAATCGAAATTGGACAAATCAAATAATCATCAATTCAATGGAATTTATAAAGCTGATAACAATATTATACAAAATAATGATTTTCAAATAAGTGCCACACCTCCGTCAATTCTTGAAATAGAATCAAACCAAAACTCGACTAACCTTTTATCAACTTCTAATAAAACCCAACTATTTGCTGACGCAGGAAAAGATAGAACAGTCTATGAGGGCACATCAGTGACACTTAATGGTAGTAACAGTACGAGTAAGGATAGTGTCATTTTATCTTATGCGTGGAGGCAAATTCCCAATCCCAATATTACAATAGGAAGCGCAAACACCGCGATATGGTCATTTGTTGCTCCGAATGTTTCAGCTGATACTACTCTTACATTTGAACTTACTGTCACTGATAACAAAGGAAAAACTTCAACAGATGATGTTAATATTATTGTTAGCGATGGAAATTATATACGGAATGAAATAAATATGAGCAATGTTGAGGGTGCCGAACAAAATATTAATAGTAAACTTGAGCCTAAACCAAGGAATCTGGTAATTCAAACTTTAATAGATAAAAATCCTGTTGCTAAAGGTGAGGAGCAGATCATAAAGATTGATCTGTTTGATGGCAACTCTGATGATAAGATAAACAATGCGACGATAAAAGGACAGATAATGGATTCGTCAAAAAAAGTCATAAAGAAATTTTCGATGAATAATAACAGTGTCAATGTATCATTAAATATACCAAAAAATGCAAAAGTAGGAAATTCTGTAGTGAGTGTGAAGGCCAGTGCACCAGGGTATATCTCATCGAATATGGATACAAACTTTAGAATCCAAAAATAATAACTTCAATAATTGCAAATATTATATACATCTAAGTCATCGACGATACATAAAAATTAAAGATTTCAATACTTTACCGTATCTTCAAAAGAAGTAGACAATAGTCACTTTAGTAACATGTTCCACGAATAATTATGCAATCTACCAATTTTGGATAGAGAACATTATCTGTATGGCTTTTAATCTATGTGAAAACTACGGATCCTATTGATTGCCTCGCCACTCAGCTTTAAGGTATAGGCAGAAGAATCAGCATCAGAATAATGAGACAACTCCCCTAAAAACTTTCCCTTTTCTTTTCCCCTCTCGTAGAGACCCCCCGATTCCTTGATACAAAGAGGAAATTTTTGCATTTTCAATCCATTCGAATTCAGAAAATTTATGAAAGAACGATATCCGTCAATATTGTACCAATCAATACCTCTTTCTTCACAAAAGGCTATCCAGACATCAATCGTATTTTGATAGAAAGCCTTATCTCTTAATTTTTCAAGCATCATTCCTATGATATTTTTTTATATAAAATATATGTTAATAAATCTATTCAGTTTCAAGATCTACATTATTTCCATTGTGATCAAAGGCAGCTATGTCTTGAACCTCATATGGATAACAAATTATTAATGATACAAGACCAAAAAAATGATTCAAATCCTCTAATGATGGCTTATTGGATCGGCTTGGATGTGAATGAACGGTTCCAATGTATGATAAGTCAAAAGGAAGTTCATACACAGGAAAACCTGAATAATAAGGACCATGTGTTGAGAAAGGTGGAATAATCAACCCAGTTATTCTGATCACATTTTTCTCTTTTTTACCTTGCAAAATCAATATTCCCTCATTTGGATGCCATGACTTTGCGTAAGTTATAACACTATTAGTAATCTGTTTCGTCAATACTATTCTTCTTCTTACTTCAATTGCTTCCTTTTTCCTTCTAAAAAACACGATAATAATCACGAAATTCCCAGTATTAAAATTAACTATTATATGTTAAATTTACATAACACTATTTATAGTCAATCTTTTGATGAATCTAAAATAAACGGATCTTTCACCAAAGAACAGCGAAATAATATTTTGACAATTGAAGATGAACAAGCAGATCCCTACACATTTGAAAACGTTTGCTGTACATGCAGAGTATTACTTCTGGTCTATGTTATCAACTAATCATTTAGATTAAACCAGAGAGCAGTTTGATTCTTAATAAAGTAACTTGAGAAAATTTATAGTGGAGATACTCAGGATTGCGCTCAAATCTATCAATTTCTCAATCCAATAGTATCTAAAAATACGCTTCACATGATATTCTGCTAGAATATGATGATTCCAAAATAACTGAATTATGAAATATAGAATAGAAATTGGATTATCAGCAAAATTACTTTATTAATAATCCTAGCAATCTATAATAATTAATAACCACATCTAAAGTTAGATGAACTGCATCATGAATCTTTATTTTCGAATGCATTATCTCTGTTCTATCACAAATCCAATGTGGAAAATAATGTTAGTGATAGTTGGGCTCTCCTTATTGTTTTCGACGATTATGATTTCAAATGTTATTATGGCTTATTCACAGTCAACAACAAAAAGACCAACTATTCATGGTGTTAAAATTCACACTCCGAGACTAGGTGACAAAGTATCAATTGCAGTTAATAATTTCACTATAACTGGCAGATCCGTAGACAATCAATCTTCAGATTGTCAGGTCTTCGTCATTGTCAATGATGTCAAGCCATATCAAAAAGCTTCGGCAATCGGATTAAATGGAGGCGATGATTTTTCGCAATGGAGATATGCACTTTTCCCTGATTATGCCAAACTTAAAATTGGAACAAATAAGATAACCGCTAAAATAGATTGTAATAATCCCTTGGATATGTTGAGGTATGACACCATAAACATTATGGGAACTAAAGCTTACGATTTAGAACAAAATGATACAAGTCCCAGGACTGAGGATATTTCAAGAGTCGAGAAAAATGCGTCTTTAGATATAAGCAATCTTGCAGCAAAGAGATCTACTGAACCACATGACTTAGTGAATACAATAATAAATGACAAGAATTTAGCAACGTCACACTCTAACATATCATCATCAAGAGCAGACTCGTATAACAGAGAGGCTCTGAATATTTACTCCGATAAGAAAATGACAATTTCATCCATGGTAAAGTACCTTGTAATATTAATTCCAAACGAAGGACATGAATCTACTAACCAACCTAAGAACCAGTTACCATTAATCAATCAACCATACGTACCTCAAAATGCCATTATACACAAGAGTACTAGTATTATATGGCTAAATGCAGATGTAGGTCATAGACACAAAATTAGTCTCAATGATAGTAATTCAGAAAAGATTTTTGATAGTCAATTTTTTAAATATAACACAATTTCAAATGCGATTAGATTAAATGAAACAGGTACTTACCAATATTGGGAATCTAATGTAAGTAAAGAGGTACCCGATTTCGTTATGATGGGTACCATAACTGTATCCTCACAGGAGCAGCACAATGCAACAACTGTATCTCAAAATAAGGACGACATAGTAGGAACCTTTATGGTTCCTGCAAAGTTTTTAGATAAATATCGTTCTGAATTTGAGGACAGAGGATTTACTATTGACAGCACCTATACATACAAGGATCTGCGAGGTGGACAGAAAGGCACAGGTCCAGAACAAACACTGATAGTATGGAAAGCCCACAATGTTCCACTGAAAAAAGTAGTTAGGGACCTTGAAGAGTTAACGCCCATCCTCCCATATAGTTAGTGTGTTTTGATGCTCTGACGGAAATGACCTGTCAATACGCGAAAAATATTACTAAGGATATTTTAATGGGTCATGAAACAATCTAGATTACTTGATAGTTATAAAGAATCTTGTCAAGAAGTACGGAGATTTCTATGCGTTAAATGGTTTGAGTTTCGAGGTTAACGAAAATGAAATATTTGGACTTTTAGGTCCCAACGGCGCGGGAAAGACAACCCTTATCCATATACTTGCTACACTACTAAAGCCAACAGAGGGTGGTGCTATCGTAAATGGTTTTGATGTTTTGCACGATGCTACTAAAGTAAGGGGAAGTATAGGTGTCGTTTTTCAAGCACCAAGTAGTGATGATATGCTTACAGGATATGAAAATCTTAAAGTTCATGCGTTACTCTACGGGATACCTCGTAAGATTAGAGAAAAAAGAATTTCTGAAGTTTTAAAATTAGTGGGATTGGAAGAGAGAAAAAACGATCAAGTAAAGAAATATTCTGGTGGGATGAGGAGGAGACTTGAAATAGCACGAGGACTCTTACACCATCCAAGGGTTTTTTTCTTGGATGAACCCACACTGGGTTTAGATCCACAAAGTAGAGACACTATGTGGACATACATTAAAAAAATTGTAAGAGAAGAAAAAGTAACGATAATACTAACCACACATTACATGGAGGAGGCTGATATGTTATGTGATAGAATTGGTTTTATCAGCAATGGAAAAATAATTGCATTGGATTCTCCGTCAAGATTAAAACAGGAAATTGGTGGGGACATTGTAAAAATTACCTTCATGAATGGAATTCATTCTGGCAAAGATTTTACCCATTTCGAATTTGTGCATAGAGTGGAGCAAAATGAAAATTCTGTAATTATTTACTTGGATGAGGTAAATTCAAATCTGCACAGGTTGATAAAAGATTTAGAGGATGTACAATCGATTGAATATATGAAACCAACGTTAAATGATGTTTTCCTGAAATTTTCCGGGGATTCTTTATCCGGAGACAATCCTGAAGGGGGATTTATGCAAAGATATGCTGAGTACAAGAGATCATAATTTAAAAATAATACTGGGACAACTTTATGCATTATGGCTTAGAGAATTTAAGGTCTTTCTACGTGAGAGGAGTAGACTAATTGCCTCTACTTTTACACCATTGCTATGGTTATTTGTCATAGGATCTGGTCTTGGATCAACTAATCTGCAAATAGGAACAGATTATCAAAAGTTTATTTTTCCGGGAATTATTTGTATGTCCGTTATTTTTACTTCTGTTTTTTTTGGTTCGTATATAATTTGGGATAGAAAATTTGATTTTCTCAAAAGTGTAATGGTTGCTCCATCAAGTAGAACTACTGTTTTTATTGGTAAAACTCTTGGTGGTATGACAACTTCACTTTTTCAGGTCGCTATCATTCTAATAATTGGTATGGCGTTAGGGATTAATTATAATGCACTATCATTACTGCAAATAATATCAATTGTATTGATACTCTCATTTGGTTTGACATCGCTTGGTCTTACATTTGGAAGTTATATTGAGAGTTTGGAAGGCTTTCAATTAATTGTTAGTTTTGTTGTCTTTCCATTATTTTTCCTAAGTGGTGCGCTATTTCCAATAGATAATTTACCTGGATGGCTAAAGTTCATTACTCTTGTGGATCCAGCTACATATTCAGTAGATGCTTTAAGAAACAGTATATTACATTTGGGAACGTATTCTTTTGAACTGGATATTGAAATATTGCTATTGTTTACCCTAATTATGACTCTGATTGGAATCTTCTCTTTTAAGAGAATGAAGGCAGTTTAGCGTAATTTTTTACATTCCGCGATTCGTTTTCTCTTTTATCAAAAAGCTAGTGAATAATAATCACGTTGTGGAAGCCAATATGGAAATTAAGACTGATTGATAAGAAAATTGCCATTCACACATGGTCCAATAAATTTATTCATGTTAAATCTCTTCATCTAGATCCTCAAATGCCCTTGCTTTTGAAATCTCGTGCAATCTCATAATTGACATTCTTTCAAATTCCCTTCTGCTTAAGATCCCTTTACTGACTAGTAACTCAACTAGGGTATCCAGCTTGATATTAACTTCGTCTTGCGAGGATAATTCTTTACCTGTAATTTTTTTCTTAGTTGATTCATTCTTATTCATAATTAATCCATTATTTTACTAATGTAACATTAGTGTAATTTGATTCAATTGTTACTATTAACTTTGTTAGTTTGAATCAACCCATATTCATTATTGCTGTCCCTGAGCTAGTTCCAAAGTGATTATCCATAATCTACATAGTACTTGTATCTTTTTTCTACATCTTTGTTTTTGCCTGCTAAAACTACAGTGGTCTGGTTCCTAACTCCCTTCTTAACAAAATCCAAGATATCCCTTGAATTTGAATTGTTTTGATATCCTGATGATAGCGAAGACTCAAACAAGTTCATAAACTCAACTACCTTCGTTCTGTATTCATCAAGGGTTGGTGTCTTATTGCTTGCTACCTTAAACCACGTTGTTGCACTTGGAGCGGCGAACGAACGTGCCAATTCTTCCAGTACCCTTTCCATTTCAAAAAAATCCAGCACAAATTCACCTTCTATTTCATTACGAAGTTTAGAGTGTATAAGATTATGGTCGTCTAAATGTAAAAATATTGAATTGTTCGGCTCTGATAAGAATAAATTTGTGAAAAATAAGCTTATTCTATATTTTGAACTTAATGAATGAAGATTTATCTTCTAACTTACTTTGGGTTTATTTTCTTGTATCGATAGGCGTAGCACTACAGGTTGGAGCTGCTAACTGGGATATTATATGGCATGGCATTGTTAATGTTGAATCTTTCTTTACTCCACCGCATTCAGTGTTATATTCTGGAGTAGGCTTATCTTTGATTGCTACAGTTGCAGGAATAATACTTTCAATAAGACATGACACTCCGATAATGAGACCATTTTCCGCTTATCATAAAATTCCTAATCCATTGAAGTTAATTGCCTTAGGATGTCTGGTAGAAGTATTTTCTGGTCAATTTGATAACTGGTGGCACACAAATTTTGGATTTGATGGTCTCTTGAGTCCGCCACATTTGATGTTGATAAGCGGAATGCTGCTTTCGATAATCGGTGCACTAATTGGAACCCACTTGTATCAAACCCATAATAGATTCAAGATAATATCTGAAATGATTTATTATGGAATTCTTTGGATGATTTTGATTAACTTAGTCTTTATGTTTACACTTCCTTTCTCCGATGGTCAATACTTTGATTTTAATCCTTCTCCAACAATTGCGTTGGTATTGGGATTGACTCTGCCTGCTGCATTTACAGCTATAATTTTTTACTCTGTACAAAGCATATCCTTCCCTTTTCGAATGACAGTTGTAGCTGCAACCTTAATCACGTTACAATCATTAGCCACAATCATTTCAAATATTTATTTTGTGGGTTTATTTCCACTTTATCTTTTAAATATTCTGATACCTTTATCTTTAGATATAGTTTCTATTTATACCAAAAATAGTAACAATTTATTTCGTATTTTTTCAAATAACGACTACAAACGTATTATTTTTTCAATTGCCATCTCGTTCTTCTTCATCACGTTCTATTTTCCATGGTCAGTGAATATGTTCAAAGCCTTCTTTGGAATAGATCTAATTACGTTTGAAAGTGTAATCATATTTGAACAACTTTTGTGGAAATTTATCCTACCTATATTAATGCCTGTATCGCTTGTTTCAGCATACATGGGCATATTAATCTGGAAAAAGCTGTACGGATACTCCAAGTTAACAAATATGTTCAGAATTGTAGTTAGATGAAATATCTTAATTCAGTATTTGCACTCGATCTATCTGAAATTTTGACAGGTCAGGGTTGGTATTTCGTTTTGACGATTGCTTAACTTTTCAATAATTACCACTCTGATTTCTAAGATTAGAAAACTTTGTTGTTAGATAGAGACATCGGAAATTTAGCTTAATGAAGGAAATAATTGTTTAGAAATTATATCTGCAAAAGAAGTATATTTAGAAAGTTTGAAAGTTCAACATGACAAAGCACTGTCATAAAAATATGGTATATAGTTGATATATCAATTTCAAAATAGTTAACCTTAATAATCTAGTTTAATCAATTAATATATTGAAATATGGAAAATAAAGAATTCCTTACGCAACAGTTATTATGGATCGTAATCTCAATAGGCATTAGCATAACAATATCAATGTTCGTTCCATTTCCGCTATCCTGGGTCGTTATTATAGGCGTGTTTCTTGTGTTGAGTTTCTATATGCGTTATAGAATGATGAAGAAAATGGGCTCTGGAGGGGGTATGTTTGGTTCTCTATCATCCCCATTTTCAGGAAATTCAGTAAACTATTACTGTATGAGTTGTGGAACAAAACATAGAGAAGCCTCATGTCCAAGATGTGGCTCAAAGATGAAAAGGGTCGGTTAAGTACAAAACTCCCTTGTTAAATTTTCTTATTAGATAACAAATCTTTATCGCTAAAATTTGTAAAGTGAAAGTGTCCTACACAAATTCACTCATCTTGCATTGTTTTAAAGAAATTGCATGAGCCTGTCTCTGTTGAGTAATTTGTTCTATCAGTTGATTGAAACCAAACGCTATATTCCTTTTTGATATCTCGTCTTTGAGATTGTTCATTACTTTATCAGTGTATGTTCTATTTGCACTCAAATTGTTTTCATGGAGAAAAGGTTCTTGAAAGCCATATATTCTCTCATATTCTCTAATAGCCCACGAAATCCCAAATAATTCAAGAATCTCCCTTATTCTTATCCATATATCATGTCTTAGTCTCAGGACTGATCCAGATATACACCTTAAACCTAATTGTTGGCAATTATCAACGATTGATCCTATATGTTCCTCACCATCAGTAATAAAAGGAATAATAGGATCTATGTTAATACAACATCTAATCCCAGAATCTATAAATTTTCTTATAGTATCAAAAACTCTACTTGTTGGTGGCGTTCCCGGTTCGATGATACGTTTTATTTTTTCATCAATAGTCGTTATCGACCAAACTATAAAACAATTATCATTATAATTACGAAATAGATCTAGGTCTCGTTCAATCAGAGATGATTTGGTGAATACATAAAATGGAATTTGATATTGTTGTAATACTTCAATACACCTTTTTGTAATGCCAAATTTCGCTTCTGCATACTGATAGGCATCTGTTGCAGATGATATCATTACAGGTAATATTGACGTATTTTTCAACTTGTTTAATTCTGATTCTAATATTTCCGGGGCGTTAATTTTACCATAGATCTTGTCATAAAAATCTGGCGACCATTTGTATGTTGCATAACAGTATCCACACCTGTGATGACATCCTTGATAAGGGTTTATTGTTAATCCTAAGTGTGATCCAACTTTGAAATAACGAAGGATTGACTTAGAATATTTTCTTACAAATGTAGGTGCCTTGTCGGAATACCACAACAAGACTATGAAAGTAAGAATCTTAATTAGGATTGAGATACCGTTAGGCGAGGGAGAGGGGACAGGATATCGAGTATTATCAATCATCCAACCTTCTAATTAATGGATTTTCGGGTCTATTGACGATTGATTGAATGAAATTGAAAACCGGCTTGACTTCTGAGATCGGTCCGCTTATTTCAAACTTTATGCCACCCTGTATTCTAATTTTGGAACTCTTGAATAATATTCCTTCTTCATTGTATTCTATTCCATAAATGCTTTCAAGCCTCTCGCTAATCACATCTGGAGATTTAAAAAAACGTCCTCTTTCAGAATATAGTAGTATTCTGAGATTTGTAATTATGATGTTGTATTTTTTATGTGTACATTTTAGTTTGGTCTTTGTTCTGAACATTATGTTCTCTTGAGGAAGTAATATTTCCTTTAGTGTCAAGATCTCATTATGTATAGCAAGGGGTTATATTCATAAAAGTTGAATCATTTTATTTATTCTACTAACAAATGTAAATGATCTTAAATTCTATTAAAAAGTTTTATAACAAGTATTCATTTGCATGCTTTTGTTGAATATGGATTGATAATTCAATATAATTATTATATCGAGATTGCATATTAACGAATATTGTGATGTCTTCATCTGGGCTGTCAATAGCTGAACATGTTGATGAACTGAGAATAAGGTTAATTCACATAATAATTTGCATTGTAATAATAACTATTTTTTCAATGAGTTTTGGAATAA
>Ga0210378_10000288_pt1 | contig 25043 bp, 19 predicted proteins | sample PLM1_60_b1redo_FD_155465 | JGI IMG/M metagenome (GOLD analysis project Ga0210378, IMG submission 155465) | Groundwater sediment microbial communities from an aquifer in East River, Colorado, USA - PLM1_60_b1 redo | ecosystem: Environmental > Terrestrial > Soil > Riparian zone | place: USA: East...
CTACACCATCTTCGACACCGAGACGACCGGGCTGAGCCCGTCCGAGGGGGACGAGATCATCTCGATGGGCGCGATCCGAATCGTCAACGGGCGGCTTCTGCGCCAGGAGACCTTCGAGCAGCTGGTCGACCCGCGGCGAGGAGTGTCGGCCGCCTCCCAGCGCGTGCACGGCATCACGCCGGAGCTGCTCCGCGGGCAGCCGACCATCGAGGAGGTCCTGCCCGCCTTCGCCCGGTTCGCATCAGACACCGTGCTCGTCGGGCACAACGTCGCTTTCGACATGCGGTTCCTGCAGCTGAAGGAGGTCCAGACCGGCGTGCGGCTCACCCAGCCCGTGCTGGACACCCTGCTGCTGTCGGCGGTCGTCCACCCCGACCACGAGGAGCACTCCCTCGAGGCGATGGCGGCACGGCTCGGCGTCAGCGTGATCGGGCGCCACACCGCGCTCGGCGACGCGATCCTCACCGGCGAGATCTTCCTCAAGCTCCTCCGGCTCCTGGTCGCGCAGGGCGTGGTGACGCTGCGAGATGCACGGGAGGCGGCCCGCAGGACCTACCAGGCGCGCGTCAGCGACTCCCTGTACACGCGCGGCTGAGCGACCCCGGCGTAGCGCGGACGAACCGGTGGTACCGGGGTCTGGAGTAGAGGTATACGCTTCACATGCTTTCCAGGTTGGTCCCGGTTTGGGAGGTGGTCGGTATGGCTGACGAGGCTGCCGAGCGGCGGGCTGCCGCCACGCACGAGGAGGATCTGGACGCCCTGGCCGCCCGCCGCTTCCGGGTCGGCGTCGTGCTGACCCTGATCATGCTGGTCGTCTACTTCGGCTTCATCCTGCTCATCGCGTTCAACAAGCCGCTGCTCGGGCGGATCCTCACCGACGGCCTGAGCCTCGGGATGCTGCTCGGCGTGCTCGTGATCTTCGCGACCTGGGTACTGACCTGGGTCTACGTCGGCTGGGCGAACCGGGTCTACGAGCCCGAGATCCGGCGCCTCCGGGGGTGAGCGACATGGTGGTGCTGGCCAAGCTGGGTGACCCGGACGCGCTCGCGATCTCGTTCTTCGTCCTGTTCATCCTGGGCGTCCTCGGGATCAGCTACTGGGCGGCCCGGCGCACGCACACGACCGAGCAGTTCTACGCCGCCGGCGGCAACGTCACCGGCTTCCAGAACGGGGTCGCCCTCGCCGGCGACTACATGAGCGCGGCCAGCTTCCTCGGCATCGCCGGGCTGGTGGCGCTGAACGGCTTCGACGGGCTGATCTATTCGATCGGCTTCCTGGTCGGCTGGCCGATCGTGCTGTTCCTGATCGCCGAGCCGCTGCGCAACCTCGGCAAGTACACCTTCGCCGACGTGGTCGCCTTCCGCCTGCACCAGAAGCCAGTCCGGATCGCGTCGGCGGTCGGCACGCTGTCGGTGGTCGTCTTCTACCTGATCGCCCAGATGGTCGGCGCCGGCGCGCTGATCAAGCTGATGTTCGGGCTCGACTACGCGCTGGCCGTCATCATCGTCGGCGCCGTGATGATCGCGCTGCTGCTGCTGGGCGGCATGATCGCGACCACCTGGGTGCAGATCATCAAGGCGCTGCTGCTGCTCGGCGGCGCCTTCATCCTCGTCGTGCTGGTGCTGGCCAAGTTCGGCATGAACCCCGTCAGGCTGTTTGCCGAGGCGGCCGACGCGAACGGCCAGGCGGTGCTCGCCCCGGGCACGAAGGTGGTCACCGGGTCGTGGGACGCGATCTCGCTCGGGCTGGCGCTCATGTTCGGCACCGCCGGGCTGCCCCACATCCTGATGCGCTTCTACACCGTGCCCGACACCAAGGCGGCACGGTCGTCGGTCAACTGGGCGACCTTCCTGATCGGGCTGTTCTACCTGTTCACCTTCGTGCTCGGCTTCGGCGCGATGGCGCTGGTCGGGCGGGACACCATCACCGGCGTCGAGAAGGGCGGCAACATGGCCGCGCCGCTGCTCGCCCAGGAGGTCGGCGGGACGCCCTTCCTCGGCTTCATCGCGGCCGTGGCGTTCGCCACGATCCTGGCCGTGGTGGCCGGGCTGACGCTGGCCGGGGCGGCCGCGCTCTCGCACGACCTGTGGGTCAACGTCGTGCGCGGTGGCCAGGCGCCCGAGTCGGAGCAGCTGCGCGTGGCCCGCATCGCGACCGTGGTCATGGGCGCCATCGCGATCATCCTCGGGATCGCCTTGGAGGGCCAGAACGTCGCCTTCATGGTCGGGCTCGCATTCGCGATCGCCGCCAGCGCGAACTTCCCGGCGCTGCTGCTGGCGATCTTCTGGCCTCGCTTCACCACCTGGGGCGCGGTCGCAAGCATCGTGGTCGGCGCCGTGTCGGCCCTGGTGCTGATCTACATCTCGCCGACCATCCAGGTCGACGTGTTCGGCAACGCCAGCGCGCCCTTCCCGCTCAAGAACCCGGCGCTCGTGTCGATGCCGCTGGCGTTCGCGTGCGGCTTCGTGGTCTCGCTGCTGACCCGCGACCGTCACGCGGAGCAGCGATTCATCGAGGTCGAGCGGCAGATCCACCTGGGCGCGGTCGCGCCGCCCACCCCCGAGCCGACCCGCCCGGCCCTGCCGGCGGAGCGGTGAAAGGAAACGGCAGCCGGGCGAGGCGCTGACCAGGCTGCGCCGACTTCCCGGAGCCGCTCGTCGCGCTTCTGGGCGAGCGACCTCAGCTCGGAGACGCCCGACACCGGCCATGTTGTCCGGCGGCGGGCCTTCGGGCCCTCCGCTCGACAACTTGTGCAAGCTCGACCCGTCTGGCCTGGGTAGGCTCCTTCTGGAACGACCGAGTTGTTGGCCGGCGAGCCCTAAGCAGGTCACCAGAGGTTCTGTCCGTAACCCGGTTCAGCGACCAGGGCCTGAGCCCGGGTGCCTGGCCCTCCTTGCTGCGGGGTCTGCGGGGCCGCTAGATCGCCCGCAGGCCGTCCAGGACCCGCTCGAGCAGGGCGAGGTCGGGGCGCCCGCCGGAGCTTGCAGGCCGGTACACGATCACCAGCCGCTCGCTGGCCATGTCGCTGACAAGGATCTTGGCGACGCCCAGAGGCAGGTCGAGGCAGGCGGAGAGCTCAGCGATCGACAGCACGTCCTGGCAGAGCATGGCGATCGAGCGCCGCTCGAAGCCGAGCGAGGGCGCCGCGGCCTCGCCGTAGGGGGAGGTCGAGACCAGCGTCTCGAGCTCGAGGTCGTCGCGCTGGGAGTGGGTCCGGCCGCCGGTCACCGCGTAGGCGCGCACCAGGCGGCTCGGCCCCTCCGGGCCCAGGCGGCTCGGCCCCTCCGGGCTGTCGGCGCCGCCCGTGCCGCTCATCGCGCGTCCTGCTCCTCGCGACCAGGGGGCCAGGCGACCCGTGGCCGGCCAGTGCGCCGGTCACGTGCCGGCGAGGCGGTTGCGCACGCCGCAGGGACAGGGAGCCCAGAACCCGCCCACCGTGGGTGCTTGACCGGAGCGCTAGTGCGGTGTCCCATGCGAGCTCCCGGGGAACGACGGGTCGGAGGGGTCGGATGCGGGCTGGGTGTGCTGGTCGCTGGCCGCCTCCAAGCGGCCGTGCCGCAGACCGGCCCGGTAGTTGGTGAGCATGTTCCGGATGTCGTCGGGCGAGCGGGTCAGCCCGGACGGTTGCCGTGGCGGCTGCGCCGCCGGCGGGGCCGTGGCCGCCAGCCCGGGAGCGAGGTTCCCCTGCGGGGTCCTGCGTGGCAGGCCGCTCTCGGACAGCTTCTCGGGTCGCAGCGGTGGCTGCGTGGTGGCCCAGGCACCACCCTTGAACCACTCCCACCGGGTCGCCTCGAAGATCGGCAGGTCACCACCGCGGTCGGCGTTGGCCATGGCCCGCGCGGGCGGCGGCAGGACCTGCGCGAGGCGGCCGTCCCGCGGGAACTCGGCGATGTCGGCTCTTGACACCTGGGTCGTGCCCGCCTGGTTGAGCAGGCTCGACGGGATCAGCACCAGCGCGGTCACGCCCCCGTACCAGGAGTGCCTGAGCTGGACCTTGATGCCGTAGCGCTGCGCGAGGCGGCTGACCACGAAGAAGCCGAGCAGGCGCGACAGCGCGAAGTCGATCATCGGCGGGTTGGCGAGGCGCTCGTTCGCCGAGGCCAGCTGGTCGTCGGTCATGCCGATGCCGCAGTCCTCGATCTCGAGCAGGTGCCCGTTGGGTGTGGCCTGCCCGGCGACCTTCACCAGCGTCTCCGGAGGCGAGAAGGTCGTGGCGTTCTCGACCAGCTCGGCGAGCAGGTGCACGACGTCGTTGACCGCGTGGCCGGAGACCTGCACCTCGTCGACCGTGATCTGCTGGACCCTGGTGAAGTCCTCGACCTCGGAGATGGCCGCGCGGATCACGTCGGCGAGGGCGACGGGCTCGCTCCAGCGTCGCGCGGACTCGGCGCTCGAGAGCACGATCAGGTTCTCCGCGTTGCGCCGCATGCGGGTCGCCATGTGGTCGAGCTGGAAGAGCTTCGCGAGCTCGTCGGGGTCGGTCTCGTCGCGCTCCAGCTCCTCGATGAAGTTGAGCTGCCGGTCGATGAGGCGCTGGCTGCGCCGGGCCAGGTTGACGAACATGTCGCCGATGCTGCGGCGCAAGGCGGCCTGCTCGGTGGCGACGCGGGTGGCCACCTGGTGCACGGAGTTGAACGCCTCGGCCACCCGGCCGATCTCGTCCTTGGATCTGACCGGCACCGGTTTCGCCTGCGTGGCGGCGAGGTCGACCTCCTTGGCCTGCTGCAGGCGCTCGACCACGCCGGGGAGCTGCTGCTCGGCCACGTCGCGCGCGCTCCGCTCGAGGAGCTCCAGCGGCCTCGCCATCGAGCGGGCCATCAGCAGCGAGAAGCCGATCGTCGCCTCGAGCACGATGATCGTCAGGAAGAACGCGACCGTGGCGCGGTTCTCCGCGCTGGTCCGCACCGACCCGGCAAGCTTCCCCACGTCGCCGGCGAGCTTCTGCTCGACGGCGCGAAGCAGGTCGATCTTGGCCTGGGCGGAGAAGAACCAGTCGGTGGCGTCGTCGAAGCCGGCCAGGTCGTCGCGGTCGTTCTTGAGGTCGCGGACAAGGTCCTTTGAGTCCTGGGCAGCGATCGCGGCGTCGCGGATGGCATGGACGCGGTTGACGGCCGGCCCCTTGACGGTGTGGTCGAAGAACTCGGTCTGCGCGGTGGCGGCGGACGCGCTGAACTGCTTGCGCCAGGCGCTCTCCTCACCGGTGGCGGTGGTGAAGTCCGCATACTGCGTGCCGACGAACTGGCCGCCCGCCAGGGCCGCGAACAAGATCCCCTGCTGCTGGGACGCGGCCTCCTTGAGCCGGGAGACGGCGGTGAAGGTGGCCAGGTTGCGGGCCAGGTTCCGGTTGGAGGTCTCGGCCTCGATCTCGCTGTGCAACAGGAGCAGGTCGCCGATGACCTGGTTGTAAGAGTCGGCGACGTCCTTCGCCGACCCAGCTTGCTCGAAGGCCGTGCGCTGGTATCCCTGCGCCTTCGGGTTGACGAGCTGGTCTGCCCTGGCCACCGTGGCGACCAGCCGGGCGCGCAGGCGCCCGCTGTATTCGTCGAGGTCGAGCTTGGCGAACTCGGCGTCGAGGGTGCGCTTCGCCTGGTTGGTGATGGCCCGGTCCGCGACCATCGTGCTGCGATAGTGCTGGCGGCGGCTGCCGACGTAGCCGAGCGTGATTCCCCGCTCCAGTTGCGCGGCGTCGACCACCCGGATCACCGCCGGCATGAAGTGGCTGATGTCGCTCACGCCACGGGCCTCCTTGCTGTTGCGCGAGGTGGAGATGACCTGTGACGAAGCGAAGACCGCGAGCGCCGCCAGCGGGAGGATCAGCAGGCTGACGATCTTCGACCTGATTTTCAGATTTCTGCAGCATCAGCCACCCTTTGCCGTGTCTGATCGTTGGGCCAGCTATCCAAAGCGACCGGATCGCGATGCTCTCGCGCTTGACCACGGCAAACCAGACCGTCGGCTCCTCGGCGGCGCGAAACGGGCAGCCTCTTCGGCTCCATGGGGCAGAGGGTGGCGATATCCGAGCATTTGGACGAGAAGGGAGGAATCTAGTCGGGCGTCTCCGTTACTTGCAAATAGGGCTAACCGCGAGATTCGAGCAGTTCGCCCGACAGGCTCACCGGCCTGGCCACCCCGGGACCTCCTCGCCCGAGGATCGTTCGCCGGGGCCGCTGCGTACACCACCGCCCGGGTGCCTCTTGATGGTTTCTTTGCGCGACGCCGTGCGGTCTTAGTGATTCCTTTGTGTCCGGCCGACACAGTGGGCAGAGGCCCGTCCCAGCACGGGTCGCGGCCCCACAGCATCGATCCAGGCGTCATCCAGGAGCGCCGATCATGCCCAGGAGCGCCCATCATGTCTGTCCAGCCCCAGGCCCGCCTACAGCCCCAGCCCTCGCCTCCCGCGAGGTCGCAGCGCTACGAGTCCCTCGGCTACCGCGCCAAGCGGGTGCTGCTCGGGGCCCCGCTGAAGACCTCGGAGCTGGTGCACGAGCGCATCACCAAGCGGGTCGCGCTGGCCGTGTTCTCCTCCGACCCGATCTCCTCCACCGCCTATGCCACCGAGGAGATCCTGCTGGTGCTGGTGTTCGCCGGGACGGCCGCCACCGGGCTGGCCCTGCCGCTGTCGATCGCCATCGCCGGGCTGCTCGGCATCCTGGTGCTGTCCTACCGGCAGATCATCAACGCCTACCGCTCCTCGGGCGGGGCGTACGTGGTCAGCCGGGACAACTTCGGGGGGCTGGTCGCCTCGATCGCCGGCTCAGCCCTGATCATCGACTACGTCCTGACCGTGGCGGTGAGCGTGGCGGCCGGCACCGCGGCGCTCACCTCCGCCTTCCACGCCCTGGAGCCCTGGCGGGTGGCGATCGCGGTCGGCTTCGTGGTGCTGCTGGCCTGGGCCAACCTGCGCGGCATCCGCGAGTCCGGGCGGATCTTCGCCGTGCCCACCTACCTGTACGTGTTCGGCATGGCCGCGGTGGTGGTGCTGGGCATCTGGCGCTGGGCGTTCGGCGGCCTCGGCCCGATCAGCTACCCCCCGGCCGAGGCCCGCGAGCTGGAGGGATACGGCGCGGCGCTGGTCTCTGTGTCGTTGTTTCTCGTCCTGCACGCCTTCTCCGCCGGGGTGACCGCGCTGACCGGGGTGGAAGCGATCTCCAACGGGGTGTCCGCCTTCAAGCGACCGGAGGCCCGCAACGCCCGCACCACGCTGGTGGGAATGGCGGCCATCATGGCCTTCCTGTTCATCGGCATCACCTTCCTGGCCACCCGCTTCGACGCCCGCCCCTTCGCCGACGGCAACCCCACCCTGGTCGCCCAGCTCGCCGGGCACGTGCTGGACAACCAGGCCGCCTTCGTCGCCATCCAGGTGGCCACGCTGCTGATCCTGGTGCTGGCGGCCAACACGTCGTTCTCCAGCTTCCCGCTGCTGGCCTCGTTCGCCGCCGGGGACGCCATCCTGCCCCGCCAGCTGCGCAAGCGCGGCCACCGGCTGGTCTACTCCAACGGCATCCTGGTGCTGTCGGCCGCGGCCATCTTCCTGGTGATCGCGTTCCAGGCCGACACCCACCACCTCATCCCGCTGTACGCCATCGGCGTGGTGACCTCGTTCACCCTCTCCCAGGCCGGCATGGCCCGCCGCCACCTGCGCCTGCGCGAGCCGGGCTGGCGCAAGGGCCTGCTGATCAACGGCGCCGGTGGCGTCATCACCCTGGTCGTCCTGGTCATCATCGCCGTCACCAAGTTCACCGACGGCGCCTGGATGGTGTGCCTCGCCATCCCCGCCCTGGTGCTGTTGCTGCAGCGGGTGCAGAGGACCTACCGCTCGGAGATCACCGAGCTGCGGGTGGAGGCGTCCCAGCGGCTGGCCCCGCCCAAGCCGCGCCACGAGGTCATCGTGCTCCTCGAAGACCTCGACCAGGCGGCCATCGGCGCGCTGCAGTACGCTCGCCAGCTCAACCCGCTGTCCATCACCGCCGTGCACATCGCGGTCGACCCCGACCACGCCCGCGAGCTGGCCCGGCTCTGGTCCAAGGTGCAGATCCCCATCCCACTGGAGATCATCGACGCTCCGGACCGCAACCTGCCGGCTACCGTCGAGGAGACCGTCGCCGAGCAGGTCCAGCCAGACACCGAGGTCACCGTGCTGGTGCCCCGGCGGCGTTACGTCGGCTTCTGGAGCCGCGTGCTGCATGACCAGACCTCGGCCGAGCTGACCAAGGTGCTCGGCGACCTCGACAACGTCAACGTCATGATCGTGCCGTTCCGGCTTGGCCGGCGCCGCGGCCTCAGGCCCGTCCCATCCCACGACCAGAAGACCGCCGCCACCTGACCGGCCCCACCGATCATCCCCGTGACCTCAGACCGATCATCCCCGTGACCTCAGACCGATCATCCCCGTGACCTCAGAACGTCAGGACCGGTCAAGGCGCAGCGACATGCCGGCCTCGACATGGCCGGAAACGGGGTGTTGCCGGGTCGGGTGGCGGTCGCCGCAGTGGCGCCGGACGGGCTGCCGGCCCATGCTTCGCCTGCAAGGACCGAGGTGGCCAGATGCGGAGAAGTGACATCAACGGGGAAGGTGCCGTGTGGGCGGCGGGCGCGTTCGTCGTCAGCCTGCTCATCGGGGCCTTGGTGGAACCGTTCCGGGGGGGCATCGGGCTTGAGAACGTCGTCATCCTCTACCTGCTCGTCGTGGTGGCCGCGGCCGGGATCGGCGGACGAGCAGCCGGGATGGTCGCGGCGCTGTCGGCCGCCCTGTCCTACGACTACTTCCTGACCACCCCGTACCACTCCCTTGTCATCGACGCGCTCACGCAGGTCATCACCGTGGCCTTGCTGGTCGCCACCGGCATGGTGGTCGGCATCGGCGGCCGGGTGCGACGCCGCTCGGCAGCGCGGGCCGAGGCGCACGCCGACGCGATCCGGCTGCTGCACCGGGTCGCCGAGACGGCCGCGGCCGGTGGTGCCGTCGACCGGGTCGCCACCGAGGGCCTCCACGAGCTGCTCGGCGTGCGCCGCGTCAGCGTCCTTCGCCGCAGCCCAGACGGCTTCGCGATCACGGTCGACGTCGGCGAGACCCACATGCCGATCGACATGGACGCCTTGACCCACCTGGACCGGGAAGGCCGCATCCCTCCCGGACACTACCGCGTTCTCGGAGGCACGATGGTGCTCCCCAACGAGGGCGTCGCCCTCGACCTTGTCGCCCGCGGGCACCCGGTGGGATACCTGGTCATCGTCCCGGGCCAGGACGTGCCGGCCGACCGCACCACCAGGCTCGCCGTGGCGGCCATGGCCGACCAGCTCGCCGTCGCGGCCACCAGCGCCCGGCGGCCCTGAGGGTATCCGCCCGGCGGCCCTGAGGGTATCCGCCCGGCGGCCCTGAGGGTGTCCGGCGGTAAGGGCTCGCCGCCGGACACCCTGGCCAGGTCGAGTGCGCGCACCTCGGCATGCTGGCGCTGGAACGACCAGGTCGTTGGCCCACCCCGCGCTCAGGAGCTCACGGCCAGGTCCGGGCGGTCAGGGGCGGAGCCGGGCGAGGTCGATCGCCTCGGCGGCACCGGACACGTGCAGGCCGGGCCTGGGGCCGCCGGCAAGGGTGTACAGGACCGTGCCGACCGCGACCACGCCCAGGCCGTGGCGGGGGGTGGGCAGCGGCGGCAGCGACCACCAGGTGCCCGCGCGCACGTCGAACGCCTCGGCCTCCTCGAAGGTGGCCTCGGCCTCGCCGCCGACCGCGACCACGAACCCGTTCCCGGTCGCCGCAGCGGCCAGGCCGCCGCGCCGGGTCGGCAGGTCGGGCAGGCTCGCCCACCGCCCCGTGGCCGGGTCGTAGGCCTCGGCGGCGGTGAAGTTGCCCTGCCCGGACGCGCGGCCCCCGACGGTGTACACCCGCCCGCCGAACCCGGCGCCGCCCAGGTGCTCGCGCGGGGTCGGCGGCCCGGGCGCGGTCGACCAGCGACTGGTGGCCGAGTCGAACACCAGCATGTTCGCGGCGAGCCCGCCAGGGCCGATGCCGCCGGCCACGTAGAGCCGGCCGCCGAGGGCCACCGCGGTTCCGGCCGCGCGCCCCTCTGGCAGGTCGGGGAGCGCCGCCCAGCGGCCGCCCTCGAGCCGGAAGGCACGCCGGCTGACACCGCCCGCCGCCGGGTACCCGCCCACCACGTGGGCGGCGCCGTCCAGGGTGGCGGCCATGGCGTGGTTGACCGCGACCGGCAGGTCCGGGCCGGGCGCCCAGCGGTCGCGTCCGGTGTCGTACACCTCCACGGTGGGCACGGTCGCGCCGTCGGCCCGGAAGCCGCCGGCCACGTAGACGACCTTCCCGACCGCGGTGGCGGCCACCTCGGTCCGCTCCGACGGGGCCGGCGCCAGGCGGCGCCAGGCCGCCTCGCCGGGCGCCGACGGCGGGGACGGGCCCTGCCGGCCGGACCGGTCCCCGGTGCAGGCCCCGGCCAGCAGCACCACCACCGCGACGGCGAGGACCACCGGCCGGACCCGCCCGGCCCGTGCACGCGAGCGGCGCGCCACCCACGCGGAGGAGCGGCACGCGGGCGGGGCGCCCCTCCCCGGTGCGTAGGTGATGGCGGGACCTCCTCGGCGCGGCGCGGTCGGGCGCCATCACATCGCCTCGGGCGCCGGTTGGCAACCACGCCGGCCCGGCGCACCGGGCCGGCGTGGCGCTATTGTGCTTCGAGGGCAGATGCCGCCTTGCGGAGGCTGCCGGACCGGCGATCCGCAGCGACCGGCTCGCGGAAGGCTCGCGGAAGGAGACCAGCGCCATGAGCATCGAAGCCAACGAACGGAAGGTCGTCGACGCGGTCACCCCGAAGCTGTACATCAACGGGGAGTGGCGGGACGCCGCCAAGGGCGGGACGTTCAAGGTCGAGGACCCGTCGACCGGCGAGCCGCTGTGCGAGGTCGCCGACGCCGGCCCCGAGGACGGCATGGCCGCGCTGGACGCCGCCGCCGCGGCCCAGGCCGAGTGGGCCGCCCACCCGCCCCGGGAGCGGGGGGAGATCCTGCGCCGGGCGTTCGAGCGGATCAGCGCCGAGAGCGACGACCTCGCCCTGCTGATGACCCTCGAGATGGGCAAGCCGGTGGCCGAGTCCAAGGCAGAGGTCGCCTACGCGGCCGAGTTCTTCCGCTGGTTCGCCGAGGAGGCGGTGCGCATCGACGGCCGCTACGCGGTCGCCCCCAACGGCAAGGGCCGGCTGCTGACCATGAAGCAGCCGGTCGGCCCCAGCCTGCTGATCACGCCGTGGAACTTCCCGATGGCGATGGGCACCCGCAAGATCGGCCCGGCGGTCGCCGCCGGCTGCACGATGGTCATGAAGCCGGCCCAGCTGACCCCCCTGTCGATGCTCGCCCTGACCGACATCCTCGAGCAGGCGGGCCTGCCCGCCGGGGTGCTCAACGTCGTCACCACCACCTCCTCGGGCACGGTCATGGAGCCGCTCATCAAGGACCCGCGGGCGCGCAAGCTGTCGTTCACCGGGTCGACCGAGGTCGGGCGGAGGCTCATGGCCCAGGCGGCCGACAACGTGCTGCGGGCGTCGATGGAGCTGGGCGGCAACGCGCCCTTCCTGATCTTCGAGGACGCCGACCTGGACGCCGCGGTCGAGGGCGCGATGATCGCCAAGATGCGCAACATCGGCGAGGCGTGCACCGCGGCCAACCGCTTCCACGTGGCCGAGCCGGTCGCGGAGGCGTTCTCGGCCAAGCTGGCCGAGCGGATGGCTGGGCTGAAGCTCGGCCGCGGCACCGAGGAGGGCGTGCAGGTCGGCCCGCTGATCGACGGCAAGGCGGTCCAGAAGGTGAGCGAGCTGGTCGGTGACGCGCTCGACAAGGGGGCCAGGGTCCTGGTCGGGGGCCGCGCCCGCGACGGCCGCGGCTACTTCTACGAGCCCACCGTGCTGTCGGGGGTGCCAGGCGACGCGCGCGTGCTCAAGGAGGAGATCTTCGGGCCGGTCGCGCCGGTGGCCGCGTTCGACTCCGAGGAGGCGGCCGTCGCGGCCGCCAACGACACCGAGTTCGGCCTGGTCGCCTACGTCTACACCAGCGACCTCAAGCGGGCGTTCCGGGTCGTCGAGGGGCTCGAGACCGGGATGGTGGGCCTCAACCAGGGCCTGGTCAGCAACCCGGCCGCCCCGTTCGGCGGGGTGAAGCGCTCCGGCATCGGCCGTGAGGGCGGCAAGGAAGGCATCAGCGAGTACCTGGAGATCAAGTACGTCGCGATGAACCTGTAGGCGGGTGGGCGAGCCGGAGGCGGCGGGCGGTGTCCGGGGCGGCGGGTGGGCGCTCGGGACGGCGCCGGGGCGCGCGGCCCGGGCGGCGCCGGGGCGCGCCGGCCGGACACCGCCGGAGCGCGCGGCCCGGGCGGCGCCGGGGCGCGCCGGCCGGGCGGCGCTGGAGTGCGCGGCCCGGGCGGCGCTGGCCCGCGCGGGCCGGGGCGGTGCTGCTGGGCGCCCCGCTCGCGCTCGCCTTCCCGCGACCGTCGCTGTGGTGGCTGGCGTTCGTCGGCCTGGTCCCGCTCCTCACGCTGGTCCGGGTCGCCCCGACCGGGCGCGAGGCGGCCGTGCTCGCCTGGCTCGGGGGTGCCGGCTTCTTCGTCGCGGTCGACGCCTTCCTGCTGCCCAAGGTGGGCCCGTTCGCGGTCCCGGCCGCGCTCCTGCTCGGGACCTGCTGGGTCCCGTGGGGGCTCCTCGCCTGGGCCCTGCTGCACCGTGACCCCTCCCCCGGACGGGTGCTGGCTGCGCTCGCCGTGGTGCCGGGCGCGTTCGTGGCCGGCGAGTACGTGCGCGCCTGGCCGGGCCTTGGCGGCCCGTGGGGGCTGCTCGGCGCCAGCCAGTGGAACGACCTCCCGGTGCTCGCGCTCGCCTCGGTCGGCGGCGTGTGGGCGGTGAGCTTCCTGCTCGCCGCCGTGAACGTCGCCGTCGCCGTGGCGCTGGCGCCCGGCGCCGGCCGGCCCGGGCTCGTGCCGGCGGTCCCGGCCCAGGCTGGATCGGGCGGGCTCGGGGTCCAGCCGGCGGCCCCGGCCCGGGCCGGATCGGGTGGGCACGCGCCCGAGCCGGCGGTAACGGCGGGGCTGGGCGGGCGTCAACCCGCGCGGATGGGTGCGGCGGGGCCGGGTGGGCGCTGGCAAGGGCTGGTGGGTGCGGCAGGGCCGCGGCCGGGGCCGGGTGGGCGCTGGCCGGCGCGGGTGGTCGCGGCCGTTGCCCTGGTCGGACTGGTGGCCGGCACCTTGGGGTACGCGGCCCTGCGCCCGGCGGCTGCGCCGGCCGGCGCCGTGCGCGTGGCCGTGGTCCAGCCCGGGGTCGTCCACCAGGTGGAGCCCCGCTTCCGCGCCAGCGAGGCCGCCACCCTGGCCCTCGCGCCGGCCCGCCCCGACCTGGTCGTCTGGGGCGAGAGCAGCGTGGGCCGGGACCCGGCCACCCACCCGGGGGACCTGGCCCGGCTCGCGGCCGCCGCCCGGGCGACCGGCGCCCGCGTGCTGGTCAACGTCGACGCCGAGCGGGTCACGGCCGCCCCGGGCACCTCGGCCCCCCGCAGCGGGATGTCCGCCCCGTCCGGGGCGGGCCAGGGCGGCCGGGGTGCGGCCGGGATCTACAAGACCTCGCTGCTGGTCGGGCCGGACGGCCCCGAGGGCCGCTACGACAAGATGCGGCTGGTGCCGTTCGGCGAGTACGTCCCGCTGCGGCGGCTGCTCGGCTGGGTCACCCGCTTCACCGACGCCGCCGCCCTGGACCGGCGGCGCGGCACCCGGCTGGCGGTGCTCGACGCTGGCCCGGTGGCGGTCGGGCCGCTCGTCTGCTTCGAGTCGGCCTTCCCCGACCTGACCCGGTCACTGGCCGGCCAGGGCGCCGACCTGGTCGTGGTGCAGAGCGCGACCACCACCTTCCAGCAGAGCTGGGGCCCCGACCAGCACGCCAGCCTGGCCGCCGTGCGCGCGGTGGAGTCCGGGCGCCCGGTCCTGCAGGCCGCCATCAGCGGGGTGTCGGCCGCGTTCGACGCCCGCGGGCAACGGCTCGCCTGGCACCCGACCACCTGGCGGGGCGCGGACGTGATCGCCGTGCCCCTCTCCCGCGAGCGCACGCCCTACGACCGCTGGGGCGACCAGCTGCCGGCCGGGTGCTGCGTGGTCACGCTGGCCGCCCTGGCCTGGGTCGCCGGGCGGCGCCGCCCGCCGGGCCGGCGGGGCGGGCCGGATCAGCCCGACCCCGCCGCCGGCCGGCCCTCGCGCCGGGCCTTCGCACCATCGCCGGCCTCGCCGGACGGGCCGGACGGGCCGGACGGTCGGTCTCGTGCTCCGTGGCTGCGCCTCCTCCGGCGCGGTATGCGCCGCCCGTGGCCCACGGAAAACCGGGACGCCGCATCCATGCTGGCAAGGGGCCAGCTGGGCAGATGCACTCCTCGACCGGGCCGGACCGAGGGGTTACCCTCTATCCGTCGAGCGCACAGCACGAACGCACAAGGGGCCTGGCGATGGCACCTCCGATTCGACGCATTGGCATCCTCACCAGCGGGGGCGACGCACCCGGCCTGAACGCCGTGATCCGGGCCGTGGTCAGGACCGCCCAGCTCGAGTACGGCTGGACGGTGGTCGGCATCGAGCACGGCTTCGAAGGCCTGATCGGCAAGCCCAGGGTCCGCAACCTCGACGTCGGGGCGGTCAGCGGCCTGCTCCCCCGGGGCGGGACGATCCTCGGCTCGACCAACAAGGGCCACTTCGCGCTCATGGAGGTCGGCGGCGAGCTCCAGCGCGACCCGGCCCCCTACAAGGAGCTGGCCAGCAACGCCCGCCGGCTCGGCATCGACGCGCTCGTGGTGATCGGCGGCGAGGGCAGCCAGGGCATCGCGAGCGAGCTGGCCAGGCACGGGGTGCGGGCCATGGGCGTGCCCAAGACGATCGACAACGACCTCTGGGGCTGCGAGCAGACCTTCGGGTTCGACACCGCGCTGACGGTGGCGACCGAGGCGATCGACCGGCTGCACACCACCGCCGCCAGCCACGACCGGGTCATGGTGCTCGAGGTGATGGGGCGCGACACCGGCTGGATCGCGCTCCACTCCGGGCTCGGCGGCGGCGCCGACATCATCCTCATCCCGGAGATCCCGTTCACCGTCGAGGGCATCGCGAGCAAGGTGATGACCCGCGAGTACCAGGGGTCGAGCTTCTCGATCGTGGTCTGCGCCGAAGGCGCCGGCGAGGAGGGCAGCGGCCCGATCTACCAGGAGGTCACCGGCACGCTCGGCGGCGTCGGGGCCTACGTCGCCACCCAGGTCGCCAAGCTGACCGGCAAGGACGCCCGGGTGGTCGTCCTCGGCCACCTCCAGCGCGGCGGCATGCCCACCCCCTACGACCGCATCCTGGCCACCCGCTTCGGCGCGGCCGCCGTGCACAGGCTCGCCGAGGGCCGCTACGGCGAGGTGGTGGTGATGCACGAGGGCCAGATCTCCACCGTGCCGATGCTCGAGGTGGCCGGGCGGGTGCGCACGGTCCCCACCGACCACGAGATCATCCGCACCGCCCGCGGCCTCGGGATCGCCTTCGGCGACGAGGGCGACGCCGACGCCGTCTCCGAGTCGCTCCCCTGAGCGCGGCCCCGCTCGGCCCCTGGCGGCGGTGACCCCGGGCGCGTCCCGGGTCCGGAGATCGGTTGTCGGGGCGGGTGGTAGCTCGGCGACCCGGACGTGACCGCGCCGAACTCGCACCGGGTCCGGAGATCGGTTGTCAGGATGGGGTGGTAGCGTCCCCGGCCAGTCGTTCTCGGACCCGAGCCGCCTGGGGGTGCCGCCGTGCGGGAGCTGGAACCGGCCCGGCCGGGCGAGGACGGGCCGCTCGCCGGCCTGCTCGAGCTGGCCGACGCGTACGCGCTGCGGTCCAGGGCGCCGGCGACCCTCAAGGCGTACGCCACCGACTGGCGTCACTTCTCGGACTGGTGCTCGGCCCGCGGCCTGGCCGCGCTTCCCGCCGAGGTCAAGACGGTGGCGGCCTACCTGGCCGCCCACGGGGGCCGGCTCGCCGTGACCACGCTGCGGCGGCGGCTGTCGTCGATCTCCCAGATCCACCAGGCGGCCGGGCACCGCAGCCCGACCGCGACCCCGGAGGTCCGCCTGGTCTGGCAGGGCGTGGTGCGCACCCACGGCCGCCGCCCGGCCAGGCAGGCGGAGCCGGCGGTCACCGACACGCTGCGGGCGATGGTCGCCACCCTGGACGACGGCCTGCTCGGCCGGCGCGACCGGGCCCTGCTGCTGGTCGGCTTCGCCGGCTTCCTGCGCCGCTCGGAGCTGGTCGCCCTCGACGCCAGCGACGTCCTCGAGGTCCCCGAGGGGCTCGAGATCCTCCTGCACCGCTCCAAGACCGACCAGGAGGGCGAGGGCGCGGTGCTGCCGATCCCCTACGGCGCCCACGAGGCGACCTGCCCGGTGCGGGCCTGGCGGGCGTGGGCTACGGCTGCGGGCATCACCGGCGGCCCGGCGTTCCGCGGGGTCGACCGGCACGGCAACGTGGCCACCACCCGCCTGTCGGACAAGACGGTCGCCCGCGCGGTCAAGCGTGCCGCCGAGCGGGCCGGCCTGGACACGGCCGCCTTCTCCGGCCACAGCCTGCGGGCCGGGCTGGCCGTGGCCGCGGCCCACGCCGGCGTGGCCGAGGAGCTGATCATGGAGCAGGGGCGCTGGAAGTCGCCCGCGGCCGCGCGCACCTACATCCGCCGGGGCGAGCTGTGGCGCGAGGTCGCCGCGGCCAAGGTGGGGCTGTGACGGGCGGGCCGACCATGCGCTTCGACTGATTTCGCCAGCGAGCATAAGTGCGTTGGCTCGCCGTGGCCGGGCCTGACAGCGGATCGTGTCCACCTACACTGCTGCCCCGTCGTTCTGCATCCGCGAGGATCGATGGGCATGAGGCTTCTGGACAGAAGCGACGAGTAGGTTCGCCAACAGCCGTGACCGGCGGCTGCGCCTCCGTGACACGCGGCAAAGGCCCACCCGCCAACGGATTGCCAAAGCCTCGGGCAAGCGGGTGTTGCCTGGGCGGCTACCATGGCTGGGATGCTGGGCGGGGTAGTCGTCGTGTTGACCCGATAGGCTCGTCGGCTTGATTGAGCGGTTCATGGTCCCGGGAGTGGCGAAGACGTGGGTGGTGGTCCGGAAGGGTCGGCAAGTCCCTATCATGGCTTGCTTTTCGACTTCAGTGGCGTGCTGACTACTGATCTTTTCGTTGGCTATCGTTCGTTGTGCCGCGATCAGGGTCTTCCAGAGAACGCCCTCTTCGACTTCCTCACGCAAGACGACGAAGGACATCGACTGCTTGTCAATGTCGAGCAAGGGGTGATCGGTCAAGAAGAGTTTGAGCGCGGGGTTGGTCGTGGCCTCGGCATCGACGGCTCGTCGCTCGTGCAGCGGGTGTGGAGCTACCTCCGCCCAGAGACGAAGCTCCTCGAATTCATTGACGACGTTCGCGGCCGTGGCGTTCGCGCAGGAGTCGTGTCGAACTCGCTGGGCGTGCGCCCGTTCGACCCATATACGTTGTGGGGGATCGCGGACCGGTTCGATGCCGTGGTGCTGTCCGGCGAGGTGGGCTTACGAAAGCCGGAGCCGGAGATATTCCTGCTCTCGCTTGAACGACTCGGTGTCGCAGCGGACCAATGCGTGTTCATCGATGACATGGTGCACAACTTGGAAGCGGCCCAGGTTTTGGGCCTGACGACGGTTCATCACACCGACCCGGACGCCACGGTGGCCGCGCTCGGCGATCTTCTCGGCCTGCGTCAGTCTCCGCCTTCGTCGTCGGAGTCTTCCTTGGCTTCGGGCAGATCGGATAGCAGCTCACCGAGTTGCTGAATCGACGGCACCGCGGGCCATTCGCTGGATAGGTCCTTGTGGAGGCGCTGAAGCCGGGAGAGCACCCGTTGGGAGCCCGTGACAATCGCGAGCTGAGCCGCTTCCCGAGCGACCGCTGCGGCGGCGTTGGGATCGTCCGCTCGCATGTGGGCGGTGACGAGGTAGGACAGGTAGTAGGCTCGGTCCCGGACGCGCCCGCTGGAGATGGCGCCGAGCGCCTGGTCAAATGCGGCAGTTGCTGCGTCGACGTTGCCGAGTTCGGCGTAGCACATTCCTCGGTGGACGGACAACGCCTCGTCGACGAAGTGGTAGACCCACGGTGGCTCATTCTCTCGACCGCGTTCCTTGCTCTCGGCGAGAAGCCGAGCTGCATCGCCGAGTTTGCGTTCGCACTCGTCGGACTTCCCAAGTGTTGCCCATGCGCGCGCCTCCAGGTCGGCCGCCCAGGCGCGGACGGCAGGAGTGAGGATCCAGCGCTCGTCTTGTGCCTCCTGGGCGAGCGTAAGGGCCGTCGCAAGTCGTCCATCGGTGAGAGCGTGCTCGCTCTTGCACGCAAGAAGGTAGCGGGCGAGAGCCTGGTCGCCTCCTTCTGTAGCACGCGCTATTGCGGCGTCATACGAACGGCGGGCCTTCCGGTGGTTTCCCTAGTCAACCCATAGCCAGCCGGTAAATTGCTCGAATTGCGCAGCCAGCCTCAACAACGGTTGCTGGGCATCCGCGCGTGCGCCTCGGATGATGTCATCGACGAGACCGCACAGTGGCAGGATCGGGCGCATAACGCGCCGTGGCCCGATGGCGTCTTCGAGAACCCGATACTGCGCGAGAAGCTCGCCAAGATCCCGGGCAAGAGGAAGGTCCGCTCGCCGTGGGTCATCGATGATCCTCACGACCCGTTCGCGCTCGTCGGGATCGACCAGGCTGCTGGGCGGCAACGTGGCCGCGACAGAAGCTGCCGCACCGTTGATCGGCACGATCCTCGGGCGCCCGTCCTCAAGCGAGATGATCCATGACGTCGACCCGGCACGCCGTTGCGCTGACACCATCTGCGGCGACGTTGCGGTGGGCGCCGTATCCACGGCCGCACCATCCACAACCTGGCCGCCTTCGGCTGTTGCGCGCTTCTCGGGCGGCCCTCCGCCGGTCCCTGCCTGCTCGGTCGGGGCTTGGGACTCCATGAGGGCTTGCATCTGGGCCGCTTCCCAGTCGGTGAGCCCAAGGGCGTGTTGGCGCCGGGTCGCGTGGGCGGCGTCGGTGCTGGCCTGGTGTTCGTCTCGAGCCACCTGGTACAGCGGGAGCAGCGTCCTGGTCGCGTTGAGGGCGTGGGCGTAGCGGACCAGGAACTCCCGCGACGGCAGCCGCACGCCGCGCTCGCCCAGGGTCACGTACTCACGGACGTAGCCCATCTTGGCTGCGAGTGCTCGCTGCGACAGGCCGGCCCGGTTACGCAGCCGGCGCATCTCGCGGATCAGTTCGTCAAGGGCTGGCCGTCCCGGGTCAGCAGGTTCGGTCGGCCCGCTCATGCCGCTCCTGTGCCGTCAGGGAACAGTTTGGTGTGGTAACGGGTGTTCTCCCTCGACTACGCCGAGCCCGTCAAGTTCTTCTGGCCGCGCGTGGCAAGAACGGTAACAGCAGGGCAGGGAGGGCGCGTGATTGATGATTGAGAGCAAGCGTCTGCCTGAGGCGGGCGTGGCTGGGCAGGCCGGGATGACCAGCCGGGATCGCCAGCGAGGGCGGCCGTACCTTGGCAGGGCGGTCATCGGCACGGCGCGTCCGGCAGCCGGGGTGCCTGCCGGCGCAGGTGGTTCGGGGCCGATGTCGTCCGCTGACTATCCTCGGCTCCGGCCCGATCTGGCCGACCATCTGCCGTACAGCTCGTCCCGGCCGGTGGTGCCGGTGCGCCTGGATACCAATGAGAGCCCCTTCCCGCCCCCGGATGGGCTGCGCGCGGACCTCGCCGAGCTGGCCGGCACCCACGACTGGCACCGCTACGGCGACCTCGACGCGGTCGCGCTGCGCCAGCGGCTCGCCGCCCTCCACGACCGCACCCTGGAGGGGGTATGGGTCGCGGCGGGCACCTTCGAGTTGCTGACCCAGCTGCTGCTGGCGTTCGGTGGGCCGGGTCGCACCCTGGGCGTGCTCGAACCGGCCTGGGGTGGCTAGCGGCACGTGGCCGCCGCCACCGGCACCGAGGTGGCCGACGCGACCACCGCCGACGTCATCGTGGTCTGCACGCCGAGCAACCCCACTGGCCACACCATCCCGGCCGAGACCATCGCGCGGTGGTGCGAGCAGCACCCAGCCAGCCTGATCGTGGTCGACGAGGCCTACGCCGAGTTCAGCCAGGAGCCGAGCGCGGCCGGGCTGCTCGACCAGTTTCCGAACCTGGCGGTGCTGCGGACCTTCTCCAAGGCGCTGGCCTTGGCCGACCTGCGCCTGGGCTACCTGCTCGCCCACCCGAGGGTGGTGGAGGTCTTCCCCAGGGTGCGGGTGCCGTGGCAGCCCTCGGGGTTCGCCCAGGCCGCCGGGCTGCTGGCTCTTGACTACCTGGATGAGGTGGCCGCGACGGTGGCGCTGGTGGTCCGCGAACGCCAGCGCATGTACGACGCGCTGCGGGTACTGCCTGGGGTGCGGGTGCGCCCCAGCCAGGCGAACTTCCTCTGCTTCGCCACCGCCCGGCCGTCCGGTGGCATCCGGCGGGGGCTGCTCGACTACGGGGTCGCGGTCCGCGACGTTTCCGGGCTGGCGCACCTGCCCGGGCACCTGCGGGTCACGGTCGGCAGCCCGGCCGACAACCGGACGTTTGTGGCCGCGCTCGGCAAGGTGCTGGCGTGACCGGCGGCGGCGCGCCGGTCGAGCTGGACGATCTGGCGTTCGCGCGATTCCTTGCCGACGAGGCCGACCGGACCAGCCTGGACCTGTACCGAGGCGGCGAGTTGCTGGTGGCCCGCAAGCCCGACGCTAGCGAGGTCACCCAGGCTGACCAGGCGGTGGAGGACCGGCTGCGCCACCTCCTCGCCACCCACCGGCCCGAGCAGGGTGTCCTCGGCGAGGAACGCGGCCCCACCGGCAGCCGGCGGGTCCGCTGGCTCCTCGACCCCATCGACGCCACCAGGAACTACGTCCGCGGCCTCGACTGGTGGGGCACGCTGCTCGCCCTCGAGGTCGACGTTGAGGTCGAGGTGGCGCTGGTCTCGGCCCCGGCGATGGGGCGGCGCTGGTGGGCCGTCAAAGGCGAGGGCGCCTGGACCACCGGGCCGCTGGACCCCACCCCCCGGCCGCTTGCGGTGTCGCGGGTCGGGGCGCTGTCCGGCGCGCACCTGGCCTACGGTGACCTGCGGGTTGACTCGTGGTTCCTGGGGCTGGCCGGGTGCTGCTGGCGCACCCGCGGGATCGGCGACTTCCTCATGTGGTGCCTGCTGGCCGACGGCGCCGTCGACATCGTCATCGGCCAGCACGGCGACCGGGCCTGGGACCTGGCTGCCCCGATCCTGCTGGTCACCGAGGCCGGCGGGCAGGTCAGCGACCTGACCGGCCGGCCGTGGGCGGAGGGGCGGCTGGCCGTCGGCAGCAACGGGCGGCTGCACCCCGTGGCGCTGGACGTCATCCGCGCCGGCGCTGCCGGTGGTGGGTGCACCCCAGCCCAGAACCGGGGCGGCTGACCGCCACCAGACCGACCTTCCCCATCCCGCTCCCTATATCGACCGGCGCTCGGGCTGGCCTTGCCCGACGCGTGCCCGACCACCCACCACCGACGACATGGAGGCCCGCCGGATGCGTCCCAGCCCCGACCACACCGCACTGGCCAAGCCCGCACCGAGCGACGACGATGACGCCCTCGTGCAGCGGCTCGGCTACCACCCCCGGCTGGCCCGCAGCCTGGGCTGGGGGGAGTCGTTCGGGGTGGGGTTCTCGTTCATCTCGGTCACCACCGGCATCTTCACCACCTTCGGGTTCCTCCTCGCAACAGCAGGGCCCCGCGGGATCTGGACCTGGCCGCTCGCGGTCGCCGGGCAGACCCTGGTCGCGCTGGTCTACGCCACCCTCGCCGCCCGCGTGCCGCTGGCCGGCGGCGCCTACCAGTGGGCCGCAAGGCTCGCCGGGCCCCTGGTGGGCTGGTGGGTGGGGTGGCTGTCGCTGGCGTTCCTGGTGATCGTCACCGTGTCGGTCGACTACGCCCTGGTCCAGGCCGCGATGTTCCCCCTGGCCGGGATCACCGCCACCCCCGGCAGCCTCGCTGTGGGCACCCTGGCGGTCATCGCCACCCAGGCGGCGCTCATCTGCTGGTCAACCCCGGTGACCGCACGGCTGAACAACCTCGCCGTGCTGGCCGAGGTCGTGGGGCTGGTCCAGCTCACCATCGTCTTGGTCATCGCGGGGCGCATCGCCAACGTCGGCCAGTGGAGCAACCTGACCTCCACCGGCGCGGTCCCGACGGCTGGGTGGTGGTCGTGGTTGGGGCCGGGGATGCTGGCCACGCTCCTCGGGGCGTACACCATCGTCGGGTTCGAGGCGTCGGCGACCCTCGCCGAGGAGACCCGCCAGCCCCGCCGGGTCGTGCCCGGCGCGATGGTCCAAGCCGTCATCGCCTCCGGGGTGCTCGGCATGGTGTTCCTGGTCGCCCTGACTCAGGCCATCCCCCACCCCGACCGGCTCGGCGGCGAGGCCGCGCCGGTGGCGGCGATCCTCAAGGGCTTCCTCGGCGGCCGCATCGAGCTGTTCCTGGGGTTCATCTGCGTGGCGATCTACGCCTGCGGGACCGTGATCATGGCCACCGCCTCCCGCCTGGCCTGGGCCATGGCCCGAGACCGGCGCCTGCCCGCCCACCGGCTCCTGGCCCGCGTGCCCCGCCCCACCGGCGGCCCGCCGTGGGCCACGCTGCTGGTCGCCGGGGCCAGCGCCCTCATCGTCGTCACCCTCGGCGGCAACCCGGATGCGCTGACCACCTTGTTCACCGCCTCCACGCTGCTGCCCACCATCGTGTACACCGGCACGGTCGGGTTGTACGCGTGGACCGCCAGGCGCCACGGCCCGCCGTCCGAGGACGGGTCGTTTCGGCTCGGCCGTTGGGAGCGGCCGATCGTGGCCGGGGCGCTTGCCTGGCTCGGCATCGAGCTGCTCGTGCTGCTGGCCCCGGCCCGGTTCCGCCCCGCCCAGGCCTACGCCCTAGCCGCGGTCGCCCTCGGGCTGGTCGTCTACGCGGTCATGCGCGTTGCCGAGCCCACCGCGATGACCAGCCAGCCGCCACCCGTCGGGCCGCCACCCGACCCCGACGCGGCGCTGTTCGGGGAGCGGGCGCCGTGGTAACGCCCGCCCGCCACCGTGCCGCAGCGCCCGGACCGGCCGGCACGCCCATCGAGCAGCTCACGACCCTGCACGCGGCCATCGGCCACGCCAGCCTGGGCGACCCAGTCATCGCCCCGCACCACCGGGGTTCCCCATCCTCCCCGGCCAGGTCGGCCGGTCCCGGCGGGCTGCTCATGCGACCAGCCCGGCTGCCCCACCCAGCCGAGCATCCCACCCCCATCCGCGGCGTCCAGGACGCCACCTCCGACCTGCCGCAGATCAGTGCCTGGTGGGGGCGTTACCCGGCCGCCAACCCCAGCCTGGCCACCGGCCACCGCTTCGGCGCCCTCAGCCTCGACCACCCCACCGGCCGGGCCGCACTGGCCCGGCTGGCCCGCGACCTCGGCCCGGTCATCCAGACCGGCGCCGGGCGGCTGGTGGTCCTGGTCCGCCCGAGCGGCCTGCCAAGCGGGCGCCTCTCCGCCGGCGGACCAGGAACCCCCACGGTGTTTCGTCACGCGGCAGGCAGCCTCATCCCCGCGCCCCCCAGCCGCCACCCGAGCGGCCAGCCCGCTCGCTGGCTTACCCCCGAAACTCTCCCCCTGCCCGACGCCGCGCAGCTCCTGGACAAGCTCGCGCAGGCAGCACGCGCGCTTGTCCCGGGGACAGGGCGGCGATGGGGCTGGCCCGGCCGCGGACGGTGGCTGTGACCACCGCCGCTGCGGTCGCGGTCGGGCTCGTCGTGCTGGGCGGGCTGCTCGCGATCGTCGCGCTGCTGTGGGCGGACCAGCAGGACGAGCGCGCCCACCGGCGGCGGATGGCGCGAGCCAGGCGCCGGCAGCATGACTGAGCGAGTCGAGCAGGGTCACCACGCACCCGACTCGGGGTTGGTGCCACCACTGGCGGCGCCAGGTGGGACCCCGTGGTGGTCAGGGCGGTCCATACCGCCCGGGTCTTCGGCCAGTCCCAGACGCAGCCTACCTCGGCTACCGGGGCGGGGCTGCCCGGGGTCCCCTCGCCCTCAGTACGCTGGCGGCTGGCGTTGGGCGCCCGGGTTCCGCCAGCTGCTGTCGGCGTTGTGGGTGGAGGCAACCGCCCACGGCCTGCCCGTCCCCGCCGAGGTCGCCCACCGCGATCCTGTCGGCATGGTCCAAAGAGCTGGCAGGACCGCGAGCGTAGCAGGGCGGCTGGGAAGGCCGATGTCTCAGCGTCCCCTCGGCGCGGGCCTGGCCTGGTGACCGGTGCTGCAGGTCCTCCCCGAGAAGACCCGCACCGAAGTCGAGTTGCGATTCCTACTCACCGGCCCCGGAGGGCCGGTGACGCGCCGGTAGGAAACTGATGAGGCTGTTCTACCAGGTATGGTTGCGATCCTCACCGACCCGGAGGGCCGTCATTGAGGGTGTCCGTGATGCTTGTTCACGTGGGTACCCGGTGCAGCCACCGGCCCAGGCAGACCAGCGTCCCGGCGGCCCGGAAGAGGTCCCGGACCCGGTCCAGCAGCCCCGCCAGCGGCGCAGCGCCCAGGCGTTGGCAAGCTGGCCGATCGACTGCTCCACCAGCGCACGCAGCCCCGCCTGGCGGCGGTTGAACGCCCGCTGCCCGTCGGTGAGCCGGTCCTTGGTGCGCCGGTCGGAGACCGGCGCGTGCCAGTGCTGGCGCGGCTTGGCCATGCCCCGGAACCCCCGGTCCAGCAGGCCGGCGACGCCGCTGGCGTCCAGCACCCCGCCAAGCCCCGACAGCTCGATGAGCTCGTGCTCGTGGCAGCTGCCCGGCCAGCCCCCGTCGCACCACAACAGGTCGCCCCAGATGGTCGATACCGCCAGGCCCTGGGCGGTGTGGGCGTGGCGCTTGGCGTCGTCCACGACCTTCTGGTTGGCCCAGCCGGCGGGCCGCTGCACCCGGGTCGCCAGCCCGTCGACCACGAC
>Ga0210378_10000290_pt1 | contig 24898 bp, 19 predicted proteins | sample PLM1_60_b1redo_FD_155465 | JGI IMG/M metagenome (GOLD analysis project Ga0210378, IMG submission 155465) | Groundwater sediment microbial communities from an aquifer in East River, Colorado, USA - PLM1_60_b1 redo | ecosystem: Environmental > Terrestrial > Soil > Riparian zone | place: USA: East...
CCCGCCGGCCGCGGGTGGTGACCACCGCCCGCAGCGTGCCCTGGCAGCCCGCCTCGACCAGGCCGGAGGTCGGCTCCAGCAGCACCGCCAGGTCGGCGGCCAGCCACTCCGGCCGGGTCCGGGCCACCCGGCCCAGCCCGTTCCGGGCGGCCTCGACCTCCTCGTTGTCGTAGCAGACCAGGGTGAGGTCGTCGGCCAGCTCGCCGGCCGGCAGCGTCGCGGCCAGCCGCAGCAGCACGGCAACGCCGGACTTCATGTCCGACGTGCCGCAGCCGTACATCCTCGTGCCCTCCACACGGGACGGGAGGTTGTCCGCGACCGGCACAGTGTCCAGGTGGCCCGCGAGCAGCACCCGACGGGCCCGCCCAAGGGAGGTCCGGGCCAGCACGGTGTCCCCGTCGCGACCCACCTCCAGCCCGTCGACCGCGCGCAGCGCGGCCTCCACGAGGTCCGCCAGTGGGCCCTCGGTGCCGGACACGGACGGCACGTCCACCAGCGCGGCGGTCAGCGCGGCACCGTCGGCGGTGAGGTCCAGCGAGGTCACCGCGCCACGCTAGCCACAATCGGGGCGTTGGGTACGGTGACGGGGTGAGCGGGAGCGCATGGGGCGACGGCCTGGCGACGGTCACCGACGGTGGTCGGGTGCTGGACGTCTGGTTTCCGGCGCCGCGGCTCGGGGTGCGGCCGGGCGACGCCACGCCGCCGCCGGCGTTCGCGTCGCTGGCCGGGGCCGACCCGCGCCGCCGGGTGCGCCGTGAGCCCGTCCGGGTGGTGCTGCCGGATCTGGCGGCGCCGCCGGCCGACACCCCGGACGCGTACCTCCGGCTGCACCTGCTCAGCGCCCGGCTGGTCCGCCCGCACGGGCTGTCGACCGCCGGCATCTTCGGCGTCCTGCCGAACGTGGTCTGGACCTCGGCGGGGCCGTGCGAGCCGGAGGCCTTCGAGGAGACCCGGTTGCGGCTGCTCGCGGACGGCCCGATGACCGTGCACGGGGTGGACAAGTTCCCGCGGATGACCGACTACGTGCTGCCCTCCGGGGTCCGGATCGCGGACGCCTCCCGGGTGCGGCTCGGCGCCCACCTCGCCGCCGGCACCACCGTCATGCACGAGGGTTTCGTCAATTTCAACGCCGGCACGCTCGGGCGGTCGATGGTGGAGGGCCGGATCTCCGCCGGCGTGGTGGTCGGCGACGGCTCGGACATCGGCGGCGGCGCCTCGATCATGGGCACGCTGTCCGGTGGCGGCAGCGAGGTCATCTCGATCGGCCGGCGCTGCCTGGTCGGCGCGAACGCGGGCATCGGCCTGTCGCTCGGCGACGACTGCGTGGTCGAGGCGGGCTGCTACGTCACCGCCGGCTCCAAGGTCACGCTGCCGGACGGCTCGGTGGTGAAGGCCCGGGAGCTGTCCGGGCGGGACGCTCTGCTCTTCCGGCGCAACAGCGTCACCGGCGCGCTCGAGGTCGTGCCGCGCACCGGGCCCACCGGAGCACCGACCGGCCGGACCTGGTCCGGCCTGAACGCCGACCTGCACGCGAACGCCTAGGGGTGGCGCCACCCCTACCCTTCCCGGGCGTCAGGAAGGAGTGCCCACCGTGTCCCGCACGCTCCGTCGCGGCGTCGCGGTCCTCGCCGTCATCGGCGTGGTCGTGACGCTGGTGGCGGTCGGCGTGCGCGCGCTGGTCACCCGGATCGATACGCCCGCCGCGCAGGCGCGCTGCGAGGTGGCCAACTCGCCGTACACGATGCGCACCGAGCAGGCCGCCAACGCGGCCACCATCAGCGCGGTCGCCACCCGCCGCCGGCTGCCCACCCGCGCGGTCACCATCGCGCTGGCCACCGCGCTGCAGGAGTCGAAGCTGGTCAACGTCGAGTACGGCGACCGGGACTCGGTCGGGCTGTTCCAACAGCGCCCGTCCCAGGGCTGGGGCAGCGCCGGACAGATCCTGGACCCGCGGTACTCGGCAGGCAAGTTCTTCGACGCGCTGGTGAAGGTGCCCGGCTGGCAGCGCAAGGAGCTCACCGTCGCCGCCCAGGACGTGCAGCAGAGCGGGCACCCGACGGCGTACCAGCAGTGGGAGGACCAGGCGAGCGTGCTGGCCAGGGCCTTCACCGGTGCCGAGCCCGCGCTGCTGTCCTGCACGTTCCCGGAGCCGACCGTCGCCGCCCGGCCCACCAAGGTGCTCGACCTGCTGGCGCTGGAGCTGCCGCACACCCGGCTGAGCGCGTCCGCGCAGGTGGGAGAGCTGCGGCCGATGGCGGCGTGGGCGACCGTCGGCTGGCTGGTGGCGAAGGCCGACCGGCTCGGCATCGAGGCGGTCGCGCACGACGGCCGGCGCTGGACCCGCACCGGCGGCTGGCGGGTGGACGGCTCGGCCCCCGCGGACCGGGTCCGCTTCGAGGTCGCGCAGATCCCGCCGTCCGCCTGAGCATCGCGGCGTATCAGGCCGACCGGTGCCTGCCTCGTACGACCGACGTCTAACGGGGTGGGGAAGATGGACTCGACGACCTGTCCGGAGTGCGGCACACCGGCTGAGGTGACCGACCGCTTCGCGCTGGAGAGCACGGACGGCCCGATGGAGCACCTGAAGGTGATCTGCGTGCGCCGGCACTGGTTCCTGATGTCGACCCGGTCGCTGGCCGCGGCCCGTCGGGTGCCCGAGCCGCGGCCGGCGTCCGCGCCGGTCAGCCGGTGAGGCGGGCCGCCGCGGCGGCGACGCGCTCGTCGGTGGCGGTGAGCGCGACCCGCACGTGCCGCTGCCCGGCCGGGCCGTAGAAGGCGCCCGGCGCCACCAGGATCCCCAGCGCGGCCAGCGCCCCCACCTCGGCCCAGCAGTCCGACCCGCGGGTCGCCCACAGGTAGAGCCCGGCCTCGGAGTGGTCGAGGGTGAAACCCGCCGCCTCCAGCGCGGGGCGCAGCACCGCCCGCCGCGCCGCGTACCGGGAGCGCTGCTCGTCGACGTGCGCGTCGTCGGAGTACGCCGCCGTCGCCGCCGCGAGCACCGGCGCCGGCACCATCAGGCCGGCGTGCTTGCGCACCTCGAGCAGCGCGGCGACCAGCGCCGGGTCGCCGGCCACGAGGCCGGCCCGGTAGCCGGCCAGGTTCGACCGCTTCGACAGCGAGTGCACCGCCAGCAGCCCGTCGACCGACACCCCCCGCACGGCCGGGTGCAGCACGGAGACCGGCTCGGCGTCCCAGCCGAAGTCGAGGTAGCACTCGTCGCTGACCACGACCGCGCCGCGCTCGCGGGCCCAGTCGACCACCTTGCGCAGGTGGTCGGCGGGCAGCACCCGGCCGGTCGGGTTGGCCGGCGAGTTCACCCACACCAGGCGCACCGGCGCGGGACCGGCGCCGAGCAGCCCGTCCGCGCGGACCGGCTCGGCGCCGGCCAGCCGGACCCCCACCTCGTACGTCGGGTACGCCACCTCGGGCAGCACCACCCGGTCCCCCGGCCCGACCCGCAGCAGCAACGGCAGCAGCGCGACCAGCTCCTTGGAGCCGATCGTCGGCAGCACCGCCGCCGGGTCCAGGCCGGTCACCCCGTGCCGGCGCTCCAGCCAGCCGGCCGCGGCGGCCCGGAAGGCCGGGGTGCCGGCGGTCAGCGGGTAGCCCGGCGCGTCCGAGGCGGCGGCCAGCGCCTCCCGGACGAGCGCCGGGGTCGGGTCGACCGGGGCGCCGACGGACAGGTCGACCAGCCCGTCGGGGTGCGCGGCGGCGCGGGCCTTGTGCGGGGCCAGCCGGTCCCACGGAAAGTCCGGCAGCACGCCGGACCTCAGTGCTCGTTCACCTGGGGCGGGAGCGCGGCCACCAGCGGGTGGTCCTTGTCGATCTTCCCGATCTTGGCGGCGCCACCGGGGGAGCCGAGGTCGTCGAAGAAGTCGACGTTCGCCTGGTAGTAGTCGCGCCACTTCTCCGGGGTGTCGTCCTCGTAGAAAATCGCCTCGACCGGGCACACCGGCTCGCAGGCGCCGCAGTCGACGCACTCGTCGGGGTGGATGTAGAGCATCCGCTTGCCCTCGTAGATGCAGTCGACCGGGCACTCCTCGATGCACGCCTTGTCGAGCACGTCCACGCAGGGCTCGGCGATAACGTACGTCACGGGCGCGGTCCTCTCTCGCAGATCTGTCCCTAGTATGCCGCGCGTGGCGGCGGCGGAACCGGTGGGGCGCAGGGTCGTGGTGCGCCGGGCGGTGCTCCGCCCGGACGACCGTCCACGGTACGCCGACGTCGTCGGGGTGCTGGTCGACGCCGGGCCGGCGGCGCTGTCCGTCCGCCGCCGGGACGGCACCGTGGTGGAGGTCCCGCGAGCGGAGGTGCGCGTGCTCAAGGTGGTTCCGGCGGCGCCGGCGGACGTGCTGGCTCTGGAGGAGGTGGCGGCGCTCGGCTGGCCCGCCCCGCACACCCGCCGGCTCGGCCGGTGGCTGCTGCGGGCGGCGGAGGGCTGGACCGGCCGGGCCAACTCGGTGCTGCCGCTCGGCGACCCGGGCCTGCCGCTGGACGACGCGCTGGCCGAGGTGACGGCCTGGTACGCCGGGCACGGGCTGCCCGGCCGGCTGGCGATCCCGCTGCCGGGGCGGGAGGCGCTGGACGCCGCGCTCGCCCGGCGCGGCTGGTCGGCGTACAACCACACGCAGGTGCTGACCGCGGACGTCGGGGTGACGCTGCGGTCGCTGCCGGAGCGGGCGGACCTGCCGCCGGTGGAGATCGAGCCGGTGCCGGGCGACGACTGGGTCGCCGCGTACCACTACCGCGGCGACAGCGGGCTCCCGCCGGTCGGCCGGGCGATCCTCACCGGCTCCGAGCGGCCGGGCTTCGCGGTGGTCCGGTCCGGCCGGTCGGGCGGGTCGGGCGGGTCGGCGAGCCCAGCGCTGGCGATCGCCCGGGCCTCGCTGGACCGCGGCTGGATGGGCGTCACCGCCGTCGAGGTGGACCCGGCGCACCGCCGGCGCGGGCTGGCCTCGCACGTGATGCGGGCGCTGCTCGGCTGGGCCGCCGAGTCCGGCGCGCCCGACGTGTACCTCCAAGTGGCCGACGAGAACGAGGCGGCGCTCGCGCTCTACGACCGGATCGGCTTCGCGCCGCACCACCGCTACCACTACCGGCTGGCGCCTGCCCAACCTTCCCGCCGATCTTGACGTCGCGTCGGCCTGCCCGCCGCGCACGGCCTGCCGGACGTCAAGATCGGCGGAAGGTGGCGGATGGTGCGAACGGGGCGAGCCGGACCCCGGCCGCCTCCAGCGCGGCACGGACCCGCCGGGCGAGCCCGGCCGCGCCCGGGGTGTCTCCGTGCAGGCAGAGCGAGCGGGCGTCGAGCCGGACGACCGAGCCGTCGACCGCCACCACCTCGCCGCCGGTCGCCATCCGGACCGCGCGGGCGGCCACCTCGTCCGGGTCGGTGAGCACCGCCCCTGGCTCGCGCCGGGACAGCAGCCGGCCGTCGGCGGTGTACGCGCGGTCCGCGAAGCACTCGCCGACCGCGGTCAGCCCGGTGGCGGCGACCGCGGCCAGTCCCGGCGATCCGGCCAGCAGCAGGACCGGCAGGGCCGGGTCGTAGCGGCGCACCGCCTCGGCCACCGCCGCGGCCGTCGCCCGGTCCCGGGCCGCCCGGCTGTAGAGCGCGCCGTGCGGCTTCAGGTACGCGACCGCGGTCCCGGCCGCCCGGGCGATCCCGGCCAGCGCGCCGAGCTGGTAGAGCACGTCGGCGGTGACCTGCTCCGGCGCGAGGTCCATGTCGCGGCGGCCGAAGCCGACCAGGTCCGGGTAGGAGACCTGGGCGCCGACCACCACCCCTCGCGCGGCGGCCGCGGTGACGGTGCGCAGCAGGGTGAGCGGGTCGCCGGCGTGGAAGCCGCAGGCGACGTTCGCGCTGGTCACCACGTCCAGGACGGCCTCGTCGTCACCCAGCGTCCAGGCCCCGTACGACTCCCCGACGTCCGCGTTGAGGTCCACTGTGGACTAGGGCGTGTCCGAGGGGGTGTCGGGCCGGCGGACCCGGCGGATGCCCCGCTGGTAGTCGTCCAGCCGGCTGCGGACCTCGTCCGCCGAGCGGGCCGCCGGGGTGGCGTCGCCGGCGGACGGCGCCTCGCCGCGGAAGGCGCCGGGCACCAGGTGGGCCTGGGGGACCCGGACCGGCAGGCCAGCCCGGGTGGTGCCGGTGCTCGGGGTGGCCAGCTGATCGGCGACCCGCGCGTTCTCGTCGACGGGCACCCCGGACCCGGCCGGGGGCGTCGGCCCGCCGAACCAGCCGCCCGATCCTGCCGCCTCGGTCATCGCACGCCCTCCGCCCGCCCGCGTCGGGAGCGGCGGCTGCGGCGCCGACCCCGCAGGTCCAGCTTCCCCGATGACGGCGGCCGGTCCAGCGGACACGCCGCCGTCGGAGGAGCGGTACCCCGGCGCCGCCGCGTCCACACCGGCGTCGACCGCTTCCGGGCCTGCCACCAGCGAGGCGAAGCGCTCCCGTCCCAGCTCGCGGCCCGGCACGCCGCCCCCGCTCCGGCCCGGGTTCGTCGCGACCGGTCCGGAAGGCGTGGACCCCGCGGCGGGTACGGACCCCCCGGCAGGTGGGGCCACCCCGGCGAGCCCGGAAGGCCCGGCGAGCCCGGAAGGCCCGGCGGATCCCGAAGGCCCGGCGGACCCGGACAGCCTCCCGGACCGGGACGGCCCGGCCGGCACAGCCGGTCCGGCCAGCAGGGCCAGCGCCGCGGAGGCGTCGGCGGCCGCGGCGGCGGGCGGGACGAGGGCCACGCCGGAGAACGCCCGCCTGTCCGACTCCAGCGATCGCCGGTCGGGGCTGGTGAGGATCGCCGCCGGTACCCGGACGAACGCGGCGATCCCGCCGCGTTCCGACTCCCGCAGCCGCACCACGATCCCGTGCCGGGCCGCCAGCCGGCCGACCACGTACAGGCCCATCATGCGGGACAGCGCGACGTCGAAGACCGGTGGGCTGGCCAGCCGCTCGTTCGCCTCGGCGAGCTCCTTGGCGCCCATGCCGAGCCCGCTGTCGACGATCTCGATCAGGGCGCCGCCGCCGGACAGCCGCTGGCCGAGCACGACCACCGGCGACCGGGGCGGCGAGTTGAGGGTGGCGTTCTCCAGCAGCTCGGCCACCAGGTGCACGAGGTGGTTCACCGCGTGCCCCATCACCTCGACGTCCGGCACTCCGGACAGGTGGATCCGGTCGTACTGCTCCACCTCCGAGGTCGCCGCGCGCAGGACATCCAGCAGCGGCACCGGGTGCCCCCAGCGGCGGCCGGCGTCCTCGCCGGCGAGCACGAGCAGGTTCTCCGAGTTCCGCCGCATCCGGGTGGCCAGGTGGTCGAGCTTGAAGAGGTTGCTGAGCTGGTCCGGGTCCCGCTCCCCGGTCTCCAGCTCGTCGATGAGCGTGAGCTGGCGCTCCACCAGGCCCTGCGAGCGCCGGGACAGGTTGACGAACATCGAGTTGACGTTGGCGCGCAGGCCCGCCTGCTCCACCGCGAGCCGGACCGCCTGGCTGTGCACCTCGTCGAACGCGCGCGCCACCTGCCCGATCTCGTCGCCGGAGTCGAGCGCCACCGGCTGGACGGCGGCGTCCGGGTCGACCGAGCCCCGCCGCATCCGCTCGATCACGTCCGGCAGCCGCCGGCCGGCGACCTCGAGGGCGCTGGTCCGCAGCGTCCGCAGCGACCGCAGCATCGAGCGCGCCACCACGAACGAGACGGCCGCCGCCAGCAGCAGCCCCAGCAGCACCGCGGCGGTGCTCCAGAGCGCCCGCTGCCGCTCCGCGCCGCGCAGCGTCTCACTCCGGTCCAGTACCTCGGTGATCAGCGTCTGCTCCACCTGCCGGACCAGACCGACCTTCGCGGAGACCGCGGCGAGCCACTCCGAGGCGCTGATCCCGAGCGCGGGCCGATCGGCCCGGGCGAGGGCGATCTCCACGATCTGCTCGGCCCGGTCCACCTGCTGGCCGGTGACGGTGTCCTTGTAAAGCTGCCCCTGGGTGGCGGTGGCCGAGGCGAGGAAGTCCCGGTTGGCGGCGTTCACCTGCGCGCTGGTGGCCAGGAACTCCTCGTACGCGCCGGGGGCGAAGCGGCCGGAGGCGAGCGCCACGGCGAGCAGCGCCCGCTGCCGCGACACCAGCTCCTTCTCCGTCGACACCGCCGCGAACGCGCGGACGGTCCCGTTCAGCGCGGCGTCGACCGACCCCTCGGAGATGATCGACTGCAGGTCGAGGACGTCGGTGGCGACGTTGGTGTACGTGCTGATCACCGCACTGGCCGGCAGGCCGGTGGCCAGGGTCAGCTCGCGCAGCGAGCCGAGGTTGTCCAGCCGGTTGAGCACCGCCGCGACCCGGGCCCGCACCACGCCGCCGTACGCCTCGTCGACGCCGGCGGCCGCCTCCCGGAAGGTGCCCGCCGTCCGGTCCACCTGGGACTGCTGGGCGGTCAGTTCGGTGGACAACGCCCCCCGCCCGCCGGCGACGTACGCGGCCACCAGGTCCCGCTCACCCTGCAGGTCGTGCCCGAGCTCCGCCGCCCGGCCGCCGACCTCGGCGAGCCGGCCCACCCGGTCGTAGGCGCCCGAGGTGTCCAGCGACCCGTCGATGCGCAGCCCGCCCAGCAGCAGCGCGGCGGCAACGGGCACGACCAGCACGGCGCCGAGCTTCGCGGCGACCGGCCAGTTGCGCAGGGCGAGCCGGCGCCCCGGCAGGGACCAGCCGGGGCGCGACCCCCCGTGCCGTGCGCGGCTCATCGTGCCCCGCGGTGCGGCCAACCGGTCACCGCACAGTGACCGGGTGGTCGACCACGGCCCAGAAGACGTAGCCCTGGGTGTTGAACGGCACCGTGGCCGGCTGGGTCCGCCCGCTGCTGTCCCGCGCTCGCACCTTGACCACGTACTGGCCCGGGGTCGGGGACCACGGGAAGAACCACTGCACCCAGGCCTGCGGCGGGTTGGGGCCGGTCAGCCGGGCCGGCGTCCAGGTGGCGCCGCCGTCGACACTGACGTCCACGGCGCGGATGCTGCCGGTGCCCGACCAGGACCGGCCGGTGAGCGTCTGCCGGCCGGCCGGCAGCGTCGCCGGGAACGGCAGCTCGAGGGCGCTCTTCACCGCCTGCTCCGTGACCAGCGGGCTGTCCGGGTAGGCGTCCCCGAAATAGCGGTACGAGGTGGTGTTCCACGGCGAGAAGAGCGGCTCCTCCGAGACCTCGATCCGGCCGACCCACTTGATGCTGGAGATGCCCACCCAGCCGGGCACCAGCAGCCGCACCGGGAAGCCGTGGTCGGGCGGCAGCGGCTCGCCGTTCATCGCGTACACCAGCAGCGTGTCCGGATGCAGCGCCTTGGCGACCGGTAGCGGCCGGCGTACGTGGCCCTGGTCGGGCACCGGCTCGTCCAGCCCCTCCGGCATGACGTCGACCGCGCTCGGCTTCAGCCCGGCGCGCCGGAGCACCGACGACAGCGGGATCCCGGTCCAGGCGGCGACCCCGACCGCCCCGAGCCGCCACTGCGTGCCGGAGGCGGGCGTGCCCTGCTGGGTGCCGAAGAAGCTGCGCCCGTTGCCCGCGCACTCGACCGCCTTGACGACCGTGACCGGGTCGCAGTCCGGGGCGTCGACGATGTCGTGGTAGCTCAGGTTGACCGGTCGCTGCACCCCGGAGCCCTCGATCCGCAGCCGCCACCTGCGGGCGTCGATCAGCGGGGTGCAGGTGTGGTTGCGGACGAAGAAGCGGTCGGCCCCGGTCAGGTAGCCTTGGCCGGCCATCGCCTCCCAGAGCATCTCCCGGTTGGTCCCGAGGGTGCGGAACAGCTCCGGCGGCGTGGGCTTGACCACCCCGGTGCAGGCGGTCGCGACCGGGTCCTCGGCATGGGTGAGCCGCGGCACCGCCAGAGTGAGCGCCGCGCCGCCGCCGGCCACGGCGGTGGCGCGCAGCATCGTGCGACGCGACATCCCCTGCTGCCCGAGCCACCGCAGCCGCTGCTCCAGCCGCTCCTGGTCGTACGCCCGCTCGTCGATCGTCACAGGGGTCCCCTATCGCTCGGAGTGTCATGACTCCTCCGGTGGGAGGATCACGAGGCTCGAGACGTCGACCGGCGCGGTCAGATGACCCTGGGAGGTCAGCAGGTCGACGATGCGACGCAGCCGGATCACGCTGACCGAGGTCGGGAAGTCGGGCAGGCTGATCACGGAAGCGATCTTCGGCGAGACCCCGGTCAGCCGGGGGATGACCGCCTCCACGTTCCGGCGGTCGGCGGACAGCCGCTGCGAGGCGATGATCCCGCGCTGCAGGGTGGCCGTCGTCCGCGGGTTGGCGCGGGCGAAGCCGGCGGTGACGATGTAGCTGTGCAGCGGCAGGCCGGCCGTCGGACCGCTCACGGGGTCGAAGAGCTCGCGCGCGCCGAAGCTGGTCTGGGCGACCGTCACCCACGGCTCGTACGTGACGACCGCGTCGACCTTCTTCGTCCGCAGCGCCTCCGGCATCTGCGCCTGCGGGACCGCGACGAAGGTGACCTTCGCCGGGTCGACCCCGAGGTTGCGGATCCGGGCGCGGACCGCGAGCAGGCAGGTGCAGGTCAGGTTGCCCACGGCGAAGCGCTTGCCGGGCAGGTCCCGCACCGAGTCGATCCCCGAGTCGGGGCGGACCAGCACGTCGACGCTGCGGTGGGTGGCGAGGGCGGCCTCGGCCACGATCCGGACCGGCTTGCCCTCCGCCGCGGACATGATGATCGTCGTGTTGCTCGACACCGCGACGTCGACCTTGCCGGAGGCGACCAGTTCCACCGCCTGCGAGCCGGTCTTCACCACCTGCGGCTCGATGTCCAGGCCGAGGTCGGCGAACACGCCCCGGGCGAGGCCGACGTAGAGCGGAGCGTCGTCCACGAGCGGGAGCACGGCCACCTTGAGCTTGGTCTTCTCCAGCCCGGCCGCGCGGGTGGCGGCGGACGACGGGTCGTCGCCGCCGGAGCTGCACCCGGCCAGCAGCAGGGCGGCGCAGCCGGCCAGCACGGCGGCGCGCCGGCGCGCGCCACGGGGAGGTGTCATGCCGCTCCGATCCCGGTGCGTGGTGGATCGCCTTCCGTCCCCGATGGCTCAGAATTCTGTCCCTGTCTGGTGTCGAGGAGAAGGTTTCGCGACAGGTCTCGCCCGTTCGGGGCACTCGGTCGGATCCGCCGGTCACCTGGGGTGTCGGCGCTCCGCCGAACGAGTGGCAGCGGGCGAGGCTGCAGGCGGAGGGTCTACAGCAGGCGGAGCTGGACGGTCCGGCGGCGTTGCGGGCGGCTGGTGCGGTCCAGCAGCCGGTCCGGCACGTCGGCCAGGAACCGGGACGGCCGGCTGTCCCGCTCCGCCCCGCGGACCGTCCGGCGACCGGCGTGGCTGAGCACGAGGTGCGTGCGGGCGCGGGTCATGCCGACGAAGAGCAGCCGCCGCTCCTCGGCCACGTCCGCGGTGCTCTCCTCGCCGCCGCCGAAGCGCAGCGGCAGCAGGTCGTCCTCGCAGCCGACCAGGAACACCACCGGGAACTCCAGGCCCTTGGCCGCGTGCAGGGTGAGCAGCGAGACGCGGTCCGCCCGCGGGTCCCACACGTCCACCTCGGCACCGAGAGCCAGCTCGGCCAGGAACCGGTCCGTGTCCGCGCCCGCCCGCTCGGCCAGCGGGGTGAGCAGCTCGACGGCCGCCCGGACCCGCCCGACCCGAAGCGCCGGGTCCGCCTCGTCGTCCGCCGCTCCGGCCGCGGCCCGCGCCGCGGCGGGCACCAGCCGGGACCACCCGTCCGCGCCGATGGTCCCGCTCAGCGGGAGGCCGCCGGCGGCGTCGATCGCGGCCTGCGCCGCGGCGCGGACCCGGGCCAGCACCGGGCGCGGGTCGCGGCCGGGCTGGGCGCTGTCGGCGCGGTCGGCACGGTCGGCGCGGTCGGCGCGGAGCACCGCGAGCAGCTCTCGGACGCCCGGCTGGTCGCCGAGGCGGTGGTGGGATCGCTTCTGGTACGGCACGCCGGCCGCCTCGAACGCGTCCACCAGCGCCCGGGACTGGACGTCGGTGCGGTAGAGCACGGCCACGTCCGCGTACGAGTGGACCGCGTCGTGCCACGGGTCGGCGTCACCGCGCAGCAGCGCGGTCAGGTCGGAGCCGCCGAGCAGCCGCTCGACCGCGCCGACCACGAAGGCTGCCTCGGCCCGCTCGTCGGCCGCCGCATGCACCGTCACCCGGTCCGGTCCGTCGCCCGGGGCGACCGCGGTCAGCTCGCGGTCCGGCACCAGCGTGGTCGGGGCGACGGCGCTCGCCGCGGCGGCGAGGATCGTCGGCGTGGACCGGTAGTTGCGGGCCAGCCGGACGGTCCGGGCGGTCGGGAAGTCCGCGCCGAAGCGCAGGAAGAAGCCGACGTCGGCGCCGCGGAACGAGTAGATCGCCTGGTCCGGGTCGCCGATCGCGCACAGGTCGCCGCCGGGCGGGCAGAGCAGCCGCAGCAGGGCGTACTGCGTGGCGTCCACGTCCTGGTACTCGTCGACGCTCAGGTGCCGCCAGCGGTCCCGGTACGCGGCGGCGAGGTCGGGGGCGTCGCGGAGCAGGGCGACCGGAAGGGCGAGCAGGTCGTCCAGGTCGACCAGGTCGCGGGCCCGCTTGCCGGCCCGGTAGCGGGCGAGCGGGCCGGCGAGGTCGGCGTCCGGGTCGGCCGCAGGATCCAGGGCGAGCCGGGCGACCAGCTCGAGCAGGCGGCGCGGCTCGCGGGCCGAGGCGGTGCCGGCAAGGTCGCCGACCGCCTCCCGGGCCAGCGCCAGCCGCTCCGCCTCGTCCGCCACCCGCAGGCCGTCGTCGAGCCCGAGCCGCCGGGCATGCTCGCGGACGATCCGCAGGCCGAGGCCGTGGAAGGTGGTGACCAGCGGCCGGGGGCCGCGGCGCGGCAGCAGCGCGTCCAGCCGGTCGGTCAGCTCGCCGGCGGCGCGCCGGGTGAAGGTCAGGGCGAGGCACCGGTCGGCGGGGACGCCGCGCTCGGTGACCAGGTACGCGAGCCGGTGCGTGAGCGTCCGGGTCTTGCCCGTGCCGGGACCGGCCACGACCAGCAACGGGCCGGGCGCCTCGGCCGCGGACCGCTGCTCGGGGTCCAGGCCGGCCAGCACCCCCAGCGCCTCGGCTCCCGCCGCGGCGCGGGCGCCGGCCGGGGGCCGACCCCGCTCCGGCGCAGCGAACAGTCCCGGTGGCACCGGCCCGGAGCCCGCCACCGCCTGGGGGGCCGTCGGCGCCGCGGCCTCAGCCCGAGCCACGACGCCGGTGCCCGCCACCGCACCGGCGCGGACGGAGCCGGCAGGGCCGGCCGGGACCCTGGCGCCCACCGCGACACCGGTGCCGGCAGCGCCGGCAGGGCCGGTCGGCGCGCTGGCGCCGACCGCGACGCTGGTGCCGACGGCGCCGGCAGGGCCGACTGCGGCGCTCGTGCCGGCCGGGCAGGCGGTGCCGGCCGCGACGCTGGTGCCGACAGCGCCGGCAGGGGCGGCCGGCACGGTGGCGGGTGGGAGCGGGCGAGGTGGCGCCGGCGGGGTGGCCGGGAGCTCGAAGAGCCTGTCCCCGCCGCCGAGGTCGGCGAGCTCCTTCGGGTGGAACAGCCGCACCACGCCGTACTCCCCGTCGTACCCGCCCTCCAGCACGACCTCGCCCCGCCGCAGCCGGCCGACCGCCTCGGCCAGCACCGGCGACCCCTCCCGGCCCAGGTCGTCCAGCGGCACGTCCTGCAGCACGACCAGTTCCGGCCCGAGGCGGGCCACCAGCCGGCCCACCTCGGCCTCGACCGCCTTCGACCGCGGCCCGACGCCGAGGATCTCCCCCACCACCTGCGGCAGCTGCACCAGGCACCGCCACGGCCGGGCAGCCTCCGGCGCCGTCCCGACCGGCCGGTCCGCCAGCTCCTCCACCCGGTGCAGCACGCCCACGGTGACCGGCTTGCCGCAGGCCGGGCAGCGACCGTCCCGCGACCGGGTCTCCGCCGGGTGCAGCCGGACCTCGCACGCCCGGTGCCCGTCCAGGTGGTACTTCCCCTCCTCAGGGAAGAACTCGATCGTCCCGGCCAGCCCCTCCCCGGTCTCCAGGGACCGCCGCACCCCCGGGTACGACAGCTCGGTGTCGAAGACCGTCGCCTCCCGGCCGAGCGCCGGCGGCGAGTGCGCGTCCGAGTTGGACACCAGCCGGTAGCGGTCCAGCGCGGCCACCCGGTGGTTCATGGCCGGGTCGCTGGACAGCCCGGTCTCCACCGCGAAGACGTGGCCCGCGAGGTCGGCGTAGCAGTCCGCGACCGAGTCGAAGCCGGACTTCGAGCCGAGCGCCGCGAACCACGGGGTCCACACGTGCGCCGGCACCAGGTACGCGCCCTCGCCGCTGTCCAGCGTCGTCTCCAGCAGGTCCCGGGAGTCCAGCCCGAGGATCGGCCGCCCGTCGGAGGCGAGGTTGCCGATCCGGGCCAGCCGGCGGGTCAGCTCTGCGGCGACCCCGAGGTCGGGCGCGTACAGCAGGTGGTGGACCTTGCGGGTCCGCTCACCCCGCTTGTAGATCGTGGAGATCTCCACCGAGAGCTGGAAGCGCACCGGGGTCCGCACCGCGGCCGGCAGCGTGGCCAGCACGTCCCGCTCGAGGTCCGGCCGCAGCCGGAAGAGGCCCGGCTCCGCCGGCACCAGCTTCTCCCGGATCTCCGCCGACCAGGCCGGATGGCACAGGTCGCCGGTGCCGACCAGGCCGATCCCCTTGCGGGCCGCCCACCAGGCCAGGTGTTCCAGGTCGCAGTCCCGGCTGCAGGCACGCGACCAGCGCGAGTGCACGTGCAGGTCGGCGACGAACCGCATGGGCGCTCATCCTGGCGTGGCGGCGGGGCGGGCACGAGAGCGGCGCGCCGGACGTCACCCGTCCGGAGGGTCAGTCCTCCAGGCGCGTGTAGCCGCCGCGGTACCAGACCAGCGGCGGCGTGTCGGGGCTCGGCGTGCCGAGCGAGAGCACCTCGCCGATCAGCACGGTGTGGTCCCCGCCCGGGTGGGCTGCCCAGGTACGGCACTCGAGGGTGGCCAGCGCCCCGTCGAGCAGCAGCGCACCGGTGCGCCGGCCGCGGTGGTGCGGCACCCGCGCGAGCACGTCGGCGGTGCTGTGCCCGCGGCGGGCGAAGCGGCGGGACAGCTGCTCGGCGTCCTCGCCGAGCACGGACACCCCCCAGAGCCCCGACTCCAGCACCGCGCCGTGCAGCCGGGAGGCGTGCTCGACGCTGACCAGGACCAGCAGCGGGTCCAGCGAGACGGAGGTGAAGCTGTTCGCGGTGATCGCGTGGTCGGTGCCGTCCGGCGCCCGGGTCGTCAGCAGCGTCACCCCGGTCGGGAGCAGGCTCATCGCGTCCCGGAAGCGCCGCTGCCCGACCGGCCCGTGCTCGACCGGCCGCGGCGGGATGTGCAGGTGCCGCGGCGGCTCCGGCTGCGGCGCTGCGCTCTCCATCCCCGCCGACCCTACCCGCGGGTGGGCGGGGCCGGCCGCCGCTGCCGGACGACGGCGGTGGCGGCCCCGTACGCCCCGGCCACCGACCCGGCGAAGAGGAAGACCAGGCCGGTCAGGGTGCCCGGGACCACCAGGTCGCCCTCCGCGCGGGGGGCCGACAGCAGCAGGACGACGGCCAGCCACAGCACCGGCGGGACGACCGCGACGGCAGGCCACCCGGTCGCCCGGGCGGCGAGCCGGGCGAGCACGACGTTGCCCACGACCGCGAGCGGCACGCAGACCGGCAGCGGGACCGCGCCGGCCCGCAGCGGCACCAGGAAGCACTCGACCAGCGCCACCTGGACCGCGGCGAGCGTCACCAGCAGCCCGGCCGCCACCCGCTCCGCCGGCCCCGCCGGCCGCACCGCCCGCGCGCCGACCGCACCGCCCGCGCCCACCGCACCGCCGGCACTCCCCGCACCGGCCGCGGGCGCCGTACCGCCGGCACCGGCCGCACCGCCCGCGGCCCCCGCACCGCCGGCACCGGCCGCACCGCCCGCGGCCCCCGCACCGCCGGCACCGGCCGCACCGCCCGCGCCCCCCGCACCGCCGGCACCGGCCGCACCGCCCGCGGCCCCCGCACCGCCGGCACCGGCCGCACCGCCCGCGGCCCCCGCGCCGCCCTCGTCCGCCGGGCCGTGTGATCGGGCGCCGCCCGGAGCGGGCCCGGCGCCCGGCCCCCGGTCCCTGCCGCCGGGCGAGCCGGCGCCCGGCCGGTGGGCGGGGCGGGTGCGCTCGGTCATGCCCTAGACCAGCCCGGCGAACAGGTCGGTCTCCCGGCCGTCCGGGCTGTCGGCGGGCCCGGACCGGCCGCGGACGAGCCGGTAGTACTCGGTCCCGAAGGCCTCCTTGCCGACCCGCTCCGCCAGCGCGAAGAACGGCCCGTCGACCGTGATCTGACTCGCGTGGGCCCGCATCGCGGCCAGCTTGGCGTCCAGGTACCCGCTGCCGTCGACCGCGGTGGTCACCAGCTCGTCCGGCACCACGAACGGCAGGTCGTCGGCCCGCTCGACGCCGAAGAAGGTGGTGTCCCCCGACTCGATCATCAGCTCGATCCCGCGCTGCATCTGCGAGCGGGGCGTCGCGGTCCAGTAGACCTTGGCCACCGCCCACGGTTCGCCGGTCTCCGGCGCGAAGCCCGGGTCCGCCGCCGCGTCGGCCGCGGCCATGGCCACCCGGTGCGCCTGGATGTGGTCCGGGTGTCCGTAGCCGCCGTTCTCGTCGTACGTGACCAGGACCTGCGGGCGGATCTCGCGGACGACCGCGACCAGCTCCCGGGTGGCCTCGGCCGGGTCTGCCCGCCAGAACGCGCGGGGCCCGTCGTTCTCCGGCAGCCCCCTCATGCCGCTGTCCCGCCACCGGCCCGGCCCGCCGAGGAAGCGGTGATCGGTCACCCCGAGCTCCCGCATCGCCGCCGCCAGCTCGCCCATCCGGTAGCCGCCGAGCTGGTCGCCCTCGGCCGCGGCCAGCCGCGCCAGCTCCGGCACCAGCACCTCGCCCTCCTCGCCGAGCGTGCAGGTCACCAGCGTGACGTGCGCACCCTCGGCCGCGTAGCGGGCCATCGACGCGCCGGTGCCGACCGTCTCGTCGTCCGGGTGCGCGTGCACGAGCAGGAGCCGGCGGGCCGCGGCGGGTGTCGACATGCGACCAGGCTAGGGCGCGGGGCCGGAGCCGCGCCTACAGGAGCGTCAGCACCTCGGCGTAGTGGCAGGCGGCCGGGTGCCCGTTGCCCCGGTCGGCCAGCGGGGGGTCCTCGTTGACGCACTTCTCCCGCTGCCCGTCGGACAGCTGGTTGGCGAACTTCGGGCACCGGGTGCGGAAGCGGCAGCCGGACGGCGGGTTGGCCGGGCTCGGGACGTCGCCGGTCAGCAGGATCCGCTCCCGGCGGCGCTCCCGCTGCGGGTCCGGGATCGGGATCGCCGACAGCAGCGCCTGGGTGTACGGGTGGGCCGGCCGCTCGAAGAGGTCGTCGGTGCCGGCGATCTCGACGATCTTGCCGAGGTACATCACCGCGACCCGGTCGGAGGTGTGCCGGACCACGGACAGGTCGTGCGCGATGAACAGGTACGACAGGCCGAGCCGGTCCCGCAGGTCCTCCAGCAGGTTGACCACGCCGGCCTGGATCGACACGTCCAGCGCGGACACCGGCTCGTCCAGGATCAGCACCTTCGGCTCCAGCGCGAGCGCGCGGGCGATGCCGATGCGCTGCCGCTGGCCGCCGGAGAACTCGTGCGGGTAGCGGTTGTTGTGCTCCGGGTTGAGCCCGACCAGCTCGAGCAGCTCGTTGACCCGGGACCGCAGCTGCGACTTGGGCACGATCTTGTGGATGAGCAACGGCTCGCCGACGATGTCCAGCACCGGCAGCCGCGGGTTGAGCGACGCGTACGGGTCCTGGAATACGATCTGGATCTGCCGCCGCAGCGGGCGCATCTTCGCCCGGTTGAGCGTGGTCAGCTCGCGGCCCTCGAACTTCACCGAGCCCGCGGTGGCCGGCTGCAGGTGCAGGATCGCCCGGCCGGTCGTCGACTTGCCGCACCCCGACTCGCCGACCAGCCCGAGCGTCTCACCCGGGTAGAGGTCGAGGTCGATCCCGTCCACGGCCTTGATGTGCCCGACCGTGCGGCGGATCAGGCCCGCCTTGATCGGGAAGTACTTCTCCAGGCCACGGACGGTCAGCACCGGCTCGGCCTCGGCGTGCCGCTGCCGGCCGGCGGCGGGGGCCGGTGCGGTCATGAGCGGTCCTCCCGCTCGGGTCGGGCGCGGTCGGCCTGGTGGCCGGCCTCCGGCTCGGATCCGGGAAGCTGGATGTCCTCGACCGTCTCGGCCCGCTCCCCGATCGCCGCAGCGGCCGCCAGCGTGGCGTCGGTGGAGTCCGGAGTGAAGATGTCCTCGGGAGCGACCTCGGTCTCGACCAGTTCGTCCGCCCGGTAGCAGGCCGCGGTGTGGTCCACGCCGTCGACCGGGAACAGGTCGGGCTCCGCCTCGTCGCACCTGGCGTAGTGCAGCGGGCAGCGCGGGCCGAACGGGCAGCCCGGCGGCGGGTTGATCAGCGACGGCGGGGAGCCCTTGATCGGGGTCAGCCGCTGGCGGTCGCCGGTGTCGATGCGCGGCATGGAGCCGAGCAGGCCGATCGAGTACGGCATTCTCGGGCGGTAGAAGACGTCCTCGACGGTGCCCTTCTCGACCGCACGCCCGGCGTACATGACCAGGACCCGGTCGACCATGCCGGCGACGACGCCGAGGTCGTGCGTGATCAGCACCGTAGCGGCGCCCGTCTCGTCCCGGGCGGTCTTGAGCACCTCGAGCACCTGCGCCTGCACGGTCACGTCGAGCGCCGTGGTCGGCTCGTCGGCGATGATCACCTCGGGCTGGTTGGCGATCGCGATCGCGATGACCACCCGCTGCCGCATGCCGCCGGAGAACTCGTGCGGGTACGCGGCGACCCGGTCGGCGGCGTTCGGGATGCCGACCAGCTTGAGCAGGTCGATGGCGCGGGCCTGCGCCGCCTTGCGGGAGATCGACCTGTCGTGCTGGCGGACGGTCTCGGCGATCTGCACGCCGATCCTGTAGACCGGGTCCAGCGAGGTCATCGGGTCCTGGAAGATCATCGCGACCGACTTGCCGCGCACCGCCGACATCTGCGCGTCGTTGAGGCCCAGCAACTCCCGGCCGCGGAACGTGACCGAGCCGGTGATCCGCGCGGACGTCGGCAGCAGCCCCATGACGGCCATCGAGGTGACGGATTTGCCGGAACCCGACTCGCCGACGATGCCGAGGACCTCGCCCGGCCGGAGGCGGAAGGACACCCCGCGCACGGCGTGCACGACGCCGTCCTCGGTGGGGAAGCGGACGTGCAGGTCCTGGACGTCCAGCACCGCGTCGGTGCTCGACCGGCGGCCCTCGGCGGTCGTGTCGGTCAGGATGGCCATCGTGCTCCGCTTCGCTTCGTCGGGCGGGAAGGGGCTCGGACCCGACGCCTCAGGCGCGGACCCGGGTGGCGGACGGGTCGAACGCGTCCCGGATGCCGTCGCCGATCAGGTTGATCGACATCACGATGACCAGGATGGCGAGGCCCGGGAAGTAGAACAGCCACGGCCGGCTGTCGGCGGCGGCGGCGCCCTCCGAGACCAGCCGGCCGAGCGACGTGTCCGTGCCCTGCACCCCGTAGCCGAGGTAGCTCAGCGCCGCCTCGGTGATGACCGCCGTCGCGGCGCCGAGCGTCGCCCACACGATGATCTGTCCGAGCGAGTTGGGGATCAGGTGCTTGAAGATGATCCGCCGGTCGGAGGCTCCGAGCGCGTGCGCCGCCTCCACGTACTCGCGCTCGCGCAGCGACAGGAACTGGCTGCGCACGATCCGGGCCAGGTCCAGCCAGCCGAGCAGCGCGATGAACAGCGCGATGCCGAGCGGGGAGCGGGAGCTGGGGAAGTTCGCGGCCACCACGATGATGACGATGAGCGGCGGGATGGTGAGGATGATGTCGACGATGCGCATCAGGACGCTGTCGACGTAGCGGCCGAAGTAGCCGGCCGCCGCACCGATGACCACCCCGAGCGTGCCGGCGACCAGCACGAAGACGAGGCTGATGAAGGTGGACCGCTGGATCCCCCGCATCATCAGCGCCAGCAGGTCACGGCCGATGCCGTCGGTGCCGAGGACGTGCCCGTTGGTGCCGGGTCCGGCCGACAGCGAGGGGCCGAGCTCGCTGAAGGTGAAGCCGTAGAACAGCGGTCCGACGAACGCGCCCAGCAGCATGACGGCGTAGACGACCAGCGCGCCGACCGCAAGCTTGTTGTGCAGGAAGCGGCGGAGCGCCTGCTGGGTCTGGCTGCGCGACTTGACCGTGAACTCGCGCTCGACCGTGGTGGTCGTCGCGGCCGGCGGGGTGTCGACCTGCTGCGGGCCGGCTGTCATGGTGACCTCGTTCCTCCCCCTGGGCGCTCAGCTCAACCGGATTCGCGGGTCCAGCACGGCGTACAACAGGTCGGCGATCAGGTTGAACAGCACGACGAAGAACGCCGACACGATCAACCAGCCGAGAATCACGTTGAGGTCCTGCTGGCCGAGGCCGTCCTCGAAGAAGTAGCGACCCATGCCGTTCCAGTTGAACACCCGCTCGGTGATCACCGCGCCGCCGAAGATCGCTCCGACGCCGATGGCGACCACGGTGGTGAGGGGGATCAGCGCGTTGCGCAGACCGTGCTTGATGAGCACCTTCCGGTACGGCACGCCCTTGGCCCGGCCGAAGCGCATGTACTCCGAGTTCATCACGTCGAGCATCGAGGCCCGCTGGAAGCGGCTCCACGCGGCGAAGCTGAGGCCGGCCAGCGCGATCGTCGGCAGCACGAGGTGGGCGAGCCGGTCCCAGAAGATCTCCGAGCCGGTCCCGTACTGCGAGATGCCGGGTGACTCCTCGCTGGCGGTGTAGAGGATCGTCTCGCCGACCAGCTCGTTGAAGCGGATCGCGACGAACTCCTTGAGCAGCACCGCGAACCAGAAGATCGGCAGCGCTATCAGGACGTACGAGATCGTCGTGGCGACGTAGTCGGACAGCTTGTTCTTGCGGATGGCGGTGAGGACACCCACCACGATCGCAAGCACGATAGCCAGCAGCATCGCGGCGATCACCATGCGGGCGGTCACGCCCAGCCTCGTCATGAGGGTGGGCCCGATGTCCGCGCCCGCGATGTTCTTGCCGAAGTCACCCGTGACGACCCCGGACAGCCAGTCCCAGTAGCGGAGGAAGATCGGCTTGTCGAGACCGAGCTCGGCCCGCTTGGCGGCGAAGAACTCGGGCGGCGGGGGCGGCTGCCGGGTGCGGAACGGGGCCAGCGGGTCGACCGTCGACGCGACCAGGACGAACACGAGCACGGAGCTGGCCAGCAGCACCAGGACCGACGCCAGCAGGCGTCGAACGGTGTACAGCAGCATGACGTCACCTTACCGCCGCGGGATCATCCGGGGGGAGACGGACAAATGGTGGAGAAACGGCCTCCCGGGACGGGGTTTCCGCCCCGGGAGGCCGCCTATTGCCGTGGTGCTGTCAGCCCGGGAGCCGGGTCACGCCTTACGCGCGATCTTCGTCGAGTCCCATAGCGGACCGGCTTCAGTCGCGTTCTCGACGATGCCGGTGTACTGGTTGGAGTACGCGATGAACGTCGGCTTCTGGTACAGCGGGATCGTGTAGAGGTCCTGCCAGAGCAGCTCGTCCACCTTGTTACCGAGCTCGGCCGCCTTGGTCGGATCGGTCGCCGCGTTGAGCTGCGGGAACAGGGCGTCGACCTGCGGGTTGCCGGCACGGGTGTAGTTCTGTCCGATGTTGTCACCCCTCGGGGTGGCGTAGATCGATTGGTTCCCCGAGACGTATGGCGAGCTCACCCAGGCGAAGAGGGCGATCTGGAACTGGCCGCCCTCCAGGCTCCGCGGCTTCTCCTTGCCCGCGAAGATGTCCGGGTTGAGGAACTTCTTGATCTCGATGCCGGCCGGCTTCAGCTGCTGGGTGATGACATCGATCGTGTTCTCACGCAGCGGGTTGACCTGCGTGGTCATCATCTCCAGGGACAGCCGCTTGCCTTCCTTGGCGTAGATGCCGTCCGCGCCCTTGGTGTAACCGGCGCCCTCGAGCAGGGACTGCGCCTTGGCGATGTCCTGCTTGTCGTACAGGCCGCCGCTGGTGTCCTTGTACTCCGGCTGGTTGTTCACGTAGTAGCGGCCGTTCAGGACCTGCGCGCGGTTGTCGAACTGGGCCACCGTCTTCGCCACCACGTCCGCGCGGTTGAGCGCGTACGCGATCGCCTCCCGCACCGGCTTCTGGGCCAGGTGGAAGTCCTTCGTGTTGAAGTCGATGTGCTCGAACTGCAGCCCGAACGACGTCTTGCTCACGATGGTGGGCTCGAGCTCCTTGATGTTCTTGACCAGGTCGAGCTGCGGCTGCGGGTAGGCGAGCTGGATCTCGTTGTTGCGCAGCGCCTTGACCGTGACGCCCGGGTCGTTGCCGATGCCCTGCAGGATGATCTGGTCCAGCTTCGGCTTCTCGCCCCAGTACTTCTCGTTCCGGGTGAGCGTCATGATCTTCTTGTTGACGTCGATCCCGGCCTTGTCGAGCAGCCACGGACCCGCGGAGACCGGGACGCCGCCAGCCGTCGGCCAGCCCTTGACGATTGCGGCGCAGTTGGCCTTGGCGTCTCCCTTGTCCATGATGTGCTGCGGGAAGAGCTCGCCAGCGCCGAAACTGGACCTCCAGTCCACGAACGGCTTGGCGAAGGTGACGGTGACGGTCTTGTCGTTGTCGGAGCCCTCGACCGACTCCATCTGCTCGTAGCCGGTGGTGCTGAGCACGTCAGGGCAGCCGCCCTTCGCCGGGTCGGCGCTCTTCTGGATCTCCCAGCTGAACTTGAAGTCCTTGGCGTCGAGCGGGTCGCCGTCGCTCCACACCGCGGCTGGGTTGATCTTGTACGTCACGACCTGCTTGTCGTTCACCATCTCGCTGGTCGGCTCGCCGACGACCAGCTCAGCGTCCGGCTTGACGGTGAAGTCCGGGTAGTTCCGGAAGACCTGGGGCATTACCCTGATCTCGGCGTAGCCAATCGCGACGGAGTTACCCGCTGCGATCAGCGGGAACAGGTTCTCGGGGAACGCGGTCTCGAAGCCGTAGACGATCCGGCCGCCCTGCGCCGTCCCGCCGCCGCCGCCACCGCCGCCGTCGTCGCCGCCGCAGGCGGCCGCGGTCATCGCGACGACGACCGCTGGCACGATCAGCGCCGTCCTCCTCCGCAACTTCACGTTTGTGCGCCTCCTCCGTCCCGCGATGCGCGGGAGCACATCGGACCCGGCGGGGTGCCGCCAGACTTCGCGACAGTAGCCACGGCGTCGGAGGCAGTTCACCGGCGGCCCGGCAATCGTGACCAAGGAGTGACCGAACCGTCGTTCGCCCGTGGCGTGTCGGGAGGATCCGTGCCTGAAACGGCCTGATCCAGGGTGAGCCGTCCGGCGCAGCGCGTGACCGCCCACGCTGACCCGGCGGCGCGCCGCCGGATCGTCCGGAAGGGCCCGGAACCGGCCGGTCAGGCCCGTACCCCCCGGGACCGGCGGGCCCGCAGCTTCTCCCGGTCCTGCGCGGCGAGCGCCACCTTGCGCAGCCGGACGGCCGCCGGCGTGACCTCGACGCACTCGTCCTCGCGGCAGAACTCCAGCGCCTGCTCCAGCGACAGCAGCCGCGGCGGCACCAGCCGCTCGAGCTCCTCGCCGGAGGAGGACCGGACGTTGGTGAGCTTGCGCTCCTTGGTCGGGTTGACGTCCAGGTCGTCCGCCCGCGCGTTCTCCCCGACGATCATGCCCTCGTACACCTCGGTGCCCGGCGCGACGAACAGCGCGCCGCGCTCCTGCAGCCCGAACAGCGCGTACGAGCTGACCAGGCCGGGCCGGTCGGCGACCAGCGAGCCGGTCGGCCGGGTCCGCAGCTCCCCGTGCCACGGCTCGTACCGCTCGAAGACGTGGTGCAGCAGGCCGGTGCCGCGGGTCTCGGTGAGGAACTCGGTGCGGAAGCCGATCAGGCCCCGGGCCGGCACCAGGTACTCCAGCCGGACCCACCCGGTGCCGTGGTTGACCATCTGCTCCAGCCGGCCGCGACGCAGCCCGAGCAGCTGCGTCACCACGCCGACGTAGTCCTCGGGCACGTCGATGGTCAGCCGCTCCATCGGCTCGTGCACCTTCCCGTCCACGAGCCGGGTCACGACCTGGGGCTTGCCGACGGTCAGCTCGAAGCCCTCCCGCCGCATCAGCTCGACCAGCACGGCCAGCTGCAGCTCGCCGCGGCCCTGCACCTCCCAGGTGTCCGGCCGCTCGGTCGGCAGCACCCGGATGGACACGTTGCCGACCAGCTCGGAGTCCAGCCGGCCCTTGACCAGCCGGGCGGTCAGCCTGGTCCCGCTCCGCCCGGCCAGCGGCGAGGTGTTGACCCCGATGGTCACCGCGATCGACGGCTCGTCGACCGCGAGCACCGGCAGCGGGCGCGGGTCGTCCGGGTCGGACAGCGACTCGCCGATGGTGATGCCCGGGATGCCGGCCACCGCCACCAGGTCGCCCGGCCCGGCCTCCTGCACCGGCTCCCGCTCCAGCCCGCGGGTCATCAGCAGCTCGCTGACCTTGACCCGCTCCACCGACCCGTCGGCCCGGCACCAGGCCGCCTGCTGACCGCGCCGGATCACCCCGTTGTGCACCCGGCACAACGCCAGCCGGCCGAGGTACGGCGAGGCGTCCAGAGTGGCCACCCGGGCCTGCAACGGCGCGCCGTCGGCGTACGACGGCGGCGGCACCGTGGCCAGCAGCGTGTCGAACAACGGGCCGAGGTCGGGGCTGTCCGGCGGCCGCCCGTCGGCGGGGCGCTCGAGCGAGGCGCGGCCGGCCTTGGCCTGGCAGTAGACGATC
>Ga0210378_10000291_pt1 | contig 24874 bp, 22 predicted proteins | sample PLM1_60_b1redo_FD_155465 | JGI IMG/M metagenome (GOLD analysis project Ga0210378, IMG submission 155465) | Groundwater sediment microbial communities from an aquifer in East River, Colorado, USA - PLM1_60_b1 redo | ecosystem: Environmental > Terrestrial > Soil > Riparian zone | place: USA: East...
CTCACGAGCCCCGATGAGCAGGTGAAATACGCCAAGAGCTCGCTGCCGGTCTGGAAGGACTCCTACGACGACCCCACGGTCACCAAGGTGGCGCCCCAGACCGTGCCGGTGGCCAAGCAGCAGCTCGCCGAGCTGATCCTGCGCCCGCAGGTGAGTAGCTACAACGCGGTGTCGGCGCTGCTGCAGGCCGAGATTCAGAATGCGCTGCTCGGCAAGAAGCCGCCGCAGAAGGCGCTCGACGACGCTGCCGCCGCCGCAGCCGACGTGCTGGCCAAGAACTGAGCCTCACGGTGCTCCGTAAGGCGCCCTCCCATCGCCGCGCCGCCGCGGGCCAGCGGCGGCGCGGCGAGGGGTGGTTCGCCGTCGCCCTGCTCGTCCCGAGCGTGCTCGTGGTCTTCGGTGTCGTCGTCTACCCGGTACTGCGGACGCTGATGATCTCGTTCTTCGACGTCGACAGCCCAGTCGCTACCGAGACCCCGTTCGTCGGGCTCGGTAACTACACAGAGGCGTTGGGCGAGCCGGCGTTCTGGCGTGCGGCCCGTCAGACCGCGTACTTCGCAGTCACGTCAATCGCGCTGGAGCTGCTCTTCGGCACCGGTATCGCGCTGCTGCTCAACGCGCCGTTGCGGGCACGGTGGCTGTTCCGGGCGGTGGTGATCCTGCCGTGGGCGCTGCCGACGATCGTCAACGGCGCGATGTGGCGGCAGATCCTCAACTCCCAGTACGGCGCATTCAACGCTCTGCTCACGCAGCTCGGTGTCCTCGACGAGTACCGCTCGTGGCTGGGCGAGCCTTTTCTCGCGCTGAACATGGTCATGCTGGCGGACGTCTGGAAGAACACGTCGCTGGTGGCGTTCCTGCTGCTCGCCGGGCTCCAGGCCATCGACGTCAACCTTTACGAGGCAGCCAGGGTGGACGGTGCCGGGCCTATCCGGTCGTTCTTCTCGATCACCTTGCCGCTGCTGCTGCCGAGCATCGCGATCGTGCTGGTGCTGCGGACGATCGAGACGTTCAAAGTCTTCGACATCATCTACATCATGACCCGCGGCGGACCGGCCAGCGGCACTCAGACGCTCACCTTCTACACGTACCTCCAGGCGTTCTCCGACCAACGGCTCGGCTATGGATCGGCACTGGCGTACCTGATCGTGAGCGCGGTCGTGGCGCTCGCCGTGCTCTACCTGCGGTTGCTGCGCGGGCAGGAGGGGCGGGCATGAAGTCCTCGCTCGCGTACCGGATCTTCATCCATGTCGCCGCGCTCTTCGTCGCCGTGGTGTTCCTGGCGCCGTTCGCCTGGCTGCTGATCTCCAGCGTGTCGACTCCCGCCGACCTGCTCGCGAGGCCGTTGCACTGGTGGCCGGAGGATCCGAGTGTCGAGCGGTACGCGCGGTTCTTTACGGCGAGCGGCGACGATGTAAGCGCGGTCTACCGCCAGTCGCTGGTGAACAGCACGGTCGTCGCGCTCTCCACGGTGGCGCTGTCGATGTTCGTCGGTGTGCTCGGCGCGTACGCGATGGCCCGGCTGCGGTTCCGGTACAAGCGGACCGTGCTCGTGCTGTTCCTCATCGCTTACATGCTGCCGCCGATCGCGTTGCTGATCCCGCTTTACCTGGTGTTGGCGCAGCTCCAGTTGCTGGACAGCATCGTCGGTCTGGTGCTGGTGTACTCCTCGTTCACCACGCCGTTCGTGCTCTGGATCATGACCAACCAGTTCCTGGCGCTCCCCGCGGAGCTGGAGGACGCGGCGCGCGTGGACGGATGCAGCCGGCTCGGGGCGCTGGTCCGGATCGTGTTGCCGGTCTCCCGGCCAGGGCTGTTCGCCACGATGATGTTCGCGTTCCTGCTTGCCTGGGACGAGTTCCTGTACGCGCTGATCTTCACGTCCACGGCCGACGCGAAGACGCTTCCGGTGGCGATCGCCGAGTTCACCGGCCGCTACAGCGTGGACTTTGGGCTGGTCGCCGCCGGCGGGGTGCTGGCGACCGTCCCTCCGCTGCTGCTGGCGCTTGCTTTCCAGCGGTACATCGTCAGCGGGCTGGCAGCCTCGGCCGTCAAGGGATAGGAGCGCGCCTGGCATACAGCGATATCGTGGGTCGCCGAGCAGTCACCGAGGGAGAGGGGTGCGATGAGCAGCGTCGACGCTCTTCGTGGCATGCCCTCTGCGCTCCGGCTGGCGTACCGGTCCGCGCTGCTCGGGCTGATCGCCACGCTCGTTCTCGCCGGATTCACCGGCGGCGTTGCCGCGAACATCACGAGCGCCCACGCACCGGCGGGCGGTCAACTCGCCGCGAACCAGCCCGATGACGGTCGGCTCCCGGACGAACGGTTCGCCGCCGGTCAGCTCGCGAACGAACGGCTCGCCGCCGGTCAGCCCGACGCCGCTCAGCCCGACGCCGGTCCGCTCGCGAACGAACGGCTCGTGGACGGGGCACTCGGCAGCCCGGCGCGGACCGACCGGGACGTTCCGCGCCCTGACGGTGCCGACGCCAACGGCCACCAGCCACTCTCGGGCCGGCTCACGCCGACCACCACTCCCGTGCTGCTCAGCAAGCGGGCTGGCGGTCGGGCGACCCAGCCAGAGCCGGCCGCGGTGCAGCAGAACAGTGGCGCGGACTCGACGGCCACGGCGTTCGTGCTGGTCACCGACGCGGCGCCCGCCGCGGACGGGGCCGCGGTCCAAACGAATCGTGGGCGGGGCCCACCGGCACGGTCGCTTTCCTGACCGTCCCGCCACCGACCGTGCGCCTGCCCTGAGCAGCCCGCCGGTATGGCCCCATTCGTTGGAGGATCCCCGTGTCCCGCGCTGTCGCGGTACGCATCCTGCTGGCTCTAGCCGTCCTGGGTGCGTCCGCCTACTTCATCATCAACAAACCCGCCCGCCTCGGCCTCGACCTGCGTGGCGGCAGCCAGATCGTGCTCGAAACCCGCGACTCGGCCACGACCAAGGCCAACGCGGATACCACCGACCGCACGCTGGAAGTGCTGCGCCGCCGCGTGGACGCGCTCGGCGTATCCGAGCCGACGCTGGCCCGCTCCGGCAACAACCGCATCATCATCGAGCTGCCCGGCGTCCAGGATCCGCAGGAAGCTGCCGAGGTCGTCGGCCGCACCGCCGAGCTGACCTTCCACCCGGTGCTCGGCGTGGCGCCACCCGAAGAGCCGACACCCACCCCAACCCCGACAGGCACGCCCACCCCAGGAAACAGCGCTAACCCGAGCAGCAGCCCCACACCGACCCCCAGCGCTACGCCGGCGAAGGACGGCGAGCTGATCGTGGAGGACGAGTCCGGCCAGCGGCTCCAGCTCGGCCCGGCGGCGCTCACCGGGCAGGGCGTGAAGGACGCCAAGGCGCAGTTCGACACCCAGGGCGGGCGCGGCTGGGTCGTGAACATCGATTTCCGTGGTAGCGGCGACAAGGCGTGGGTCGGGTTGACCGGCAAAGCCGCGTGCGCGCCGCTCGGTGACCCGCGGCGCCGGGTGGCGATCGTGCTGGACGACAAGTCGATCTCCTCACCCGAGGTGGTCGCCGAGGTCGGCTGCAACGTCGGCATGACGGGCGGCACCACCCAGATCACCGGCGGTTTCAGCAAGAAGGACGCGCAGGAGCTGGCGCTGCTGATCCGGGCCGGCGCGCTGCCGGTGCCGGTTGAGAAGGTCTCGCAGCGGACTGTCGGCCCCAGCCTGGGCGCCGAGGCGATCGAGGCCAGCGCGAAGGCGGCGGTGATCGGCGTCATCCTCACCGCGCTGTTCATCATCTTCGTGTACCGGCTGGTCGGCGGGCTCGCCGTGATCGCGCTGATCTCCTACGCCGGCATCTCGTACGCGGCGCTCGTCGCCCTCGGCGCCACCCTGACGCTGCCCGGCCTCGCCGGCTTCGTTCTGGCGATCGGTATGGCGGTCGACGCGAACGTCCTCGTCTTCGAACGAGCTAGAGAGGAGTTCGCCGGCGGGGCACGAAGTCTGCGGACCGCGGCGACGAACGGTTTCCAGAACGCGTTCTCGGCGATCGCCGACTCCAACGTGACGACGCTGCTCGCGGCCGGGCTGCTCTTCTTCCTCGCGTCCGGGCCTGTCCGCGGCTTCGGTGTCACGCTCTCCATCGGTGTGCTGGCGTCATTGGTGTCGGCGTTGTTCATCACCCGGGTCCTGGTGGACGTCGTCATGAACTGGAGCTGGGTGCAGCGCCGGCCGCAGATCAGCGGCCTCGCCCACCTGGGACGGGTCCGCAGATGGCTCACCGAGCACGGTCCGGACCTGATGCGCTGGCGCCGCCGGTGGATCAGCATCTCCCTGGTCGCGGTGGTGCTGGCCGTCTCCGGGCTGTTCTTCCGTGGCCTGGAGTTCGGGGTCGAGCTGACCGGCGGCCGGCTCGTCGAGTACTCCACGTCGAAGCAGGTGGACGTTGACGACGCGCGGGCCGCGGTCGCGGGTGCCGGCTACCCGATGGCGGTCGTGCAGGAGTCCGGCGACAACGACATCACGGTCCGCACGGGCAACCTCGACGACGCGGGGGAGGGCAAGATCCGGGCGGCGCTCGCCGAGATCGGCGGCGACGTGGAGCGGGTCAACGACGAGCAGATCGGCCCCAGTCTCGGCAACGAGCTGCGCACCAAGGCGCTCATCGCGCTGGCCGTGGCGCTGCTGGCCCAGCTGCTCTATCTGGCTGTGCGGTTCAAGTGGATCTTCGGCGCGGCAGCGGTGCTGGCGATGCTGCACGACGTGCTCATTCTCATCGGCCTCTTCGCCTGGCTCGGAAAGCCCGTCGACGGGGTGTTCCTGGCCGCGCTACTCACCGTCATCGGTTACTCGGTGAACGACTCCGTGGTCGTCTTCGACCGGATCCGCGAGATGTGGCGGGGCGCGGCGCGGAAGATCCCGTTCGCGAAGACGGCGAACACCGCGGTGCTGCAGACCGTGCCCCGGACCATCAACACCGGCCTCGGCGCGGTCTTCATCCTCGCCGCGCTGGCGATCCTCGGCGGCGACTCGCTCACCGACTTCGCGATCGCACTGCTCATCGGTATAGGCGTCGGCACGTACTCGTCGATGTTCCTGGCGACGCCGCTGGCGATCGAGTTCCAGGAACGCGCCGGCACCACCCCGAGCCAGTTCGGCGTGAAACCGTCGGCACGCAAGAAGACCCCGGCCCGCACTGGCACCGGCGCAGTCGTCTGACCCCGAATCTGGGCGACATTTTGGTGGTGATTGTCACCAAAATGTCGCCCAGAGGGGTCTTAGGCGAGCGGCGTTGAACCTCCCATGACCCTCGGTGCGTGTTGTGGGCATGACCTACGCGGTGATGCTGCCCAGGGACGTCCTCGATGGCGTCGCCAACGGGCGTACCCCTGCTCTCCCGCCCTCCGAGCTGTTTGGTAGGAAGACCACCATGATGGCCGAGGCGCGCGGGAAGCTCAGGAACTGGAGGCGCCGACCGGACCATCGGAGTGGTTCCGGCTCGGCCGACGAGGCGCTGGTCGCCTCCCTCTACGCCGACCACGGGGCCACGCTCCTGGCGTACGCCACCCGCCTCACCGGGGACCGGCAGCTCGCCGAGGACGTCGTCCAGGAGACGCTGCTGCGGGCGTGGCGTAACGCCGCCAAGCTCACCGAGGAGCGGGGTTCGATCCGCGGTTGGCTGTTCACCGTCGCCCGCAACATCGTTACCGACCGGGTGCGAGCCCGGCAGGCGCGGCCGGCCGAGGTGTCGGAGAGCCCCAGCACGCCGCCGATCGCACATGACCACGCCGACGATGTCGTCACCTCGGTGTACGTCCGGCACGCGCTCCAGTCGCTCAGCCCCGAGCACCGCGCGGTCCTCGTCACCGTCTACTACGGCGGCAAGACCGCGGCCGAAGCCGCCGAGATCCTGGGCGTGCCGCCCGGCACGATCAAGTCCCGTACCTACTACGCCCTCCGCGCGCTGCGGAGCGCCATCGAGGAAGCCAAGGAGGAGGTGCCCGCATGACCGAGCCCCACATCCGCAATCTGCTCGGCGGCTACAGCCTCGGCATTCTCGACGCCGATGAGCAGCGCTCCGTGGACGAGCACGTTGCTACCTGCGCTGAGTGCCGTACCGAGCTGGCGGAAGTCACCGAGGCCACGGAGCTGCTCGCGCTGCTCCCGGCCGACGAGGCCCGCAGCCTGTTCAACGACGACGTCAGCCCCGTGCCGACGGTGCCGATCGAGGACGACCTGGTGCTCCGCCGCACGCTGCGCGCGGTCCGCGCCGAGCGCACCGGTGCTCGTACGCGCCGGCTGTCGCTGGTTGCGGCCGGGGTCGCCGTGCTCGTCGCCGGCTCGGTCGGCGCCGGGTACCTTCTCGGCGACCGCGCCACTACGGCGCCGCCCGTGGCCCGACCTACCGCATCGGCCAGCGCCACCCCGACGCTCCCGGCCGGAGCACGCACGCTCAGCGGCACGGACGCTGCCACGGGCGTGACCGCGACGGTCAACGTCGTGCCAGCCGGCAACTGGGTCCGGCTCGGCGTGAAGGTGAAGGGTGTCGCACCCGGCGAGCGTTGCCGGATCGTCGCCATCCCGAAGAACGGTGCCCCCGAGATCGCCGGTGCCTGGGTCGTCTCCGCGAAGCCGAACCCGGCCGCGCCGCCGGTTCAGGGTTCGGCGGCCATCGCGGCGGCTGACCTCCAGGCGGTAGCGGTCGAGACGGAGGCCGGAAAGCGCCTGGTCACGGTCCCTGCTTAGCAGCGGCGGCCCGGAGTCGCCGCCGCATCAGCGGCTCGGCGACCCGCGCCACCAGCGGGCCGAGCGCCGCGAGCAGCAGCACGTAGGCCGCGGCGAGCGGGCCGAGGTCGGGGTGGGCGCCGGCGGCCATGGCCAGCCCGGCGACGACGATGCTGAACTCGCCACGCGGGATCAGCGCGGCGCCGGCGCGCACCCGACCGAGTGCGCCGACGCCCGCCCGCCGTGCCGCGAGGTATCCGGTGGTCAGCTTGGTGCCGCCGCTCACGACCGCCAGCAGGATCGCCAGTGGGGCTACCGCCAGCAGTGCCTGCGGATCGGTGCTGAGCCCGAAGAAGACGAAGAAGACCGCTGCGAAGAGATCCCGCAGCGGCTTGAGCAGTTCGGCGGCGCTGTGCGCTAGCGGTCCGGCGATCGCGATCCCGACCAGGAACGCGCCGACGGCGGCCGAAACCTGGAGCGTCGCTGCGAGACCGGCCACCGCGAGCGTGAGGCCGAACACCTTGAGCAGCAGGACTTCCTCATCCGGGCTGGTCAGGAACCCCTCCACGAGCCAGCCGAAACGAAGCGCGACGAGCAGCACGACACTGACGGCCGTGAGTGCGATGAGCACCGTGACCGAGCCGTCGGCCCAGCCCACGCCGGCCAGCAGCGCCGTGAGGATCGGCAGGTAGAGGGCCATCGCCAGGTCCTCGATCACCAGCAGCGACAGTACGATCGGGGTCTCCCGGTTGCCGAGCCAGCCGAGGTCACCGAGGAGTTTGGCGGTGATGCCGGACGACGTCGCGTACGTGACGCCGCCCATCGCCACCGCCGCGATCGGACCCCACCCCAGAATCAGCGCCACCGCGACGCCGGGCGCGGCGTTGAGGACCAGGTCGACGAGCCCAGCGGGTGCTTGCCGGCGCAGGTTCGTCACCAGCTCGCTGGCCGAGTACTCCAGCCCCAGCGAGAGCAGTAGCAGGACGACGCCGATCTCGGCGCCGCTTGCGATGAACTCCTCGCTGGTGGCGAGTGGCAGGATCCCGCCGGTGCCGAAGGCCAGGCCGGTGATGAGGTACAGCGGGATCGGCGAGATTCCCACCCGTGACGCCAGCGCGGCGGCGACACCGAGCCCGAGGATGACGCACCCGAGCTCGAGCAGCAGGGTGGCGGAATGCACGCCCCTACCCGTCGGCCAGGATGCGGGCGACTCCGGCGGTGCCCTCCGCGGTGCCGACGACCACGACGATGTCACGCGCCTGGAACTGGAAGTCCGGACCGGGGCTGGCGTGCACCTCGCCCTCGCGGACCACCGCGACGATCGACGCGCCGGTGCGCGTGCGGGCCTGCGTCTCGCCCAGGGTCCGGCCGACGTACGGCGAGTCGCTGGTGATGATCACCTGCTCGCTGACGAGCCCTTCTAGCTCCCTGTGGAGCCGGGCGAGTCGCTGGATGATCCGCGGCGCACCGAGCAGTTCCGCGAGCGCGTCGGCCTCGTCGGGCGTGAGCACCAGAGACGCGGCGGCGCTGTCGGGATCGTCGGCGTCGTAGATCACCAGCTCACGGCGTCCGCTGCGATGGGTCACCACGCCCACCCGCCGCCCCGACCGGGCCACGATCACGTGCCGCGAGCCGATCCCCGGTAGGGCCGCCTGCTCGATCTCAACCACGTTCTACCTCCGCCCGATTCGCCCCCGGATGGTAACTCCAAGAAACAGGTGTGAGCGGCGGTGCGGGTGGGTACACACGGCACGAGAAGAGGGACTGGATTGAGGTGCATGGCAAGCGTGCAAGCGGGCGGGGGTTACTGGATGCAGAACAGAATGCTTGACCCAGGCAGCAACAGGGTCGAGCTAATCCCAGGTCAGAGCGGGTTCCGGGTGGCCCTGATCGGGGACGTCGACTATGCGGCGCGGGGAAAACTCGATGACGTCTACGTGGCGCTCGCCGAGCATCCGCCTGGGGACGTGATCGCCGATCTTGCCGATACGACGTTCCTCGACTCCGGCGGGCTGGGTTTCCTGGTGCGCGTGCACCGGCTGGTCACCCAGCACGGTCACCAGCTCACGGTGGTGGCCCCGCCGGCACACGTCCGTCGCGCGCTGATGCTGACCGGCCTCGATCGGGTTCTGACGATCACCGCCAAGCAGCCGCCCGCCGACGAGTAGGTGAGCGGGGAGAGGCCTACCGCGCGGTCCGGAGCCAGGCGATGCCGGCGGCGGCGAGCAGGGTCGCGCCGAGGGCGACGACAAGGAACCCCGGCCCTGGCGCCGGGATGAGTACGAGCCCCAGCCCGGTGATCACGGCGCTGGCGACGGCGAGAGCAACGATTCTGCGTCGGCTGGTCACGGTGGCCAGGCTAGACCGCGGGCCGGTCGGCGAGTCCATGCCGTACCGCCCAGAGCGCGGCCTCGGTACGGGACCCCGATCCGGTTTTGCGGAGCAGGTTGGAGACGTGCACGGCGACGGTCCGGATCGAGATGCCGAGCGAGCGGGCGACCTGCTGGTTGGACATGCCGGCGGCGACGCAGTTCAGCACCTCGCGCTCGCGTGCGGTCAGCTCGGCGCCGGACTGGGCAGCGGCCAGCAGCACGGCGGCCTCGTCACGGCGCCAGCCCGGCCAGCGGCGCAGCAGGACCGTCGCGCGCTCGGCGTGCCCGCGGGCCTCCTCCGCCCGGCCGAGCCGAAGCAGGCAGCGGGCCAGCACGACGTGGGTGTCCGCCGCCCGCCACGCCACCCCGCCCGGCTCCACGACTGTGATGGCGACCGCCTCCTCGTCGGCTCCCTCCGCGGTGAGCAGCGCGCAGCGCAGCCGGGTGTCGTCGGGTCCGACCAGCGCACGGATCCGCTCGGCCGGAACCCCGGCACGCAGCGCCCAGCGGGCGCCGTCCGCTGCTCCGCGCGGCCCGTGGCCGCGGACGTACGCCTCCAGCGCCCGTCCGGCTTCGGCCTCGCCGCCGGTGCGGGCCGCCACGGCGAGACCCAGGTACGCGGCGTAGCGGCGGGCCCGGGGCTGGTCGAGGTCCGCTGCTTCGGCATCGGCGCGTTGCCACAGCCGTACGGCCGCCGCGTCGTCGCCAGACTCCACGGCGAGCAGGCCGGCGGCGCTGGTGAGGACGATCCGCTCGGCGCGGTCCGGCTCGATCGGCAGCCGGGCGTCGACGAGCGCCCGTGCCCGGGCCAGGTCGCCGCAGCGGACGGCGAGCCGGGCGCCGGCAGCCACCACCGGCCCGCAGCGCCGGTCGAGCCCGAACCTGGCCAGCGTCGCCGTTGCCTCGTCGTACGCTCGCCACCCGGCCGGTTCGCCGAGCCGGCCCAGCTCGGCACCGGCGAGCCCCTCGATGGCACGCGCGAGCGAGACCAGGTCGCGACGCTCCTCGGCGAGGCGGCGGGCGCCCCGGAGGTCGGTGACGCCCCGGTCGGTGTCGCCGAGCGCCAGCGACGCCGTCCCGCGGGCGACTAGGGCCGGCGGCGACGACGGATCGGCGGCCAGTGCGTCCTCGGCCCGCGCGGCGGCCTCCGTGGCGCGCTCGACGCCCAGGAGAGCCCAGGCGTCGGCGGCGAGCCAGGGTGCGCGCATCGCCGGATCGACCAGGTCTGCGGCGCGGTCGAGGTGGGCGCGCTGGTCGGCCGTGCGGCCGAGGTGCCAGCAGACGTCCGCAGTGGCCTCGTGCGCGGCAGCCAGGTCGGCCGGATCGGTGGCCAGCTCGCGCCAGTGTGCGGCGTACCGGTCCGCGTGCGTGAACTGGCCTGCGGCGGTAGCGGCCGTCGTCGCCACCCGGAGCGCCGCGAGCTGGCCCGGCAGGCTGGCAGCCTGGAGCGCGGCAGGCCCGCCCGGCAGGCTGCTCTCGGCCGCGGCCAACACCTCGACGGCCGAAGTCCCGGTGGCCGCCGCACCCAGTCCTGCTGCCGCGGCCTCCTCCACCCGACCCAGAGCGGACGCGTACCGCGCGGTCGCCGCGTGGTCACCGCGCTCGGCGGCCAGCGCCAGCGCCGGCTCGTAGACGGCGGCGCGTTCGGCCGGCAGGGCGCTGCCGGCGACGGCCTCCCGCAGCAACGGGTACCGGAACGCCGGTTCGCCGTCCGGTCCGAGTACCAGCAGCCGCCGCTCAACCAGGCGCCGCATCGCCGGCTCGACGTCCACGCCGCAGACGGCGGACAGCTCGGCGGTACCGGCCCGCTCGCCCAGCAGCGCCGCGGCGCGCGCGAGCCGGAGTGTGGCCGGATCCTCGCCGGACAGTGGGTCCAGCGCGAGCGCGGCGAGGTGATCCGGGAGCGGGGCGTCAGACAGCGCTCCCGGATCGCGGGTCCGGAAGGCAGTGATGAGCTCCGCCAGCCAGAACGGGTTGCCGCCGGTGCGCGAGTGCGTACCGAGTACCACCTCGGGTTGCGGCACCGCACCGAAGCCTGCCTCCACGACGGCGGCGACCTCGGCCGGCGAGAGCGGCGCCAGATGCCGGCGGAGCGAGCGCGGGGTGCCGCTCAACCTGGCCAGCACCCGTGCGGCCAGCGCCGGAAAGGCGGCCTCGTCGGGCGGACGGCTCGTGACCAGGATCAGCGCCGGTAACGGCTGCGCGGTGGCCAGGTCGGCCACGAGCGCGAGGCTGGCGGGGTCGAGGTCGTGCAGGTCCTCGACCACGAGCACGCCGGGGCCGGCGCCGAGCGCCGCGCGGGTGGCGTCGACGGCCACCCGCAGCAGCGCACCCGGTGCGAACCGCCGCTGCGGCGCGTCCGGCCGTTGGGTGAGCCAGGCCAACGCGTCGGCGGGAACCGGCAGACCGGCCAGTGACCGACCGGAGAGCGCCGAGGCCATCCAGTCGTACGGCGCGGGCGAGTGGCTGCGGGCCTGCCCGGCGAGCACACGCGCGGGCGCCGGCGACAACGTGTCGAGAGCCTCCGCTACCAGGCGACTCTTGCCCGTACCGGCCTCGCCGGTGACGACCACAAGCTGCGCACTGCCGGTGCCGCCTACCACCTGTGACCAGGCTTCGCCGATGGTGTCGAGCTCCTCAGCCCGGCCCGCCATCGGCAGCGCAGTCACTGGTTCACGCCTCCCTCTGCTGCGGTTGGACGGCGCGGTACGTAGAAGTTCGTAGAGACGCCAGGTGCGCCGTCAGGGCATGCTTGCCATTATGAGCGACCACGTCACCCTCCGTTATGCGGCCGCCAGCGATCGCGGGCTGGTACGAGCCAACAACGAGGACTGCCTCTACGCCGGTTCCCGGTTGATCGCGGTCGCCGACGGCGTGGGCGGTCAGGCCGCCGGGGAGGTGGCGAGTGAGCTGGCCATCGCCGCGCTCGCGCCGCTGGACGACGACGGATCCGGCGATCCGGTCGCGGCTCTCCGCGGTGCCATCGAGACGGCGAACCGGTACATCCGGGCCGCGAGCGAATCCGACCCCGCGCTGGCCGGGATGGCGACGACGATCACCGCGCTGCTGCTCTCCGGTACCTCGCTCGCGCTGGCGCACGCCGGCGACTCGCGCGCGTACCTGCTGCGCGGCGGCGAGGTCACGCAGGTCACCCGGGACGACACGTACGTTCAAGGGCTGGTCGACCAGGGCTGCATCAGCCCCGAGGAGGCGGGCACCCACCCGCAGCGGTCGCTGGTCACCCGGGTACTCCAGGGATCATCGGTCGAGGCCACCTACACCCGGCCGGACCTTATGCCGGGCGACCGCTACCTGCTCTGCACGGACGGCCTCCCCGACGCGGTGTCGCCGGGAGCCATTGCCGCGACGTTGCAAGGTGAGGCCGATCCGGAGCAGTGCGTGGCGCAACTGATCGAGTTGGCGCTGGCTGGTGGCGGTCCGGACAACGTGTCCGTGGTCGTGGCCGATCTCGTCGTCGAGAGCGTGGACGGTCCGGAGGACGATGACGAGCCGGCTGCTGTACCTGGTTCGGCACGGTGAGTACGACGATGCCGGGCTCACCGGCACCGGCCGGGAGCAGTCCCGGCTAATCGGCGCCCGCCTGGCGCTGTGTTGCACGAACGTTGCACGAATGCGGCACACAGCGGCCTGGCTCTGCGCGGAGAAGCCCTGAGGCGCCCATATGCGGACACACCTTTTCCGCCGGGCGGTACAACCTTGTCCGGATCCGCCGGCTTTCTTACCGTTACCCGCCACCGGCCTGGAGGAAAGTAATCGGCCCGGGCCGGGTTCACACACCGGCGCCTGCGTGCGGGCAAGCGGACGGGCGAAGGAGGCTGAATATGTCCAAGAAACTGCGCGCCCTCATCGGGGCGGCGCTCGTCGGTGGGCTGCTGCTCGCGCCCTCCAGCGCGTTCGCCGAAGTCGAACCCGGCCCGTGGACGCCCGACTCGCCCTCGTTCAAGGTCCAGGAACGAGGCTGCGGCGACGTCAACGACCTCACGTTCAGGCTCACCTGTTCAACCGGCAGCGGCGACCAGCGTGCAGAGCGGCGGTACGCCACCTACAGCGGCGGCACCCGCCAGTTCGAGGGCTATTTCCGGATCACCAGCATGGGCGGTAGCCGGATCAGCTTGAAGCAGACGTTCAAGACGTCCGGCCCGTTCTTCATGCTCGCCGTTGAGCGTGGCGGCCGGCTCTACGCGGTGCACGGCGGTGACACGATCTCCGGCGGCGCGACCGTTGGCACCACTGTGCGCGTGAACACCGTCCACCAGGTCGGCGCCCGGCACCGCACGTACATCAACGGCTCGTTGAAGCACGACGTCTCAAGCCCCCGGGGCAGCTTCTACGACAAGTTCGGCGCGTACCGTACGGGCAGCGGCAGGGGGCCGGCGACGGTCGTCTGGAGCGACATCCGCTTCTGGCGCAAGTAGGCATGACTGGCCGGACCGTACTGGTCCTGCTCGCCGTCGGGCTTGCGAGCTGCTCGCCTGAGGCGCAATCGCGCCCCGAGCCGGCCACCCGGCTCGCCGCCACGCTGGTCTCGCCGACGGACATCACGTTGGAGTGGACGGGCGCCGAGCCGGGGGCCGCCGGACGCATCGTCGAGTTCGCAACCGAACCCGGCGGCCGGTACACGATCCTGCAGTTCGTGCCGCCTGGCCAGACGACGTACACGCATCCCGACCTCATCCCCGAGACGCCGTTCTACTACCGCGTGCGGCCGTACTACGGACCGGCGTCGCGGGCCGTCGAGGTCACGTTGCCAGAGGGGCCGTTCAATGGGGCGGCGCAGCAGCGGGATCACACCTGGGCCGAACCGCGGACGGTGCCGGGTGGCGCGGTGGCGACCCGGTCGGTGCGCGACGGCGGCGCCGCCCCGACGGAATTGCGCGCCACCGTCATGCACGCGAACGGGATCAGGTTCACCTGGACCGACCACGCCCGCGACGAGGAGGGATTCCTGCTGGAGGTCAAGCCTCGGGGAGCCGCGGACTTCAGCGTCGCGGCCGTACTCGATCCGGACATCAACTCGTTCGGCCTGATCACGTTGCCGCAGGAGAAGAAGGCGGCGTTCCGGGTGCGCGCGTTCGCTTATGGACGCCCCTCGAACGTGGCGCACCAGACGACCGGCCCGGAGCCGTCACCAACCTGAGGTCATGGCGTGGTCCGTCCGGTCCGCCAGGACAGCAGGCGGGGGTGGCTGACGTCCTCGTTGTCGATCACGACGTCCGCGGTTCGCTCGGGGTGGGCGGCCGCCCGGTACAGGTCCTGGCCTGGCAGGTAGCGATGGGTATACCGCTCGCGCACCGTGGCTTCGGAGTCGAAGAGCTCCACGTCGCGGACGAGCGCGCGTCGTAGCGACTCCGCTGGCGTCACCGTGACGTGGACGGTGAGATCCCACGCGCTGCGCAACTCGTCGCGAAGGAGAAAGACGCCGTCGAGGACCAGCACGGCATTGGCCGGCGCGCGTTCAGGTTCTGGCGTCAGGCGAGCGGCCGTCACGGCGCGCTGGTAGCGCCGATCCCCGTCCGGCCCGAGTGGATCAAGGACGAGCCGTCGCAGCGCGGGATAGTCGAACGCGTCGAGGAAATAGCCCTCGGCGGAGAGGCTCCCGCGCCGCAGCCGTTCCTCGGCCGGACGGTGGAAGTCGTCGGCGCTGATCCGCAGTACCGGACGCCCATGCTCCAGTAGCGCTGCGGCGAGTTCGTCCGCGAGCGTGGTCTTGCCCGCCGCGTCGGGACCGTCGACCGCCACGCGCAGCGGATGCGGGCGTTGCTGGCTGGTCACGAACCCGGTCAGGCGCTCGATGACCAGCTCCCGAGGCATGTCCACGTCAACCGAGCCTGCCATATGGCCACCTGTGTTGTGACGTGCCGTCCCGCAACGCTGCGGAGCGGTACGCCATCGGCGGCTCAGGCGCTAGCCGGTCCAGATCTTCAGTAGCCGAAGGTGCCGCGGCTCACGGGGTGGGTGCCAGCACGATGCTCAGCGTCGCGGCGCGAGAGGCGGCGTCCGTCGTCGCGACCAGCCCGCCGGCCGTCCCGGTCGGGATCACCCCGCCGCTGTCCGCTAGCAGCGACGTGATGCGCCCGCTGCCCGTACCGATCGCCTCGTCGCGAGGAACTGAACCCACCGGTGGCACCCAATCGGTCGTGGTGGACGACTTGTCCGCCCAGTAGGAGAGCAGCCACGAGCCGCTGCTGCTGACCGGGACGGTCGGGGTCGGGTGGCTGGTGGTGTCCGCCGGGTCGGACCGAGTGGCGAAGCTCGCCACGGGGTCCGCAGTCGACGTGCCGCCGTACGCAGCAAGTTGCAAGTTGATCTTCGTGTAGGCGCTCAGGGTGAGCATCAGCACCCGTCCCCCGTCGCCAGCGGCGGCGCTCTTCTTCCAGCCGATCGTCCGCGCCGAGCCGGTGATGAAGTTGGCGAACTGGGTCCAGCCAGTCACTCCCGATGGTCCGGTGACTGTCGTCGCGGTGACGTTGAGCGTCGCGAACAGGATCAGCCCGTCGCCGGTCTGCACTGTGGACGGCACGGTCAGCGTGGCGCTCGTCGTGTTGCCGACGAATCGCGCGACGCCCCGGAAGGCGATCGGACTGGCCGCGGACGTGACGTTCACGGCGTGCGAGACCGTGCCGGTGGCGCCGTCGCTGTCGGTGACCGTCAGGGCCACCGTGTACGTGCCGCCGGCGGAGTAGGTGTGCGTGGGCTGGGCGCCAGAACCGGTGGTGCCGTCCCCGAAGTTCCACTGGTACGACGCGATGGGGCCCTGCGGGTCTGATGAGCCGGTGCCGTCGAAGCTGCAGCTCAGGCCAGTGCACGACGACGTGAAGGCAGCCGTCGGCGGCGTGTTACCTCCGGTCGGGGCCGTGTAGGCCAGGTGCAGCACAGGCGCGGGACCGCCGTCGTGGGAGTAGGCGTCCCGCTCGCCCGTTCCGGTGATCACGAATCCAACGGCGTTACCGCGCGCCCACCCGGTCCGGCCCACCACCTCCTGCACCACCGACCGCAGGTCGGCCGTGCGCTGGCCGGCGCCGGCCTGCCCCACAGTCGACCACCCCGGCGGCGTCCAGCTCACGGTGGATTGCGTGCGCGTGCGCGACGTAACGCTGCGCAGTGTCGTGTGGAAGGTGGGGGTATTGTCCGCCGCTATCCCCGCGATCTGCATCGTCGACGAATTCGTGCTGACGCGGCTCGTGGTGAACTGGATCCACGCCTCGGCGATCGTCGCACCGCGCGGAACGTCGACGTTCGCGAACCGGATGCCAACGGCCTGTGCGGTCGTGCCGGCGCGCGGCAGGTTGAGGGTCGAGCCGAGCCAGTCGATCTTGCCGGTGCTGATGTTCTCCTCGACGTCGTCGAACGCCTTCGGCACCGGCAGGTTGAGCGGGAGCGGTGCGCCGGGCGCGACCACGGTGACGGTGATGTCGTCCGATCCGCTCAGCACCGAGTCATCCGCCGTCAGCCGGAGCACGTATGTGCCGGTAGCGTCGAACGTCGCCGAGGTCTCGGCGGTCTGCGGACTGGTGAACGAGACGTTCCCGGGCCCACTCACCCTCGACCAGGAGAGGCTCACCGGCGCGGGGCGCCCGTCGTCGCGCACGGTGGCGCTCAGCGCGAGCGGCTCACCGACGTGGGTCGCCTTGTCGGGGCCGACGTCCACGAGCGGCGCAAGGTTCGGGATCGGCGGGAGCGCCACCGACATCTCGTACATCTTCCCGTCGTTCTCGTTCGGGTTGACGTCGTTGTCGACCCCGCGATCGACGATGTAGAGGTCGGTGCGCGTTGGGTCGTCGGTGGCCGGCGCGACCGTGATGCCGGCTGCCTTCACCTGGTTCGACGCCGAGATGTCGATGGTGTTGATGAGCATGAGGTCGCGGTTGACCTCGTAGACGCGGTCGGAGTTGTCGACCATGAGCAGCGTGTCGCGGCCGGGGTAGTAGGAGATCCCCTCGGGGTCGAGCACGCCGTACGGCTTAACGTCGAACTCAGTGTGGATGTCGTCGCCGGTCGGCGGAATCCCGTCGAATACGCCGTTCGGTCCGGGCGCGACGCGGTGGACGTCGTTGTCCGCGCCCTCCATGACGAACAGCTCGCCGGTCGGCGGATAGAAGGTGACGTCCTCAGGATCCGTGCTGCCGAAGGCGCTCGTGCTGAAGAAGGTGCGCGTGTCGTCAGAGGTCCCGTATCGACCGTCGGCACCAGCCACGACCTCATAGACCCGCATCTGGTCGTCGTCCGAGATGAAGAGATGGCCGTTCGCCGGGTTGTGGCCCACACCCGCGGGCTCTTTCGTGGCTGGAAGGGTCGTGCCCGTGTCCCGCAGCGCGCCGGTCCGGGTGGTCTCGAAGAGGTTCGCGCCCTGGTAGATGGTCATCTCGTCGACTTCGGCGTCCGAGATCAGCAAGCGGTCGCGGCCGGGGAGGTAGACGATCCCGCTCGGGTCGGGAACGGGTGGCGTCAGGCTCGACACCGCGGTGGTCCGGACGAGCGTCGCGGACAAGGTGGCCGCCACCGCCGGCGCAGCGCTCGTCAGCAGGGCGGGCAACGGAGCCACGAGCGCGACGGCCAGCGCGCCGCGCAGCAGACCGATCGGGCCACGACGCCGAACCGGCCAGCGGAGACACGTCGTGTACTGCCACGGATGCCACGAAATCTGGATCATTTCGACCGCCTCTCCAGGCGCCCCCGTGTTCAGCGCGGGGAAACCACCTCAACCCGTCTACCGAGGACGGCACCAGCGAACTGCGCCGCAATCGCCAACCGAGAAGAGCACTCGCGGTGATGGCGTGATACTGATCTGGTGAGACCTGGTTTCAATAATGATGTCGATGGCGTACACGGCATCACGACAGCGCTGGCCACGCCCCTGCGGAGTCTTCCCTGGTCAGCGACGTGTGTGGCCATGATCAATGGGGCCCGGCCGCGCGGCAGGGGCACCGGAGGATGTGCGGTCCCGTTATGGCGTGGTGCGCCGGACGAAGACGCTCGACGGGGTCGCTGCCGTGGGGCATCGACCAGAGTGGGAGACCGGAACTGAGACCAGAAGGGCCACCCCTCGGGGTGGCCCTTCTGTTTTGCCTGCTTAGCGAGGTGAGCAGGGGCAGGGTCGAACCGCCGACCTTCCGCTTTTCAGGTCTAGGCCGGGGTGCGTCCGAGCGGCCCGACCGCGTCCTGCCGCGCTCCCTGATAGGCGGGACGACGGTGACGGGATGGCGCGGACGCCTATGTCAAGCGCGCAACCCAGCTCATCCTTGGCGGATTATGCCTTTTGCCCCTAGCGCCGCGGCGAATTGTGCGCCGATCACGAAGCGGCTTGTTATACCGTTCCACGAACTCGAGAGCGGGGGCGTCCACCTTGAACAACGGCTCATCAGGGGGCACATGGCGCACCATTGCCAATCTCCCGGATCAACACGCGGCCTGGTCACGTCCGGGTCGGCGAGTCGAGCCGGAGAGCGCGGCCAGGTTTGGCGGGTTGGTCCGGGAGGTGGCGGGTGGTGCGCGGTCAGATGACCGTGAGGCCGATGGTGCCCGGTGCCAGCTTGTGGCTGTCGACGGTGTCGTTGCCGGCCCGCGTGTCCACCGTCAGCTGGTCGGTGGGCTCCGCGTGGGTGATCTTGACCTTCGGGCTCAGGCCGTTGACATTCACGATGCCGCCGGACCCGGAGACGCGGACGAAGTCCTTGCCAGCCGTACCGTTGACGGTCACCGAGTCGATCGCATCGTCGCCACCGCCGCTCGGCCCGCTCAGATCGACATCAAACGTCCGGACGTCGGTGCTGCTCAGGTCGTCGATAGTGGTGGAGTCGGCGCCACCGAGCGCGTTGAGCACGACCCGCTCGACATCGTCGGTATCCATCACGATGGCGCCAAGGTCGCGGGTGAAACGCAGCCGCGATCCGTTCGCGGTGGCGGCGAACTTCTCCGCGCCGTTGCTCCCGTTGAAGAGCATCCGGTCAGTGCCCCGGCCGCCCTCGATGACATCGCTGCCGTCGCCCGGGTCCCAGGCGAACGCGTCGTAGCCGTCGCCGAGCAGTGCCGTGTCGGTGCCACGGTTACCGTCGACGGAGTCGTCGCCGGACCCGGTACGGAACAGCTCATTGCCGCTGCCGCCGGCCACCACGTCGTCGCCGGCGCCCGTGTCCACGACCGTGAACGGCTGGACCTGGCTGCCGAAGTCGATTCTTATGTCGTCGTTGCCGCCCAGGCTGTTCACCTGCAGCAGGCCGAAGTCGGCGAGCTTCACCGTATCGTCCGCCGTGCCGTCGTTGCCGAAGTCGACCTCCAGCACTGTCGGGTCGGCGACGGGCACCCGCAGGACAATTTGGTCCGCCTGGTTGGTACCGGTGACGATCAGTTGCCGGGTGTCGATCTGCACGGACCCCTTCGGCTCCGCCGCGGCGGCCGGACCGGCAAGGCTCAGCGCGACGCCGGTGGTGAGGGCTGCGACGGCAGCCGTGCTGAGGCCCCGCCGCAATCGAGTTGCGTGACTCATGGCTTAGTTCCCCCCTTGCTGTACACGGCCGCTGTCGGTTGTTAGCGCCGTGCTTGATTGAACGGTCAACATAGACACGGCCCCCGGCCGCCTTGGGGTTCAACGCGTCCACGGCCAATGTCGGCCGTGCCCCGCGCGTGCACCAACGAACGGCGAGCAGGGGGCAACACGGGGGCGGCGCAACGGGCGGGCGCCCTGACCTCTTCGCTTACGTGTGCTGTCCCGCGAGCGCGATCAGGATCGGGCGCTCGCCGATAACGAGCGGATCGCCCGCCCGCACCGCCGTGGAGCTGCCGTCAAGATGCCTAACCGACCGCATCTCCGCCCCTGCGGTCATCCGGGCCGTGCCCGCGGTCGTCCACCGGATGACGAAGCGCTCCGCACTGGAGACGAATGAGCACTGCCAGACGTCCGGGGCGAGGGAGGCGGCGATGCCCGCGCCGCAGGACGTCACTTCCGCCCCGTTCAGCCAGCGCTGCAGCTCCTCGACGAACAGCGCTGCCTTCGTCGGGGCGCTGCCCTCCACCTGTAGCACGACGGGGATCTTGGAGCCGCCCCAGTTGTAGAAGTACATCCTGTCGTAGCGCGCGTAGACGCCGGTGAGGTAGAAGCGCACCGCGTGGTCAGCTGCGGTGTCCGGGTCGAGTTTGCCCTCGAGCGGGATCTCGTACGCGGTGCCAGTGCTCCACAGGGGAGGGTGAATCCCGGCGCGGTGAAAGGTGCGGTCGATGGCCTGGGCGAGCTCCAGCGTGGCCTCCGGAGGCTCCGACGCGCGGAGCTGGTCGAGCTTGACGCCGGCGACATCGCAGTGCTCGTAGCCGCCGAGCGCGGCGAACCGCGCCATGACGGCGGCCGCGCGGGTGTCCCACAGCCGCCCGAAGGACGGGCACACGACCGTGGCGGCGGGGTCCGCCGCCTTGATGATCCGGCTCGCCCGCTCCGTCATCTCCACAAGAGTCTCCGGTGTGCCGGTATAGAAGCGCGGGTCGTTGCCGAGCACCCACAGTTCGTAGGCGCCGATGCGGCCGCGGTAGTGCCGGGCGACCTCCCGGACGAACCGGTCCCAGTCGGCGAGGTTGTCCGGCGGCGCGGAGCGGGAGTCGTCGCTGTACGGGGTGCGCCCGCCGGCGGGGCTGGCCCACGAGGGTGTACCGCCGAAGGTGAGGAGCGCGGGCACCCGGGAACGCGCGGCGCCGTCGACGAGGCGGTCGAGGATCGACCAGTCGAACGCGCCCCGGCGGGGCTCCAGGTTGGCCCATCGCGTGCGGCTGTCCCAGAACCGCACGGAGCCTACCCGAAACGTGGGCATCGCCCCGGTCGAACTGTTCATCGTGACGCCGAACAGGCTGGCCGGTACCGGCGCTGGCGACTGCGACCACGGCGGAGCGGCGAAGGCCCGGACGGGCGCGCTCACGCGCGGCTGGAGAGGACCGCTGTCACCGGCGGCGACCAGCATGACGGCGGCGATCACGGCCGCGGTGAGCGCAACGACGAACCGGGGGAACAGACCGCGCCCGACGGTCGGCGGCGCGGAGGCTGCCCCCGCCGGTGCGGAGACGGCCGGCGGGTCGGGCACCGCGCCATCGCGGCCGTGGGAGCGCGCCCGGCTCCAGATGCGGTGTAGTTCGGCGAGTTCCTGATCCGAGGCGCCGCAGGCCTTGGCGATCCGCTCCAGGGTGCCGAAGTCCGGGCTGATGCTCAGACCGCTGCAGTAGCGATGCGTTGTCGACCGGCTCAGGTGGGCTCGCCGCCCGACGGTCTCGTAACTCTGTCCACTCCGGAGTTTGAGCGCCCCGAGTAATCCGGCGAGTTCTGCGAATGGCGGTGGAGACATCTGGTGAGTGAACCTCGCCGACCCGGCGTGAACATCTGGCCGCGGCAGCGTATCCCACTGGATCCAACTCATCCCAGGTCTTGGCGTCTCCGCAGGTCAAGTGTGCATTTACGTCCCACTGTCCCAGACTCACGCGCGGCCATTGCGGACGCTCTACGACGCTCGGCACGCTGGCGCCGCGGCGCTGGAGGGCCTAGGCCCCGGGCCTGGTCCGCATCGGGGGAGCACTCGATCGTTGCGGCCCTCGCCGGCGCCCCAGTCCTCTACAGAAAGAAGTTCTACAGTGAAGAGACGGTTATTCATCGCGGTGTCCGGCCTCGCAGCGGCGGGCGTGGCGGGGTACGGCGTGCTGGTGAGCGTGCCGGCACCGGCGAGCGCCGAAATGCGTCCCGCATCCGTAGTCGGCGGCCCGATCACCCGGAGCGAGGTACTGGCGCGCGCCAACACCTGGGCGGCATCCCCGCGCGAGTACAGCCAGAGTGTGATCGACCCGAGCACCGGGTACCGGCAGGACTGCTCCGGCTATGTCTCCATGGCGTTGCACCTGTCCACACCGGGCCGCTCGACGGTCAACCTTCCGGACGTCATGCACGTCATCGGCAAGGAGGAGCTGCGGCCGGGCGACCTCGTGATGAACGGCGGCCCCGGTACCGGCGGAGACGCCGGTCACGTGATGATCTTCGAGCGCTGGACGAACGGCGACCACAGCCGCCTCGTCGCCTACGAGCAGACCCCGCCGCGGACGATGCACCACGAGCGGTCCTACCCCGGGTCGCCGTACAAGGCGTACCGGTACAACAACATCACCGATGACCCAACTCCCCAACCGGATCCCCGAGGTGCTGCCGGCGGGCTCGTCCGCGGTGCACAACGCCAACGGGAATCTGGAGGTATACGCCAACCACCGCGGGCAGATCGTGGAGAACTTCTGGGCGCCCAGCGGGCAGTGGTCGGGTTGGCGTCAGCTCGGCACGCTCAGCGCACCAGCCAGCGGCAAGCCGGTCGCCATCTCCAACAAGGCCAACGGCAACATCGAGGTGTACGCCAACGCCGGCGGACAGATTGTGGAGAACTACTGGAGCGCCGGCAACGGTCAGTGGTCGGGCTGGCGCCAGATGGGCACGCTCAGCGCACCAGCCACCGGCACGCCCGCGGTTGTCGCCAACCGCAACGGCAACATCGAGGTGTACGCCAACGCCGGCGGACAGATCGTGGAGAACTACTGGAGCGCCGGCAACGGTCAGTGGTCGGGCTGGCGCCAGATGGGCACGCTCAGCGCACCAGCCACCGGCACGCCCGCGGTTGTCGCCAACCGCAACGGCAACGTCGAGGTGTACGCCAACGCCGGCGGACAGCTCGTGGAGAACTACTGGAGCGCCGGCAACGGTCAGTGGTCGGGGTGGCGCCAGATGAGTAGCCTCGCCCCCGCCGCCACCGGCACGCCCGCAGTCGTGGCCAACCGCAACGGCAACGTCGAGGTGTACGCCAACGCCGGCGGACAGATCGTGGAGAACTACTGGAGCGCCGGCAACGGTCAGTGGTCGGGGTGGCGCCAGATGAGTAGCCTCGCCCCCGCCGCCGATCAGATCCTCGCCGTGGTGGCGAACCCCACGAACAACAACGTGCAGCTCTACGTCGACGCCGGTGGCCAGATCGTGGAGAACTACTGGAGCGCCGGCAACGGTCAGTGGTCCGGCTGGCACCAGCTCAGCGTCCTCAACTAGCCGGTGGCCGAGGCACGGGGCGCGGCCATCCCTACTACCCGAATCACGACAGAGAATGAAGAGGGAAACATGAAACACATTCTGCACGGACGGCTCAAGACGGTGGCGGCGGTGCTGTCGATAGTGGCGTCGGCCGTGATGCTGAACGTGGCGGCCTCCGCGCCCGCGCAGGCGGCGTCGTCGTGCCACCGGAACAGCGGCAGCGTCTTGGGGGCCGGGGAGGTCGAGGTCAGCTTCGGCTCGACCGGCGACATGAAGTACCCGGCCACGCTGCACGGCCGGAAGGTGCGTCTGTTCACCGACTCGGGGAACGCGTCCGCATACGCCGTGGCGCTCCTGCAGCCGGGGGACATCCTGTCCATTGACCGCTCCAACTTTGAGGTGCGGGGTCCCCGCTCCGACCACAACTGGCTGACCACCAGCGAGGTTCAGGCCCGCGGCAACTGGGACTACTGCGAGGTCACCGGCCCGGGGTCGCAGATCGCGACTCCCCGCATCGACGGAGCGCACCGCGCGGTGCGGGTCTGCCTCCGGCACAACGGTGGTCTCCAGTGCACCAACATCTGGTACGCCGACAACGACGACGACAAGGACGATTGGATCTGATCCTTCGCGATGACGTGACCCCGGCCCGCCTCTTCGGCGGGCCGGGGTTCGTCGCGAACTGCCGGCGTTCGTCACCTGATCGCCGGGACGCCCGCCCGGGCCTCAGACGGCCTCAACCCACGCCGAGCGTGCGCTGCAACATCGGCCAGGCGCGGTGCAGCTCGCGCTGCCAGTAGGGTCAAATGAGACCCGATCTGAGACCACGAAGGCCACCCCGCAGGGTGGCCTTCGTGTTTTCGCTGCTTATGCGGTGGGCAGGGGCGGGGTCGAACCGCCGACCTTCCGCTTTCAGGTCGAGGCCGGGGGCGCGTCCGAGCGCCCGACCGCGTGTAAGGGTGCGCGCACGCACGACGACGTTCCGCTTCGTGCGGGTTCGTTGCTACACCCGTGGCTACACGCGCGAGCGGGGACGGTGGCCGTAGTGGCCTCTTCGTCCCGAAGCATTTCGGGCGCTCGCTGACCGTGGCTTGCGCGGGTCTCTACATGCGGCATGACGTCCGCAGCCGTCCATGAGTTAGAAGGTGCCATGACGGGGCCGCTGCGGATTCGCTGGGCACGCCCTGGTCCGGCTCCCTCCCGTCATCCTGACTGCCCGGGCTGCGGGCTGTCCTGCCTGGTCGGTGAAAGCAGGCGGCGTACCTGGTACACCAATCGATCCGCTGCTGTCAAGGTATCAGTATAAATGTCGGAAGCACGACAGCGCTCGAACGCCGTCATAACTACCCAATATCATTACAACGCATCAAAGCGAAGATACGGCAGCATAACGACACGCGTTGGCTGCCGCAACTTTTAGTGAACATCTACAGGCCTTGAGGTCACGCAAAGGATGCCCCAGCAAGGTTTCCTGGACCGACCCGCTAACGGGAGGGTAAGATGCACCATTTTCGGAAACGCTCATTAGTCTTCCTACCCTTCCGGGGACGCCTCGCAGGCGTGAAAATGGGGCCGGGTTGCCTGCCGACGCCGGTGTCTTCCCTGGGACGTATGAGCCCGGTCATTAGTCTGGCGCCGGGGCCCGACCTTGAAGGGTCACGCACTGTTGCCATGAGCACGCCGGTCAGATTTTCGGTTCCCGACCGAGGCCCCCGGGCAGCCCATCACCTACCTCGACAGGTGTTGGAGGAAGCCTCAGCGATGAGAGAACCTCAGG